>Ga0070739_10007999_pt1 | contig 10982 bp, 10 predicted proteins | sample Coa_R1_7_FD_66445 | JGI IMG/M metagenome (GOLD analysis project Ga0070739, IMG submission 66445) | Surface soil microbial communities from Centralia Pennsylvania, which are recovering from an underground coalmine fire - Coalmine... | ecosystem: Environmental > Terrestrial > Soil > Unclassified ... | reverse complement strand
GGGCCGTAGCGCGGGCCGCGGCCGAAGACGCCGCGGTCGAGCGCGCGCGCGAAGCGGGTCGCCCAGGTCTGCCGCTCGGCCGCCGGGGCGTGCTCGTAGATCCGGAGCGCGAGCGCGAGCCGCGGGCTCGTCTGCGCCGGGATCGAGAGCGGCTCGAGCACGAACGCCCTCGCCGGGTCGATCGGGATCTGGACGCCGATCGCCCGCTCGATCGAGATGTGATCGACGATGTTCTGGCCCGCGCCCGGGACGTGCGTGTACGGCGGCCCGTAGGTCGCGGTGCCGCTCGTGCCGTCGAGCTCGGAGACGGCGGTGGCGAGGAAGTCGTGCGGGGCCTTCGTCGCCCACTGGGCGACCGTGACCGGCTTCACGTCCGGCGAGGAGAAGACGAACGAGAGCGCGAGCGTGAGGATCGTCACCGCGGCGAGCGCGAGCGTCGCCTCCTTGACGAGGTCGTAGCGGCGCTGGGGGTAGGCGACGGCCGTCACGGCGGCGGCACCACCCCGCGGCGGCGGACGAGCAGGACGTGGCCGGCGACGATCAGCACGACCGCCACCGGCAGCAGGACGACGTGCCAGGTGAGCATCTGGCCGTAGTTGAGGACGTTGAAGAAGGCGCCGACGCCGCTCGCGTTCAGTCCGTCCTTCGCCTGCACGCCGATCCACTGCGAGTCGAGGTTCTGCTGGATCAGGTAGCCGGTGAAGGCGGTCGGGATCGAGAGCAGGAAGCAGATCGCGCCGGTCACCCAGGTGAGCGCGCGCCGCCCCCGCCAGGCCGCCATGAAGAACTTGCCCCACAGGTGCACGACCATGAAGAAGAAGAAGAGCTCGGTGCTCCAGAGGTGCATGCTGTTGAAGAAGTGGCCGACGCTCGAGCCGTGCCACCACGCGGGCCCGGCGAGGGCGAGCACGGCGCCGGAGAAGAGGACGACGGCGAGCGAGGCGAGCGTGAGCACGCCGAAGACGTAGATCCACGAGGACACGTAGATCGGCTGGGTGTCCGGCAGGAGCCGCTCGGGCGGCAGGGCGGCGACCGCCGCCTCGCGCACGCGTCCGGTCCAGGTCGGCTTCACTCGTCGCCCCGGTCGCGCGGGAACGGGAGCAGGATCGCGAGCACGAAGACCCCGATCATCAGGCAGACGACGACGAGGTTCGCGACCGAGATCAGGAACCAGCCGGAGTGGAGGTAGCGCTGGCGGCCGTCGAGGTCGATCAGGGCGGCGAGGAGCGCGGTCATCCCCGGCATCGTGCGGCCGCCGCCGCCGGCGGCCATCCGCGATCGCCCCGCTCCCGCTTGCGGGTTTCCCGCAAGCGGGCGGAGGCGCCCCGGCGGGGCGCCTCCGTTCCCGGCTTCCAGGCGGTCGGCAGGGCGCGCCCTAGGCGATGGCGGGCTTGGTCGGCCGCGTCGCGCGGGCGTCCTCGGCGGCGGCCGCCGGCTCGGGGCGCCGCCCGTGGATCGCCGCCCAGTCGAGCACCGCGAAGCCGATCCCGGCGAGGAGCAGCGCGATCCCGATGACGAGGCTGAACAGCGAGAGCTGGTCGGCCATGTAGCTGACGTTCAGCGCCGTCGTGAGCGCGGTCTCCGTCACCCAGATGTCGCGGGCGGCGTTCGCGACCGGCTGCTTCGTCGTCGGGTCGACGACCGCGTAGGCGGGGTTGTTGGTCGCCCCGTCGGGGGTGAGCTGCGCCTTGGGCGTGCCCGGCTTCGCCTCGTACCTGCCCATCTCGGCGTAGACGAAGCCGTGCGTGGCCTCGAGCGTGTGGATGCGCATGTACTCCGCGAAGCACCGCGCGGTCGCGCCGTCGACGACCGCCTTGCCCGCGACCGTGCAGGTCGGGAACGTGATCCCGGTGAGGCCGGCCTTCGCCGCCTCGGCCTTGATCGCCGCGGGCGTCATATCCGGCGTGCCGGTGATCTTCTCCTGCTTGAGGCTCGAATTGACGGTCGAGCGGCCGTTGGCGGCGAGCAGGATCACGGCGACGCCGAACGCCACCATGATCGCGGCGGAGACGAATCCGCCGATCTCGAGCACTCTCTTCGTGGTCATCGTCCTTCTCCTCCTGGAAGCGGTTGCCTCGTTCTCGCTCCCAAGTGTCCGAGGGAGAGGCGGCGGCCGGCATCCGGAATTGCCCGAAGCGGCGCTGCGGCCGGGTCCGCGTCTTCGCCGGGCGCGTCAGGCGAAGAGCCTGACGCCCTCGCCCTCGGCCACCGAGCCGATCCGGTTCGGGAGGATCTCCCGCTCGACGCAGGCCTGCTCGAAGGCGACGGCGCGCTCGAGCGGCAGGGCGACGAGCAGCCCGCCGGCGGTCTGCGGGTCGAAGGCGAGCGCGAGGTGGATGTCGGCGGCGCCGTCGACCGTGAGCGCGTCCCCGACGTACTCGCGGTTCCGCCGGTCGCCGCCGGTGACGACGCCGAGCCCGGCCAGGCTGATCGCGGCCGGGATGATCGGCAGCTCGCGGGCGTCGAGCTCGACGCGGGCGCCGCTCCGGGTCGCGAGCTCGTAGGCGTGGCCGAGCAGGCCGAAGCCGGTGACGTCGGTGACCGCGTGCGGCTCGAGCGGCCGCAGGAGGTCGGCGGCCTCGGCGTTCAGCGTCGTCATCTGCCGGACCGCGATCGCGAGCGTGGCGTCGTCGACGCGGCCCTCCTTGCGGCCGTGGACGAGGATGCCGGTGCCGAGCGGCTTCGTCAGGTAGAGCTGGTCGCCGGGCCGCGCCCCCGCCGCCGTCCAGATCCGGTCGGGCGCGACCGTGCCGGCGACGGCGAGGCCGAAGAGCGGCTCGTCGGCGCGGAGCGTGTGGCCGCCGGCGAGCACCGCGCCCGCCTCCCGCACCTTCGCCGCCGCGCCGGTGAGCACGGCGGCGGCCGCGTCGCCCGGGAGCGACTCGGGGAACGCGGCGACCGAGAGCGCGAGCAGCGGCGTCGCGCCCATCGCGAACACGTCGTTGAGGGCGTTCGTCGCGGCGATCGCGCCGAAGTCGGCGGGGTCGTCGACGATCGGCGGGAAGAAGTCGACCGTGAACACGAGCGCGCGCTCGTCGTCGAGCCGGTAGACGGCGGCGTCGTCGGCGGGCGCGAGCCCGACGAGCAGGTTCGGGTCGGCCTCGACCGGCAGCCGGGAGACGAGCTCCTGCAGGAGCGACGCCGAGTACTTCGCGGCGCAGCCGCCGCAGGCGACGAGCTCGGTGAGCCTGACGTCGGCGGTCGCCACGGGGGAAGTGTGCCTCGCGCCGGGCGGGCGGCGGCGCCGACCTACGATGCCGCCGTGAGGCTCCGCGACCTGCCGTCCGTCGACGAGCTCGTCCGCGCCGGGCCGCTCGCGCGCCTGCCGCACGCGGCCGCGGTGGCGGCGGCGCGGGAGGCGCTCGCCCGCGCGCGGGAGGAGATCGCCGCCGGCCGCGATCCCGGCGACCTCGTCGCGCGCGCGGCGGCGGTCGCAGCCGACCGGGCCGCGCCGCGGCTCCGGCGGGCGATCAACGCGACCGGGGTCGTGCTGCACACGAACCTCGGCCGGGCCCCGCTCGCCGCGGCGGCGCTCGAGCGCGTGCGGGCGGTCGCGGCCGGCTACTCGAACCTCGAGTACGACCTCGAGGCGGGGGCGCGGGGCTCGCGCCACGGCCACCTCGCCGCGCTCCTGCGCCGGCTGACGGGCGCCGAGGACGCGCTCGTGGTCAACAACAACGCCGCCGCGGTCCTGCTCGCGCTCGCCGCGCTCGCCGAGGGGCGGGAGGTGGTCGTCTCGCGCGGGGAGCTGATCGAGATCGGCGACGGGTTCCGGATCCCGGAGGTGCTCGCCCGCTCCGGCGCCCGCCTCGTCGAGGTCGGGACGACGAACCGGACGCGCGCCGCCGACTACGCCGCCGCGGTCGGGCCGCAGACGGCGGCGATCCTGCGCGTGCACCAGTCGAACTTCCGGGTCCTCGGCTTCGCCGAGCGGCCGGCGCTCGCCGCGCTCGCCGCCGTCGCCCGCCGCGCCGGCGTCCCGCTCGTCGACGACCTCGGCTCCGGCAGCCTCGTCGCGCTCGGCGACGAGCCGCTCGTGCCCGAGAGCCTCGCCGCCGGCGCCGACCTCGTCGCCTTCTCCGGAGACAAGCTGCTCGGCGGCCCGCAGGCGGGCGTCGTCTGCGGCCGGGCCGAGCTCGTGGCGCGGCTCCGCCGCCACCCGCTCCAGCGCGCGCTCCGGCCCGACAAGCTGACGCTCGCCGCGCTCGAGGGGACGCTGCTCCTCTACGCCGACCCCGAGCGCGCGACGGCCGAGATCCCGGCGCTGCGGATGCTGCGCGAGCCGCTCGAGCGGGTGCGGGCGCGGGCGGAGCGGCTCGCCGCGCTCGCCGGCGGGGAGGTGGTGGAGAGCTCGGCGCGCGCGGGCGGCGGCGCGCTGCCGCTGCTCGACCTGCGAAGCGCGGCCGTCGCCTTCGAGGAGGCGCTGGCGGCGCGGCTGCGCCTGGCCGAGCCGCCGGTGGTCGCGCTCCTCCGCGACGGCTGCACGCTGCTCGACTGCCGCACGATCGCCGACGACGAGGTCGAGCAGGTCGCGGCCGCGGTCCGCGCATGCCGCTGACGCTCGGCACCGCCGGCCACGTCGACCACGGCAAGACGCGGCTCGTCGAGGCGCTCACCGGCACGAACACCGACCGGCTGCCGGAGGAGCGCGCGCGCGGCCTCTCGATCGAGCTCGGCTACGCGCAGCTCGAGCTGCCGAGCGGCGAGCGGCTGTCGGTCGTCGACGTGCCCGGGCACGAGCGCTTCGTGCGGACGATGGTCGCCGGCGCGACCGGGATCGACCTGTTCCTGCTCGTCGTCGACGCGAAGGAGGGGCCGCGCGCGCAGACCTACGAGCACCTGGAGATCCTGCGGCTTCTGGGCGTGCGCCGGGGCGTGGTCGCGGTGACGAAGGTGGACGCGGTCGACGAGCCGGCCGACGTCGGCGGGCTCGTGCCCGGCGCCGAGGTCGTCCGGGTGAGCGCGGTCACCGGCGAGGGCCTCGACGACCTCCGCGCCGCGCTCGACCGCGCCGTGTCAGCGTATTACCATGATAACACGGTAGGAGGAGGCGGCGGCGAAGGCGGAGAGAAGGGAGCGGGCGGGGACGAAGGAGCGGCGGGAGCGGCGCGCGCCGCCGGCGCCGCGCGGGCCGCCCGCGCGGCGGGGCCGGCGCGGCTCTACGTCGACCGGGTGTTCAGCGTCCCCGGCGCGGGGACGGTCGCGACCGGGACGCTCTGGTCGGGTGCGATCGGGGCGGGCGACCGGCTGGCCGTGCTCCCGGCCGGCTTCGAGGCGCGCGTGCGCGGCGTGCAGGTGCACGGGGCGCCGGTCGAGCGGGCGGAGGCGGGCCAGCGCGTCGCGGTCGCGCTCGCGACGGAGCGTCGCCGCCGGGTCGCGCGGGGGGACGCGCTCGTCGAGCCGGGCGCGTTCCCGGTGAGCTTCCGGCTCGACGTCGCGCTCGAGCGCGAGGTGGCCGGCGGCGGGCGCGTGCAGGTGCTGCACGGGACGAGCGCGGTGCCGGCGCGGCTCATCCGGATCGACGCGGTCCACGCACAGCTCCGCCTCGACCGCCCGGTCGTCGCCGCGCGCGGCGACCGGGTGGTGCTCCGGCAGGAGACGACCGTGGGCGGCGGGGTGGTGGTCGACCCGGCGCCGCCGCGCCACGCCGACCCCGCCCGCGTCGGGCGGGCGGCGGTGTTCGCGCCGGTGCCCGCGCGCGCGCTCGCCCTCCGCGGGCTCGACGCGGGCGGGCTCGGGCGGGCGGGGGCGTGGGTGTTCGCGCCGGCCTGGCTCGACGAGCTGCGGGCGCGGGTGCGGGCGGAGCTGGCGGCGCGGGACGGCGAGCCGGACCCGGGCCTGCCGGTCTCGGCGCTCCTCGGCGGCGCCCCCTGGGCCGCCGACGTCGTGCCGCTGCTCGGGCTGGAGCGCGTCGGCGCGCGGCTCTACCTGCCCGGCGGCCGGCCGCCGGCCGCGCCGGCGGAGGGGGTCGCGCTCGGCGACGGCTCCGTGGTCCCGCGCGAGCGGTACGAGCGGGCGAAGGCGCTCCTCGTCGCGGAGTGCGAGCGGGCGGGGACGATCACGCTCGCGCGCTTCCGCGACCTGCTCGGCGAGTCGCGGCGGACGGCGCAGCTTCTGCTCGAGCGCTTCGACGTCGACCGCGTCACCCTGCGCGTCGGCGACGCGCGCCGGCTCAGGCGCGCCGCCCGAAGCTGACCGCCGCCTGCCAGAGCGTCGGGTCGGTGAACGCCTCGGGCGTGAGCGTGCGCGCCGAGGGCGGGAGGAGGCCGAGCTGCAGGCCGAGGGCGATCGTCCGGGCGAGGCGCGCCGGGTCGAGGCCGGCGGTGCTGCTGTTCCACCAGCCGATCGCGAGGTAGTGCCTGATCGCGGCGGCGGCGACGGGGCCGGTCTCGCCGGTGATCTCGGCGATCGCGGCGGCGGCGGCGAGGTGGGCGGGCGCGGCGAGCCAGCGGGTGGCGGCGGCGTCGGCCTCGAGCACGGCGACGAGCAGGGCGCGCTCCCGGGCGAGCGCCGGCCGCGTCGTCACGAGCAGCGCGTAGTGCTGGCCCGGGTCGGCGGCGGCGAGCCGCTCGACGACCGTCACCGGCCTCCCCATCGCCTCCACCTGCGCGACCTGGTCGAACTGCTCGACGGCGACGGCGAGCTGGCCGGCGATCTGCGCGTTCATGCCGGTGTCGCCGGGGAACACCTCGACGTGGACGTCGCCGGGGCGGAGGCCGCAGGCGGCGAGCATCGCGACGAGCGCGTCGTAGCCGGCGCCGCCGGCGGCGTCGACGCCGACCGTCTGCCCGCGCAGGTCGGCGCAGGCGGCGACCGCCGGGTCGGTCGACCCGATCTCCCAGTCGCTGCGGTCGATCCCTTCGATCGCGACGAGCGGCGCGCCGCGGGCGACGGCGGCGACGACGCTCGCGGTCGGCACCCAGGCGAGGTCGGCCTGCCCGCTCTCGACCGCCCGGAGCGCGTCGAGCCCGCTGTCGTAGTCGGCGATCCGCAGGGTGGCGCGCCGTCCGAGGGAGCGGCGGTAGAAGCCGCGCTCGGCGGCGACGTAGGCGCGCACCCCGAGGAAGGCGGGCGGGACGCCGGGGAGGGCGAGGACGAGCTGTGGCGCCGGGGCGCCGGGCGCGGCCGGGGCGGCCCCGGCGGCGAGCGCGACCGGCAAGATCAGCAGTCTCCGTGCGAGCGCCCGCATCCGTCGCCGCCATTCTCGCCGCTGCCGCGGCGCCCGTCCCGACGCCGATCGGGGCCGGCCCGCGCTACCTGCTGCCGCCCGGCCCGCCCGCGCCGGGGGCGCGCTGCGTGGGGGCGCGGCGGCGCGAGCGGGCGCACGTCGAGCTCTTCGCCGACCGGCGCGCGCTCCTCCTCCCGGCCGGGATCGGGCTCGGCGGCCGGTGCCGCTTCGCCGTCTCCACGCGCGCCCCGACCGGGGTGGTCGAGTTCGTCCCCGGCGCCACCCTCGGCGACCTGTTCGCCGTCTGGGGCCAGCCGCTCGCGCCGCGGCGTCTCGCCGGGTTCCGGGGGGCGGTGCGCGTGTGGGTGGACGGGAGGCGGCGGCGCGGCGACCCGCGCACGGTGTCGCTTCGCCGCCACGCGGAGGTCGTCGTCGAGGTCGGCGGCGCCGTCCCGCCGCACCGCTTCTTCCTCTTCCCGCCCTGAGCCGCGCAGGCGCGCGGACCGAGTACCGTGCCGGGCGGAGCGGCCGGGGCCGGTGCCCCAGCCGGTCTTCAAAACCGGCCAGGTCGTGCAGCCCACGGCTTCGTAGGTTCGACTCCTACGCCGCTCCGTCGCCTCGGCTCGGCGCGCCCCGCCGCAATCCGCCCGCCCCTCGCCGCCGTAGTGGGTGGAGATGCGCCTCGTCCCGGTCGCCGTCGCGCTCCTCGCCGCGCTCCTCGCCGGCGGGTCGTGGAGCGGCGCCGGCGCGGCGAAGGTCGTGCCGGTGTGCAAGGCCGGGCAGCGGAGTAGCCCCGCGCACCCCTGCCGGCGCCCGACGCCCTGCCGGGCGGGGGAGAAGAGTACGGCCGCCCATCCGTGCGTGCGGCCGCCGCGCTGCAAGCCCGGGGAGCGGAGTACGCCGGCGCGCCCGTGCGTCCGGCCGGCGACGGCGACGGCGACGACGACCGCCGCGGGCGCGGGCGGTGGCGGCTCGATCAGCGTCTCCGGCGGCTCGGCCGGCGCCGGGCTGCAGGCGGACGGCTGCCCGCCGGGCACGACGATCCCGCAGGGGGTGGCGGCGGGCGACGGCGACGAGGACAACCAGGGCTTCCCCGACGACGGCGACGGCTGCTTCTGAGCCGCGGCGGCCGGGCGGCTCCGCCCGGGGGCGGGACGCACGGGTGGGTCGGCCCCGCACGTCGGGCTAGCCCGGCTAGCCGGGAAGACTGTCCTTGCCGGGGCGGCGGGGGTGGCGAGAATGCGGTGGGATGGCGATGCGGCAGCCCTTGCCCGTACCGCTTGCCCTGGCGCCCCAGCGTGTCCTCGTCGCCGACGACGACGACGGCGCGCGGCGGGAGATCCGGGCCGTGCTCGAGCGGGACGGGCGTTTCGTCGTCTGCGCCGAGGCGGCCGACGCCGCCGCGGCCGTCAAGGCCGCGGTCGAGGAGCGCCCCGCGCTCTGCCTGCTCGCGGTGGGGATGGCGGGGGGCGGGATCGAGGCGGCCTGGGAGATCAAGTCGCGGCTGCCGTGGGCGGCGGTCGTGATGCTCGCGGCGGCGGCCGAGGACGCCGACCTCTTCGGTGCGCTCCGCGTGGGCGCTTCCGGCTTCCTGCTCAAGGACATGAACCTCGCCCGGTTGCCGCACGCGCTCGCCGATGCGGCCGCCGGGCGGCCGGCGATCCCGCGGACGCTCGTCGCCCGGCTGGTGGAGGCGTTCCGCGACGACGGGCCGCGCCGCCGGGTGACGCTCGAGCTCGGCGGGGTGCAGCTCACGAGCCGCGAGTGGCAGGTGCTCGACCTGCTCCGGCTCGGGCTCTCGACCCGGCAGATCGCCGAGCACCTGTACGTCTCGCCGGCGACCGTCCGAAGCCACGTCGCCGCGCTCGTCCGCAAGCTGGCGGTGCCGGACCGGGCGGCGCTCGTCGAGCTCTTCGCCGCCCCGGAGCTCAACCTCAGGTGAAGGGTTCGCGGTCGCCGCGGTCGCTGCGAGCCGGGCGCGCGTTGACCTACTTCAACGCCCCGGTCCCTGGCGGGCGCGCCCGGGCTGGAGGAGAATGCGCCGTGCGCGACCGGGTCGGCGTGCGTGGGAAGGAGGGTGAGCAGGCAGGTATGAGTCTTCGGGGCGGCTGGGGAACGAGGGCGCGGGCGATCGCCGGCGCCGCGGCTGCGGGCATCGCCGCCGCGTGCGCGGCCGCCGCGGCTGCTGCCGCTCCTCCGCCTCCGCCCCCGCTCGTCGTCGAAGGGACGCTGATCCAGGCCTGCGTCTGGGTGAGCGGCGGTCCGGACCAGGGGAACATCCGGATCATCAAGGTCAACGTCGGCGGCGGCGTCCAGTGGGACTCGAAGAACGCGCCGAAGGGCTGCGACCCCAAGCACGAGCAGGAGCTCGACTGGGGGACGAGCGGGACCGCCGGCCCGACCGGGCCGCAGGGCGCGACCGGGCCGCAGGGGCCGACGGGCGCGACCGGGCCGCAGGGCGCGACCGGCGCGACCGGGCCGCAGGGGCTCCAGGGTCTCGCCGGGAACACCGGCGCGACCGGGCCGCAGGGGCCGCAGGGCGCGACCGGGCCGGTGGGGCCGCAGGGGCCGACGGGGCCGCAGGGCGCGACCGGCGCGACCGGGCCGCAGGGCCCGCAGGGCGATACGGGCATTCAGGGCCCCCAGGGCGCGACCGGCAGCACCGGCGTCCAGGGGCCGCGGGGCGACACGGGCAGCACCGGCGTCCAGGGGCCGCAGGGTGATACCGGGCCGGTGGGGCCGCAGGGGCCGACTGGGCCGACGGGCGACACGGGCGCGACCGGGCCGCAGGGCGACACGGGCATTCAGGGGCCGCAGGGCGCGAGCGGCAGCACCGGCGTCCAGGGGCCGCAGGGTGATACCGGGCCGGTGGGGCCGCAGGGGCCGACCGGGCCGCAGGGCGACACCGGCGCGACCGGGCCGCAGGGCCCGCAGGGCGACACGGGCATTCAGGGCCCGCAGGGCGCGACCGGCAGCACCGGCGTCCAGGGGCCGCAGGGCGACACCGGGCCGGTGGGGCCGCAGGGGCCGACCGGGCCGCAGGGGCCGACGGGTGAGACGGGCGCGACCGGGCCGCAGGGCCCGCAGGGCGACACCGGCGTCCAGGGGCCGCAGGGTGACACCGGCAGCACCGGCGTCCAGGGGCCGCAGGGCGACACCGGGCCGGTGGGGCCGCAGGGGCCGACCGGGCCGCAGGGCGACACGGGCGCGACCGGGCCGCAGGGCCCGCAGGGTGACACGGGCATCCAGGGGCCGCAGGGCGACACCGGCAGCACCGGCGTCCAGGGGCCGCAGGGTGACACCGGGCCGGTGGGGCCGCAGGGGCCGACCGGGCCGCAGGGCGACACGGGCGCGACCGGGCCGCAGGGCCCGCAGGGCGACACCGGTGTCCAGGGGCCGCAGGGCGACACCGGCGCGACCGGACCGCAGGGCGACACGGGCATTCAGGGGCCGCAGGGTGACACGGGCAGCACCGGCGTCCAGGGGCCGCAGGGTGACACCGGGCCGGTGGGGCCGCAGGGGCCGACCGGGCCGCAGGGCGACACGGGCGCGACCGGACCCCAGGGCCCGCAGGGCGACACGGGCATTCAGGGGCCGCAGGGCGACACCGGCAGCACCGGCGTCCAGGGGCCGCAGGGCGACACCGGGCCGGTGGGGCCGCAGGGGCCGACCGGGCCGCAGGGCGACACGGGCGCGACCGGGCCGCAGGGCCCGCAGGGCGACACCGGCGTCCAGGGGCCGCAGGGTGACACCGGCAGCACGGGGATCCAGGGGCCGACGGGCGACACGGGCGCGACCGGCCCGCAGGGGATCC
>Ga0070739_10007995_pt1 | contig 10987 bp, 8 predicted proteins | sample Coa_R1_7_FD_66445 | JGI IMG/M metagenome (GOLD analysis project Ga0070739, IMG submission 66445) | Surface soil microbial communities from Centralia Pennsylvania, which are recovering from an underground coalmine fire - Coalmine... | ecosystem: Environmental > Terrestrial > Soil > Unclassified ... | reverse complement strand
GATGAGGTCGTCGCGGGCATGGATGACGAGAGTTGGCGCACCGATGGTCGGCAGGATCGGCCGGACATCTATCAGGAACACCGATTCGACTGTCGCCCGTGCCATCCCCGGGCTCGCGCTCATCCGCTCCAACATTGCGAGCTGGCGAGTCGAACGGACCGACGGCACCAGATACCTAAGTGCCGCACCGCTGCCCCACGCCGAACGGATGGCGCGGCCGAACTCCTGGAAGCCGGCAATCTGCTCCGTCGATGGCGTGTAGTCCTCACCTAACTCGGTTACCCAGCGCGCCCGCAGGTCGGCCGCATCGGCTTCGAGATCGTCCCACCCGGTGAAGCCCGTGTACGCGAACGTGCCGGTGAGGATCAACGCCCGCGTTCGCTCCGGTCGTTTTGCCGCAAAGACCATCGCGGCCGGCCCGCCCTCGCTGACCCCGAAAATGACCGCTTTGTCGAAGCCGACCGCGTCCATGACGGCCTCGATCTCGGCCGCTCGATCATCCAGCGTGCGAACTTTCGGGACGGGGTCCGACAGCCCGACGCCGGCCTTGTCGAATAGCAGTATGCGACAGAAAGTGGATAGCCGTTCGAAGAAGGCCTCGAATTCGGGCATGGTCCAATACAATTCGATGTGGCTGACGAAGGAACCTGCGAAGACGAGCTCGACCGGCCCGTCGCCGAACATCTGATACGCCAGGCTGAGATCGCCACACGACGCGTATGACGTTTCCGCCACGGCATGAGCGTACTGCGGCCGGGCGCTAGTCGTACCGGATCTACTGCATCGCACCCCGACGTACGACAACGTCGCCATTACCACCGTTGTAGAAGCCTGCCGGCGCTGATTGGTTCGGCGGCTGTTCAGTAGCAGGGTCAGGCGTGTGTGCGACTAACTGGCTCATGACCGCGTGGTGAAGTCCGCACAGACGCTTGAGATTTAAGGCTGCGTTTCGACGTGCGGTCGGCCGTTGGTGTAGGCGATGGTGCCGTGCTGGAAGGTCTGTTGCCATCCGCCAGGGACGTCCTGCTGATCGGCGGTCGGGTACCCCAGCGGCCCGGCCGGGCCGCCGTAGTCGTTGCGCCAGGTGTCGCGGATGGCACCCAGCACGACATGCGCACCGGTTTGCGGCGTCCAGTAGATTCCGCCGCCCTCGAACTTGGTATAGCGGCCGCCGCCCGGGCCCGGCTGCTCGTTGCTGATCGGCGAGCCCAGCAGGCTGTTCGACGCGCCCACTTCGTTGTATTTCTGCAGGATGGCGCCTTGCAGCAGGAATTTGCCTGACGTGGCTGCGAACCACTGGGTGGTGATGCCGGCCGCGCTGGTCGGGACGCTCGGGTCTGGCGTGCTCGAGCAGCCGGCGGCAACGATTCCTGCGATGGCCATCACAACGGCTAGGCGGCCGACAGTCATCTAGGGCTTCTCCTGTGGGTCAGCGGATCGGCTGCCGCGAGCGGCGGTGCGCCGTCCCCCGGGCAGGCGGTCAACGAAGCGGCCCAGCCGCGCGACCGTGTTGTCGAGAGGGTCCACGATTTCGGTGAGCCGCTGCAAAGTCGGCAAGATTTGGGCTACCGACTGAATTTCGGCGGTGAGACGTTCGGCCTGGGTGTCGATGCCTTGTGCGGCTTTGGTCAGGCCGGTGATTTCCCGGGCGATCTCGGCTGAGTTGCGGTCGATGCCCTTGGCGCTTTTGCTCAGATCGGCGAGGTTGTCCGCGATGTACTGCGCTGAGCGGCGCAGCTCGGCGATGTCGTCGAGGGCTCGGTCGGCGCGATCGATCAGCCGCGCCAGCCCAATGGCACGCCGCACGGTTAGCTGCGCCGACTGCGCCGTCCAGGCCACCACCGACCGTGGATCGGTCAGCGCGAGCGACATGGATCCCGTGCCCTGGGCCATCGCGGTGTCTCCGTTCTGATGAATAGAACGCGACCGTAGCATTCCCGACCCGGCCAATACAACGGTGCCGTAAAATTGTGGTCATGCCCGTGCAGGAGCGCCCGCGCCGCAAATACGCCCCGCGGCTATCACGCGAGGCGCGTCGCGCTCAGCTGCTGGATGCAGCGCTGGAGGTGCTGGCCGGTTGCGAGCTGCATGAGCTCGCCATGGAAACCGTTGCCGCCGCGGCAGGCATCGCAAAACCCGTGGTGTACACGGTGTTTCGCACCAAAGCGGAATTGGTCGCAGAACTGTTGGCCCGCGAACACCAGCGCGGCATTGCCCAGATCGCCGCGGCAATGCCCACCGATCTCACGACACTGGGGCCGGCCGGCGCCTACGCCGCGTCGATCACCGCGTTCCTGCAAGCCGTGCTTGCCAATCCGACGCGTTGGCGGCTGATCCTCACCGCACCGGACAGCGCTCCGCGCGCCTACCGAGACTCGCTGCGCCACACCCGCTCGGCGATCTTGGCGCAGGCCGAAGAACTGTCACGCGCCGGAACGGCGCTGATGCCCCGACTAGCCGGCGTGGATCCGCATTTGCTCGCCCACACGCTGCTGTCGTTCGCCGAGATGCTGGGACGGCTGGCCGTGCGCCATCCCGAGGCCTACCCGCGCGAACGTCTCGAGAACTTCGTCGCCACGTTGACGGCGCTGCTTGGCCAGACCCAACCGCATAACTTCTAGTTCAGCGAGATGAACGCGGGCTGCGCTCGTTGAGCAGATCGATGACTTGTGCAGCGAGTTGCTCGATGTCGGCGTTGGTGGTGTCGAGCACAAGATCCGGGTGATCGGGTGGCTCGTACGGCGCGTCGACACCGGTCAGACCGGCGAGCTGGCCGCTGCGCGCCCGCGCGTACAGGCCTTTGGGGTCGCGCTTTTCGCATTCCGTCAGCGGCGTGGCCACATAGACCTCGATGAAGGGCAGCTTGGCGGCGTCGTTGAGGGCGCGGGCGATCTCGCGGTCAGACTTCAGCGGGGACACCAGCGACGCCAGGGCGACCACACCCGCGTCGGCGAGCAGCCGAGTCAAATGCCCCACTCTCCTGATGTTTTCAGCCCGGTCGCCCGGCGAAAAGCCAAGGTCGTCGGACAGCCCGTGGCGCAGGTTGTCGCCATCGAGCAGATAAGCCACCCGTCCCGATTCGACCAGCGCGCGCTCCACTGCCACCGCGATGGTCGACTTGCCGGAGGCGGGCAGTCCGGTGAACCAGATCGTGGCACCCGGTTGTCCGGTTGCCCGCCATCGGTAGGTGCGGTCCAGCGCCGACGGGTGCCAGCGGATGTCGGTGCGCGGATGTGCGCCCGGCTTGATCTCCCGCGCCTCGAGGATGGTGCCGGCGCCGACGGTGTCGTTGGTGGACTCGTCGATCAAGATGAACGCGCCGGTATCCCGGTTGTCGGCGTAGGGGTCGGCGACGACGACCGAGCTGGTGCGCAGTGTGACCGTGCCGATGTCGTTGAGCGCCAACTCGACTGGACCGTCGAGCTCGTCGAGCGTTTCCGGGTCCACTCGTGAGTGCAGCGCCTGCACGGTTGCCCGCACGGTTTTGGTGGTCTGCTTGAGAGCCAGCCGGTCGCCGGCGCGCAGCGGGGTGTCGACGAACCAGCACACCGTGGCATCGAGCTCTCGAGCCAGCACCGGTGGAACTGCGTCGTCGGCCGCGCTGATCAGCACGTCACCGCGCCCCACGTCGATGTCATCGGCCAGCTCAATCGAAACCGACAGCGGCGCAACAGCTGTCGTGCGGTCGTCGTCGAGAGTGTCCAGCGCGGTCACCGTCGAACGGGTGGCGGCGGGCAGCGACACCACCGGATCGCCGACGCTGAGCGTGCCCGCCGCGAGCCGCCCCGTGTAGCGGCGGCGGATGTCGGCGGTGGGCCGCGACACCCACTGGATGGGCAGCCGCAGCCGTGATGCCTCGGCCTGCGGCGCCGCCAATTCGACGCCTTCCAAGTACTCCAGCAGGGTGGGTCCGCCGTACCACGGCGTGCGCTCCGAGCGGTGCACGACGTTGTCGCCGAGCTTGGCCGCAATCGGAATCACCGTGATCTCCACGCCGCCGAGGCGGGCCGCCATCTGACGCAGCTGATCCTCCACCTCGGTGAACCGGACCTGGTCGAAGGCGACGAGGTCCATCTTGTTGACCGCCGCGACAAGGCTCTTGATGCCTACCAGGTTCGCGATCCAGGCGTGCCGCCGCGTCTGGCGCAGCACCCCGGCGCGAGCGTCGACCAGCAAGATCGCCACGTGCGCGTTGGATGCGCCGGTGAACATGTTGCGGGTGTAGCGCTCGTGGCCGGGAGTGTCGGCCAGGATGTAGCTGCGGGTGTCGGTGGAAAAGAACCGGTACGCAACGTCGATGGTGATGCCCTGTTCGCGTTCGGCGCGCAGGCCGTCGGAGAGCGCAGCCAGGTCGGCGATGCCGTCTTCGCCGGTGACGGCCGCCAGGTGATCCAGGGGCAGACTGTCGGTGTCGTGCAGCAGCCGCCCGATCAGCGTGCTCTTGCCGTCATCCACCGAACCGGCAGTGGCGATGCGCAGCAGCTGCCGCGTTATCCCCTTGGGCGGCAAGGTCTTTTCAGCGCCCGTCATCAGAAGTAGCCCTCGCGCTTGCGGTCTTCCATCGCCGCCGCGGAAGTGCGGTCGTCGGCGCGGGTTTCGCCGCGCTCCGACACCGTCGCCGCTGCGATCTCGGTGATGACCCCGCTGATGTCGGTGGCGCGCGAACGCACCGCACCGGTGATGGTCAGGTCGCCGACGGTGCGGTAACGCACCCACTCCACCGCGGAGCGTTCCCCGGGTCCCGGCTCGGCGTACTCCGACACCGCCAGCAGGATGCCGTCGCGTTCGAACACCTCGCGTTCGTGGGCGTAGTAGATGGACGGCAGCTCGAGGTCTTCTAGCTCGATGTAGCGCCAGACGTCCAGCTCGGTCCAGTTGCTCAGCGGGAACACCCGCACTTGCTCGCCCTTCTTGATCCGCCCGTTGTACAGCGACCACGGCTCCGGGCGCTGCGCGCGGGGATCCCACTGGCCGAACTCGTCGCGGAAGCTCAGGATGCGCTCCTTGGCGCGGGCGCGCTCCTCGTCGCGGCGGGCACCGCCGAAGGCCGCGTCGAAACCGCCGGCCTCCAGCGCGTCGAGCAGGGTACGGGTCTGCGCCCGGTTGCGCGACGCCCCCGGCCCGGGGTCCGGCACGCGACCGCTGTCGATGGATTCCTGCACCGAGGCGACGATCAGCTTGTGCCCATGGCCGGTGACCCTGCGGTCACGGAACTCGATCACCTCGGGAAAGTTGTGGCCGGTGTCGACATGCATTACCGGAAACGGCAGCGGCAGCGGGCGAAAAGCCTTCTCCGCCAACCGAAGTAGCGTTATCGAGTCCTTGCCTGCCGAAAACAGGAGCACCGGCCGCTCCAACTCGGCGACCACCTCGCGGATGATGTGCACCGCTTCGGCTTCCAGCAGCCGCAGTTCGTCGACGCGCCGCGCGTCCGTCGACGCGGTGTTAAGGACCGCGGGCTGGCTGTTTGGCATCAAGAAAGACTAACCAAAGCGAAATTCCAGCGCAGATATGGCTTACGTTCACAGTGAGCAAAACTCTTTCTGGGTATATGCCGGTTCACAGGTGCGGCAGAAGGTGGCGGGCTAGGCGATGAACCCGATAGAGCGGGCCGCTCGTGGCTTCGACGGGTGGCAGCAGCGGCATCCCGTGGTCGGTTTTCCGATCGCGGTGATCAAGAAGTTTGGCGACGACCAAGCGGGCTATCACGTCTCGCTGTTGGCCTACTACGGCTTCGTCGCGGCCTTCCCGCTGCTGCTGGCGCTGACCGCGATCGTCGGTGTAGTACTGCGTTCGCACCCGAAACTGCAACAGCACCTCGTGAATTCGGCGTTCGCCGAGTTCCCGATCGTCGGCGGCCAAATCCATCAGCAGCTGGGTGTGGAGCACTTCGGGAACACCTTCACGCTGATCATCGGCATTGTGGGTTCGCTTTACGGCGCGCGGGGATTCGCCTATTCGCTGCAGAACACGCTCAACACGCTGTGGGCCGTTCCCAAAGTGGATTGGCCCGGCTTCCCACACCGGTATGTGCGCACCGTGGTGACCCTGCTGATGCTGGGGTTGATCGTCGTGGTGACCGGCGCCTCGAGCGCGGCGGCGGTCAAGGCGGCGTCCTGGGGGTTTGGCGGCTGGCCGGCGCGGACGGTCAGCTTCGTCGTGGGCAGCGCGCTGGGCACCGGGTTTTTCCTGGCGCTTTTTCGCGCCTCGGCCGCCAAGCACGTGGTCACCCGCGCCATGATTCCCGGCGCCGCGATCAGCGCCGTGGGCTGGCAGCTGCTGCTGATGGCCGCCGGAGACGTCGTCACCCACCAGTTGCGCCACGCCCAAGCCGTCGCCGGATTCTTCGGCGCGGTGCTCGGCCTGCTGGCGTGGCTGGCGCTGCAGGCAACGCTGATGGTCTACGCAATCGAATTCGACGTCGTGCGCGCCAACCGCTTGTGGCCGCGCAGCATCGTTCAGCCACCGCTGATCGATGCCGACAAGGCCTACTACAGCCAGGCCCTTCGCACCGAAACGCGCCGTCCCGAACAGCGGCTCGACATCGCCTACGAGGCCGCCGAGCAGGACGAAGAGTCGCCGACCGGATAACCGTCCCACCACAAACTTGACACCAGTAAAGTTCCGCCCATGGACAACATCAGCGGCAAGACCGTCGTCATCACCGGCGCCGCCCGTGGCATCGGCCACGCGACCGCGAAAGCGCTGCTGGGCCGGGGTGCGCGGGTGGTGATCGGCGACCGCGACGTCGACGTCCTCGAGAAGGCCGTCGCGGGCCTCGCCGGTCTGGGCTCGGTGTCCGGTCATCCGCTCGACGTCACCGACCGCGAGTCGTTCGCGGCGTTCCTCGACAAGGCCCGCGCAGACGGTGGCGGGCACATCGACGTGCTGATCAACAACGCCGGGGTGATGCCGGTCGGTCCCTTCCTGCAGCAGTCGCAGCAGGCGATCCGCTCGGCGATCGAGGTCAACTTCTACGGCGTGCTCAACGGCTGCCAGCTGGTGTTGCCGGAGATGGTGCAACGCCGCAGCGGACACGTCGTCAACATCGCGTCACTGGCCGGCATGGTGGCCGTGCCCGGACAGGTCGTCTACGCCGGCACCAAGTTCGCCGTGGTGGGCCTGACCACCGCATTGGCCGACGAGGTCGCCCCGCACGGCGTCACCGTCAGCGCGGTGCTGCCCACCTTTACCAACACCGAATTGATCTCGGGCACCCACCCCAGCGCCGCGCAGAAGCCGGTGGCGCCCGAGGACGTCGCCGCCGCCGTCGTCAAGCTGCTCGACAAGCCCAAAACCCAAGTGTCAGTCCCCGGTTCCGGGCGCTACATCGCCACACTGGCCGCGCTGCTACCGGCGCGGGGCCGGCGCTGGCTCAACAAGAAGATGGGTAACGACACCGTATTCCTGCACGTCGACAGCAAAGCCCGCCAGGCGTACGAGGACCGCGCGCAGCACGCGATCGGAGTCGTCGAGCACACCGACTAAGCGTCGGTCAGCTGTCGAGTCGCTGAATAACCGCCCTTGAACTGCGGCGACGGCATAGCCTCGGGTGATAACGATTGAGCGGGGCGGAGGCTGGAAATGACGGACGTGAACCCGCATGCCTACAACACCGCCTGGCAATTTCGCGCCGACGCCTGGTGCCGGCTCGAAGAAGCCAGCGAGCGCTTATCGACCGCAGCGGCCCGCGGGCGCGATCCCGCGCCGAGCATCGAGACGGTGGAGGGGCTGCTGGCTCAGCTGCGGCCGTTCGAACGCTACTGGGCCTTCCCCGGCATCCATGTGTTCAACCAAACGCACCGCCTCTTCGCCACCGGCGCGTTCGACAAGTTCGGCAGGACGGTCGCCAAGATCAACCGCGCGTTGGTCACCGAGTCCTACCGCACCGGCGTGCTCGGATCACCGCTGGAGGGTGAGAACGAGGCACTGAATGCGGGTCCGGCGATCGCCGAGGTGCTGGGGCACCACCGGCCTACCCGCCCGTACTTCGAGCTGCTGATCGTGGCGACGATGAGCGAGGCCGAAGAACGGGCGCTAGCCAACGAGATTCGCAGCTGGCGCCGACCGGACGACGCGTTCGTCTACGAGATTGTGGTGGTCGGCAGCGGTGACGAAGCAGTGATCGCCGCGCGACTGAACGCCAACGTGCAGGCCTGCGCGATCACGCGGAGATTCTCGCACCGCTCGCGCCGGGATCTTTCCGCGTTGGCGCACTTCTGCGACGCCCATGTCGCCGAAGACCTCGCCGACCACACGCCTGAGGAGCGGGCCGAGATTCTGGCCAAAGCACTCCGCGAAACCCGGCCCGAGATCGACCTGTATCTGATTACCGAGCTGGAAGTGGAGGACGTCGCCGCGCGGCTGGGCCACCACTTCCGCCGGGTCTTCCACGCCGGGGAGGGCACACTCGACCGGCACCTGTCGCTGCTCGAGGGTGTCGCGGCGCGCTACCGGACCCCGTTTTTCAGTGCTCTGCGCGAATACAGCCACCGGCCGACCGGGGTCTTTCACGCGCTGCCGATTTCGCAGGGCAAGTCGATTGTCAACTCGCACTGGATCTCCGACATGGTCCAGTTCTACGGGCTGGAACTGTTTTTGGCGGAGACCTCGGCAACCTGTGGCGGGCTGGACTCGTTGCTGGAGCCGACCGGACCGCTGCGCGAGGCACAACAGCTGGCGGCCAAGACGTTCGGCGCGCGGCAGACCTACTTCGTCACCAACGGCACCTCGACCGCCAACAAGATCGTCGAGCAGGCGTTGGTCGCGCCCGGCGACATCGTGTTGATCGACCGCAACTGCCATCAGTCCCACCACTACGGGCTGATGATGGCCGGCGCCCAAGTCACCTATCTGGACGCCTATCCGCTCAACCAGTATTCGATGTACGGCGGAGTGCCGCTGCGCGAGATCAAGTCTCGGCTGCTGGCCCTGCGCGCGGCCGGCAAGCTCGAGCGGGTCAAGCTGCTGGCGCTGACCAACTGCACTTTCGACGGGATCGTCTACGACGTCGAGCGCGTGATGGAGGAATGCCTGGCGATCAAGCCCGACCTGGTATTCCTCTGGGACGAGGCATGGTTCGCGTTCGCGCGGTTCCACCACGTCTACCGCAAGCGGACGGCGATGCGCGCGGCGCGCGTGATCCGTGAGCGGCTGCGCTCGCCGGAATATCGGCGGGACTACCACGACTACGCCGAGCAGCTCGCCGGCGCCGACGACCAGACGATGCTCGATACCCGCTTGCTGCCCGATCCCGCCGCGGCCCGGGTGCGGGTTTATGCCACCCAATCCACCCACAAGACACTCACTTCGCTGCGGCAGGGCTCGATGATCCACGTCTTCGACCAGGACTTCGACCAGAAGGTGCAGGAGACGTTCCACGAGGCGTACATGGCGCACACCTCCACCTCGCCGAACTACCAAGTCCTGGCGTCCCTCGACATCGGCCGGCGGCAAGCCGACCTCGAAGGCATGGAGCTGGTGCAAAAGCAGGTCGAAAACGCGATGCAGCTGCGCGATGCGATCGACAAACACCCGCTGCTGAGCAAGTACATGCATTGTCTGTCTACGGCGGAGATGATTCCGGAGCAGTTCCGCCCCTCCGGCCTGGACCAGCCACTGCGCACGGGCTTGACGAACATGGCCACCGCTTGGGGTCAAGACGAATTCGTGCTGGACCCCAGTCGCGTCACCCTGTACATCGGGCTCACCGGCATCGACGGCGACACCTTCAAACGCACCGAGTTGATGGACCGCTACGGGGTGCAGATCAACAAAACTTCCCGCAACACCGTGCTGTTCATGACCAACATCGGCACCACCCGAAGCTCGGTGGCCTACCTGGTGGAGATCCTGGTCAAGCTGGCCCAAGAGCTCGACGAGCGGGTCGCCGACATGAGCTTGACCGAGCGCGCGCACCACGAGCGGGCGGTGCTGCGGTTGACGACGCCCTCGGCGTCACTACCCGATTTCAGCGGATTCCACGCCTGCTTCCTAGAGAAGAATGGCGATAAGGCGGCGTCGACACCGGACGGTGATCTGCGCCGGGCGTTCTATCTCGGTTACGACGACAGTCTATGCGAATACCTGGTTGCCGATGAAGTAGAAGAGAAGATGGAGTCCGGTCAACCGGTGGTCTCGGCCACCTTCGTCACCCCATATCCGCCCGGGTTCCCGGTCCTGGTTCCGGGGCAGCTCTTCAGCCGGCCGATCCTGGCGTTTATGCGCAGCCTCGATATCGCCGAAATCCACGGCTACAAGCAGCATCTGGGCTATCGGGTGTTCACCGACAAGGCGCTGGAGATGGCCGAGGCCAGCCTGCGCCCGTGGAGTCGGGTCAGTGACGGCCGCCAAGTCCCCAGTGGATCGGGAATGCATCTCGACGCGGAAAGCCCTGCGGCTCAACCAGAACCGGAGCCGTCGTCGGCCGGTCCGACCGCAGCTGAACCCGCAGGTCCGCCAGAGCCGCGGGGGGCAGGGCGATGACGGGGGCTGCCGGCCGGCATCGTGTGGTGATCATCGGCTCCGGGTTCGGCGGGCTGACCGCGGCCAAGGCGTTGAAGCGCGCCGACGTCGATGTCACCTTGATTTCCAAGACCACCAGCCACCTGTTCCAGCCGCTGCTCTATCAGGTGGCCACCGGGATCTTGTCCGAAGGCGAGATCGCCCCCACCACCCGGCTGATCCTGCGCAGGCAGAAGAACATCCGGGTGCTGCTAGGCGACGTGGAGGCCATCGATCTCGCCGAGCAGACCGTGACGTCGCGGCTGATGACCATGCACACCGTCACACCGTTCGACAGTCTCATCGTCGCCGCCGGCGCCCAGCAGTCCTACTTCGGCAACGATCACTTCGCCACCTACGCGCCGGGCATGAAAACCATCGACGACGCGCTGGAGCTCCGCGGCCGCATTCTGGGCGCGTTCGAGGCCGCCGAGGTCAGCACCGACACGGCCGAGCGGCAACGCCGTCTGACGTTCGTGGTGGT
>Ga0070739_10007994_pt1 | contig 10987 bp, 5 predicted proteins | sample Coa_R1_7_FD_66445 | JGI IMG/M metagenome (GOLD analysis project Ga0070739, IMG submission 66445) | Surface soil microbial communities from Centralia Pennsylvania, which are recovering from an underground coalmine fire - Coalmine... | ecosystem: Environmental > Terrestrial > Soil > Unclassified ... | reverse complement strand
GCGGTCACCCGCGCCAAGAAGCTGGTGGTCCTGATCGGCTCGGAACGCGCCCTCGCCCAGGCCATCCGCACCGCCGGCTCCGGCCGCCGCCACACCGCGCTGGACCTGCGCCTGTCCGGTGCCCTGAGCGCCTAACTCCGCTCCCCGACACGTGAATTCCGCTATCCGTCGGGAAGATGACTTGTGAATCAGCCTACGCAAGCGTCGGGGCGGCCTGCGCGGGACCCTGGAGGAAAAACAGTGACGATGATCGTGCGTGCGCGGGATGGCAGAACGCTGGCCGTGGAGAGTTGGGGCGCGCCCGACGGCGCTCCCGTCTTTCTGCTCCACGGCACCCCGGGGAGCCGCTTCGGCCCGCGCCCGCGCGTCTCAGTGCTTTACCGGCTGGGCATTAGGTTGATCGCCTATGACCGCCCGGGATACGGCGAATCGGATCGACTGACCGGACGCGCGGTCGCGCACGCCGCGGCAGACGTCGAGGCGATCGCCGATGACCTGGGCCTGCAGGAGTTTGCCGTGGTCGGCAGGTCGGGCGGCGGCCCGCATGCGCTGGCTTGCGCGGTTCTGCTCGGCGAACGAGTGTCACGCGCGGCCGTGTTGGTCGGCTTGGCGCCCAGGGACGCCGAGGGCCTGGACTGGTACGCCGGGATGACCGCGTCGAACGTCTCCGAGTACATGACCGCGGAGGTCGGCCCGCTCGCCCTGGCGGCGCGGCTCGGCGTGAACGCCGCGCTGATGCGGCGCGATCCCGCCGCACATCTGCCGTTCCACGATCCCGAGCTTCCCGAGCCGGACCGGCGCGTGGTCGCGGACTTCGGCATACGCTCGATGCTGGTGTCGAACTTCGCCGAGGCGGTCAAGACCTCCGGCCTCGGTTGGGTCGACGACGCGGTCTCATTCATCTCGGGCTGGGGTTTCGACCCGGGCGACGCGGACGCGCCGGTGCTGTTCTGGCACGGCGCCGAAGACGTCTTTTCCCCGGTGCGCCACACGCTGTGGCTCGCCCGCAGGGTGCCACGCAGCACCACGGTGATCGAGTCCGGCGCGGCGCACTTCGGCGCCGTGGCGGTCCTGCCGCAGGTGCTCTCCTGGGTTGTCGTCGGCCGCACTCGCGACTGGCCCTCGGCGGCTTGACGGCCGGACGCCGCGACGGGCTGAGGCGGCGTCAGACCGGCTGCGGCTCCAGGTCCCAGTCCAACCTGCTCCAGGTCTGCAGCGCCCGCGTGTTGCCGTGGTCCTCGCCGAGTCGTTCCGCGAGAATCGGCAACAGCCGGGAGCGCAGACTCGCGGATTCCGCGGCGCGTCCCAGGGTATTCAGGGTGACCGCGTGGTTGGCCTCCGCAGCCAGCGTGTCCGGGTGATCGTGTCCCAGAATGGCCGCGAAATCCGCGACGATCTGCTGTTCGAAGGCGTCCGACTCCTCGAGGCGGCCGACGTCCGCGAGGCAGTTCGCCAGGTTGGCGGTGGCCGCGAGGGTGTACGGGTGTCGCGGTCCGAGGCGAGCGGCGAAGCCCGATCTCGCCTGCTGCGCCAGCGACCTGGCCCGCTCGGGATCGCCGAGTTTGCGCGCGTAGGTCGCCAGATTGTTGATACACGCGACGGTGTAAGGATGGTCGGGTCCGAGGTTCTCCTGATAGGTGCGCAGAACGACCTCGGCGATCCTGGTCGCTTCCGCGTTGTCCCCGGTCGCGGACAGGTCGGCCGCCAGGCTGACGGCACAAGCCAAAGCGTCGGGATTCTGGGCTCCGTAGTCGAGCAGGTAGCGCTCGTTCGTGTCGCGGGTGAGCGCGAGGGCCTCTTCCAACTGCCCGGCCTTGCGCAGCGAGACCGCGAGGCTCTTGGCGGTGCGCAGCGTCTCCGGGGAGTTCTCGCCGACCGCCTGGCGGTAGTCGGCGAGCGCGGTGCGCAACATCTGCACTGAGGTCGTGTAGTTGCCGGTCTCCCGCAGGTCCCGCGCCAGGTTCGCGGCGGAGTACAGGGTGTAGGGGTGCTTGTCTCCGAGTACGGCCCTGCGGCGGTAGAGCGTGTCCTGATCGATTTCGCGCGCCTGCGCGAAGTCGCCGACCAGGCGGTACGAGACGGCGAGATTGTTGGCCGCGGACAGCGTCCGCGGGTGGTCTTCCCAGAACGCCCGCTTGTGGTCTTCGTAGGTCTCCCGGTCCATCGCCAGCGCCTCTTGGAACTCGCCGAGGCCGCGCAGGTCGGCGGCGACGCAGGTCGCGGTCAGCAGCGTGTGCGGGTGGCGCGGCGGCAGCACCCGGTGCTGTTCGGCCAGGATCCCGACGTCGAGATCGTGCGCCTGCTGGAACTGCCCCTGGGATCTGAGCACGCTGCCGATCTGGCAGCGCAGGTTGAGCAACTGCCGGTAGAGCGCGAGTCCTGCCTGGCTGCCGGACCCGAACGACTCGACCGCCTCCTGCCAGCGCTTCTCGAGGCTGCGCCCGAAGTCGAGGGCGGTCTGGTAGTCGCCGGTCTTCCATAGAAAGCGGACGCGGTCGATCAGCAGCTGGCGTACGGGTTCCTCCTCGCAGTCCACCGCGAGCGAGGGCGCCAGGTGCGGCCAGATGATCGAGTAGCGCGGCCAGTTTTCCGGGTCGTCGGTGTCGCCGAGCTGCGGCCGCGCGCCGGCCAGGATCCGGTGCACCTCGTGGTACGTGTTCGACTGCTGATCCGGGTCGAGCTGGTCCTTGACCGCCTCCTGTACCAGGCGGTGAATGCGCAGCGCGTTCGTGTTGGAATCGACCTTGATCAGGGAGAGCAGCACGATCTCCCGCACGACGTTCCCGATGACCATGCGTTCGGTGACGAACTCGTTGAACGGGCGCAGCGCGGCGATCATCTCGTCGGACTGGACCAGGTCCATCGCGATGGCGTCTGGATTCATGAACGCGGCCAGTTCCAAAAGCCGCGCCGCGGCCGGTTCTCGGTCACGCAGCCGCTGGATCGCGAGGTTCCAGGTGACCGCGACTGAGACCGGATAGTTCTCCGGCCGGCCGAGCGAGAGCACGCGAGTGGTCTCTTCGCCGAGCGACTCGAGATACTGCGCCACCGGGGTTCCCGTCGTGGCCAGCCAGGAGGCCGCGCTCTCCACCGCCAGTGGAAGGTCACCGACGAGTTCGGCGATCGCCTCGGCGTCCCGCAGGCCCAGTCCCGGCACTGCGCGGGTCAAGTGTTCGACGCTCTCCGCCCGGGAGAACACGTCCACTTCCAATGACGTGGCCACTCGTGCCCATGCCTGAATACGCGAGGTGATCAGAATGTGCCCGGTCCCGCCGGCGGGCAGATCGGGAAGGTACTGATTCAGCACCTCTGGTTCCACCGCATTGTCGAAGACGACCAGCCACCGGCTGTACGGTTCGCCCCGGCGCAGTGCCTCGCGCGCCGCCTCGGCGGCTTCAGGCACGTTGTCGCCGGTACGGATGCCGAGGCGGGCCGCGAGCTCGGCTAGCGAGGTGTTGATGAAGTCGGGCTGTTCAGCGTTCACCCACCACACCAGGTCGTAGTCAGCCTTGAACCGGTGTGCGTATTCGAGGGCCACCTGCGTCTTACCGACGCCGCCGAGACCGTGCAGCGCCAATGGCAAAATGACCGCGGGTGAACCGCCGACGATCTCGTCGCGCAGCTTCTCCAGCATTTCATCGCGGCCGGTGAACGTCGCGTTGCGCCCCGGCACGCTCCACACGCGCGGGCTGACGCCGGGGAAGCGCGCGCCGGGAATCGTTTCGGCCACGACGTCCGTGTCGGAGGCGCCCGCGAGCCGCAATAGTGCCGCCGCGGCCTCACGCTCGCTCAGGCCGGTCAGATCGGCCATCGGCACCCCAGAAAGCCGTGCCTCGAGGCGCAGGTCGGAGACTGGAATGGCGAGCAGTTGGTCGGTCTCGGCCAGCGTGTTCACGGTGGCCATGGCGAGGTTCGACTTGGTGAACTCCGCGGAGATCACCGCCGCCACGCGACCCCGGTGGTCGATCGCGATGCGCGACCCGGAATCGCCGCTGAGCAGGTGGATCTTCACCGGGAAGCCGGCGCGGCCGAGCACCGCCGCGGCCCAGTCGGCCCACATCCGGTCTTCCGCGATGTAGGCGATCGTGATCTCCTCAGGCGTGGGCAGCCGGCGCCGGGTGATCAGTTCGAGCATGCCGAGGCGTTCCGACTCATCCAGCGGAGGCAGCGAGACGACTTCGCCGTCGGTGAGTTCGGCGGTCAGCCGTTCGTAGGACGCGAGCAGGGACGTGGTGAGACCGGCCGCGTCACCGAATACTGCCAAGGTCTCCTCGTAGGCGTAAAACGGCCGGTAGGGAACCTCGACCGCGCCCCAATACCGGGTATGTCCGCCCGGACCGGTGGCGTCGGGATACCCGTCGAAATGACTGCGCGCGGCGGCCCGCCCGGCGTCGGCTTTCTCCTTTTCCCCCTCGTCCACACGCATCGGTACCGGCAGGATCCTGATCGTGCGCCTTCCGCTTTGCGCGGAGATGGCGCGCGCGACCTCGGCGGCGCCCTCGATGCTCTGGTTGTTGAGCGTGAAGCAGTCGACGAGCACGTCGGGTAGGTGGATCGTGCAGATGTCGGCCACGTCGCTCAGGCCCGTACGGCTGTCGACCAGCGCGTAGTCGTAGTGCTCCCGCATGTCCTCCCGCATGGCGTCGAACAGCAGTCCGCCGCCGAGGCTCTCGTAGAAATTGTCCCAGTCGAGGCTCGCGACGGCCGCGGAGTAGGTGCGGTTCTGCAGCCCCGCGGACAGGAAGTGGATGTGCCCCCCATCCGGGAACGGCCAGCGCACGTTGATGGCCAGGTCGCTGATCCGCGCGTGCTCGCGGTGCCAGTCCAGCGGGCGGATCGAGTCGTCGTGGGTCGCCGCCCACTCGAAGTCCCGCACCATGTCCACTACGCCCCGGGTGGCGCTGAGCGCGACCGGGTCGAGGACGCTGGCGGGGAAGTAGCGGTGCAGTCCTGGCGACTCCAGGTCCCAATCCACGACGAGCACCTTCTTGCCGTTCGCGGCGAGGATCCACGCGACGTTGGCCAGCGCCATCGTGCGCCCAGCCCCGCCCTTGTACGAGTAGAAGGTCACGACTTTGCCTTCGCTGCGCGTCGTCATCGTGATCCCCTCACAGTTCGGTCTCGTCCGTCGGTTCCGCGTCGTCTGTCGGTTCGTCCGGTGGCCGTGCATCGTCCCAGTCGCGCGCGTGCCGCAGGCGGCTGGTCAACGCTGCGGCGAGGCGCGGGCGCGGCGGGAAGTCCCCCTGCGGGGGTTTCGGTTGCGCCGCCTTCAGGTAGTGCCGCCACGCCAACTCGACCGCCGCAGGCATGGCGTGGCCGAATTCGGCCAGGCTGGCCAGGTCCCGGGTGGCCGCCCGCGCCGTGCGCCGCCAAGCCTCCGCGCTCCACGGAATGGCGAGCTGCAGCTTCGCGCGCAGCACCGAGGACTGTTCGGCGGTCTGCCCGTCTGTCGCGCTCCATGGAATCAATACTCTGATCCACGGTTTGCGCCGCCGGTCGAACTCGGCGATGTTCTTCGCGGTGAGCGAGTCGTTGGCGATCCACGGATCGACCAGCAGTATGCCCGGGCCGTTGGGAGCCGGCTCCGCGCGGTCGCCGGCGTTGACCGCGGACCTGCGCAGCTCCGGCGAGGAGCGGTTCAGGTTGCTGGTGACCGGAAGATATCCCAGGCCGCGTGCCACGTCCTCGGCGCGCTTGGCGAGCGGGACGGCGGATTGCGGACTGTACGGGTTCCAGTCCTCGGGGCGTGCACCGTAATAGCTGGTGTCGCGGCCCGGCGGCACGGTCCGCAGATCCGGAGCCGCCACGGTGATGTACAGGCGCCGCGCGGCGCGCGTCGACTGCGGCCGATCCGGGAACAGGGGCCTGATTTCCTCGTAGTCGACGATCGGGCCGGGTGGCGGCGCGGCGGTGCGCGCGGCCTCGTCGAGATACTCGGCCAGTCTGATCAGGACACTGACGTACTCCCCATCCCGGTCGAGCCGCATCAGCTCGTACAGGCCGCGTTCCAGGTACCGGTTGCTCACTCCCAGCTGCGCGACCTGGACGTTCGTGGCCACCTGCGGCACGTCCTCAGGCCGTGGCGGCTGCCAGATCACCGGCAAGATCGCTTCGTTCGGGGTGCCGGTCTGCGCGAGGTGCGCCATCTGCCGCTCGCGGAAGACGGCCCACTCCTTGCCGCAGTTCTCCCGGCTGAAGTAGGTCCTGCTGTAGAGCGGCACGAACACCCGGCAGGAAGCGAGCTGTTCGGCCAGTCTCGACCGCCATATCGCGCCGTCGGGGATCGCGTCGTCCATAAAGCCGGGGCGGGACGCGGGGGCGTGCCACCGGGAATCGCGGTGCACCAGCTCGGTGCACAGGTCCCGGAAGAAGGAGCGCACCCAGTAGTTCGGATCGGGTCCGTCGTCGAAGACCCGGGGTGTGTGCGCGTAGCTGAGGAAGAAGCAACTGCCGTAACCGGAGCGCCGCTGGATCGCATCCTGCGACGACGATCCCATCGGCGCCCCTCCCCAACCTCGCGTAATGCAACGGACCGGGATCCTATTTCACTAGAGATACCCACTCGCCCGTGATGCAGACTTCGAAGTGAGAATGAGAGCTCTCACTCACCACGGGGGCGCACGATCAGCGCATGGGCCGGTTCTCGCGCATCCAGCGTTCGGCATAGCGCACGGCCTCGGCCAGCGGGAATCTGACGGCCCGGCCGGCGCCTACCTGGCCGACGGACACCCAGGACTGCGTGGCCTGCATCTGCGCGCCTAGCGTCGCGAAGTCACGGTCGTCGAGATCGATGTCTTCGTATTCGACCCACCGCGAGGCGGACCCGTCCGCTGCCAGCACCTTGCTCTGATATGAGCGCACGGGTTGGTCGAGCCGGTACTCCGCGAGATGGAACGCTGTGGCCTTTTCGTAACCCACGCCGAGCAGGAGTACCTGTGCGCCGCGAGCGTATAACGCGCCGAGCGGTGAGTTCTCCCCCAAGTGGCAGTGCGCCGGATGGTCGCGGACGATCTGCGCCGCATCTCGGCCAAGTGCCGCGAATGAGGTCTTCGGATGCGAGCTGCGCAGCGATTCAGGATGGCAGCGCACATGCTCGGCCAGCATCCCCATGCCGTACGAGGGTGTCCGCACCGGATCGAACGCCTCCATGCGCGCGCGGAAGGCGTCGATCTCGGCGGGGGACATGCCCGCGATCCGTTCGGCGTGCACTCTCGACGTCGTCGAATTATGCGTGGTCTGTGTCGGCACCACAATGCAGGGTTTCGGCCCGAGCACATCTCGCAGCGCCGCAATGATCGTCTTCGGGCCGCCGTCGATCCAACCCAGGGCGCGCATCGAGGCATGTACCAGGATGTCTACGTCTGACTCGACTCCGAGCGCGGCGAACTCGTCGCGCAGCTGCGCCTGCATTGACGACGCGGTCTGCATCTTAGGCGTCCGCGGACTGGCGCATCGCCGCTTCGAACGCGGTTCGATGCACTTGTGACGAATGCTGGGCCGCGCTCAGGGCCTCGGCGCTGACGCTCTCTGCCAACCACGGGGATAGCGTGCGCGACATCCCTTCGGCGAACTCGAGGCCGAGTGCGGTCAACGATCCGGAGTCTCGCAGTACCTCCACCGCTTGCGCCGTGTGTTCCCGCCAGCGGGCGAAGTGCGCCTCTGCCGCCGCGCTCTGCTGCTCATCGGCGGCACGCAGACGCCGGACCCGCCAGAAATCTGTGACCGCGACGTGGGCGTACGTGCCTTGCAGCAGCCCTTCGAGCGGACGCGGATCCGGGCGCCACGGCGCGTAGTACAGCCTGGTGTCCGACTCATCGAACAGCGCATAACCGTCGAGAACCGCGCCGAGCTTAACGTGCTGGAACTCGTGGATCAGCAGCAACGCCAGCCGATCGGCGGAGCTCGGCAGGGCCGCGCCCACCGCGCCGAACGCGTGCCGCGCTGTGGCGCTGATCTCGTGTGCGTCTCTGGACGGTGCGAGCGGCGTGATAGCCCGCAACCCGGCTTCAAGGCCCGGGAGGTAGGCCGCGTGATCGCGCCGAATGAGCTGCCACGCGGTGTCGAAGGCATCCTGCCACGCAGCGCGCTGCTCGGCGGAAAGCAGTTGGTCGGCGGGCCATTGATGGCAGTCGCGCTCCGGGTCCGCGTCCTCGAGCGTGGTGGCGAATCCTCCAGAGCGCAGCCGCACGCTGGGCCGCCACGGCGAGCCGGGTTCCGCCTCTGCGGCGCGGGTCTCGACTGTCCACGATCGCCCGGCTGCCTCGAAATTCAGCCGGCCGTCACTAGTACGGACCCTGACGGTACCTTGCTGCTCACCGGCGAAGATCAGACCGAGTGTCGGCAAATATACCCGCTGCCGTTTGATGGTAGCGAAGAGCTCTGTTTCGACTTCGGCGCGCGCCGCCGCGGAGATCGCCAACGCGGGCAGATAGTAGCCGCGACTGATCGGTGACGACGATCCGAGAACTCCGGCGGCCCACGCCCGGAAGTACGGATGGCTGAGCACGTGATCCACCGCGTCCGGCCGCGCTGCATCGATCTCGACGAGCGTATTCCATGCCGCCCGCAGCGGCGGATCGCTGTGCACGAGTCGTTCCGCGGCCTCGGCGAGAAGCATGCGATTGATGCTGTACTGCGTGGCCGCGAGCGAGCTGATGGCTCCGGCGCCGCCGAACCCGGCGGTCAGCTCGCGGATATGGGGCGCGGGCAGGGTGTGATTGTCCGCCTCCGTCGCGGCGCTTGGCCGTTCGCTCTCGCTGACGTGTGTGACCAGCTTGAACAGGTCATCGCAGTAAACCGACGGATTGTCGAAGCCTGATTCGCTTCGGTAGCGATGCGGAAAGAGCCCGCCGCCGCAGCTGGCGACCACCGGGCAGGCCTGGCAGGTTTTGGACAGGCCGGCCAGGCCGAGCGCGCGGGCGCGCAGCCCCGGATGGTCCGCTGCCGCCGCGATGTCGTCGACGAGCACGTTGAGGCCGGTCGCCGGTGCGCCGTCGAACGCGGTCTTGAGCGAGTCGACCTGTTCGATGTCCCCGTCGGTCTCGATGACCAGCACATCGGATGGTGCGAGCCCGAGCGCCTCGGTCAGCGGTGGGCCGCCGGCCAGCGTAGAGCGGATGGATTCGAAGACGCGCACGCCGAAGGGCCGGCCGTCGGCGATCCACCGGTCGTAGATCGTGATCAGCCAGTCGGCGTAGGCGGTCCTTACCGGTTCGCCGGTGACTGAGTCGCTCGGCCGTACTGGCGGCGTGTCCCACGTCGCGTGGGGAAGCAGGAAGTCCACGCGCGGAGGCTGCTCGGCACGTAAGGCCTCGTATACCGCGATCGGGTCGTTCGACACGTCGATGGTGCACAGGATGCCGGCGAAGAGATGCCGGTAGTCGGGGCGGCGCAGCAGTTCGAGCGCCCGCAACACCTGTGGATGGCTCGTGCGGCCGTCGGCGTAACGCCGGTGCCGGTCGTTCGCCGCGCGGTCCCCGTCCAGCGAGATCCCGACGCGTACCCCGTACTCGCGCAGCAGGTCGCAGAACTCCGTGTCGAGCCGCACTCCGTTGGTGTGGACGCGCAGGTCGAGTTCGGTGACGCCGTGCGTCGCCATGACAAGAGTCTCGATGAGAGCCCTGAGATGCTCGGCGCCGGCGAGTAACGGCTCACCGCCGTGAAGAACGATCTTCACGGCGGAGAGACTGTTCGTCTTCGCGTACTCCGCCACGCGCTGCCCGATCGCGGCTGCCGTGTCCAGGCTCAGTACCCGCGGCCTGGCCCGCCAACTCTGATCGGCGTGCTCGTATACATAACAGTGGTCGCACGCCAAATCGCACCGGCTGTGCACTTTGACTACGAATTGCCGGAACAAAGCCGGAGCGGTCTGAGTCATCAGGCGTCGGAATCTGATTGCTTGACGGTTATCTGGGGATAAATGAAAGCAGTTCAGAGGGACGCGTTGAATGCGGCGACAGGAACCACACGGGAATCGGCGGCTGGAACGATCCGACGCAACGACTGCGTGGTTTTTCCGGAGAGACTGTCTAGTGGCATATACCTGATGTCAGGCACGGAAGACGTTAAACCGGAGTTTGAGTCAAGGGCGTTATCCATCACAGCTCCCACGGGTTCATGAGCGGGGAGATCCCATCCGGCAGCATTCCGGCCTTCGCGCTGGCACGGCCGCCCTTTTGCTGCCATGCGGGCGCTCAGCGCTCGGATGAAGAGTACAGGATCCGATGCCCTGTCAGATGCATGATCACTAGAGGCGGCGCTACGTTTCTTGCACAGTACTGACACCCAGGGGATGGCGAGAGCGACGCCCGGGGGGTGGCGGGGTGGCGCGGCATCAGCCGCCTAGCCGACCGCCATCCAGGTGCCCAGAACGAGCGTGGCTCGTTTCCCAACTATCACAGCATTCGCCTTCAGCCTCAGACGTACTCAACGCCCACGCGACGGCACGCCATAGTACGGCGCCCTCGGCCCCTTCGGGCATCGTGGCGACACGCTCCCATAAATAGCAGTAGCATTATATTCCATGAGGAATGTCGTGGTTGACGTGATCGACTCCCGCGCACACCGGCGCGACAAACGTGACTCGTATTTCTAAGAAGATGACGGAAATAGCGCTCGCCGATAACTAGCCGCTCAGCCGCAATCTCTGCAAGGCAGAATATCCTTGCCCATTAGGCGCCATGCGATCCGTCCACGATTTTCAACTCTCGCCTGAACGCCGACGCTCGACGCTCAATTTCTCCGCGCTGTAGGTCATCCGCAAAACGGATTGGCCTATGCTGCGCCCGGATCGCCGGGGAGCCAGAGCCGGGCCACGGTGCCGCCGCCGGGCGCGGGCTGGAGGCTGACCTTGCCGCCCGACTCCTCGGCCACCTGCGAGACGATCGCGAGGCCGAGGCCGGAGCCGGGCAGCGAGCGGGCGCTGTCTGAGCGCCAGAACCGCTCGAAGACGTGGGGCAGGTCGGCGGGGTCGATGCCGGGGCCCTGG
>Ga0070739_10007991_pt1 | contig 10990 bp, 10 predicted proteins | sample Coa_R1_7_FD_66445 | JGI IMG/M metagenome (GOLD analysis project Ga0070739, IMG submission 66445) | Surface soil microbial communities from Centralia Pennsylvania, which are recovering from an underground coalmine fire - Coalmine... | ecosystem: Environmental > Terrestrial > Soil > Unclassified ... | reverse complement strand
TCTTCCAGGTTGTCGGAAAGCCCCTGAAGCTGCGTGGACATGGTGTCCAGCCGCGCTCCCGAATTCGCCTGGACGTCCTGCATCGATTTCTGCAGCGAGCCCATCGTGGTATTCAGCTTGTCCACGTTGTCGTCCGATTGCTGGACAAGCGTCTTCAGGACCGTATGGTCCTGTGTCATTTGAGTCGAGAGATCCTTCTGCCCTTGCAGCAGGGTTGTGACGTCCCGCTGCAATTCAATGATCTCCCGTGCGACCGCCTGCGCCGGACGAGGGCCAATCAGGCTGCCGCAAATCGCGCCCGCAACAAGGGCCGCGCCAAAACCTGCCAGGTTCCGCAAACGCATGAAAATCCTCCTAAGTTCGAACGGCCGCCGTGCAGCCGTCGTCGAGGCTGGGCTCACTTTTCACTCTAACGAGAGAGCCGCGCGCTGGCAAGTGACTGCTCGACCATATGCCAACGAGCGGCTCTTTTTTCTGTCCGTCAAGAGGCCAATGAGCGAAAACCGGCTACTTCGCCATCACGAAGTGGCCGCGGCGGTTCGTCTGCCAGCACTCCTCGTTGTGCTCGGTGCAGAAGGGCTTTTCCTTGCCATAGCTGATGGTGTTCAAGCGGTCGGCGGAAATCCCCAGCGAAACGAGGTACTGCTTTACCGCATTCGCGCGGCGGTCGCCAAGCGCGAGGTTGTACTCGGTCGAGCCGCGCTCGTCGCAGTGGCCTTCAATCGTCACCTTCACCTGCGGATAGTTGCGCAAGAAGTCGGCGGTCTTGCCGAGCGCTTCCCGCGCATCCGCGCGAATATCCGCCTTGTCGTAGTCGAAGTAAGCGTCCTTGACTTCACGGTCGAAAATGCTTTCGAGTGATTCCGTGGGCTGGGGAGGCGGTGGCGGAGGCGGCGCTTCCACCGTTACGCGCACGCTGGCATCCGCGGAGCCTCCGGGGCCGCTCGCGGTGATGGTGTACGTCGTCGAATCAGACGGCGTCACCTTCGTCGAGCCTTCCGGCGCAACCGCGCCGACTTCTGGAGCAATCGTCAGCGACGTTGCATTCGTCGAAGACCAGTTCAGCGTCGCCGCGTCCCCCTTCTTGATTGAAGTGGGATTGGCTTGCAACGTGACCGTCGGACGCGCAGGCGGCGGCGCGGGTTGCGGCGGTGGCGGCGGCGGAGTCGCCTTCTTCGCGCATCCGACCGCTAGAACCGCTGTTGCAAACGCAGCCAGCATGAGGGTCCGGTATTTGGGACGTGAGACCACGCTCATTCTTGTTCCTCCTTGACGGTTCGACTTCCCCCGACTGCACCCACCAAACTCTTTGACCACCACGTACATCGCGGGGCTGGGACCGGGCGAAATCTCGTAACACGATATATTATACATCGCATCGGTCCAAGTATCCGCGGAAAATTACCGCGTGGACCAGTTCGGCGACTCATTTTGTCCCGAACTAGTTAACTGCCGCGCTTGCGTCCCGTCCGCCAGCATGGACCAAATCTGCCACGTGCCCGAACGGTTGGACTGAAAGACGATGTGCCGCCCGTCGGGAGCCCAGCTGGGCCGTTCGTTGCGCCCCGTGTCCCGTGTGATTTGCAGCAGGTCCCTCGACCCCATGTCCATCAAGTAGATGTCGTAATTGCCGTCCGGACGCCGCCAGCTGAACGCCAGAATCTGCCCGTTCGGCGACCATGCCGGGTCGATCAGATATCCCTTGTCCGGGACATCCAGCGGGACCACGTTCGTTCCGTCCGCGCTCATCAAATAGAGCTTGGGAATGCCCGTGCGGTCGCTGACAAACGCCACCGTCTGCCCGGTCTTCGGATTCCACGCCGGAGACGTGCTGGCGCCATTCGAATACGTCAGCCGCTTTGGCCGCCCGCCGTTTGAGTCAATTTCATAGAGTTCCGGGTTCCCCGCCATCGAGGAAGAGAAGATGATTTGCGAACCATCCGGCGACCAGCACGGCGCGCTATTCGTTCCGTGAAACCGGGGGAAAGTTACGACCTTGTTGGCATCGAGCGAATACATGCAGATTTGCGGCCCGGGCGAATAGCAGGTGAACGCGATGCGCGCCGCATCCGGCGACCAGCGCGGCGTGAGCGAAATCGAGCCGAGATGCGTCAACTGCCGCTGGTTCGCCCCGTCGTAATCCATCACCCAGATCTCTTTGTGCCCGGTGCGGGTGCTCACAAACGCGATCTGGGTGGATGCCACTCCCGGCATGCCGCCGGAGAGCCGCAGGATGATCTCATCGGCAAACTGATGCGCGAATTTGCGGACCTGGTCGTCCGTGGGCGCGCCGCGGTAAATCTTTCCGATCACCGCCTGCGAGGAGGGATTCGTCACGTCGTAAAGCCAGGCCTGAATCGCAACCTCGCTGGTGTTTTCCGAAAGGTTGCCGAAGGCGACATATTGGGCGTTGACCGGCCCGCTGGTCCAGTCCACAAAGCGAAGTTCCGAGGGCACGCTTGGCTGCTGGGCAGGGTAGAAGCTGGGGCTAACCAGCTCGACAATCCCGCTGAAGGAGAGATCATCCCGCACCACTTGCGAAAACAGCGCGGAGTGCGATTTTGTCGAATCCTGGCGCGCTGCAAAATCCGCTACCGCTACGCGCGGCGGCGTAGTCGCTCCTATACCTGTTTGAATCTTGAACCAGGCCTGGGCGAAAACGGCGGGAGCGGCGAAGATCGCCGAAAGGATTAGAAGGGAACAACAGCGGATCCAACGCAGGGACAACGGAGCCTCCTCGGAATTCAGAATAAAGTTGGACGCTGCGCGAGCGGCCTGGAGTTTCACCGCGTCAGCGACAAATCAAAATCAAAAATCACCCGCACGTACGAGCCGGAATAATCGTTGGGCAGGGCCGGCATCGGATTGGATGCCATCACCGCGCGCAATCCCGAATTATCCATCGAAAGATTGCCGCTGGATTGGGTAACCAGTATGTCCTTCACCGTTCCGTCCCGCAGGATTGTAAATTGGACTACTGCATGTGCGGTGCGAGCCGCCCGAACCGCCGGGTCGATCGTATATTGCTGCCAATTCCCTTGGACGCGTCTCTTCACCGCCTCGATGTACCACGCGTAGCGAGAGGCAAAGTCTCCGCCGCCCTGTCCCTGCACCGCTACGCCCTGGTTGGTTCCCGGAGTTGCCGTATAGCCGGTATTGAGCCGCGGGGCACCGGTAGCCGGACCGGGAACCGCATTTTCCGGCGTGGGAGTCTTGTTCTCGAATACTCTGGACTTTCTCGTCGGCGGCTGTGGTTTCTCCTTTTCGAACTGCGGAATCTCCTTCACCTCTTTCGGCAGCTCCGGGGGTTTCGGCGTTTCCTCTTCTTTGTAGAGGCTCTTGGAAAGATCGACCGTCTTGCTTTCCGTCACCGTCGGCGGCTGCGGCATGGGAATGCCCGCGCTTCCGACCAGCGTTACATTCACGCTGTCGCCCGCCGCTCCCGCGCCGGTCCATTCCGGCCCGTGCCAGTTCCAAAAGGCGGAAATGCCGATCCAGGTCAAGAGCAGACCGTGAAGGATTAGGGAATAGGCAATAAACCGCCGCAGGCTGACATCCGGCGAATTGGCGGCGATGGCGGTCATGGTTTACAAAAACTCACCGCGTTCGCGCACGCTCCGTGAGCGGCTCTGTAACGATGCTGATGTTGCTGATCCCCGATTGCCGCAACGTATCCACAACCGTGGCGAAAATTCCAAACGGCACCGCCTCATCGCAGCGCAGGAACACCGCGTCCTGCGGTTTCTTCAGTTGCGCATGCACCTTGGCGCCCAACTGGTGAATGTTGACCTTCTCGTTGCCCAGATACACCAGCTGCTGCTTGTCGATGGTGATGACCAGCCGCTGCTCCGTGATTTCGCGAATGGTCTTCGTCTTGGGTACATCCACTTCGATGCCCGACTGCAGGATCGGCGCCGTAATCATGAAAATGATCAGAAGCACCAGCACCACGTCGATGAACGGCACCATGTTGATGTCCGAAAGTGACGTCTGCGTTCCCTTGGAAAGTTGCGGCATGGCTTCTCGTTGCAGTTCCGGTTGAGCCGGGCCTCAGTTAAACGTCTTCTCGATCTGCGCCGCGACCTCGAGCGAGAACGTGTCCAGCCGCTGCGCTAAATCGCGAATGTTGCCCAGGAACTGATTATAAAAAATTACCGCCGGGATGGCAGCAAACAGCCCCGCGGCGGTGGTGATCAGCGCTTCGGCAATGCCGGGAGCGACCGCGCGGAGACTCGCGGCGCCTGCGCTGCCCAGGCCCGAAAACGCGTCAATGATTCCCCAGACCGTGCCGAACAGTCCGATGAACGGCGTCACCGAGCCGGTCGTGGCCAGCCAGGACATGCCCTTTTCCACGCGGCGAACTTCCTCCGCGGAAGCGAGTTGCATGCTCACGGTGACCGCCTGAAGGCTCTTGATCTTCGGCGGATGCGGATTGCCCGCGCCGCCCGTCACCTGGCTTTGCAGTTCGCGAAAGCCCGCCGAATAGACGGCGGCGAAGGGCGAACCGGCCGAGGCCAGCGCCTGCGGATTCGCCACACCGCGGGTCGCCCGGAAGATGCGCAGAAACTGCTCGCTCTCGCGGCGCAAACGGCCGAAGAGGCTCACTTTTTGAAGGATCATTGCCCACGATACGATGGAAAAAATCAGCAGGATAACGAGGACGGCGCGCGCCACCCAGCCGGTCTGTTCAAGCAGGGTGCCGAGGTCCGCTATGAAGAACCCAATAAGCAGATGAATAGTTTTTCCCCTCAGCTAAAGCAAAAATCTTCCGTCTTCCGCAACGTAGCACACGCAGATAGTGGAATCAACGAAACATGAAACGACATTGCTGCTTGATTGCGCACCTTCGATAGCCGGAATCGCGGCAAAGGTCCGAAGCCGGAGCGCCCCGCGGGGCTGTGATAAACTGCAATTTCACCATGAGCGAGTCAATCGACATCCGGTTGGAGGCTCTGACGGCACGCGGGGTTGCCAGTGCGCCCGGAGCGGCGGAAGTGTCCGGCGCGGCCCGCGGAACCTTCTTTCTCGAGACCTTCGGCTGCCAGATGAACGAGCACGACTCCGAAAAAGTGGCCGGAGTCCTGCTTTCCCGCGGATACCGGCAAGTGGATTCGCCGGAAGCGGCTTCCGTGATTCTCTACAACACTTGCAGCATTCGCGAAAAAGCCGCACAGAAGGTCTTTTCGCGGCTCGGCGAATTTCGCGGCAAGACCGCCGCGGGCAAGGTGATTGGAGTGCTCGGCTGCGTGGCCCAGCAGGAAGGCGAAGCGATTTTCGAGCGCGCGCCGTGGGTCAGCCTGGTTTGCGGCTCCGCGAGTTACCGTAAATTGCCGCAGTTGCTTGCGGAACTCGAAGCAGGGAACCGGCGCGTCACCGGCCTCGACACGGATACGGACGAAACCTTCGAAACCGAAATGACCCGGCGCGACAATCCCTGGCGCGCCTATCTGACCATCATCGAAGGCTGCGACAAGGCCTGCTCCTATTGCGTGGTGCCTTACACACGCGGGCCGGAGCGCAGCCGCGTAAGCGACTCCATCCTTCGCGAACTGCGCCAGCTCGCGGACCTCGGCTACACGGAAGTGCAGTTCCTCGGCCAGACCGTGAACTCCTACAAAGACCCCTCTCCGCGCAAGATGCGCTTTTCGGAGTTGCTGCTTACCGCCGCCGAAATTCCGGGCATCCGGCGCGTTCGCTTCACCACGTCGCATCCCAGGGACTTCACGAAGGATATCGTGGAGGCAATCGAGTCCCATCCGGCCGTCTGCAACCACGTGCATTTGCCCGTTCAGGCCGGCTCGACCCGCGTGCTCCGCGCCATGCAGCGCACCTACACGCGTGAGGAATATCTTGAGAAGATTGCGATGATTCGCGCCGCGCGGCGTCCCATCACCGTCACGACGGACATCATCGTGGGATTCCCGGGCGAAACGGAAGCGGACTTCGAAGAAACGCTGAGCCTGATCGATGAAGTGAAATACGAAGGGATGTTTTCCTTCAAATACTCGCCCCGTCCGAATACTCCGGCAACCTCCATGCCGGATGCGATTCCCGAAGAAGAAAAGAGCCGCCGGCTGGCGGTCCTGCAGGCTCGCCAGCGCGAAATTCAGACCGAACTGAACGCCGCGCTCGTGGGACGGACGCTGGAAGTGCACGTCGAAGGAAAATCTCGCCGCGAAAATCAGTGGGCCGGCCACAGCCCCTGCCATCGCGTGATCAATTTCACTTCACCGGAGCCCGAACTCCTCGGCCAATACGTTCAAGTCAGGATCACGGCAGCCGGACCGAACAGCCTCGCAGGCGAGCGGATTTCTTAAACCGCACTCGGGATTCAGTTGTTTCGCAGCCAACATGGTGATAGAAAGAGCGTAGGAGTCGATTCCCGGCGTCGGGAGGGCGCGATGGAAGTTGAAATGAAGATCCGCGGCCTGATGATGGACCCCGTCACAAACATGCCCATCGTGGTGCTGAAAGACGTGCAGGGAAACACCATCCTGCCCATCTGGGTGGGCGTTTACGAGGCCAACGCCATCGCGCTGGAAATCGAGAAGGTGCAAACGCCGCGGCCGATGACCCACGACCTTCTGAAAAACGTCCTGCTCGGGCTGGACGTGCGCGTGGAAAAGATCGTGGTCAGCGACCTGAAGGACGACACGTTTTACGCCCTCATCTGGGTGGAACGCGATGGGCAAGTGATGACCATCGATTCGCGCCCGAGCGACGCACTGGCCCTGGCCCTGCGCATGGATTGTCCGATCTTCGTGGACGAGACGGTCCTGAAGAATTCCAAAGTCACCTCCGCGCTGGCCGAACGCGCGACCAACGAGCAGTTGCGAACCTACCTCGAGGGCCTTTCCGACGAAGACCTCGGTCGCTACAAGATGTAGTCGCGCCATACAGGCCGCAAAGCAATTTTCCCCTCACACCACGGCGAGGCGGCGGACGGCGCGGCGCCAGGCAATCAGCAGCACGATCCCAATCAAAATCAGCGCGAGGCTGAGGCCGATCCAGATGCCCAGCGCGCCCCAACCCCGGCTGAAGCAGAGCCACGCCCCGAGCGGCATGCCAACGACCCAGTACGCCGTGAAGTGGCAGAGCGCGGGCGTGCGGGTGTCCCCCGCGCCGCGAAGGGCGCCGGTGGCGACAGTCTGGATTCCGTCGAATAACTGAAAAGCCGCGCCTGCGGCGAGAAGCAAGGTCGTGCTTTCGATGACCACCCTGTCCGGGGTGTACATGCGCGCGATCCAGTACGGAAAGATCAGGAGCAAAACCGCGGCGGCGGTCATGAAAGCGGCGCCCAGAAAGATCGCCGTGTGCCCTGCGGCTGCGGCGCTCGGCGGATCTTTGCGTCCGAGCGCCTGGCCGACGCGCACGGCGGCGGCGGAGGAAACTCCCAGCGGAACCATGTAGGTGAAAGCCACGGTGTTGAGCGCGATTTGGTGGCTGGCCAAAGCGACGGCGCCGAGACGGCCGATCAGCGCCGTGGCAAGAGCGAACACGCCGATTTCCAGCGTCATCTGCAGGGCGGCGGGGAATCCCAAAGCGAGCAGGCGCCGGATTCGGGGCAGGTCCACTTCGACGGGCGTCTTGAGCAGGTCGGTGCGGTGCCTGCGGTCGTACCAGAGAAGATAACCGACAAGAACGGCGGCCATGTACAAACGCGAGAGCGCCGTGGACCAGCCCGAGCCGACAACTCCCATGGCCGGGAATCCCCACTTGCCGTAGATCAGGACCCAGTTGCCCAGCGCATTGATGATGTTGGCGGTGACGAGCGCGAAGGCAACGGGACGAACCATGTTCATAGCCTGGAGGGTTCGGCGCAGAGCGAAGTAGAGATAGAGGGGAAGCAGGCCGACGGCGAGCGCCTTCATGTAGGGAATGGCCAGCGTGGAAACCGGCGGTTCGATTTTCAGGGCGCGGAGAAGCGGCTCGTAATACCAGACGGGGGCCATGAAGAAGGGCGTCATGGCGAGGCTGAGGTAGATGCTGTTGACGAGTGAGCGATGACAATCCTCGCGCCGGCCCGCGCCAAAGGCGTGGGAAACCAGCGTGTCCAGTCCGATGAGAAGGCCTCCACCGAAAAAGGCCAGCACGTTGAAGAGATTGGTGCTGATGCTGACGGCGCCGATGGCGGCGGCGCTGTCCGGCAAGCGGCCGACCATCATGGTGTCCACGATGCCCATGGTCATCCAGCCGATTTCGGCGAGAACCAGAGGGAGGGCGAGGCGGAGCGTGGGGCGAAATTCGGCGCGGAGATTGTGGGCGACGCTTCGCTCGCCCTTGGCTGGCTCTGGGTAAAAGGACATGGGCCTGGTGGGTTCCAAGAGTGTACGGGGCGCGGAGTGGAGAGGCAAGTTGGGGGGAAGTGGCGAAGCAAGAAAAGTGGCGAGTGACCTGCCTGCAGGCAGGCGAGTGGCGAGCAAGAAAGAGAAGGGTGAGCAAAGGAGATTCCTCAAATGGGACGGATGGAAGCCCCACCCCCCGTATTTTTTGGAAGTGTGGGAAAGAAAGGGGTTAGAGGTGCAAGATCGCGTAAGTGTGGCAAATGCAGGGGTTATAAACCGTTTGTTTTCCGCACTTGCAGAGGTGGCTTGTAAGTGCGGATTCTGCGGGAGTTGTTGGAGAAGTGTCTTGTAAGTGCAGATTCCGCGGAAGTTAGAGGAAATAACAGGCGTGGCTGGAGGGAAAAATCGTCCGTACATAGTAAATCATATCACAAGCTATTACCGAATGTCAATAGATACTTATATCTTTATGTCAGTCGCTATTCGAACGCTGGCTGCGACAGAAAATGGGACCGCTCAAGCCCTCTCTAATCGCATGATTCCGTGCACAGAGCCAGGGGGCAGCTCAGGGACTGTCTTGAATGAGCTTTGGGGTTGCGAACGAGAGACCTATGAAGTCCAGACAGCTCAAAAGTAGATGGCGATGTATTGCTGGTTTTTGCCATACCGTACGGCAATCCAGTTCGGCCTATCCGCTTTTGTAATGATCTGGTTGAGAATCCGACGAACCGTTGTATGCCTTAGTGAAACGGATATCCGGAGATGGTCAGTCTTCATAGGGGGCCCGAGTTCCAGTTGGCGCCTCTTCACTCTGTTTTTCTGGAGCCAGGCTCTTACCGCGGGCAGTGCGTAGATTTTGTCGACCGCTATTTCAAGGGGGGCATCACGGAGTTCAAATAGGCTGACCTGGACGTCCAAGAGCCCACCGGTTGTTCCTCTCGGGTAGATGTTGTACACATCGTCCGTGCGGGTCCACGCGTATTCCGGCTTCTGAGCCACTAGACTATTCAGCGCTTGCTCGGGATTGGTTTCCAATTGATTTAGGGCAACAGGCTGGCGGTCTGTGTCGTGGGGTGCGTATTCAAGCCCCAGGCGTACCTTCCAGGTGGAAGCAATTGCACTGAGGGCTGTTTTGATATCTGGGAATTCTTGTGCAGGCCGACCGGTTGCTTGCGTGCTGGTGCTCTGATTTCCGTGCAACAAAATAATGGTTAATGCCACGAGATTTAGGGTTTTGATGGTTGACATGACTTTTTATTGGCAGCTACCTGTCTGCGTGATGTCGGTTACGGTAACGTCGTTATACTCGAAGTCAAGACAGTTTATCCGAATGTTGGAATAGGTCAGGTTCGCACCGGCGTTCGTTATCGTTATGTTTTGGCGGACCTTGGCAAACTCTCCGGGTTGAGGAGGTGGAGGAGCCACGGCCACAAAGGACCAGAAATCCTGGAAAGTGCCGTTCATGAGGGTCCCGCCGCCCGTGTTGGTCCGCAGGCCAGGAGGATTTGAAGAGATTGTAGTGACCATTTCGCTTGCTGTTAAACTTCCCGTGACGATTGCGGCACCGGCCTGATCCTGTAAAGTAAAGGTTCCACACCTTGAATATCCCCAGCGCCGGCCGTCGTTTGTACCATTACATTCGATCATGTTGTTTCCGTTGTATGTCACCTCTTGGCCCAGCGAGAGGGCCAAGGACGTAGGCACCTGGACGAAGAAGGTGGTGGTGGCGGTTTGGGGCGGGGAACCGGAAGAGTGAACGGTGAGGGTGTTGTTTCCGGCAGTGGCGTTGGCGGCCACGGCGAGATCGACAACAAGGCTGGTGCTGGTAGTGGATTTCACGGTTGGTGTGATGCCGGTGGGGGCGGTGACGGTGGCTCCGCTGAGCCCGGTGCCGCTGATGGTGACTGAGGAGGTGGTGGCACCTATGAGGCCGCGGCCCGGAGAAATACCGGTGACCGTGAGCTTTGGCGGGACGGTGACCTGAGCCGGAGCAGGAAAGAAATTGTCGGCGGAGCAGGCGTCGCAGGATTCGGCGGTGATAACCGAATGGCTGATGCTGACGGAATGACTTTGGCCATCCATGGGAGTGAGGGTTGCGGTCTGGGTGCTGAACCCGCCAAAGGCGGTGCAGCAACCGATTTGGGCCAGGTTCGTGTTGGAACTGCTGGCTGACCAAGCCGACTCGTAAGTTGTTTCGCCCTGAGACCAGTCGAGCTGCAATACGAGCGTGTATGGATTTTGGCTGCCGAAGACGTCGACGGAGACGCCGAGGACGTAATCGCACGGGTTGGGAGGGAGGCCGACATAGTTGGCTTCGTCGGCGCTGTGGATCACTTTATCGTAAGCGAGCTTGCTGGCACTGCCGTGGCCGCCTGAAATGGACAGGATGCCGGAAGTGGCCGCGAGGAGATGGCCGTCTTTGTCGGGGATGGCGTCGCGCTGCAATTCCTTTATGTTGATTTTGAGCAGGCCGCCGGGGGGGCGATGGGGAAGGTCTTGGTGTAGGGCGTCTCGGCGGGGTTGGCGGAGTCAGAGTAAAGCTTAAGCGTAACTTCGTCGTCTTCGCTGGCGGTGTTCTGGACCATGAGGGTAGTCTCGAAGGTTCCGTCGGTGCGCCAGATGGAGCCTGTGCCACGTGAAGGATACGACGTAAAGGAAGGCCCGACAACGTAGCCGCCCTTGTTGCCGTCGTAGTTGAAAAGCTC
>Ga0070739_10007990_pt1 | contig 10993 bp, 5 predicted proteins | sample Coa_R1_7_FD_66445 | JGI IMG/M metagenome (GOLD analysis project Ga0070739, IMG submission 66445) | Surface soil microbial communities from Centralia Pennsylvania, which are recovering from an underground coalmine fire - Coalmine... | ecosystem: Environmental > Terrestrial > Soil > Unclassified ... | reverse complement strand
TACTGCTGTCTACCGCTGAGTGCCGCCTTGCGTTGTTCTGACGGTGTGGTGAATCCGGTGCCTCGGCAAGCGCGACAGTAGACAGGGTTGCCCATGATGCGAGTCAGGGATTCCTGGCCGCGACAGCGCGGGCGGGTGTTGAACGGGCGGGTGCGCAGCAGAAAGTAGGCCAGCAGTACGACGATGGCCAGCATGAGATAGCCCGCGCCGCCGTAGTGATAGATGGCGCCGAAGAGCAGCAGGGCGGGGGGTGAGCCTGCCGATCGCCGCGTGGTCAGCGGTCGCCCTGACGAGTAGCGCGTGCGCGGTGGTCGCGTGTGCGGGCGAAGAGCCGACGGCGTCATGGAGCTGTTACGTCGCTTCGCACACCCTTGCCGCGTGGCGCCTCAGTGTGCGCGGGTCGCAGTCCGGGCCGTTGCTGCATGGAGATGTAAAACGATCTCCTGCGATGAGCCGACCGCGCGAGGAATCGACCATGTCGCGTCGCTTGAGCAGCACCGGGAAGCGCTATGTGTCCGTGACTGATGAATCGGTTCGGTCATGGGCAATGGCTGGGACGCCCGTGAGCCCGGTCAGGTCGAGCAGCCGTCGTGCGGGACCGTTCGCGGGCAGTCGCAGCTCGGCGCCGCCACGCTTCGCGGCCTCCTGCATGGCCTCGGCGAGCAGGCCGACACCTACGCTGGCCAGCCAGCGGACGGCGAGGCAGTCGAGTACCACCGGTTCGTCGCAGGCCAGCGCGTCGAGCACGGCGGAGCGCAGTGAGATAACCGCGCCTAGGTCGAGCGCACCGGACAGCTGTATCCATCGCCGCCCCTCGGCATCGTGAACGTGCAGCGTCGCCGGCTGCTCGACCGGGTCTAGTTGGGAGAGCGGTGGCTGGTCGGCCGTGCCAGTCTGCGGCGCAGGCGGTGGCGACGCGGCCAGCCGGAAGCTTACGAGCGTGCCCGCCTCGTCGCCGTCGATGCTCACCTCGTCAGCCAGTGCCCTGATAAACTTCAGGCCGCGACCACGCAGCCCGGGATCGGGGGGCGGGGGCCGCCACACGCCCTGGTCGGCGACTCGGACGCGTACTGCGCCGTCCGCTTCCGCGTCGAGGTCGACTTGCACGCGTCCTGGCTGCTTGGCGCCGCGGTAAGCGTGTTCCGCAGCGTTGCCCGTGGCCTCGCTGACCGCCAACTGCAAGTCCGTGGCCTTGGACTGATCCAGTCCGGCTCGGGCGCTCCATTCGCGCACCTGCTGCCGGATGACAGCGAGCTGATCCGGCCGTGCAGGCAGGTCGATGCGCAATGGCTCCGGCAGGATGCGCAGCGCGACGACTGCGATGTCGTCGCCCGCGCCGGCGCCGTGCCCGAGTTCGTCGAGCACCCGATCCAACAGCGCAGGCAATGGCAGAGCGCGGCACGGTTCGGCTACGGCGGCCAGCCGGCGTAGGCCGTCGTCAAGGATCGCGTCGCGCCGTTCGATCAGCCCGTCGGTGTAGAGCAGGAGTGTGGCCCCTACCGGCAGCGTGGTGCTCGCCTCCGTGCGGCCGTTGGTCGCCGACGGCAAGGTCAGTGCGGGGCCGAGGTCGTCGCTCAGATATCGGGAGCCGTCGGCGTCCAGTAGCAGCACCGGTGGGTGCCCGGCGCGAGCGTGTACGAGGTGGCCCGTCGCCAGGTCCAGCCGTAGGCATGCCACCGTGCTGATCTCCGCGCCCGCCACCTGTGCGGCGAAGCGGTCCAACAGGTCCAGGGCTTGCGCGGGCGGGTGACCGGCGAGCAGTAGGCTGGCCAACGCGCTGCGCAGCTGTCCCATCACCGCCGCGGCGGCGGCGCCTTTACCGACTACGTCGCCGACGGCGATCGCGACGTGGCCGTCACCGAGATCCAGGACGTCGTACCAGTCCCCGCCAGCTTGAGTGCCCTGCACCGCCGGTACGTAGCGGGCAGTGGCTGCCAGCCGTGCCACAGTCGGCAGCCGTCCCGGTAGCAGGCTGTGTTGCAGCGTCTCGGCCATCTCACGGCGGGTGTCGGCTAGCGCGGCGCGTTCGAACGCGGCGGCTGTCTGAGTGGCCAGAGCGGACAGGAACGTGCGCTCCTCATCTTCGAACAGCCGCGGGGCGGTGAAGCTGGCCGACAGCGTGCCGAGCACCCGGCCGGCAACGGTCAGTGGGAGCGATACCGTCGCCTCGGTGTCGGCACGCAGCGTGCTGACGGAGTCGGGGTAGCGTTCGATCCACTGCGCGCGGCTGGCGAGCCATACCGGTTCGCCGGTGCGCGCCGCTTCCGCGAAGGGGAACGGGGCTTGCAGCGAGACCCGCGCGAAGCGGTCTAGCCGCTCGACACCATCGCTATATACCAGGTGCAGCCAGCCGTCCGAGGCGAGTCGGCACACCCCGACCGCGGACGCGCCGAGCGCGCGGCGCAGTCCGGCGGAGAGGACTTCCGCCGCCTCGGCGACGGTGCCGGCCGCGGCCAACGCCACGGTGACCTCGTGCAGGTGGCGTTGCCGCTGCGCCATCCGCTCCGCCGACACCATCGTGGCGATCCGCTGGCCGAGGTCACCGGCCAGGGCGAGGTCCGCGTCGTCGTAACGTCGCTCGGTGCCGGTACTCACCAGGGTCAGCAGCCCGACCAGCTGGCCCGCCGCGACGAGCGGGGCGACGAGCACGCTGCGGGTGCCCAGCGCCTCCACTGCGCTGCGGCGTGCCGGATCGCCGCCGGCGGCGTCGCGCACCATGCCCTCGGTGATCTCCGGCAGCACGAACGGCTGTCCGGTGCGATAAATCTCCTCCAGGTGTGGCGGCGCGCTGATCGGGCCCAGGCCCAGCACCTGCGGCGCGACATGCGCGGGAGCCACCGCGACGGGGCGATAGCGCCCATCGGTGCCCCGCAGCCAAACATTCGCGCGATCGCAAACCTCTGCCACGGCGAGTTCAGCTACGGCGGCCAACCGCTGCTCTAGCGGACCAGGCCCGGACAACGCCCGGCCGGTCGCGGCCAGCAGCGCCGAAGCCCGCTGCTGGCGCCGCTGCTCGCTGACATCGATGAGGACCGAGTGAATCGCTGCCGTCTCGTCGTCGCGTACGACGTGGGCCAGGTGGTGAAGCCACACCCAGCGGCCGTCCTCGGCGCGCACGCGGTAAGTCAGCGACAGGTCACCGGACGCCGCCGTGACCGCGCGCATCACCTCGTCGCGATCGTCCGGGTGCAGAATCCGTTGCCACAGGCCGTCTTCGCTCAGCCACCTTCCCACCGGATAGCCGAGTACGGCCCGGGCGCGGTCGTTGACGAAGCGGAACCTGAGCGTTTGAGGGTCCTGTTCCCACACGATCGCGTTCAGACCGGCCACCATCGCGCGCAACCTGGCCGCACCGGCCTCGGCGACGCGCCGCTCCGCCTGCGCGGTCACGGCGGCGGACCGCGCCTTCTCGGCCTCCTTGCGGTCGGTGATGTCCAGAATGCTGCCGCGCACCAGGTCGCGATCGACGGAGGGCAGCCGCAGCAAGGTGATCTCGCAGAGCACCTCCTGTCCGTCGGACCTGCGGTGAGTCCACTCGAAGCAGGGCCGCTCACCGGCCAGCGCCCGGCTGATGTAGTCGGCGGCGGCGAGTTCGGAAGCGCGACCGTCCGGTTGGGTCGGCGGGCTCACCTCGGCCGGGCCGACGGTCAGCAACACCTCACGGTCCAGGCCGAACAGCCGCTCGGCGGCCTGGTTCACCAAGACGAAGCAGCCTTTCGCGACATCAAGGATCACGACCGCGTCCGGGGCGTGCTCCGCTAGGGCCAGGTAGCGTGCCAGTTCTGCCCGCACGCCGTTATCAGCCCAGGACGGATCCGCCGTCGCGCTCACAAAACACAAGGTAGTCGCAAACCCGACCCCCTGCGCCCCGCTTACACGTTGCCCACCTTGATGGCACGCACGTCGGGACGATCGAGCTGGAGTGCGAGGTGCTGCGGCCGGGCACGGACAGTGCCGGAAAGCTCGAGTTGCTGCGCGTCCTCGGCCGGGAGACCTTCGGGCAGGGCGAAGCGGCACGCTGATGCTCGCATGCTGACTTGCGCGGTTGCGAGACGCGATCGGCAGGCAGCGACGGCGTGATCCGGTCGGCTCGATTGCTTGACCATCCTCCAGGGCGACCCTATGGTCACCATCACCGTACCTGAGCCGATCCCGCCCACATCGCAAGATCGGCCGTAGCGTTCGGGTTGCTTGCTCCTGTCTCCATACATCGAGCCCGGCATCGCCAAACGCGATTGCTCAATCGTTTCAGCAAGATCGGAGAGCTCTATGAAGCTACGCGCCGGTGCCATGAAGACGTGGTCCCTGGTGTGCGCCGTTGTCCTGGCGGTCGCGATGCTCATCGCCCACTCCGCCGCGCAGACCGCGCAGGCGGCCACCTCGACGCTGCCCTGCGACGCGTTCGCGAGCGGCGGCCAGACCTGCGCGGCCGCCTACAGCACGGTCCGAGCGCTCTCGAGCGGCTACGGGGGGCCGCTTTACCAAGTCACCCGGCAGTCTGACGGGGCGTCGACCGACATCGGGCTGCTCAGCGCGGGCGGCTATGCGAACGCCGCGACGCAGGACGGCTTCTGTGCGAATACCGTCTGCACGATCAGCCGGATTTATGACCAGTCGGGTCATCACAGCGATCTGACGCTCGGCCCTGCGGGCAGCTCGGGTTCGGCCAACATCGCGGCGCGGGCAGACGCGCTGCCGGTGACCGTCAACGGGCACGAGGCGTACGGCGTGCGGGTCACCGCCCGCGTCGGCTACCGCTACGTGCCGTCCACGCCGAACACTCCGGCGCCCGGGGTGGCCGTCAGCGGGCAACCGGAGTCGGTGTACGAGGTCGCCAGCGGCACCGACGCCACCGACCACTGCTGCTTCGACTTCGGCAACATGGAGACCAGCGCGACCGACACCGGCAACGCGCACATGGACGCGCTGATCATCTCCACCTGGTGCGGCGTCCCGCCGTGCACCGGCAACGGTCCGTGGATCCAGGCCGATCTGGAGAACGGCGTCTTCATGGGCAACGGGTCGAGCGCGAACCCGTCCAACGTGAGCGAGAACTCGAAGTTCATCACGGCCGTCCTGCGTAACGATGGCCAAAGCCAGTTCGCGCTCGACGGCGGCGACGCCACGCAACCCGCGCTGACCTCGCTCTACTCCGGCTCGCTGCCGAGCGGATACGCGCCGATGCACCAGGAGGGCGGTATCGGGCTCGGCGTCGGCGGCGACCAGAGCGACATGGCGCCCGGCGCGTTCTTCGAGGGCGCGATCGTCTCGGGCTATGCCTCGAACGGCACGATCGCCTCCGTTCAGTCGAACATCGCCGCCGCGGCCTACGCCGGCACCAGCGGCGGCGGTCCGGGCGTCCCGGTCACCGGCCCGGGCGGCTCCTGCCTGGACGTGCTCGGCAACGACAACGGCGGCAACGGCACCGCGGTCGACATCTGGAGCTGCCAGCACGACGCCGTCGACCAGACCTGGCAGTACCTGCGCACCACTCCCGACCAGGGCCTGCCGTCGGGCGCGGCGGTACCCGCCTGGCAACACCCTGAGGAACTCGTCACGATGGGACGCTGCCTCGACATTGACGGCAACGGCACGGCGGCGGGCACCAAGGTCGAACTGTGGACCTGCAACGGCGTCGGCGGCCAGCAGTGGGTGCCGCAGTCGAACGGCACGCTGCTCAACCCGCAGTCAGGACTCTGCCTCAGCAGCCCGAACGGCAGCACCGCCAACGGCACGGTCCTCGACATCGAGACCTGCACCGGCGCCGCTGGACAGCGCTTCCTCATCTCGCCCGGCTGGCTGATGCAAGGCCAGACGATCTCCGCCCCGGCCGGCAAGTGCGTCGGCACCACCGCCGGTGCGGCCGCCGTCGCCGGCACGGCCGTCGACCTCGCCTCCTGCACACGCGAGAGCGCCGACCAGTACTGGTGGCACAATCTCGACGGCTCGATATCGGCACTGAACCTGTGCCTCGACATCGACGGCGACGGCACGGCGGCGGGCACCAAGGTCGAACTGTGGACCTGCAACGGCGTCGGCGGGCAGAAGTGGGTGCCGCAGCTCGACGGGACGCTGCTCAACCCGCAGTCAGGGCTCTGCCTGACTGACCCGGGCGGCAGCACGGCCGCCGGCACCGTTCTGGACATCGAGGCCTGCGAAGGCGCGGCGGACCAGCAGTTCTTCGTCAACAGCGGCCACCCGATCAGCGCGCCCGGCGGCAAGTGCGTCGACGTGCCCGGCGACGACTTGTACGGCGCGATCGGCCCGCAGTTGCAGATCTGGGACTGCCAATCGTATGCGGTGGACCAGCACTGGACGTACGACCCGTCGAGCCAGACGCTGCTGTCACTGGGTAAGTGCCTTGACATCGACGGGGACAGCACCGCATCCGGCGCGCACGTCGAGCTTTGGGCGTGCAACGGCGTCGGCGGGCAGAAGTGGGTGCAGCAGCCCGACGGCACACTGATCAACCCGCAGTCAGGACTCTGTCTCACCGACCCGGGCGACAACACCGCCAACGGGACGCAGCTCGACATCGAGGCGTGCACCGGGGGCGCCGGCCAGCAGTTCGGCTACCTCGGCGCGGTGGCGCTCGCTCCGGGCGCGGAGGTGTCCTTCCGCGCCACCACGGCGTGCTGCGCCGGCGACTTCATCCGACACCAGAACGGCAGGGCGATCATTTCGCCGATCACCGTCGCCAACTCCTCGCTCGACAAGCAGGACGCGACGTGGATCGTGCGACCCGGTCTGGCCAACAGCGCGTGCCTGTCCTTCGAGTCCAAGAACTACCCGAACGGCTATCTGCGCCAGACCAGTGGCGCCGTCTACCAACAGCAGAACGACGGCACGGCGCAGTTCGCCTCCGACGCCACGTTCTGCGCCGTCCCGGGCAAGAGCGGACAGGGCGAGTCGCTGTCCTGGAACGCGACCCCAGCCGACTACCTGAGGCACTACGCCGGTCAGTTGTACGTAGCCAGCGATGGTGGCCCGGACGCCTGGGACAGCTCGACGTCGTGGACCGACGACGTCAGCTGGCTGCCACTGCCCGCCTGGGCGCCGTAGCCGACGCCGTTTCGACTCCGTTGCTCATTCGATTCAGCGAGCCTTTACCTATTGACACGCTGAATCGCTATCCATAGTCTCAGCCGTGCTGAAGCGTTAAAGCATCCAAGGACTCGCCTCATGTCTGTCTCCGACCCCGAGACCAACTCGACGCCGACAGCGACGCCGACACCGAAGTCGTTGCGGCGCGCCGCGCGGCGCGGCCCGGCGACGCTGCGCGACATCGCCACGGTCGTCGGCATCTCGCCGAGCGCGGTCTCGATGGCCCTCGCGGATCATCCGCGGATCGGCCGGGAGACGAAGGAGGCGGTGCGCGCCGCGGCTCGCGAACTCGGCTACGTCGCGAACTCGGCGGGGCGGGCGCTGCGAGCGGGCCGGTCGACCTCGATCGCGGTCGTGGTGCCCAACACCGCGCAGCACGTGTTCGGTCACCCCTACTTCATGCATCTGCTGGTAGGGGTGACCGGCGCGGCCAACGCGCACGACACCGCAGTCCTCATCTCCACGAACCCTGTCACGGACCACGACCCGGTGGCCTACGACCGCATTCTGCGCTCGCAGGCGGCGGCTGGTGCGATCATCGCATCGGCGGCGATCAACGATCCGAACGTCAATCGCATGGTCGAGGGCGGCCTGCCGGTCGTGCTGATCGGGCGCTACCCGCACCTGCCGGAGGCGGTGTCGGTCGGCATGGACGACATCGCCGGCGCGGCGGCCGTGACCCGTCACCTGATCAACGAGCACGGCCTGCGCCGGATCGGCCACATCAGCGGGCCGCTGGAGCACCAGACGGCGCTGGACCGCTACGAGGGGTTCCGCGCCGCGCTCGCCGAGAGCCCGCAGCCGTGCACGCACACGCTCGCGGTCGGCGACTTCAGCGAGGAAGCCGGCCGGGCAGGGGCGGCCCAGCTTCTGGACGGCATGGCCGGACTCGAGGCGATCTTCGCCGCCAACGACGAGATGGCCTACGGCGCGCTGCTCGAACTGCGCGCCCGCGGCCTTCGCGTCCCCGAGGACGTGGCGCTGGTCGGCTACGACGACTTCGGCGTGTCCCGGCTGACCACCCCGGCGATCACCACGGTACGCGTTCCGGCCGAACAGCTCGGCCGGCAGGCCGCGGAACGGCTGTTCGGCCTGATCGACGGCGCGGGCGAGCCGGTCACCCACGAGAACGTGCCGATCGAGCTGGTCGTGCGCGAATCCTGCGGCTACCACCCCGGCGCTTAGACCCCGGCGCCGCGCGGCGCTGACAACCTGTCCCGGCTCAGGGGGACCCTGCGCAGTAAATAAGGAGTTTGATGAAAGGCTCAGTAATCAATATGCGCCGGTCGGCCGCCTGCCTGGGCGCCGCGCTGGCGGCCGTGACGCTCACCGCCGGGTGCGGCAACAACGGGGTGTCCACGTCGTCCGGCGGGGTGGTCCAGCTCTCGATGCTGACCGGGTTCACCGGCCCCGACGAGCCGGCGTATCAGGCTCTTGTCGCCGAGTTCAACAAGACGCACCCGGACATCCACGTGACAATGACGGTCGAGCCGTGGGCCACGGTGGCCCAGAAGCTGCCGGCCTCCTGGGCGACCGGCGCCGGGCCGGACCTGGCGACCCCGAGTTCGGATCCCGGCTCGATCTTCAGCTACATCAAGACCAATTCGGTGCTGCCGCTGGACAGCGCGGTCGGCAAAATCGACGCCGGCGCGTTCCCCTCAGCGGTGCGCGACGCGTTCACCGTCGACGGAAAGCTGTACGCGGTGCCGGCGAACATGGCCACGCTGGCGCTCTACTACAACAAGGACATGTTCACCGCGGCCGGGATCAGCAACCCGCCGGCCACGCAGGACGACTTCGTCGCGGACGCCAAGAAGCTCACCGTCAGCTCCGGCGGCACGGTCTCCCAGTACGGCCTGTCGCTCGCGGACAACCAGACCATCCAGATGTGGCCGATCCTGCAATGGATGAACGGCGGCGACATCGTCGACGGCCACGGCTGCGCCGTGGTCAACTCCGCGGCCAGCGTCTCGGCGCTGACCAAGTGGAGCCAGCTGGTCATCCAGAACCACATCAGCCCGATCGGCCAGTCCGGCGCGGACGCCGACACCCTCTTCGCCTCGCGCAAGGCGGCGATGGAGATCAACGGCCCGTGGGCCGCAGCAGGTTACAAGTCCGCCGGCATCAACCTCGGGATAGCCGAAGTGCCGGTCGGCCCGGCCGGGCCGATCACGCTCGCCTCGACGGTGCCGCTGATGATCGAGCGCAACACGCCGCACGCGGCGCAGGCTGAACAGTTCCTCGCCTGGTACACCGGCAAGACCGCGCAGGCCCAGTTCTCGCAGAGCTCTGGCTTCCCGCCCGCGCGCACCGACCTCGGCGACGCGGTCGCAGCCAACCCGACGGTCGCGCTGTTCGCCAAGGCGCTGCCTTACGCCAAGCTCTATCTCGCCGGGCAGCCGCAGGCCACGTCGATCGACACCGACGTCTACATCCCGATGATCCAGCAGATCGAGCGGGGCGCGAACGTCAAGTCGGCCGCCGACTCCGCCGCACAGAAGATCAACCAGCTCACCGGCTGCAAGTCCTGACCCGCCCGCAGCAGTCCCCGCGGCAGATCCCGGAGTAGACCATGGCAACGCTCAACCCCTCGTCTCGCGCCGCGGGCGGGCGGCGGCGGTGGCGCTTCAACACCGCGTACCTGTTCGTCGCCCCGAGCGTCGTGCTCATCGCGGTGTTCATCGCCGAGCCGATCGTGCAGTCCGGGTGGATGAGCCTGCACAACTGGACGATCGGCGGATCGGACAACCCGTTCACCGGCCTGGCGAACTACCGCGCGCTATGGCACGACTCGCGGTTCTGGAACGCCCTGCGCGTGACGGTGATCTACACCGGCGCCGTCACCGTCGGGCAGGTCGGGCTCGGGCTGGCGATCGCCTCCCGGCTGCGGCGCACCACGTGGTTCTCCTCACTGCTGCGCACCGCGTACTTCTTCCCGTTCGTCGCCTCCCTCGTGGTGGTCGGCATCGTGTGGAAGTTCCTGCTCGACCCCCAGGTCGGCCTCGTCGACGGCTGGCTCGGCGGCCTGGGCTTCTCCGCGCCGCAGTGGCTTCAGTCCACCTCGCTTGCCCTGCCCACCGTCATCGCCGTCGGCATCTGGAAGAACGTCGGCTTCACCATGATCGTGCTGCTCGCCGGAATGCAGCAGGTGCCCGCGGACCTGTACGAGGCCGCGATGCTCGACGGCGCCGGGCCGTGGCGCCGGTTCACCGCGGTGACCCTGCCCGCGCTGCGGCCCGCGCTGCTGTTCACCACGCTCATCGCCACCATCACCGGGCTGCAGCTGTTCGACCTGGTCTTCGCGATGACCGGCGGCGGCCCGGTCTTCAGCACCGAGTCGATCGTGATGTACCTGTACGAGAAGGGATTCGTGGAATTCCAGATGGGATACGCCAGCGCGATCGCCTGGGTGCTGTTCGTCGTCATCCTGGCGGTGTCCGCCGTCCAGCTGCGCGTCGCGAGGAACCGCGATGGCGACTAGCGAAACGTTGATGCACCACGGCGCGGCCGTCGACGGACACCGCCGCGGGCACACGCCCGCGGACAAGACAACCGGCCCGCGCAACCTGGCCCGGGTCGCCGGCCGGATCGGCGCGGCGCTGTCCTGGCTGGTGGTCGTGATCGGCGCGCTGGCGATCGTGCTGCCGTTCGTGTGGATGGTCGGCGTGGCCTTCCGCACCAACGGCGACCTTTATGCGGATCCCTCGCGGCTGTGGCCGCAGCAATGGACCTTGCACGGCGTCAGAGCGGTCCTCGACCAACTGCCCTTCGTCCGCCTGCTCATCAACACCTTCGTATTCGCGGGCGGCACCACTCTTCTTCTGCTGCTGTTCGACTCGATGACCGCGTTCGCCCTCGCCCGGCTGCGCTTCCGCGGCCGCAACGTACT
>Ga0070739_10007989_pt1 | contig 10994 bp, 10 predicted proteins | sample Coa_R1_7_FD_66445 | JGI IMG/M metagenome (GOLD analysis project Ga0070739, IMG submission 66445) | Surface soil microbial communities from Centralia Pennsylvania, which are recovering from an underground coalmine fire - Coalmine... | ecosystem: Environmental > Terrestrial > Soil > Unclassified ... | reverse complement strand
CTCGACGCGCTCGCGGCGGCCGGCGTGCACGCGTGGCTCGCGGGCGGCTGGGGTGTGGACGCGCTGCTCGGTCGCCAGACGCGCCCGCACACCGACCTCGACCTCATGGTGGACCACGCGCCGTCGACGGTCGCCGCCGCGACGCGCGCGCTCGTCGCGGGCGGGCTGCGCCGCGTGACCGAGCGCCCGGCCAGCGGGCCGATGCCCGCTCACGTGCTGTTCGCCGACCTCACCGGCCGCAGTGTCGACCTCCTCGCCGTCGCGAGCGCCGATGACGCGCTTGCGCCCGTCACCGGCGTGCTCGCGGGCCGTCCGGTGCCGTGCCTGCCCGCGCCCGCGCAGGTGCGGCTCCACCAGGGGATCCCGCTCTCCCGAGCGGCGCGCGCGGACATCGCCGCGCTCATGCGGGCCCCGGCTCCTGGAACCGGATTGCCCGCTTCACCGCCGTCCGCAACGCGCGATCGACACGGCTGATCGGCAGGCGCTCGTACCGGTAGTCGGCATAGTCGTGCGGGGTCGCGCCGAACTGCTCCTTGAAGCGCGCCAGCGAGCTCGACGCGCCGGACTCGCCCATGTGGTACGCCGACGCCCCGCTCGCTGCCGCGGCGCGGATCTCGTGCCAGTGCAACGCGTAGTTCGCGTAGCAGCGTGCGGCCGTCTCCTTGTGCATCGCGCCGTGCGTGTAGTGCGCGTTCGGCCCGGTGAGGACGATCGTCCCCGCGACCGGCTCGCCCTGCCACGACGCGAGCGAGACGCGGCACCGCCCCGAGAGCGCGTCCACCGTCCGCTGCCACGCGCCCACCGAGTCACGACGCGCGCGCCAACGTGCCATCCACGCGGGCTCGTGACCACCGCGCGCCCAGCGCTCGCGCGACTCGTCGAGCAGCTCGAAGAACGCGGGCAGCAGCGCACCCGAGCAGTCGGTCTCGATGTGGACCTCGGCGCGCTCGGCGCGCCGCACACCGCGCCGGCCGTTCCCGGGCATGCGGGCCCACAGCGCGTCGACACCGTCGCGCAGGTCGACGACGTGCGCGCGCCGGCGGGTACGGGCCCAGCCCGGCGGGCAGGCACGCTCCCAGTGCTCGCCCTGCAGCGGATTGGGCCAGATGGCGAGGGCGAGGAGACCACCGGTGGTGGCCGCGAGGTCGGCGACGATCGCCGCGACGACGTCCGCGGTGGTCCCACCCTCGGCGACGACGCCGCCGAACCCGTACGTCGCCGGGTACGAGCCCTCGACGCCCGCGAACCGGGGGAAGCGCCGGTCGCGCACGAGCGGGAGCACCGCGAGCCGGCCTGTACCCGTCTCGTAGAGCCGGCTCGCGTCCACGAGATGGGCGGGCAGCGTGCCGAGCCACTCGGGCGTCTGGCTCGGCATCGCCTGCGGATCGGCGGACGCGACGCGCGCCCAGACGTCGCGTGGGACGGGCGTGGTGACGAACCGCACGCGCGAGCTCTACCCGAACCGGCGCCGGACGGGATCCGTGAACCGGTGCAGCGCGTCTCGCACATCCCCCGCGCGCGCCGCGGCGCGCGACTCGATGGCGAGCTCGAGCTTGCGGTGCTCGACCGCGCCGAACCGGCGCTTGAAGTGCTCGAGCGACTCGACGCCACTGGACTCGCCCATGTCGTACCAGCGGCACCCGATCGCACACGCGTGCTCGATCATCCGGCACTGCAGCAGCTCGTTCGCGCGCGTCCGCCGAACCGCGTCGCGGTCGCTCGCACCACGGAAGTACATCGCGTGCTCCCCGTTCGCCACCTCGATCGTCGCGGCGATGACGCGGCCTTCGTGGCGCGCGATCCAGGTCCGCCACCGGTCACCGAGGTGCGTGGCCAGCGCGGCGAGCTTCCGGCGCGGGTCGCGCCGCATCCCGAGCGCGCGGATCAACCGCCGCGGCAGGTGCCGCCGGTCGGCGCGCTCGTCGAGCCAGCGGAGATACACGTCGTAGAACAGCTCGATCCCCCGGGCGGACGGCTCGCACACGACCTCGACACCGGCACGCTCGGCGCGGCGCACCTTGGCGCGCATCGAGCTGTCGAGGATCTTGGACCAGAAGTGGTCGAAGCCCTCGGCGAGGTCGACGACGTGCGTGACACGCTCCTCGAGGCGCACCGACAGGTCCGCGCCGTGCGACGACACCGCTGCACGCCAGGCGTCGGCCCGCATCGGGTCGGCCGTCACGCTGACCCGCGCGAGGCCGAGACCGGCGAGATCGGCGAGGCACGCGGCGACGTCCTCCGGGCGCTCGGGCTCGCGCGCGAGGAAGCCGCCCGCACCCCATCCGTGAGGCATCGACGCCGCGACGGGCGCGACGCGGTGGCGCGCGAGGGGCAGCACGAGCAGCCGTCCGTCCGGTGCACGGTAGAGACGGCTCGCGTCGCGGTACGGCGCGGCCGTGCACAGCGCCCGCATCCACGCCGGTGTCTGGAACACACGTGCGTAGCGGTTCGTGTCGACGAGCGAGCACCACACGTCCCGGGGGACCGCGCTCGCGACCGCGTAGCCCGACGGATCCGCCGCGCTGGTTCCCGTGAGCGGGACGAGCCCCGTCGCATCCATGCGAACCCCCCGAGCGATCGGCGCGGCGATGCTAGCGACGGCCCCCGGCCGAGGTGCCGTCGGTAGCCTGTGCCGCGGGATGAGGCTCGGCTGGCGCACGCCGGTTGCGGAGCGGATGGGGGCATGGCGCGGTGCCTTCACCGACCCGCTGTACCGCACGGCCTACAGCCTCATGGCGAACACCGTGCTGACGGCGGTCCTCGGTGTCGCGTTCTGGCTCGCCGCCGCGCGGCTGTTCTCGCGCAACGAGGTGGGACAGGACAGCGCGCTGATCAGCGCCATGATGGGCATCTCGGTCTTCTGCCAGCTGAACCTCAACAACGCGCTGACCCGGTTCCTGCCGGTGACACGGCGGTACACGGCCGGGATCGTCGGGCTCGCGTACGGGGCCAGCGCGCTCGTCTCGCTCGCGGTCGCGGTCGGGTTCGTGGTGCTCGTGCCCCGCTGGTCGTCGCAACTGCGCTTCCTCGCGCACGACTACGTGCTCGCGGCCGCGTTCTGCATCGTGCTGCCGTTGTGGGCCGTCTTCACCCTGCAGGACAGCGCGCTGACGGCGCTGCGCCGGGCGCCGTGGGTCGCGGTCGAGAACACGGTGTTCGGCGTCCTCAAGCTCGCCGCGCTCCCGGTGCTCCTCGCCCTCGGGACCGGCCACGGGATCTTCCTCGCGTGGACCGCGCCGCTCGTGCTCATCGTCGCCGTCGTCAACCTCCTCCTGTTCGCGCGGGTCGTACCGGTGCACCTGCGTGCCGCGCCCGACCGCGCCGCGAACGCGGACGCGATCGAACGTCCCGCGCTCGCGCGCTTCCTCGCGCTCGACTATCTCGCGTGGGCGCTGAGCAACGGCTTCGCGTACCTCCTGCCGCTGCTCGTCGTCGCGATGCTCGGGAGCCGCACGAACGCGTCGTTCTACATCGCGTACACCGTGAGCGCGTCGCTCAACATGTTGTTCCTGAACGCGGCGACCTCGCTCACGGTCGAGGGCGCGATGGCGGAGCAGCAGCTGGCCGAGTTGACGCGCCGCCTCGTCCGCAAGATGCTGCCGTTGCTGCTCGCGGGCGTCATCGTGTTGACCCTCGCCGCGCCGCTCGTGCTGCTGCCGTTCGGCGGCTCGTACGCGCGCCAGGGCGCGACCGTGCTGCGTCTGCTCGCGGTCGCGACGCTGTTCCGCTCGGTCGTCATCCTCTACTCGGCGGTCGCGCGCGTACGCGGGCGCGGCGGACGCATCCTCGTGGCGAACGTCGCGCTCGTCGCGCTGCTCGTCGTCGCGACCGTCGCGTTCGGCGAGCGCTACGGGCTCACCGGGATCGGCGTCGGCTGGCTCGGCGCGCACGTCGTCGTCGCGGTGGCGCTCCTGCCGTCGCTCTCACGCCTCCTGCGCCAGTCGGCGGCCCCCGCGTTCAGCGCCGCCGGTACGCCACGACCCAGTCGATCTGCATCGTGACCCGCCGGGGGGTCCGCGCGTCCGGGCACGGCTGGTCCGGGTCGCCGCACGTGCCGGCCTGCGTCTGCGCGTCGAGCTCCATCGGCGTCGCGGGCACGCCGCTCGAGCGCACCACGGCCCACGTCCGGCCGTCGAGCGTGTAGGCGACGCGTCCCGGTGTCCACTCGACCCCGGCGACGTGCCAACGCGTGAAGTCGGCGTCCACGCTGCGCTGGATCTGGCGGCCCGAGCCGTAGTGCAGCGTCGCGGAGACGTGGTCGCGGTTCCCGCCGCCGTTCTCGGCGAAGTCGATCTCGGCGCCGGAGCTGGTGTCGTACGACGGCCACAGCAGCAGGATCGCCTGGACGCCGTCGCCGCGGTCGACGCGGAAGCGCACGAGGTACTTGCCGTAGGTCTGGCGCAGCCCGTGCGCGCTCGACATCCCCCCGGACACCCACCGGTTGCCGAAGCGGCGATCGCGATACGTCTCGAGGTTCGCGACGCCGTCGCGTACGACGACGTGCGACGGATCCCACCACCCGCCCGGGTCGCCCCCGGGCTCGCCCTCGTACGCACCCCATCTCGCGGTGTCGAGCGACCGACCGGTGAAGTCGTCGGCGAGCACGCGACGCCAGCCCGGCGGGTCGTCGCGCGGCATCGCGCGCGACGGTGGCGACGTGCGGAGCACGGACCACGCACCGAGCGCGACCGCGACCGCGGCGACCACCGCGATCGCTGCGGCCACCCGCCGGCGCGCCCGTTCGCGTCGCGCCTTGCGGCGCGCGTCGCCGCGCGGCCGGCGGCGGCGGTCCGTGCGTGGTCGGCGGCGGGGCCCGTGGTGACCGCCGGCAGGCCGCCGCGCCGGGAGGATCGTCTCGGGTGACTCGATGGGCGCGAACCCGCCGTCAGCGTCACCGTCGGGTCCGACCGACGAGCCGTTGCCTCGGTGCCACGGCCCGGGCGCGTCGCGACGGTCGCGCGTGGTCTCGCGGTCGGTCACGGAGCCGGGCGGGACGTCATACCGGTGTCCGGGCGAACGTACCGGAGCCGTCCAGGTCGTGCCGCGCGCGAATGACACACGGTGACCAGCCGATCGCGCTCAAGGCGCACACCGTCGCCGGTCGACACACGAACGACCGCCCGTCGACCGAAGCGAGCCCATGCCCCTGCCCGCGCGCCCGCGCCGTCAACTTCTCGGCTGTGTCGCCCTGCTGGTCCTCGTCGGCGCGTGCGCGGCGTGGTCGCCGGCCTCACCGGCGAGGAAGCCCGTGAGCGGGCCGTCGCCGGCACCGTCGGGCGAGACGATGCCCGGCGACGCGGGTCCCGGTTGGCGACGTGTCTTCGCCGACGACTTCACCGTCACGGTCCCGACGGGCACCTTCCCCGCCGCGGTGGCAACCCGGTGGACGGCCTACCCCGACGGGTGGACGGACACGTCGGGCAACGGGACGTACATGCCGTCGAGCGTGCTGAGCCAGCACGACGGGGTGCTGGACTACTTCGTCCACACCGAGCACGGTGTCCACATGGTGTCGGCCCCGCTGCCGATCGTCCCGGGCGCGCCCGGACCCGAGGGCGGTCTGGTCGCGGGCCGGTACACGGTGCGGTTCCGTTCGGACGTCCTTCCGGGGTACAAGACGGCGTGGCTCCTGTGGCCCGACTCCGAGCGCTGGCCGACCGACGGCGAGATCGACTTCCCGGAGGCGCGCCTGGACGGCGCGGACACGACCACCGCGTTCATGCACCGCCAGGGGGGTTCGGGTCAGGACGCGTACGACTCCGGCATCGTCGAGGCAGGGACGGGATGGCACACGGCGACGATCGAGTGGATCCCGGGCTCGTGCCGGTTCACGCTCGACGGCCGGGTCCTCGGGACCTCCACCGCGCAGGTCCCCGACACGCCGATGCACCTCGTCCTGCAGACGGAGACGTACACGTCGGGTCCGCCGCCGTCGGACGCGGTCGCAGGCCACGTGCTCGTCGACTGGGTGACGGTGGACGTCCCCGCGAGCTGATCGCGCGGTCGCGGCACTGCGCTCGTGAAGGATGCGCGCGGTCGTGACGCGCGCCGACGCGCGAGAGCGGCACACGCGTGACCTCCGGGGCGGCCGCGAGCGCGAGCTCGTGCTCGTCACCACGCCCGCGCCGCGCGACGTCTGGCGTGCCGTGCTCGCGAGCGATCCCACCGCGATGCCGTCGCAGACGCCGGAGTGGCTCGACTGCGTGTGCGCCGCGGGTCCGTGGACGGACGCGAGCCGGCTGTACGAACGGGCCGGGGACCGGCCGGTCGTGCTGCCCGCGGTCCGTCGGGAATGGGCGCATGGTGCGCTGACGGTCGAGGCGTCGCTGCCCGCGGGGTGGGGACCGGGCGGCCCGCTGGCGCCCGGCGGTGCGGACGTCGACGACGTGGCCCTGGTCGCCGACGACGTCGCGCGGGTCGCGGCGTCGGGCGTGCTCGTGGCGAGCGTCCGCCCCGCGTTCGGCGCTGCCGCGACGTGGCGGGCGGCGCGCGTCGACGGGCTGGCGGTCGTGCCGCGCGTCGTGCACGTGCTCGACCTGGAGGGTGGCATCGACCAGGTGTGGGCGGAGCGCTTCACACCCCAGACGTGCCAGAGCCTGCGTCGCGCCGCCCGGCGCGCGGAGGACGCCGGTGTGACGATCGAGCGGGGGAACTCACCGCAGCTCGTCGACGAGCTCTACGACGTCTACCTCCGCTGGCTCGACGCGAGCGCGCGCCGGCGCGGCCTGCCGCGGTGGCTGGTACGCCAGGGCGGGATGCACGCCGATCCGCTGCGCAAGTTCCAGCTCGTCGCGCGCGCGCTCGGCGACGCGTGCACCGTGTACGTCGCGCGCGTCGGCGGCGTCGCCGCCGCGGCCGACCTCTGTGTGCGCCAGGGCGCGATCGCGATGGGGTGGCGTGGGATGAGCGACCGCGCGCTCGCCGGATCACTTCGGCTCAACGAGCTCCTGCACGAGCAGTCGATCCGCGACGCATGCGAGGCCGGGTGCCGGTGGTTCGACATGGGCGAGTCCGGGGGCGTCGACTCGCTCGTGAGCTTCAAGATTCGCCTGGGCGGCCGACCCTGCGCGCTGGCCGAGTACCGCGCGGAGCGCGTGCCGATCAGCGCGCTGCGCCGCATGGCGGCTCGAGAACGCGCGCGCGTCGAGTCCCTGCTCGCACGGGCGACGCCGACCCGCGGACGTACGACTCACGCCGGGTAGACGTCGATCTCCGTCGCCTTGAGCGACAGCCACACGCGCTCGCCCGGGCGGAGCGCGAGCGCGCGCACCGATGCCGCGGTCACCTCGGCGACGACGGGCAACGGCGCGGCGACGCGGACGCGCGCGCGGTCGCCGAGAGGCTCGACGGCGTCGATGGTGCCGGGCCACACGTTGCGCGGCGTGCCGGCCGGGCGGTCGCGGTGGAGCGCGACCGCGCGCGGTGCGACGACCGCGAGCACGTCGCCACGCGCGGCTGCCGCGGTCGTCAACGTGACGTCGTGGTCGCGCAGCACGACGCCGGTCCCGGTCGCGCGACCGCGATAGAGGTTCGTCCCGACGAGGCGCGCGACATACTCAGTTCGCGGGCGCGCCGTGATCTCGTCGGGCGTGCCGTGCTGCACGACGCGGCCGTCCTCGACGACGACGAGACGCTCGGCGAGGGTCATGGCCTCGAGCGCGTCGTGGGTCACGAGGATCCGCACGCCCGGGAACGTCGCGAGATGCCGCGCCAGGTCACGCCGCAGCGTGGTCGCCGTCGCTACGTCTGCCGCGGCGAGCGGTTCGTCGAGGAGCAACAGCGCGGGTTCGGTCACGAGCGCGCGCGCCAGCGCGACTCGTTGTGCCTGACCGCCCGACAGCTCGGCGGGCCGCGCGGCGGCGCGGTCCGCGAGCCCGACCCGCTCCAGCCACTCCCCCGCGCGCCGGCGTGCCTCCGCGCGGCGCGCGCCGCGGGCGCGCAGTCCGAACGCCACGTTGTCGAGCGCGCTCAGGTGCGGGAACAACAGGTACCGCTGGAACACGACGCCGACCGGCCGCGTCTCGGCGGGCACGAAGAGGTCGCGTCCCGGATCGTCGAGCACGACGTCGTCGAGCGTGACGTGCCCGTGGTCGAGCGCGACGAGCCCGGCCAGCGCACGGAGCAGCGTCGTCTTGCCGGCACCGTTCGGGCCGACGACCGCGACGGTCGTCCCGCTCGCGACGTCGAGCGACACGTCGAGCGCGAAGTCGCCCGCGTGTGCACCGACACGGGCGGTCAAGGCCATGACGAGCGGGAGCTCAACGCCCCAGCGCGCCGAGCCAGCGGTCGCGCAGGGCGACGATGACGATCACCGACACCGCGAGGAGCAACAGGCTCAGCACGATCGCGGCGTCGGGGTTCGGGCTCTCGAGCCGGACGTACACGAACAGCGGCAGCGTCTGCGTGTGTCCGGGCAGGTTGCCGGCGAACGTGATCGTCGCCCCGAACTCGCCGAGCGCGCGCGCCCAGCACAGCACCGCACCCGCGACGAGCGCCGGGCGCGCGAGGGGCAGCGTGACCTGGCGGAAGACGCGACCGCGCCGCGCGCCGAGCGTGCGCGCCGCCTCCTCGAGGTCGCGATCCGACGAGCGGAAGGCCGCCTCCGCGGTGAGCACCAGGAACGGCATGGCGACGAACGCCTCCGCGACCACCGCACCGGCGGTGCTGAACGGGAGGTGCACCCCGACCGCATCGAGCGCGCGACCCGCGAGCCCGCGACGCCCGAGGCCGTACAGGAGCGCGGTGCCGCCGACGACCGGCGGCAGCACCATGGGGAGAAGCGTGAGCGCGCGCACGAGCCCCTTGCCCCGGTACGGCACGCGCGCCTGGACCCACGCGAGCGGCACGCCGAGGACCACCGCGACGGCCGTCGCGCCGAGCGAGGTCACGAGCGACAGGCGCAGCGCGGTGAGCGCGTCGTGGCTCGTGAGCTCGTCCCACGCGGTGCGCCACGGGGCCTTCCACACGAGACCCGCGAGCGGGACCGCGAAGAACACGACGGCGACACCCGCGACCGCGATCGCGGCGACGGGGACGCGCTCGCGCTCGCGCTGCTTGCGCGCCGCGACGTCGGTCATGGGGCGTCGGCCGGGAGCTCGACGATGACGTTCGTCGCCTTGACGACCGCGACCGCGAGGACCCCGGGCGCGAGCTCGAGGTCGTCGGCCGCCTCACGAGTGAGCAGCGACACGATGCGGTGCCGACCGGCCTGCATCTCGACCTGCGCGGTCACCTTGTCGCGCACCACGCGTGTCACGATGCCGGTGAGCCGGTTGCGGGCCGACTGCCCGACGGCCGACCCGCCGAGGTCCTCCTCCCCGAGCGCCGTGGCGAACCGGGCCAGGTCCGCGCCGTCGATGACCCGGTGACCGCCCGCGGTTCGGGTCGCGTGAAGGCGGCCCTCGTCGGCCCAGCGCCGGACGGTGTCCGGGCTGACACCGAGCAACTCCGCGGCCACGCCGATCCGGTACGAGGGCACGGCGCCATCATAATCTCGCAGTTGCGAGGATCGATCTGGACCGACGCCGTCTGCTCGTCGGGCAGGTCACGCGGCCGGGAGGAAACCCGACGCGGTGAGCGCCGCCCGGCCCTCGGTAGACAGCACGGCGGCGACGAACGCACGCGCGGCCGCCGCGTGCCGGGCGTGCTTCACGACCGCGATCGGGTACGTCGCCACGACGTTCTGCGCGTCCGGGATCGTCACGCCCTGCACCTTCGGGCCGGCCGTGCGGACGTCGCTCGCGTAGACGATCGCGGCGTCCGCCTCGCCCGACGTCACCTTCGCGAGCGTCGACTGGACGTCGAGCTCGAGCGACTTGGGGTGCACCGTGACGTGCGCCTTCGCCAACGCCTGCCGGGCATAGTTCCCCGCCGGGACCGACGGGTCGGCGAGCACCACCGTGAGGTCGGGCCGCGCGAGGTCGGCGAGCCCCGTGACGTGCTTCGGATTCCCGGCCGCGACGACGATCTCCAGCCGGTTGCGGGCGAACACCGACGGCGTGCCGACGACACCCGCGCGCTGCGCGGCGCGCATGGTCACCTCGTCCGCGGCCGCGAACACGTCGGCCGGTGCGCCCTGCTCGATCTGACGCTCGAGCGTCTGCGAGCCCGCGAACGAGAAGGTCACGTCGAGGCCGGGATCGCGCGTGCGCAGCTCGCGTTGCAGGGCACGGAACGGCGGCGCGAGTGACGCGGCCGCGAACACGGTCACCGGCCCGAGCGTGGGCGCGTCCTTCGCCCGTGCGGTGCTCGAGCTCGTCCCGCCGCATCCTGCCAGCACGAGGAGCAGCGTGACGAGCCCTACGACGAACCTGCGTGGATGCCGGTGCATGGCCGCAACGTATCTCGCTCGTGCGAGGTCTTGCTGGCGGTCACCGCCAGTCGGGCCGGCGGTACGGTGCGCCCATGACCACGACCGCCCCGACGTTGGCGGAGATCGACCTCACGGACCTCGACAACTTCGCCCACGGGTTCCCGCACGACCTCTTCGTGGTGCACCGTCGCGAGGCCCCCGTGTGGTGGCACGAGCCGACCGAGCACACGCCGGACGGCGAGGGGTTCTGGTCCGTCGCGACGTACGCGGAGACACTCGCCGTGCAGAACGACGCGACCACGTACTCGTCCGAGCGCGGCGGCGACCGCGAGTACGGCGGGACGCTGTTGCAGGACCTCCCGATCGCGGGCGTGGTCCTGAACATGATGGACGACCCCCGCCACGCACGGATCCGGCGTCTCGTGAGCTCGGGGCTCACCCCGCGAATGGTGACGCGCCTCGAGGACGAGCTGCGGCGACGGACGCGCGCGCTGCTCGGACGCGTCCGCGAGCGCGAGCCGTTCGACTTCCTCGTCGACGTCGCGGCCGAGCTGCCGATGCAGATGATCTGCATCCTCCTCGGCGTCCCCGAACGCGACCGGCACGCGCTCTGGGAGGCGGTGGACCCCGGGTTCGACGTCCGCACCGGCGACCGCCCGTTCAGCAGCGGCGACACGTCGGC
>Ga0070739_10007988_pt1 | contig 10995 bp, 13 predicted proteins | sample Coa_R1_7_FD_66445 | JGI IMG/M metagenome (GOLD analysis project Ga0070739, IMG submission 66445) | Surface soil microbial communities from Centralia Pennsylvania, which are recovering from an underground coalmine fire - Coalmine... | ecosystem: Environmental > Terrestrial > Soil > Unclassified ... | reverse complement strand
CGACCTTCTGGAACAGACGGAGGCTTTGCTGCTGTTGCCGCTCGCACGTGCTCACGTATCGGAGGCGCGTTCGCTGCCGACGCTGCGCGACCCATTCGATCGCCTCATTGCGGGAACAGCCGTCGCCCTGGGCGTACCCTTGGTCACCCCCGATGCCCGCATCGCTGAGCTGAAGCGCGTGACCGTGATCTGGTAGCGCTCGGTATCTCGACCCGCTCGACGGTGATGTCGCTTCGGACCAGTGGCTCCTCGGCAGACAAGCCGAGCAGGAAGCAGCGGCCGGGATGCGCGTGCGCGTCGACGTGCCAGCGCAGGCCCGCTGGCTCAGTGGAGGGGTGCCGTGTTGGCCACTCGGAGGGGGGTCATGCGCAATGGCGGGCGCGCCAGTCGAAGACGCGGATCAGGTCGAGCACCGCGTCGTGTGTCGGCGTCGGATGCCAAGCGCCTGGCCGCAACGCGCGATGTGCTCGTCGAGCTGGGTGATCTCCGTCAGCCGGCCCGCGCGCACGTCCTCCGCCATGGTGGACACGTGCCCGCCGCCCGCTGCCATGCGGCGGAGGACCGTCTCGCGAGACGTTGCTGGAATGGCGATGCCGGCTGCGCGTGCCACGGCGACGCCCTCGTCGAGGAGGCGTTCGATCAGGGCGCGCGCGGGCCACGCGAGCAGCTCCCCGAGAGGCGCCTGGAACGCGAGGGACCTGGCTCATAGATGGGTCTAGCGCCGCAGCGCGAGCCAGCCCGCGAGCAGGCGACGGACGCGCGGCGTGAGCCGGCCCCGGTTCCACGCGTCCGCCGCCTTCTTCATCACCTCGGCCTGCGTCGGATAGGGGTGAATGGTCGCCGCGAGCGTTGCGAGCCCGCGCCCCGCGACCAGGAGCGCGGTCAGCTCCGAGATCATGTCCCCGGCGCGCTCGGCGACGAGCGTCGCCCCCAGGATGCGGTCGCTGCCCTTGCGCACGTGGACGCGGAGAAAGCCCTCGTCCTCGCCGTCGAGCACCGCCCGGTCGATCTCGCCAAGCGGGATCGTGATCGTCTCGGCCTCGAGGCCCTTCGCCCGCGCCTGGTGTGCGTAGAGGCCGACGTGCGCGATCTCGGGCGACGTATACGTGCACCACGGGATGGCGAGCGTGCTCGCTCGCTTGCGCCCGAGGAAGAGCGCGTTCTGGAGCACGATGCGCGCGTGCGCGTCGGCGGTGTGGGTGAACTGATACGCCGAGGCGATGTCGCCCGCGGCGTAGATGCGGCGGTTGGTCGTCCGGAGGTGGTCGTCCACGGTGACGCCCCGCTGGTCGTACGCCACCCCCGCCGCCTCGAGCCCGAGGCCCTCGACGTTCGGCCTGCGGCCGACGCCGAGGAGGACGGCGTCGCACTCGAGGACGTCGCGTGTGCCGCCGACCTCGCAGTGGAGGAGCACGGCCGCCCCGCGGCGCTCGGCCCGCGTCACGTGCCCGCAGAGGACGAGCCGGACGCCCTCGCGCTCGAGGCGCCGCTGCACGATGGCGGCCGCATCCACGTCCTCGCGCGGCAGGATGTGCGGCTCGGCCTCGAAGAGCGTCACCTCGCTGCCGAGGCGGCAAAAGGCCTGTGCCATCTCGCAGCCGATCGGACCCGCACCGACCACGGCGAGCCGCCGCGGCAGCGCGGTCAGCGAGAAGACCGTCTCGTTGGTGAGGTAGCCCGTGTCCGCGAGGCCAGGGATGGGCAGCTCGGCGGCGCGGGCGCCGGTGGCGATGACGGCGCGGCGAAACTCGAGCCGCCGGCCGTCGACCTCGACCGCCGTCGGACCGGTGAAGCGCCCCTCGCCGAGATAGACGGCGACGCCGAGACGGCGGAGCCGCTCGGCACCGTCGTGCGGCGCGAGGTCGGCGCGGAGCCGGCGCATTCGCTCCATCACCGCGGGGCAGTCGACCTCGACGCCGCCCACCCGCACGCCGAATGCCTGCGCGCCGCGGGCAAGGGCCGCCACGCGGGCCGCGGCAATGACCGCCTTCGACGGCACGCAGCCGACGTTCAGGCAGTCGCCGCCGAGGAGATGCTTCTCGACGAGCGCCACGCGGGCACCGAGCCCCGCCGCGCCCACGGCCGAGACCAGGCCCGCCGTGCCGCCGCCGACCACGACGAGGTCGTAGCGCCCCGTGGGCGTCGGGTTCTCCCACCGCGGCGGATGGACCGCGGCAACGAGGCGGCGGTTGTGCGCGTCGTCGGGCAGGACGCGCGGCGCGGCCGCCGGGGGGCGATCGTCCGCGCGGTCCGCCGTCGCCTCGGCGAGCGCACGGCGCGCGACGCGCGTCACGTAGAGCGTCACCGCAACCGTCGCCGCCAGCCCCGCGAAGTAGAAGACGTGCTGCGCGGTGCCCGCGCCGTGCCGGCCACTCGCGAGCTCGCTGAGGCTCGTCACGAGCGAGCCCACGTAGACGTACATGACGGTGCCGGGGAGCATGCCCACGAGCGAGCCGAGCACGTAGTCGCGGAGCCCCACCTGCGTGATCCCGAAGGCGTAGTTGAGCAGGTTGAACGGGAAGATGGGCGAGAGCCGTGTCAGCAGGACGATCTTCCAGCCCTCGCGGCCGACGGCGCGGTCGATCGCCGCAAAGCGCGGGCTCGACGCGACGCGCGCGGACACCCACCCGCGCGCGAGCGTTCGGCCGAGGAGGAAGGCCGCCGTCGCGCCGACGTTCGCGGCGATCCAGACGACGGCGGTGCCGAGCCCGACCCCGTAGGCAAAGCCCGCACCGAGGGTGAGGACCGCGCCGGGGAGCAACAGGACCGTCGCGAGCACGTACGCCCCGCCGAAGACGAGGACGCCGGTCGAGCCCGCGCCGCGGATCCAGCCGACGAGGTCGAGGAGATGGCGCTCGGCGTGCAGCGTCCTTCCGGCGACGGCACCCGCGGCGACCGCGAGGACCACGAGCCCGGCCTTGACGAGCGGGCTGCGCCGCGCCGGGGCCGGATGGCTTCGCGCCGCGCCTGCCACGGACTCGCGGTGCGGTTCCTCGCGGGAGCGGCGTCCGGCGACGGCATCTTTCCCGTTCATGGGCATAAGGCTCGAGGCGCGGGTCACCCGGGCAGACCCGCGCGCGTCGCGATCCCCAGCACGAGGATGCCGAGCAACGCCGCCGCGGGCACGGTCACCACCCAGGCGAGCACGACGTCGCGCACCACCCGCCGGTTCACACCATCGCCCTGTCTCCCGACCGCGACGATCGCCGCCGAGGACACGTGCGTCGTCGACATGGGCAGGCCGCCGATTGCGCCGGCGCCGACCAGCGCGGCCGTCGCGAGATTCGCGAGAAGGCCTTCCCGGTCGTCGAGGCGCGTGATCCGCTCGGCGAGCAGGTGGGTCACGCGGCGGCCGCATGCGAGGCTCCCGGCCACCATGCCGAGCGTCACCAGCCCGAAGAGCGCGTGCGGCGCGATGCGTGCTCCGGAGAGCACAGAGGCGGCCAGCATGAGGCCGACCATCTTCGGCGCGTCGTTCATGGCGCGCGCGAAGCTCGTCGCGCCACTCGTGAGCCAGTGCAGGTGCTCGAGGGTCAGCCGGAGCGCGCCGGGGCGCTCGGCCGCGCACGAGGCCCGTGTCCCGACGCTGAGCGTCGGCTGGATGCCACACGCAACCAGCGCGGACGCGCCCCCGGCGGGGACGATGGCTGCCGACGGTTCGACATCCGCGCAGAGGCAGTCCGCCCCGGCCGTGCGCCCCGAGCCGGGTGCCGCTCGCAACAGCGCGGCCGTCACGGCCAGCGAGGCCGCCGGGCTCAGCAGCAGGGGGAGCACGACCTTCGCGACGATCCGAGCCCAGCTCACGCCGTGGAGGCCGTACGCCGCGGCCCCGACGCCTGCGATGGCGCCGATGAGCGCGTGCGTGGTCGAGACGGGCACCCCGGCTCGAGTCGCGATCAGCACCCAGGCCGTCGCGCCGAGGATCGTCGCCACCGCGGCCGTGGCCGTCGGGGTCGTGCCGGCAGTGAGGAGACCGCTGCCGAACGTCGCGACCATCGCCGAGGCGAGACTGCCTCCCGCGAGGCCCCCCGCTGCCGTCCACAGTGCCCCCCAGCGGATCGCCCGGCGATAGTCCGTCACGCCGCTCCCGACGAGCGTCGCGATCCCCTTCGACACGTCGTTGGCACCGTTGACGTACGCGATGAGAAAGCCCGCCGTGGCGACGATCGGGAAGGGGGTCACTGCAGCGCCCCTCCACAGCTCGACCCGCTGCCCGCCGTGCACCCGAAGCAGTGGCTGGCCGTCGCGACGGGCTGACCGGTGACGTCGTCGAGCGAAGCGAGATCCCAGATCGTCCGCGCCGCGGCGCCGTTGCCGGCTCCGAGCGGAATCTCGAGCATCTGGTTGAAGTCGCAGTCGTAGAGGCGACCGTCCCAGCCGACGCTCACGAGCGAGCGGCACATGAGGCCCGGCACGGTCGCAGGATTGAAGTGGTTCACGAGCAGGCTCATGTAGGCCGCGTCCTGGCCGGTGCGCCGAAGCCAGTCGGCGAACCGCGCGATCGGCATGTTGGTGATCGTGAGCAGCCGGCAGAACTCGATCCCGAAGCGGGCACGCAGCTCGCTGCGGTAGCGCGCTTCGAGCACGGCCTGCGGCGGCGGCAGGAAGGCGCCCACCGGGTTGTAGACGAGGTCGAGCGTGAGTCCCGAGCCCGGCTGCCCGTAGCCGAGCCCATTCAGGATCCGGAGCGCCGCGATGCTCTGCTCGAAGACGCCGCGCCCCCGCTGCTTCTCCACGTTCTCGGCGCTGTAGCAGGGGAGGCTCGCCACCACCGCGACCCGGTGCGCGGCGAGGAACTCCGCGAGATCCTCCATCCCCGGCTCGAAGAGGATCGTCAGGTTGCAGCGGTCGATCACCCGCCGCCCGAGCCGGCGTGCCTCGCGCACGAGCCAGCGGAAGTGCGGGTTCAGCTCGGGGGCGCCGCCGGTCACGTCCACGAGATCGACGCCGGGGCTCGCAGCCAAGAGCGCGAGCACGCGGGCGACGACCGCCTCGCCCATCATCTCGGTCCGCCGCGGACCCGCCTCGACGTGACAGTGATGGCACGCCTGGTTGCACCGCTTGCCGACGTTCACCTGCAGCGTTGTCGTTCGCGTGCGGCGCAGGCGCCCGAGGCCGTGGGCGGCGAGCGTCGCGGCGAAATCCGGCGCTCCGGCGCTCAACAGCAGGTTCCCTTCGGGCCGCAGCCGTTGCCGCTCGGGGCCGCTGTCGTCACGCGGAAGTCCTCGCCCTTCGTCTCGCGCGGGTGACGCCGCAGGGCCTTCGCGTCGCAGGGGAAGGGCGGCGCCTCCTCGAGCGGGACGAGGACCCGGGGCGGCACGAGGTCGAGGTGGGCGCGATAGGGCTCGGCGGAGTAGATGCGGTAGGTCTTCTCGCACACCGCCGTGCGCACGCCGCGCCGGAGCACGTGCCCGTCGTCGTCCTCCACCTGCCGGAAGGGGCCGCGGTAGATGACCGCGTGCTTCTGGTCCCAGCACGGCCCCTCCTTCCCCTTCCAGGCGACGACCGTGGCGCTGCGGAACTCGATGCCCTCGACCGTCCGCCACGGCGCCGCCGCGCGGTCGAGGAGCGTGATGCCGTAGAAGCCGGCCTCCTCGAACGCCGCGAGGAAGGCATCCTCGCGCAACGCGCCCGCGATGCAGCCGCTCCACAGCTCGGGGTCCTCGCGCAGATGCTCGGGCACGTCCTCGTCGCTCACGATGTCGGCGATGACGGCGCGCCCGCCGCGCCGCAGCACGCGGAAGAGCTCGCCGAAGAGCGTCCGCTTGTCCTCGGGGCGCACGAGGTTGAGGACGCAGCTCGAGACGACGACGTCGATCGACTCGTCGGCAATGAGCGGCCGCGATCGCCGCTGCTCGGCGACCTCGGCCTCCAGCCGCGCGAGTTCGGCCTCGGAGCGGACGGGATGCTCGCGCAGCCGTCGGTCCAGCCACTCGCGGTCGAGGCGGAGGTCCTGGATCTTGGCCTTGCGGAACTCGACGTTCGCGTACCCGATCCGGCGCGCCACCTCGGGGGCGTTGCGGCGCGCGACGGCGAGCATGTCGTCGTTCATGTCGACGCCGACGACACGCCCGGCGGGACCCACGACCTGGCTCGCGAGAAAGCAGAGCTTGCCGCTGCCCGAGCCCAGGTCGAGGACCGTCTCGCCCGCGCGGAGATGCCGCGTCGGGTCGCCGCAGCCGTAGTCACGCGCGAGAACCTCCTCGGGGATGGCGGCGAGGAGCGCCGGATCGGAGGCGGTGGGACAGCAGAGACCCGCCTCGGGCATGGCCGCGCCCGCCGAATAGCGCCGACGGACGGCCTCTTCCACGTCACCGTTCATTCCCATGCGCGTTCCTCCCTCGGGGTCGGCCTTCCCTCACCTTTGCGCGCCAGCGCGCCCGGGTTACAGGCCGGAGCCGTTCGCCCCCCCTGGGTTCTGCATGGTCGCTCTTTTTCTGCATCGCCGAAAGCCCCCTGCGCTCGACGGCGATCGTCGGGACCTGGTGCACCTCCGGCGCGCGCTCCTTCACGTCCTCGGCGCGCGCCTCGTGGTTCATCCCTCGGCGCAGCAGGACAGCCTTGCGACGTCGGTCGTGAACGCGAGCGCCACGATCTTCAGCGCCTCCGCCATCGTCGGGTAGACATGGATCAGCTCGGCGAAGTCGCGCACCGTGGCGCCGAGCTTGAGCCCCATCGCCGCCTCGTGGATCACCTCGCCCGCGTCTCGCCCCACCATCGTCACGCCGAGGACCCGCTCGGTGTCCGCATCGGCGACCATCTTCACGAGCCCGCGCGCATCACGGACGGCGCCGGCACGCGGCACGTGCGCCATGGAGACGGTGCGGCAGAGACAGCGATGACCGCGCGCCGTCGCCTCTGTCTCCGTCAGGCCGACGGTCGCAATCTGCGGGTCGGTGAAGATGGTGCGCGGGACGACCTCGTGGGCAACGCGGCGCGTGCTGCCCGTGAGCGCATTCTCGGCCGCGAGGCCGCCGTCGTGCGCGCCAACGGGAGTGGCGAGCTGGCTCCCCGCGTGCCCACCGATCACGTCGCCCGCGGCATAGATGTGTGGGGCGCTTGTCCTGAGCGTGTCGTCGACGACGATCCACCCCGCCTCGTCGGTCCGCACGCCCGCCTCCGCGAGACCGAGGCCATCCGTGTTCGGGCGACGTCCCGTCGCGACCAAGAGGCGCTCGGCACACAGCACGCGGCGCCGGCCGGCGACCTCGGCCATGACGCGAGCCCCTGCACGCTCCCGGGCAACGCCTCGCACGTCCGCGCGGGTCAAGATCTCGACGCCTTCCGCGCGCAGCAGATCGCCGATGCTGGCCCCCACCTCCGGCTCCTCGCGCGGCAGCACGCGCTCGCTCCGCTCGAGGATCGTCACCTCCACCCCGAAGCGGTGGAACATCTGTCCGAGCTCGAGCGCGATGTAGCCGCCCCCCACGATCACGAGCGAGCGCGGCAGCTCTGTCAGCTCTTGGGCTTCGTCCTGCGCGAGGAGATCGCTCGTGAGGAAGGGCACGTCGTCGAGGCCCGCGAGCGGCGGGACCGCGGGCCGCGTGCCCGTCGCCACGAGGAACCTCGACGCCTCGAGCACGCGCCCGTCGACCGCAACCGCGTGATCGCCGACGAAGCGCGCGCGGCCGTCGAGCACGGTGATGCGATCGCCGAGGATCGACTGGTACTTCTTCCGGCGGTACTCGTCGACGAGCGCGTCCTTCTGGCGGACCAGCGCCGCGAAATCGAGGCGCATGTCGGCAGGCCGGAGTCCGGGGTAGCCCGGGTTGCTGCTCTCCCAGACGATGCGAGCCGCCTCGATCAGGTTCTTCGACGGCAGGCAGCCGCGGTTGACGCACGTCCCGCCGAGCGTCCGTGACTCGACCATCGCCGCCGTCTTCCCGAGGTTCGCGGCGCGGATCGCGGCGGCGAAGGCCGTCGAGCCGGAGCCGAGGATCACCAGGTCGAAGGCCATCGCGAACTCTCCCCTCGACTACTTCGACTCCGCCCGCGCCCCGTAGCCGAGGCGCGTGACGGCCTCGACGAGCCGCTCTGGCGGGACGGCCTCATCTGCGATGACGACGGCCTGCGTGCGGTCCGCGCTCACGGTCACATCGCGCACGCCCGTGACCTGCTTGAGGGCCTTCGTCACGGCGGCCGAACAGGCCGTGCAGGTGAGCCCGGAGAGTGCGAGCCGCCGTTGCACGTCGGCGGCCCGCGCGACGGGTCCGCAGAGGACGAAGAAGACGAACGCCACGATGACACGCATCCGCATCTCTTTTTCGCCCTATACGACCAGGGCGATCACGTAGGGGTAGGTCGCCGCCGCGATCAGGGCCGCGAGGCTCCCCCAGAGGAGGATGCCGCTCAGGCGCCTGCCGGTGGGTGTTCCGCAGGTCTCGTCCGCGCACGCGGCTGTCGCGCGCCGCCGCAGGCGGTACGCGAGGGACCAGCAGGCGAGCCCGGCAACGAGAAACAACCACCGGTACGGCTCGAGCGCCCCGAGAGCGCCGAGGCTCGCGATGCTGACCCCGAAGATCACGAACAACGTCGGACCGAGACAGCACGCGGCGACCAGCCCCGCCGCGGCCAAGGCGCCGGCCACCGCAGTTCGAGCCCGCACGACATCTCCGCGGCTCGCGGGGAGGACCGTGGTCCTCATGTCGGGCTCACCTCCTTCCCCTGCTCTTGGGGACGGTCTTTGGCTCCTCTTCATCGAGCGCCTCCAGGATGGGGCACGCGCTGACCGGGCCGCGACCCGAGCAGGCGGCAATGAACCGCACGAGGGTCTTCCGCATCGCGCGCAGCCTCTCGATCTTCTGCTCGATGTCGGCGAGCTTCGCGGCGGCGCGGTCGCGCACGTCGCCGCAGGAGCGGCGGGCGTCGACGCGGAGCGCGAGCAGCTCCTCGATTTCGGCGAGCGAGAAGCCGAGCGCCTGCGCGTGCTTGACGAACCGGACGACGCGCACCGCCTCGGGCTCGTAGCGGCGGTACCGGTTCATCTCGCGTGCCGGAGGGCGAAGGAGTCGCCGGCGCTCGTAGTACCGGATCGTCTGGATGTTGACGCCCGCGGCACGGGCGAGCTCGCCGATCAGGAGCGAGCCGTTTGCCGACATGCCGCGAGCCTACACCCCGTACTATGGTATAAGGTCAAGCGCGTCTCGGGATCGCGAACACGTCGGCGTGACGAATTACTCGTTCGCCCTCGTACACGGGAGCAACCGGGGCGGGAGGGCCGAGGAAGAGCCGGCGCGATCCCGTCGCAATGCGTCTATGCGCGAGGTGCCACGCCGGTGGTACTTCCGGCCACGGACTCGGGGTCCAGCCCACGATCGAGACGGCGCGGGTGCGAAACCCGCACAGCATGTGACGGGTAGCGGCTCCGTCGAATCGGGTCCACGCTGGAACGATGGAGCCGCTTCCGCAGGCCGTCACCTCAAGCCGACGAGCCGTAGTAAGAGCCTCCCCAACTTTCGGTGAAGCCCCGCAAGGGTGAGCGGGACGCCGGACTTCGCGGAGATCACGCGCTTCATGCGCGTGATCCCCAATGCCCGCTTCAGAGAGAACGTGACGTTCAGGCCGGGAAGAATCCTCATCACCGTTCTCCGCCACTACCGGACTGGTCCGGGACGCGAACGGCTTCGACGACCGTGTAGGTCGTAGTCGGCGGTGTCTTCCTGCGTAGCTCGTCAATCAAGCAGCCGAGCAAGCTTCCGCCCGCGCCGAGGACGAGCCAGAGCGGGACGCCGATGGCAGTCCCGAGCGCCGCGATGCCAGCTCCCTCGCCGCTGAAGAGAACGGCGCCAAGCGTGACCCCGATGAGCGCCAGCCGTAAGGCCCACCCGCGATCATCCCAAAGAATCTTCTTGGATCGGATTCCCAGGTCACGACCTTCTCGGGCAAGAACGCGAAGAAGAGGTCTGGAGACTTCGGCACGGAGCGACGCGCGGATCGCCATCCGCGCCTTCTTGGTGACCGGAAGCGTAGACTCTCGCAGCCGTTGAAGCTCCTCGGCCCACGCGAGGAGGGCAATCCGATCCGCCTCACTGGTGTCCGAGATGACACGACGTACAACCGAGAGCGTTCGTTCCGGAGCGGGTTCGGCCTGCATGCTCGTCTTCGCCTTCTCGACGTTCGGACCGTCAGTCGGTGCCCGCGTCATCGCTACGCCCACAGATCCTTCCCTTCGCCGCGCCCGTCGTCTGCCGTGCATGTAACTGGGGGCGTCGGCACGGCCCTGCTTGATAGCCTAACATTGCTCGGAAAAGGAAGAGGATCCATCCTCACCGCTGAGTGACAGCGGAAAGCGATCGGCTGGCGCCGCGACGAGCTCGGCCTGCGCGTCTCTTCGGCGAGGAGCGTCGACGCACGAAGGGGATCGCCAACGCCTTCGGAGAGCGGCCTGGGTAGTGTCCCCGGACGTGGTGGAAATTCGGGCTGAGTAGCCGAGGGAGTCCTCGGTGGAAAAGGAAACGGCCATCGCGCATCTTCCCCCCGCGCACGCTGGCAGGCGGAGAGCGCGGAGGAGGCGGCGATGGCCACGGGGAGGATGGACCTGTCGGCGTTCGTCGGCACGCTGCTCGCGGCCGACGAACCCGACGTGCGGCGCGAGGGCGTTCGCGTCCTGGCGCAGGCGGTGCTGGCAACCGAGGTGACGACGCAGGTGGGTGCCGAGGCGTACGAGCGGACGGGCGAGCGGACCGCGGACCGCAACGGGTATCGGACGCGGACCTGGGACACGCGGGTCGGGACGCTCGAGCTCGCGATCCCGAAGGTGACCCCGGGCAGCTACTGCCCGTCGCTGCTCAAGCCCCGGCGACGGGGCGAGCGGGCGCGGGTGGCCGTGGTGCAGGAGGCGTACGTCCACGGCGTCTCGACGCGCAAGGTCGACGAGCTCATGTGGAAGTGCTCAGACCTGATCCGACAATGTGCTAAACGGTCCTCGGTGTCCTTGCCCGCGATGAGCGGGGGAAGCGAAGGAGGGAGCCGAGGATGAGCAAGGACCAGAAGGTC
>Ga0070739_10007986_pt1 | contig 10998 bp, 10 predicted proteins | sample Coa_R1_7_FD_66445 | JGI IMG/M metagenome (GOLD analysis project Ga0070739, IMG submission 66445) | Surface soil microbial communities from Centralia Pennsylvania, which are recovering from an underground coalmine fire - Coalmine... | ecosystem: Environmental > Terrestrial > Soil > Unclassified ... | reverse complement strand
AGCGCCGAGCGCGACGAGCTGCCTCGCGGTGTGGCGCCACCCAAACGGCGTCACCTCCACCGGCACGGCGTGATGCGCGCCCAGCGGCTCGCCGGTGAGCTTCGTCGCGTCCACGATGATGATGCGGAAGCGGCTCGCGCTGGCGATCAGCTTCTCGCGCAGCAGCGCGCCGCCCAGCCCCTTGATGAGGTCCAGGCCCGGCAGCGCCACCGCATCCGCGCCGTCAATGCTGAGGGTGAGCGCGTCCACGGCGTCCAGGTCGGCCAGCGGGATGCCGAGCTGTCCGGCGACGGCGGCGATGCGCTCCGAGGTGGGCACCCCCGTCACGCGCAGCCCTTCGGACCGCACGCGCGCCGCCAGCTCCTGCACCATGATCTCCGCCGTGGTGCCGCTGCCCAGCCCGAGCACGGCGCCGTCGGGAATCGTCGCCACCGCGGCCCGCGCCGCCTCGCGCTTCCAGGCGTCGCGCTGCGCGGCGCTCGGCGCCGACTCCGCCCCCGCCGCGCCCGTCCCGCCCTGGTCTGCCGTGCTCACCCGCTGCACCCTCCTCGCTGAGAGCCGTGATCGCTCGTGCCCTGCGCCGGCAGCTTCACTGCCGCTCCGGCCTCCACACCTTCTCTGCCGCGGCGCGCGTCTCACACCATCGGGAGCTGCCGCCCGGCTCCGGGCCGGATCGCCCGCCCGGCGCGGATCTGCTTCGCGGTCGCGCGGTCGTTGCCGGCGTCGGTGAGGAGCATGGGGAAGGAGCGGTGGAACTTGCGATCGAACTCGCGCGCCCGCTGCTCCGTATTCGTCGCGCGCTGGTCGTAGGCGTGGGCCAGCAGGTCGCGCTTCTCTTCGTCAGTCAGCGGCGCCGCCAGCAGGTATGCCAGCACGAAGTCCGGCTTGCCCTTCGCCGCGTAGGCGCGCGCCAACTCGGCGGCATCGCTCCCCTTGCCCAGCTCCTCGCGGACGATCTCGCGGAACACGTCCTTGGCAAGCGGGCCGTAGAGCGCGTCGAACGCGGTCGGCTGCGCCTGGCTCGTCTGCTCCGCCTGCTCCCGCTCCTGCGACATGCGTACGCCCCTTTCGCTCACTCCCTCCCCGATTATACCCGCCGGGGCACAGGTTGCCGCCCGCGTTTTTGCCCATTCCGTTACACCAGGCGTGCGTGTTGGCATGCCACTTGGTAGAAAGTGAGACGCGAGAGCCGAAACGGACGCGCTCTCGGCGAGCAGCCGCGGGCCTTCCGCGCGCGCCACCATCGCCAAGGAACGCAGGGGATTCTCTATGGTCAGCGATTACGCACGCGAGGCCCAGTGCCGCGAGACGCTCCCGCTCTGGGCGACCCAGCCGCTGCCGCTCGGGCTGCGCCACCGGGCCGCCACGTCCCGGACGCAACAGCAGCCCGTGGTCGTCAGGCACGTCAGGAGTCAGGTCATGCCGCATCCCGTCGTCCGTCCCCGCGCCGCCGGGAGCTACCTGCCCTGGCTGGTGGGGCTCTTCGCGCTGCTCAACGCCGCCGACCTTTTCAGCACCTTCGTCGGCCTGCAGAACGGCCTGCACGAGGGTAATCCGCTGATGGCGTCGCTGCTGGCGCGCTACGGCTTCATCGCGCTGATCGTCTACAAGGCGCTGGTGGTGCTGGCCGTCGCGCTGGGCGTGCGCGTGCTGCGCTCCTTCCGCCTCTCCGTCGCGCACGTCACCATCTGGATCTGCAACATCCTAGTCTTCGCCGTCGTGCTGCTCAACATCCTCCAATACGCGCTCATCCTCAAGGCGTAACATCTCGCCGCGTCACGCCCCCTGGAGCTCGGCGAGGAACGCCTCCAGCGTCGCCGGCGCGCCGCCCGAAAAGCGCACCATTCCGTTTTCCACCGCCACCGCGCCCTCGAAACCGTTCGCGCAGCGGTAGCGGCCGTCGCCGAGCGCCGTCAGGAAGAGCACCATGCGCTCGCCGGCCGTGAACTGCGGCTTTGTCCTCGAACGATACCGTCACGTTGCCCTCTGGGCCGCCCTGCGCGCGGACCACCAACCGCGTGCCCGTCCCAGACACCAGATGGCGCGGGTCGCGCACCACGCGCTCGACGGCGACGGCCGTCTCGGTCGCCACGGTGGCACCGGGCCCGTCGCCCGGAACGCTGCCGCCGTCATGGACAGTCCGTTGGCTCACCACTGTCGCCACCACCACCACCACCACCACCACGTCCGACCGCTGCGCCAGCTCGCGCGGCGTGTACCAATACGGCAGGCTCCCAGTGCCGGACGTCTGCGTGTGCGGGGTCGGCGTCGCCGCGGGGGCGATCCGGCCCGTGTCGGTGGACGCGGAGACCTGGCCGCAGGCGCCGAGGAGCAGCCCGGCGAGGAGCGCCCCCGCGGCGCGCCCGCGTAAGCTGCCCAGCCGGACCTGTCCTGGTCGCATGGTATATCCCTCCCTCGTCGCCCCGCGAGGTAGCCGTCCGCTCTCGTCGCCCGCAGCAGAGCACACGCAGCCCGCTCGGATGATGACATGCGGGGGACCTTCGTAGGGGCGCACGCGGTACGCCCGCTTCTTCCGCGCGCCTGCACTGGCCCCCTTCGCCGTTCCGACCCACGCCGCATCCTCCGAGGAAATACCGGCCGGCCGGCACGCGCTGTATACCCAGCCCCCGCTCGCGCGTTCTAGACCAGGGGGACGGCGCGCACCGCGCCTCGCGGCCCGCCGTCATCGGACCTGAGTTGAGGATGTCTTGCGGACGTGGGGAGGATGGCTTGAGGATAGGATCAGCTCCGGGACGTGCGCCCCGCCCGTCGCGCGTACGCCCGCACTCTCGCTCGCGCCTCGCCGGCGCGCTCCTGCTCGCTCTCGCCATGCTCCTCCCGCTGCTCTCCGGCTGCGGACAGGACGCGAAGGCCGCCGCCAACGCCAATCGGGCCAAGCTCGACGCCGAGCTCACGGCGGCGGGTGACCGGGCAGGCGTCCCCGCGCGGCGCCTCGCGCCCATCATCGCGCAGGAGCAGGCCCTGGCCACCGCCGCCGCCACCGGCTCAAGCTCCGCCATTGATGCCGCGGCCCAGGGCTACAACAACCTCTACGATCAGGTCGTCGCGCTGGAGAAGATGACGCCGACCCAGGCGCAGGCGCAGGCGACGAGCGACCTGAGCGCCCTGCAAGCCGCTCTCGCCGCCGCGGAGGGCGCCGGCATCCCCGACGTGACTGCCGCCGCCCAGCGCTTCGATCCCGCCGTGCCGCAGGCGCAGCAGCAGCTCGCCACCGCGACCACCACCAGGGACTACTTCGCCGCCGACGGCGCCATCCTCGACGCGAGCGCCGCCGTCGCGCTGCTGCTCCCCGACTACCAGCAGATCCAAGCGCTCAGCCAGCTCGTGCAGCAGCAGAGCGCTGCCCTCGCGCCGGCGCCGGGCAAGCCGCACGTCTTGCAGTGCGCCACGGAGGGCGGCGAGATCGCCGGCTACGGCATCGTCCCCGCGCAGTTCTGGGCCGCGCAGAACGCCTTCCCCATCCAGGCGACCTCGCCCGTCATGGTGACGCCCCAGCCGCAGGCGCAGACCTTCTACTTCTCCGGCTGGCCGTCGCAGGCGCTCGCCGCGTTCAAGGCCGGCCGCACTGCCGGCGACTTCTCCGTGCTCAACGTCCAGCTCGCCGCGCAGATCGCCACGCTCAAGCAGGACATGGACCCCGCCAACCTCGCCCACGACCAGGTCGCCGCCGCGGTGGCGCGCTTCCAGAACGACGTGAACACGTACCAGACCGAGGCGCAGGCAAACAACGACTTCCTGAAGGCCCACCGCGCCAAGGCCCCCGACGTGCCGGACTATCGCACCGTCTGGGCGCTCACCAACAGCAGCGAGGGCTTCGGGCCGCCGTCGGACTTCTTCTCCAACGTGCCCGACTTCCAGGTTGACCCGACGTACGCCCAGCAGGCCCAGCAGGACGCCAAGGCGCTCGCCGCCGCGCAGACGCCGGCCGACCTCACCGCGCTGGCCAAGACGGTGCAGCAGCAGGAGCAAGGGATGGCGTTCGCACTGCTGAAGGTCAAGGCGTTCTACGACACGAACATCGCGCTGCAAGCGCTCGTGGACCAGGGCCAGTCCACGACCACCGACGTCACCTACGCCGGCACGCTCTACAAGACGCCGAACGCCTACGAGTACGCCGATGACGACCTGCGCTATGACCGGCGCGATACCGTGGGCATCAAGGACGCCCAGGTCCGCTACGATCAGGCCGCCTACCGCGAGGGCTCCGTCTCCGCCGCCGAGACGACCGCCGACTATCAGGCCGTCGAGGACGAGGCGCAGATGTTCATCCACAACCTCTCGGCCATGATCGCCAACCTGGCGCAGATGCCGAAGGACAGCGCCGCGCGGCAGGCGTGGTCCATGAAGCCGCACCAGACCGACCTCGACCTGCTCAGCTATTACGGGCTGCAGGGCACCCGGGTGATCGTCGTCTCGCTGCGCGAGCAGAAGGCCCGGCTGTATCAGGACGGCAAGCTGGTCGTCGGCGCCGACGGCAAGCCCTATGCCTTCGACGTGACCACCGGCAGCCCCGACAAGCCCACCGTGCCGGGCCTTCACTGCGCGCTGCCCCCGCTCAAGGGCCCGCCGGGCGGCGACCTCTTCAAGTCGGCCGATCCCCCGGGCTCGCCCTTCTACTACGCGCCCACGCCGGTGCACTACTCGTTCGGCTATTCGCTCTACGGCTACTACATCCACGACGGCTGGTGGCGCGACAACACCGAGATGGGCTACCTCACCAACCTGCCCCACTACGACCCCGAGGCCTTCAACGGCGGGTCGCACGGCTGCATCAACTTCCACTACGCCAACGGCGACATGGGCAAGGTCTACGCCTTCTCCAGCCCCGGCACGCCCATTCTCGTCTACTGACAGACCGGCCGCCCCAGCCACTCCGCGCCGCTGCCCGGTAGCCGGGTGCGCCGCGCGTTGTCCTCCCGGAGCGTGGCCTCGGCCATGGTCAGCAGCTCGCCGATGCGCTTCCACCGGCCGCCATCAGCACCGCGCCCGGAGCCGGCGGCGCGCCCGCGAAAGACAACATCTCCACCCAATGTGATAGGAAGGAGGATCTGTTCTCGCACTCTCGCGACCGGCTCGGCACGGCACGGCCCTCGTGGAGATCGACTCCCATCCCGCAGCGGCTACGGCGTCGCCGCTCCCATCGTGAACCCTTGCAGCATGCGCGCGTAGACCGCCTCGTCCCGCGCCGCCCGCGCGTCCGGCGCCTGCACACCCAGGATGTACTGACGGGCGCCCGCGTCCACCACCGCGGCATGCCGGATCCAGTCGCCAGCGTCGTTGGCGTAGAGCGGCACCGTCGCCGTGCCCACCGTCACATCTGAGGCGGCGCGCGTGTAATCCGGAGCCTGGGGTGGCTGCCACTTCCCGGAGCCGATGTTTACCCCGATGTAAATCTGCTCGGAGACGGGTAGCCGCCCCTGGCCGTCGGGCGGGTAGAAGTCCACCTGATAGTTGCAGTTGCCCGGGGACATGCACCCGTCGTCCGGCGGCTGCCACACCTGCCATCCCACCGGCACCGGCACCGTGAAGTCGTAGTGCGCGTCGCGGTACAGCGTCCAACTGCCGGCTTCAGGCGACACGCCCGGCTGGCCTGCCCGCGCTGACCCACATCCTGCAATAACTGGCAAGAGCATGCAGACGATGAGCACCAGCAGTCCCGCTAAACTGCGCAACGGATACCATTGCCTCATCGCGCATCCCTCCCTCTGCAGGGAGTCTCCACGGGGCGCCCGAGCCGCCCTCCGTATTCGGGAGCCGCCTGCACGCGACCTGACCGGTGAAAGCGAGCGGCTCGGGACTTGCCCGGCCACTATGCGGCAGAAATCAGACCTACTGCTGCGCGGTCTCCATGGGCAAATCGCGCTCCAGATACGTGTGCGCATCCGCGCCGACGAAGTATCGCACCCCATCGGAGCCTACGATGAGCCGCATGGGGTCCAGACGCGGGGGACGCTTAGTATCTTAAGCGTCCCCCTCTACTGGGCTTCCTACGTCACACTTCCTATTACAACCCAGCCTTGGCGATGACAGCAGTATATATACACAACGTCTTCTTGTCAAGCACACCTCGCCAGATCGTATTGTGCCTACAACACTTCCAAGTCGGAACGAGGGAGACTGGCGGACCTTCAGTCCGCCTCGTCGCCTGCGCCGGCACCTTCAGTGCCGCGATCCGATCCCTTATACACCGGGCCGCGGACGCCGCCCGAAAGCGACCATCCGCGGTCCCGTGTTCGCGCTTTGACGACTGCCACCGGCCGTCAGCGCGCCAGCCTGGCGTCGCGCTCCGCGCCCTCGTCGGACTCCGCGCCGCCGTCGTAGCCGTCAGCCTCGAAGCCGTCCGCGCTCGCCTCGTCATCCCAGGCTACGTCTTCGTCCAGCTCGTCCGCGGCGTCTTCGGCCTCGTCGGACGGTTCGTCGTCGCTGAAGGGCGAGGGTGCCAGCGGGTGCGGCGAGCGGGCCGGGCGCAGCGGCGAGGGACGGTACGGCGTGTAGAGGCCGAGCAGAGCCTTGGGCAGCGTGCCCTCGATGACGGTGCCCTGCTCCTCGTGGCGCTCCGCCAGCACGTGCCCGCGCCGGTGGAATGTCTCCACCAGGTCGCCGCGGTCATACGGCAGCAGCACGCGCACGCCCACCATCCCCGCCGACAGCGCCTCGCCCACGCTCGTCAGCAGCTCGCGCACGCCCTGGCCCGTCAGCGCCGAGACGGGCACCGCGTTGACGAAGAGCGAGGTGTCCACCGCCGCCGGGTCGGCCAGCAGGTCAATCTTGTTGAGCGCGGTCACCCGCGGCTTGTCCGCCGCGCCCAGCTCGGCCAGCACGTCGCTCACCGTCTGGCTCTGCTCGATGGCGTTCGGGTGGCTGATGTCCACCACCTCCAGCAGCAGGTCCGCCTCCACCACCTCCTCCAGCGTCGCCCGGAAGGCCGCCACCAGCTTCGTCGGCAGCTTCTGGATGAAGCCGACGGTGTCCGTCATCAGCACCTCCTGGTGCGTCGGCAGGGTGACGTGGCGCGTGGTCGGGTCGAGCGTGGCGAAGAGCTTGTTCTCGGCGATCACGCCCGCGGAGGTCAGCGTGTTGAAGAGCGTGGACTTGCCGGCGTTGGTGTAGCCGACGATGGCGACGACGGGCATGGCCTGCGCGCTGCGCTGCCGCCGCAGCAGGCTGCGGTGCTGGCGCACGGCGTCCAAATCGCGGCGCAGCTCGGCGATGCGGCTGCGGATGCGCCGGCGGTCCACCTCCAGCTTCGTCTCGCCGGGACCGCGCACGCCGATGGCGCCGCCCGCCCCACCGCCGCCCGCGCTGCGCGTGCCGCCACCGACGCGCGAGAGGTCGCGCCCGCGGCCGGTCAGTCGCGGCAGGCGGTATTCGAGTTGGGCGAGCTCCACCTGGAGCTGTCCCTCGCGGGTGTGGGCGTGCTGGGCGAAGATGTCGAGGATCAGGGCGGTGCGGTCAATCACGCGCGCCCCGGTGACGTCTTCGAGGTTGCGCTGCTGCGAGGGCGAGATCTCGTCGTCCAGGATGAGGAGATCGAAGCCGAGCTCGTCATGAAGCTGGGCGATCTCATTCGCGCGGCCCTTGCCGAGGTAGGTGGCCGGATCGGGCGTGCGCAGCCGCTGGACGAGGGAGCCGACGACCTCCGCGCCGGCCGTCTGCGCGAGCGAGGCGAGCTCGCTGATCGAATCCTCGGCGCTCCAGAGCGCGTCGTCCTGGTCCGCGTCCACGGCCGCCAGGAAGGCGCGCTCCGCGCGCCGCTCCACCGATAGGTTGATGAGGCGTCCGTTCTTCGGCGTAGGCGTCCCCTCCCGTTCGCATCCCCTGCGAGCGCACTCGCTGGCCAGCGTTCGCGGCGCCGCGCACCCCGCCTGCGCCCGCATGAATTGCGGTCCGGACGGCCTCGGAGCGCCGTTGGCGGCATTGTATCATCCGCGCTTCCCCCGTGCCAGGCGCCGCCCCCGGACTCGGCGGGAAATCTGCCGGGAAGAATCCGCCGCGCGTCACACGAACGTCATCACGTCGCGGCGAACGCTGCGGACGTTCAGTCCGCCCCCGTCGCCTGCGCCGGCCGTTTCACTGCCGCGACGGGCACCCCGCGCCGGTTCGGAGGGGCGTACTGCGTACGCCCACCGCCGTGGCTTGCCGCAAACTCAGCTCCCTGAAGCCGATCGCCATTCGCGCACGACCAGCAGCACGCGCACCGCGATCCATGCGGCGACGGCGTAGATGGCGAGGGCCAGCAGCGACGATGTCTCCACGACGCTCCGGCCCCCGCCCACATCCGCGAACACGCCGCGGAACGGCAGCACGAGCGGCGCGGTCAGTGCGTCCAGCAGCCGCGTGAACTCTGCGTTCGGGTTCGCGCCCAGCAGCGTCAGCCCGGCGCGCAGCCCCACCAGCACCTCCACGACGGTGAGGGCGAGCGAGATGCGCCGCCTCGCCAGATCGGCGGAGGTCGCCGGCTCAGCATCGTGGGCGGCCATAGTCGGTGGCTGGGGCACCTCACTGCGGAGCGGCAGCTTCGGTACGCCGGCGGGCGCGGAAGCGAGGGCGACGCCGCTGCCGCCCTGCCACGGGGCACGCTCTTCCGTATCCATGGCGCCCTCCCCCGGGGAGCGCTCGGCGCCCTCCCAGCGAGGAGGCCGCCTTTTCCGCTCCCTGAGAAGAGGATGCCCCGTGGCCGGCCTCATTGCCACGGACAACTCATACCGCCCTCGGACGGGCACCCACACAGTTACGCCAGCGCGGCGCAGAGATCCGTCACGTGCGGCGAGGGGGTCAGCGACGTGAGCGTGCCGTCCGGGGCGAAGACCTGCGTAAACGGCCCGTCGAACTGGGCGAGGCCAGGTACCCCGAACTGCTGTTGCTGAGCCAGCGTGTAGAAGTAGACGCTGGTGCCTTCTCCCTGGATGATTGCGGCTCCAGTCGGCAGGAACGTAATGTATCCAGGCCCGGAGGCGTTGACGGTGATGCTCTTGCCCGTTGCCTCGTTCGTGAGGATGAGCTTCACCGACCCCCGAACATGCTGCACAATGGTGCCGTCCGGCAGGGTCGTCACGGTCATGAACTCCTTGGCGTCCACCGGCTCGCCGTGGACCGGGAACGCGCAAATCCCATCTGACGCGGGCAGGGCTGGCAGGTCAAAGGGGACGGCAGGGAGGAGGATGTGATCCGGGTTTTTGGCCGCGGCGCGTGGGGTGCCGGCTGCGGCCAGCGCCAGCAGAGCGAGCGACAGCGACACCAGGACGGCGAGGCGCTTCATGGAGGGTCTCCTCTCGTGCGGATGGAGGACACTGACCGGCTCGGTGGGCAGTCTTATCAGCCTGGTTAGCATCATGCCTGCTCGTATGTCCCGCGGTGAGGTGCTCGGCTCCGCGGTCCGTCCGAAGTCGCGCTGGGCGTATCAAGCCAGCGCGTTACGTGGGGGCAATGACGGGGCGGCAATACCAGACGCCGCGCGGGGGCGGCTCGCACGAGGATGATGTCCGTCAGAGAGCATCGTGCCGCAGCCGTTGGCCGCCGAATGCGGGTCCTTGCGCTGTCGCGGTGTACGTGCCCCAGCGGTCGGGGGTAGCCCCGCCGATTCTCCTCCATCTCCACCATACTGCGAGTCTACCGATGGCGCCTTCGCCTGTCAATAGACGACCATCGAATTCTGAATCGAGAAGCGTTGCATCGGCGCCGCACAGCGGGAGCGCGGCGCGCCGCGGCGCAGGCGGTCCCGGCAGCGGTCGCCCGGTACGCCGCCGGCCCGGCGCGGACGGCGCTAGCTGAGCAGGCCTAGGCGCTGGTCAATGGCGGAGATGCGCCAGGTCGTGCCGCTCTGGGTGAGCGTGATGTCGCCGGTGACGGGCGCGCTGGTCCCACGGGCGACGGACAGGGGCAGGGTGACGCTGCCGTCGCCGATTTGGGCGTCTCCGCCCGTGCTGGAGACGGTGCACTCCGTCACTGTGCCGTCGCTCGCGTCGTGCGTCTGGTTGACCCTGACGAAGTCATCTTCGCTCACCTGCTGCTGGAGGTCGGAGGAGAGCAGGTCGTACGCGGCGGTGTAGTTCTGGGTGCGCAGGTCCTGGCAGAAGTCCACGGTGACCACGGCGGGCTGGGCGACCTTCTGCGCCAATTGCCCGAACATGACGAAGAGGAAGGCGCAGGCCGCGCAGGCGACGACAGCCAGCACGCCGAGGATGCTCAGGATGACCCAGAGCGTCGTGCGCGACTGACGCTCCGGCGGCGGGCCGCCATACGGCGGCATCCCGCCCTGCGGGTACATCGGGTAACCCTGGGGCGCGTAAGGCGCCTGCGGGTACGGTGCGGGAGGATAGGGATACGGCGGATACGGGGCCGAGCGCGGATACTGCGGCTGGCCGACCTGCGACCCACCGAACGTCTGGTCCGGATACGGCGACTGCGAGGGCGGGAACTGTGATTCGCCCGGCTGCTCGGGATTGCTCGGGTAGCCGTAGGGATTGGTGGGGGTGGACATGACGGGCCCTCTCTGTCGCCGTTGTGCGGAGCGCCCGGCGCCGCGCCGGCCGCAACCGGCCCGCGTCGGCCACCGCCGGCGCGCACGGGCAGTACCAGTATAGCGGATGGCGCCAAGCGGGCGCACGGCACTCGGCAGACATCTCAGCCGGTGGCCGCTCGATATACGGCCGAGAGGGGGCGCCGGTTGAGCCGGCGGACGCTCGCGATGACCGGACGCCAGGGGAGCGGGCCGTCGAGGACACGGCAAAGCCCGCACGCCGCGGACAGGCGATCCGGGGCCGCGACGGCCCGCGACGTGCGGATGTGATGGGCGCCACGAGGCAGCAGCCGGGCGGGTCCCAGCAGCTATATCGTGGTACGAGTTGTGCGACCGTTTGGGCGCGAAATACCGGCGGTCTGGATGCCGTTTGGCCCGAGGACCTACGCGGCCATGGCGAGGCTCCGCGCCTCGCTCAGCCGCTCCGTCACCCGCGCCAGCACCCGCCGCACCATCGC
>Ga0070739_10007985_pt1 | contig 10999 bp, 9 predicted proteins | sample Coa_R1_7_FD_66445 | JGI IMG/M metagenome (GOLD analysis project Ga0070739, IMG submission 66445) | Surface soil microbial communities from Centralia Pennsylvania, which are recovering from an underground coalmine fire - Coalmine... | ecosystem: Environmental > Terrestrial > Soil > Unclassified ... | reverse complement strand
TCTCCGCGTCGGGCGCGGGCAATTGATAGCTGTTCATGAAACGCTGCTTGCGCGCCAGCGGCAGTTCCACCACGCGTTTGCAAACTTCCGCCAGCCATTCTTCCGTCGGCTCGAACGGCATCAAATCCGGCTCGGGAAAATAACGGTAATCATGCGCCTGCTCCTTCGTGCGCATCGTTTCGGTGATGCCCGCGACGTCGTCCCAACGCCGTGTTTCCTGCGTCAACTTGCCGCCCTTGTTCAGGACCTCGATCTGGCGCGGGATTTCGTATTCCAACGCTTTGCGCACGCCGCTGAAGCTGTTCATGTTCTTGATCTCGATCTTCGCGCCGAGTTCCTTCTGGCCCTTCGGACGCACGCTTACGTTGACGTCGCAACGGACCATGCCTTTTTCCATGTCGGCATCGCTGACGCCGCCATAGATCAGGATGTCCTTCAGCGCATTCAGATAAATGTAGGCCATGTCCGCGCTGGTGATGTCCGGCTCGGAAACAATTTCCAGCAACGGCACGCCGGCGCGGTTGAAATCCACCCCGCTGTTCCGCTCGAAATGGAAATTCTTGCCGACGTCCTCCTCCAAGTGCGCGCGGGTGATGCGCACGCGCGAAATACCGCCTTCGAACTCGAAATCCACGTAACCGTTGGCCGTGGACGGCTTGTCGTATTGCGTGATCTGGTAATTTTTCGGCGCATCGGGATAAAAATAATTTTTGCGGTCGAACTTCGCGAAGCGCGGGATGGTGCAATTGAGCAGATAACCGCAAAGAACGGTCAGGCGCAAGCCCTCGTCATTTGCGACCGGCAACACGCCGGGCAAACCGAGGCAGACGGGGCAGACGTTGGTGTTCGGCGGCGCGCCGAATTCATTGGGACAACCGCACCACATCTTCGATTTCGTTTTGAGCTGGACATGAGTTTCCAGCCCGATGACAGCTTCGTATTCCATAAACCGGTCAAAACAGATTAACCCAGCGACAAATGGCCGCAACCAAATTGGAACGCACGGCTGCGTTGGCATGTTGCGCCGGCTCGTCTCCTTGAGGGTTTGTCCGATCCGAGAAGCCCCGAACGACGAACATGGAACGCCAAATAGCTGGAAATCAGGAACATTCGATGTTCGACATAAGCGGGCAGGGCTGTCCGCGCTCCCGACGTTGGCCGCTCGATGGTTCATGGTCTTAAGTCGTTGGCACATGCGATCAAATTTTTTTTCATTATCCCGGAATATCCCGGAATATCCCGGTCAAAGTGCAACCAGGTGAAACAAGGTGAAACGGAAGTGAAACGCCTCCTGGATCCGATGCTGGATGCTGGCACACGATGGTAGGGACGGACCGCTGGGCCGTCCGCGCTCGAACCGCACGCAAAATTTTTCCCGTAAGTGAAACAAGCTGAAACAAGGTGAAACAAGGTGAAACGGAAGTGAAACGCCTCCAGTATCCGATGCTGGATGCTGGCACACGACGGCAGGGACGGACCGCTGGGCCGTCCGCGCTCGGACCGCTCGCAAAATTTTCCCCGTAAGTGAAACAAGCTGAAACAAGCTGAAACAAGCTGAAACGAGGTGAAACACCCAGTCAGATTTGGCGTGAATTTCACGCCAAGTGCCCGCGTAAGTGAAACGTTCCTGGCAGGGACGGGCTGCTGAGCGTCCACGCAGAGGTGAAACGCGCGGCAGCGCCTTGGATTGCGGTAGCCCTCTACCGCTTTCGGAAGTCCGGGAATGTCCGAAAAGCGCGATACCAAACCGATGGTGCTAGCAGCAAAGTCAAAGCGGCAGAGGACTGCCGCAATCCAAGGCAGGCTTCGCCTGCACCCGATGCAGAGCTCGACCAGCCTGAGCGTATGGTGTCCATGCTTTAGCATGTCCGAAGACCGCACGCTGAAGCTGAAGCGTGGACACCGAACCGATTGGGGTAGGGACGGACCGCCGGGCCGTCCGCGGACATCGCAGCGCGATGTCCCTACCACGGCCCCGCAGCAGCGCGGCCCTACCGACTGCGGCCTCTCCTGCGTCCCATTCGTCCCATTCACCATTTTATTTTCAATGGTCATTTGGGACCAGATTACCATGGCGACTTTCTAAAAATGAAACGTACCGTAGGTTTGACAGCATTTTTTTATTTGATGAATCTTTGTGAAAAAAAGCGGGTTTGAACCAATGTTTATGCGGGTTTGATGCTTTTCAAAAAAGTGATGTTTTTGGAGGGTCTAAAAAAACTATTTTTCCTACACGCCAAAAGCCCCGTTTTCCTGCCAAACGGCACCTTTTTTCACCCCGCAGACGCGGACGCCTGAAGAACTGGTTGAATATCAGCAGCTTGGGCGAATCCGGCAACCGGATCGCCTGCCGACAATCACCAGACAGGGGATGCCGTTCGCATAAATTTTGTCAGGGACTCCCAAGGGAAAGAAGGTTTTAGACGCAAAACGCGGCTTGTGAATCTGTCGGGGCGGGGCTATCAATATTCGATGATTGCGCCGGAAGAAGTTTTCGAGGGTGACTGGCTGGATTGGCACAGGCTGACACCGTTGGAACGATGGCGAGAAAGCCAAAAACTCTGGGCGCATTACCTTGCCATAGGAGGATCCCTTGACCCCGAACCCGATCCGGAAAGTCCTTTCTACGATGGCAGCGCACCGGGTCCGCGCCCTGTTGATGGGCGGACAGGCTTGCGTGTTCTACGGCGCGGCGGAGTTTAGCCGCGATACGGACCTAGCCATCCTGGCTGATGCCGAGAACTGGAAGCGCCTTACAAAGGCCTTGAGCCAACTGGAGGCAAGTTGCATTGCCGTTCCTCCCGCAAGATTGGAATATCTTCTCCGCGGCCACGCCGTTCACTTTCGATGTCACCATCCGGATGCTGAAAATATGCGTGTGGATGTAATGTCGGTCATGCGGGGCGTTGATGATTTTCCAAGGCTCTGGGAGCGACGAACGTCGTTGGCGGACTCTGACGGGATGATTTATGAATTGATATCTTTGCCAGACCTCGTGCTCGCAAAAAAGACCCAACGCAGCAGGGATTGGCCGATGATCACGCGACTTGTGCAGGAGGATTACATGGCGAACCGCGCAAAAGCAGAACCAGCCCAGGTGCGTTTTTGGCTGCGGGAATTGCGCACGCCCGAAATGATGATCGAAGCCGTGAATGCCCATCCAGAGATGGCTTCACAGATGATGACCGTGCGTCCGCTGCTTGCCCTGGCAGTGCAAGGATTGCCAGCCGAGTTGGAATGCGCCTTGGGAGAAGAAGAGAAACTGGAACGCGAAGCCGACCGGGTTTATTGGAAGCCTTTGAAGGAGGAACTCGAACGACTTCGGCATCACCATCCAAAATGAGTAGGTAATTGCCGAAACAGAACTTTCCCACGGTCAAGTCGTTGCCCCAAACTATTTGTCCTCTGCTCTGTGTTCTTCAATGTAAGTTTGATGGCCTCGCGAATTCTTTTCAGAGTTTCGTTTGGCGATTGTCCTTGCGTATGGCAATGACGATCTTAAATCGCCTTTTCATTTGCTGAATGTGCAGACCGGTATTTGTACTGCAATTGCAACTATTCTAAAAACCTTTCACAATTTCGGCCTCTCCTTATGCCATTGCGTGCTCTGCTCGTACGCGTGGGCGAGCTTGAGAATCGTTTCTTCGCCGAATGGCTTGCCCAACAGTTGCAAGCCGATGGGCAGCTTGGGATTGGCGGTGAATCCGCACGGCAAACTCAATCCGCAGATGCCGCCGAGATTGCACGAGATGGTAAAGATGTCCGAAAGATACATCTGCAGCGGGTCGTCGGATTTTTCGCCGATCTTGAACGCGGGCGTGGGCGACGTAGGCGTGACGATGGCATCGACTTTCTCGAAGGCTTTCAGAAAATCCTGGCGGATGAGCGTGCGGACCTTTTGCGCGCGCAGATAATAGGCGTCGTAATAACCACTGCTCAATACATACGTGCCCAGGATGATGCGCCGCTTGACTTCCGCGCCGAAACCCGCACCGCGCGTGTTGCCGTAAAGCGAAATGGGATCGTTGCCCTCGACGCGCGCGCCGTATCGGATGCCATCGAAACGCGCCAGGTTCGCGCTGGCCTCGGCGGTTGCAATGATATAATACGTCGCGACCGCGTAATCGGTGTGCGGCAGCGAAATCTCAACGATTTCCGCGCCGAGCGATTGCAAATGTTTCACCGCGGCCTGCACTGCGGCGTTCACTTCGGGAGCAAGCCCGCCAATCATGTATTCCTTGGGCAAGCCGAGCTTGAGGCCTTTGATTTCGCCGGTCAGACTTGCGGCATAATGCGGCACGGGATGCGGCACGCTGGTGGAATCGCGCTTGTCCAAACCGCTCATCACTTCGAGCAACGTGGCGGAGTCGCGAACGTCCTTGGTGAACGGCCCAATTTGGTCGAGCGACGACGCGAATGCCACCAATCCATAACGCGAGATGCGCCCGTAGGTTGGTTTCAATCCCACAACACCGCACAATGCCGCTGGTTGACGAATCGAGCCTCCGGTGTCGGTGCCGAGGGCGGCGATGCATTCATCCGCGGCAACCGCTGCTGCCGAGCCGCCGGATGAACCGCCGGGGATTCGAGTCGTGTCCCACGGATTGCGCGTGACGCCGAACGCGGAATTTTCCGTCGAACTGCCCATGGCAAATTCGTCCATGTTCAAACGCCCGAAAACGATGGCGCCCGCAGCGCGCAATTTCGCGATGGCCGTGGCGTCGTAAGGCGAAATAAATTTGCCGAGAATTTTGGAGGCGCAATTGAGCGGCTGGCTCTTCACCGCGAGGACGTCCTTGATGCCGATGGGCACGCCCAGCAGCGGCTGTTGCACGTGCGTTGCGCCGCCAGCTATGGCCTTATCAACTGCATCAGCTTGCGCAAAGGCATCGGCGGCATCATGGCTCAGGAATGCATGGATTTTGTCATCCACGCGTTTGATTTGTTCGAGGCAGGATTGAACGGCATCGCGCGCGGAGACTTCGCGTTTTGCGATGCGCGCTGTCAGTTCAGAAATGGTGAGCTGGTTGAGCATGGGAAATTTTTAAGCTGTCCATTGAGCGATCGTAGCGCAGGCATTCGTGCCTGCTGTTTCGCCGACATTCGTGTCGGCGACGCTGAGGGAATCACGGCGTTTGCTGAAATTTCGGAACAACCGTTGGGCAGCAATGAATCGCTGTCCCCCTCACCCTTACCCTCTCCCCAAGGAGAGGGTAAACAATCTACCCGCGCTTGCTCGGGCCCGCCTTTTGCGATTGCAACCGTCGCGGAAACAGGTCCTCCCTCTCCCCAAGGGAGAGGGCTGGGGTGAGGCGAAAGAGGGCGTCGAATTGCTCCAACATTAGCTGGTTTGCAAACCCGCGATACGGCAGACAAGAATGTCTGCGCTACAATGAGGCGCGAGCCTTGAATGCGATTCGCTTTCATTCGACAATTTTGGGAACTAAAAACAAACCGTTGGCCTTCGCTGGCGCGTTGCGCAAGGCTTCTTCGGTGGGCAAACAAGGCTGCACTTCATCGGCGCGCATCACATTGATGAGCGGCACGGCATGAGCGGTCGGCTCCACTTGCGAGACGTCCAGTTCCTTCAATTTTTCGATGTAGCCAAGGATATTGCCCAATTGCGCGCCGATCTTTTGCTCCTCGGCAGGCGTGAGCGAAAGCCGGGCCAGATGAGCAACATATTTTACGTCAATGTCCATGGCGAAACCTTAAGGTTTAATGTTTAAAGTTTAAAGCCTCGAAATGCCAGTGTGTAGAAAGCACATTTCCGACGTCCAACGCGGAAGAACGTCCAACTGCCAATGAACGGGCGCCGCCCACCGCGATGGGCTTGGCTGCGATTTGAAGGCAGGATAATTTTTGACTGGTCATAAACCAGTGACTTGCCCTGTAATCAATCGCTCGATTAATGAACCCATATTTCAACGCGGCGGATTGGCTCATCATTTTCCTCTATCTGGGAGGCATCATCCTGCTCGGCGTCTGGTTCGGAAAGGACCAGAAAAACACCCGCGATTATTTTCTGGGCAGCAAAAACATTCCCTGGTGGGGCATCGGGTTTTCCATCGTCGCCGCCGAAACCAGCGCGCTGACCATCATTGGCGTTCCGTCGATGGCGTACGGCACCGACATGACATTTCTCCAGATGATCATCGGTTATGTCATCGCCCGCATCATTTTGGCCATCGTCATGGTGCCGCATTATTTCAAAGGCGAAATCTATTCGCCGTACCAGCTTTTCTCGAATGCGTTCGGCCCGTCTGCTCGGCAAATGGCCGGCGGATTTTTCCTGCTCAGCGAAACACTGGCCGCGGGCGTGCGCGTGTATGTCGCCTGCATCCCCATCAAACTGATGCTCGGCGACAAATTCCTCAGCTTTGGCACCAACGATCCGATTCTCGGCGCGATTCTTTTGTTTGTCCTTTTATCGCTGCTCTACACCTATATCGGCGGGGTGAAAGCCGTCATCTGGACGGATGCAGTGCAGTTCGGGTTGTTTCTCGCGGGCGGAATTTTCACCTTGTTTTACATCCCCCATTTTTTCCAGAAAGGCGTGGCAGAAGTTTTTCATCAGGCTTCCGCTGGCGGCAAATTGCACTGGTTCAACAGCGTGTTCACGTTGAGTGCTCCGTTCAACATCTGGATGGGCGTCATCGGCGGGACAGTTATGGTGATGTCATCGCACGGCGCGGAGCAATTGATCGTCCAACGCGTGCTCGCCTGCAAAAACGTGGCCGACGGCCGCAAGGCGCTCGTCCTGAGCGCGGTCATCATTTTTCCGTTGTTTCTCATCTTTCTTTTATGCGGCGCGATGCTGTGGGTCTTCTATCAATCGCATAAGTTTCAAATCGCGCTGCCTGAAGCGCGCCCCGGCATCAAGTCCAATGATTTCATCTTCCCGATTTTCATGATAACCGAGGTGCCGCACGTGCTGAAGGGGTTTTTGATTGTGGCCGTTCTTTCCGCTGCGATGTCATCGGTCAGCTCCGCGCTGACTTCCCTTTCGTCGGTCTCGACCATGGATTTCGTGAAGGCGCTTTCGTGGAAACAACGCAGCGAAAAATTTTATTTGAACTTCAGCAAAATCTCCACCATCGGCTGGGCGTTCATGCTCATTCTGGTTGCGTACATCAGCCAGCACGTGGCGTTTGTCTTGAACGCATCGTTCGCGTTGCGTGGATTGACCAGCGGCGCATTGCTGGGAGGCCTATTGCTGGCGGTTTTTTGGAAACGCGGGCGCGCGACACCGATTTTGATCGGCATGATGGTTTCCTTGTTCGTGATGACGGCAATCGAAGTCCTGCCCAAATTTCCGCGACTTCATTTCCCGTCGATCTTTTGGCCCTGGTACACGCTGATCGGCACGACCGTAACGATTCTCGTCTCATGGTTCCTGCGCGCGTTGATGCCCGCCGATGAAGACCGCGACCCAAAGACAGGAACAACCGAACGCAAGGTGGGCGCCGTGTAATAGGTTTTGATGACACAAATGGGATGATGGCCCCATGTTTTTCTGCTTGGCACACTTTTCAGCGGAGTTAATAATCTGGTGAATTGCCCATATAGCAGTAACGTCAATATTTATATCTATGAACGAATCGAACGACTCTCCCATTCTCTCCACACGCCGCGAATTTTTGAAGACCTCCGGCAAAATCACCGCTGTCTCGGCTTTTGCCGGTCTTTCCGTGCCTCACGTCCACGCCGCGGAAGACAACACCATCCGGGTCGCGTTGATCGGTTGCGGCGGGCGCGGCGGCGGCGCGGCTGACAACGCGCTCAGCGTGACAAAAGTTCCCACCAGACTGGTGGCGATGGCCGACGTTTTCCAGAACAAGCTCGACAGCGCTTACACCTCTTTGAAGGACGCCCATCCAAAAACCGTTGACGTCCCGAAGGAGCATCAGTTCATCGGCTTCGACGGTTACAAAAAAGCCATGGATTGCCTCCGGCCGGGCGACGTTGTCATCCTCACCACGCCGTTGACCTTTCGCTGGGTGCATTTCACCTATGCGATTGAAAAGGGCCTGAACGTTTTCATGGAAAAACCGCTCACGTCAGACGGGCCTTGCTCGCGCCGGATGATGGACCTTGCGCAAAAGGCGTCGGCAAAAAATCTCAAGTGCGCCGTCGGCTTGATGTCGCGCCATCATCGTCCGATGCAGGAATTGAAAAAGCGCATCGATGACGGCCAAATCGGCGAAATCCTTTGCATGCGCGGCTATCGCATGGCGGCGGGACCGCTGGCGGCATGTTTCGTCGAGAAATGGCCGGGCGATCCCACCGAACTGCTCTGGCAGATCTCCGTTTTCCACAGCTTCATCTGGGCCAGCGGCGGATTGTTCAACGATTTTTACATCCATCACGTTGACCACCTTTGCTGGATGAAAAACGATTATCCAATCAAAGCCCAGGCGCTGGGCGGGCGGCATTACAGGAAAACTCCCGAAGGCGCGCCGCTCGTGGACCAAAACTTCGACGCTTACGCAGTGGAATACACCTTCAAGGACGGCACGAAGATGTACATCGACGGCCGGAACATGTATGGCACGTCGGAATTTTATTTCAGCCAGGCGCACGGCACCAAAGGCCTGGCGGTGGTCTCGCCCAACGGCGATTACGGCAACAACGGCGAGCCTTCGACCATTCATGGAGGCCAACGCGCCGACCAGGACTTGATTTGGAAGGCGAAAGTTTTGCCGCACGAACGCAATCCATACCAGAACGAATGGAATGATTTCGTGGAGGCCATCCTCAAGGACCAGCCGTACAACGAAGTCCCCTACGGCGTCCAGTCGAGCGTCACCTGCAACCTCGGACGCCTCGCCGCGCACACCGGACGCGAAATGACCTACGACGAAGTATACAATTCCAACGTCGAATATGCGCCCAACGCGGACAAGTTCACGATGGACTCCGCCGCGCCGGTTGTTGCCGACAAGGAAGGCAAATATCCGGTGCCGCAACCGGGCATCGTCGTTGATCGCGATTACCAGGTCGCGTAAGGCCGGCTTTTAAACAACGCGCCCCGGCGTCCGCAAAGCGCCGGGGTTTTTTTATTTGCGAACACAGTTGCCGCTGGAGAGATTCAATCATGAAGACGACGCTTTATACCGGAAAATTTCTCGCGCTTATCAAGGAAGGCCATTGGGAATACGCCGAGCGCGCGAACGCGACCGGCGCGGCCATCATCGCCGCCGTGACTGACGAACAAAAGCTGCTGCTCGTCGAGCAATTCCGCATCCCCGTCCATTCGCGAACGATAGAACTGCCCGCCGGCATCATCGGCGACGAACCGGGCGGAAGTGATGAATCGGTTGAACAAGCGGCCAATCGCGAATTGATTGAAGAAACCGGTTACAGCGCCGCCAAAATGGAGGCGCTCACGCATGGCCCGGCTTCGAGCGGCCTGACTTCCGAAACGGTGAGCCTCTTTCGCGCGAGCGGCTTGCGGCGCGTGGGAAAGGGCGGCGGAATCGAGCACGAAGAAATCACCGTGCACGAAATCCCGTTGAATGAAGTGGACGGCTGGCTGGAAATGAAGACGAAATCCGGCGCGTTGATCGATCCGAAAATTTACGCGGGATTGTATTTTTTGCGCGGAAATAAATTCTCAGGCTCAAACTGAGTTCAAACGACGAGTAGGGCCGCGCTGCCGCGCGGCTAGGCCAACCAGCAGGTCGGCCCTACCAGCCAAACGTGATTTCGCTCACGCCAATTTCAAGCTCGACTCCACACGCGTCGCGCCATCATGCAGTTTCAAAATCGGTTGCACTCCGGGATGGACATTTGGATTGCCGATCTGGCTCAGCAAAGCGCAAGTCGCCCAGTTGAACGAGAACGACTGGTATTGCGCCTCCCATTTCTGGAAAAGTTTTTCCTGCCGCGCATCCAGCCAAGGCCAGCGCGCCGGTTTGCTGCGAACGCCGCAACGCCACGGCTTGGGCGTCAGCCGCGCGCGAAAACATTTCTGCGTCTGGCAAAGTTTGCGATAAAGCGGATCCGCGCCGAGCGCGTCGAACACTTCATCCGCCGCGGCTGAACCGGCCTCGATCGGCCCATGCGTTGCGAGCAGGCGCAAGCCCGCGCGCGTCCGGTAAATCCGCCACCCCCAGTCCGGGCGGCTCCGGCTCCAGTTCTCGATCCTTGCCAGCGCGGATTCCTGCGTCTCGCCGCGCGATTTGCCAAAGAGTTTTTGCAGAAATCCGCCGGGCCTCCGGTCCGGCAAATCAATATCCACAAACATCGCGCGCGCGGTGTTGAGCACCTGGCAACCGTAGGAATTGCGCGTCACGACCGCCGCGAGTTCACCGGCGTTGTCGCGGATTTCATGCAACACCTGCTCGCGAAACGGCCGGTCCGGATAATACGCGCCGTGGCTTTGAAGAAATTCGCCGGCGCGAAAACGATCGGCGAGACGTTGCGCGGCCTCGATCGCGAGCGTTTGCGCCTCGGCAAGGCTTTCGGACGACCAGCGCCAGCAGACAAAATTCCCGACGCTCCCCTTGGCCCAAAATTTCGGGAAATTCATGCGCCGACGTTAATTCCACGCGCGCGCGAAGACAAGCGGTTTTGGTTTTTGGTAGGGACGGCCCGCTGGGCCGTCCGCGGACGCCGCAGCGCGGCGTCCCTACCCTTGAGAGAACGGTTTCAACGTTCTCCGCACATCTTCAAAAACTCGGCTTCGTCAATGATCTTCACGCCGAGCTTTTGCGCCTTGTCCAATTTTGTACCGGCTTCTTCGCCGGCGAGGACGTAATCGGTTTTTTTGCTGACGCTGCCGCTCACCTTTCCGCCGAGCGCTTCAATCTTCGCGCCGGCTTCCTCGCGCGTCATCGTTGGCAACGTGCCGGTGAGCACAAATGTTTTGCCCGCGAACGGCCCTTGCGCGGCGGCAGGTTGATACAGCGCGGAATTAAAATTCAATCCTGCCTTGCGCAGTTTTTCGATGATGTCGCGGTTGCGTTTGTCGCCGTGCCATTGGACCAAACTGCGC
>Ga0070739_10007984_pt1 | contig 11000 bp, 10 predicted proteins | sample Coa_R1_7_FD_66445 | JGI IMG/M metagenome (GOLD analysis project Ga0070739, IMG submission 66445) | Surface soil microbial communities from Centralia Pennsylvania, which are recovering from an underground coalmine fire - Coalmine... | ecosystem: Environmental > Terrestrial > Soil > Unclassified ... | reverse complement strand
AAGGCTCCCAAGCCCAAGGAGAAGCGCGAAGAGAGCCGGGTGCCCGCACCGGTGACCATCGTGGTTGATCTGCCCGCCGACGCCAAGTTGCTCATCGAAAACGAAGCAACCACCTCGACCGGCGCAAGCCGCGTGTTCCAGTCCCCGACTCTGAACCCCGGCAAAGAGTATCAGTACACTCTCACGGCTGAGGTCGTCCGCGATGGCAAGCCCATCAAGGCTGAACAGGTCGTTACAGTGAAGGCCGGCCAAGTCATTCCGGTCACGCTGACTTTGCCCACCCCCGGCGTCGCCCAACGCTAATTCGCGTTCGGCACTTTGAAGTCAGTAGTCCGTAGCAAGACCTCTTGCTGCGGACTACTGGCGATTTCTTTGCCCACCTCTCTCGCAGATTCTCCTCGGTTCGCTGGCATTGGTCCTATTCACCCACGATCCACCTGCGGATCACCCTTGCAACCGGAGCAATTCTGCTCGACAATGACATTCGTTGCCTTAGTCTCCCTGAACTGTCGATGCGCGAACTGCGAACCGCTTTCGTGCGTATCAGCGGCATGGGAACGGCGACAGCGCGCCCCAACGAGCAACCCTCAACCATGCGAGTGCCGTGGATAATATCGCAAGAGTCAAAGACTTCGTCCTCACCTTTACCAGCATCTTTTACGAGGCGCTGCCGTTCATCATTCTCGGCGCCGTAATCGCCGGCATCTTGGAAGAATTGCTGCCACAGCGTCTTATCACCCGTTTTTTGCCTCGCAGCCGTACACTCGCCATCTTCATTGGAGGGCTTCTCGGCCTCATCTTCCCCATGTGTGAATGCGGCATCATCCCCGTGATGCGCCGCCTCATCCGCAAAGGTCTGCCGCTCAGCTGCTGCGTCGCCTATTTGCTGGCCGGGCCGATCATCAATGTCGTTGTCATGCTCAGCACCTATGTCGCTTTCTCCGGTATGGAGAAGGCCGTTGAGCCGGGCGGCGGCTTGGCCTATCAAATGGGCGGTTGGTGGATGATGGGTCTGCGCGCCGGCTTGGGTTTCCTCGTCGCCGTCGTCACTGCGCACATTGTGGAATGGCAATATCAGAAGTACGGCACCAAGTTACTCATGCCGTTGGCTGTCCCCGGCAAGCAGATTACCGGCGAGGATGGCGAGGAGGAGGTTGAGGAAAAGCGTTCGGCCTGGCAGCGCCTGAGCAATATCACGGACACCGCGCTGCACGATTTCATCGACATCACTGTCTTCCTCATTCTAGGAGCGCTCTTGTCCGCATTTACGCGACAGATGGTCACGCAGGAAATGATCTCTGACCTGTCGCGCAATCATGCCGTTCTGTCCATCGCTCTCATGATGGGGCTAGCAGTGCTGTTATGCCTGTGCAGCGAGGCAGACGCCTTCGTGGCCGCCAGCTTCATCACGCTGAGGCCGGCAGCCAAGCTCGCGTTCCTCGTTCTTGGCCCGATGCTCGATCTCAAATTGTACATGATGTACACGCGCGTGTTTCGGCCGCGCTTGATCTACACGATTTTCTTGTCCGTCATCATCCAGGTGTTCGCTTATTCTTACGTGACGCATCTACTCTGGGAGCATTATGCGCCGCAATTCCTGTCGGCGTCCGCCGTCAGAGCGATGCCTAGTCCATCGGCGGAATCGTCGTCGGAAGCGAAGTCTCCGTAAGTTGAGGAGGTTGGTCTTATGGCTCACGATCATAGCCACGGCGATCACAACGCCTACTATCTCAATCAACTCTTTACCATCGCCGTCTGCGGGGCGCTCGGCGGCGTGGCCGTCATGTTGTGGTGGAGCGGCACAATCAAACTCATGCTCCATCCGAAGTTTTTCCTGTGGGTGCTGCTCGGCGGCATTACCCTGCTGGTGTTGGTGGTCCTCCGCGCCGCAGCGGTATGGCGCTCCGTCGACGAACTGACCGCCGTGCCGGACCACACGCACGACCACGACCATTGCGGCCACGATCACGATCATTGCCATCACGATCACGACCACGATCATGGGCACGACCATGACCACGGCCACGATCACGGCTGGGCGCCCTGGCGTTACGTCGTGCTGCTGCTGCCGGTTGTGCTGTACTTTTTGAATCTGCCCAACCAAGGGTTCTCTGCCGATGCCGGCGGTGGGGATTTGAGTGGACTGGCCCTAGATCTTCCCGAATCGCTGCGTTCTTCGGGAGAGCGAGTGGATGTCGGCTTCATGGAACTGCAACAAGCCTCGCTGACGCCGGAGAACCGCGAGTTCTACGAGGGCAAGATCGTCACGCTGATTGGCCAATACATGGGCCGCGATCCGAAGCGATTTACCCTGAAGCGCTACAAAATCAACTGCTGCGCCGCCGACGCGGTGCCGCTCAATGCGATCATCATGGTCAGCGACAAGTCCCTCGAAAAGGTCGATCCCGACGCTTATCGCGAGAAATGGGTGCAGGTAACAGGCCGCATCCACTTCTTCCAGAAACCCGGCAGCGAGGAATACATTACGGGACTGATCCTGGATCCGAAGCAGGACGAGTCGATCACCAATTTCGTCAAGCCCATTCCACCGCCCTCCTCGCCGTGGGTGAATTAACCGACGGTGGGACCGGCGTCTCGCCGGTCCATCTTTGGTGGGACCGGCGTCTCGCCAGTCGTCTATCGCTTGCAGTTAGACGCGGGAGGGACTGTTCGACAGTTGCGCCACGCTGCGGCGGATCACCTCGGCGGCACGTTCGGCTTGCGCCGCAGAAACGTCGAGATGTGTGCAGGCCCGTAGCTTTTGCGGTCCAGACTCAAGGACCAGAACGCCGTGTGCCTTCAATGCCGCCGCAACATCTTTTGCCGTCCCAAGTTCGCGTTCGACGCAGAACCAGACCAAGTTCGTCTCCACCTCCGGTGGCACTAATCGCAATCCGGGCGCATCGGCGATGGCTCGGGCAATGACTTGGGCATTGCGATGGTCTTCCGCCAATCGCTCGATGTGATGGTCGAGCGCATATAGCGCCGCGGCCGCCAGCACGCCGGCCTGACGCATACCGCCACCGAACAGCTTACGGATACGCCGCGCTCTCGCAATTACTTCGCGCGGTCCTGCCAATGCCGAACCGACCGGAGCACCCATTCCCTTGCTAAAGCACACCGAAACCGTATCGAATAACGCACCCCATTTTTTCGCCGGAATGCCTGTAGCGACGATTGCGTTCCACAATCGCGCCCCGTCGAGATGCAGAATCAATCCCTGTTTGCGCGTCCAGGCGTGTATGGCCTGCATTTTCTCAAAGGGATAGATGCGGCCGCCGCCGCGATTGTGCGTGTTTTCCAAACAAACCAACCGCGTCCGCACTTGATGCTCATCGTCGAGTGGACGGACCTTGTCTTCCAGCTGCGTGACATCCAGGATGCCGCAATCACCGTCGAGTGTGCGGCAAGTGACGCCGCTCAGCACAGCCGGCCCCCCGGCCTCGTATTGGTAAATGTGACAATTCACATCGCAAATCAATTCATCGCCGGGTTGCGTATGGACCTTGATGGCGATCTGGTTAGACATGGTACCCGATGGGACGTACACTGCGGCTTCCTTGCCGAGCAGATCCGCGACGCGCTCTTCCAGACGATTGACAGTGGGATCTTCGCCGAAGACATCATCACCGACCTCGGCGGCGCGCATGGCCGCACGCATGGCGGGAGTCGGTCGCGTCACGGTATCGCTGCGTAGATCGATGAAAGGTTCCGGCATAATGCTTTCCTGTTACGAATACGGCTACGGTTCAAATTCTTGCGCACGAACACTAGAATGATACTATGGCTGGCAATACTTTTGGAGAACTGTTTCGCATCACAACCGGCGGCGTCAGTCACGGGCCCGGCTATGCCGTCATCATCGACGGCTGCCCGCCCGGACTGCCGCTGAGCGAGGACGATCTGCTGCCCGACCTGCGCCGCCGCCGCCCGGGCCAGTCGAAAATTGTCACGCAGCGCAAGGAAGAGGACGTGCCGGAGATCTGGTCCGGCGTCTTCGAGGGCGTCACCGATGGTACACCCATCACGATCCTGTTCCGCAACACCGATCAACGCAGCCAGGATTATAGCGACATCAAGGACAAATACCGTCCGGGACACGCCGATTTCACCTTCGACGCCAAATACGGCTTTCGAGACTACCGCGGCGGCGGTCGTTCCAGCGCCCGCGAAACCATCTGCCGTGTCGCCGCCGGCGCGGTGGCGAAGAAATTCCTGGGCCGCAAAGGCATCCGCGTCCTCGGTTACGTCAAGCAAGTCGGCGACGTAATCGCCAATGTTCCCCAACCATCGGCGGTGACGCTGGATCAAGTCGAAGCAACGCCGGTGCGCTGTCCCGATGCCGAAGCCGCTGCGCGTATGATCGCCCTGATTGAGGAAGTGCGCAAGGACCAAGACTCCATCGGCGGCGTCAGCGAACTTGTGGCCGTCGGTGTGCCGCCGGGTCTGGGCGAGCCCGTCTTCGACAAGCTCAAGGCCGATCTAGCCAAGGCACTACTATCGCTGCCGGCGGTGATGGCCTTCGAGTACGGGGCCGGCTTCGCGGTGGCCACAGCGCGCGGCAGCGCCAACAACGACACCTTCGTTCGCAAGGCTGAGCACATCGGCACATCGACCAATCGGCATGGCGGCATGCTCGGCGGCATCAGCAGCGGCGAGCCAATCGTCTGCCGTGTCGCCGTCAAGCCGACCAGCAGCCTGCCGCGCCCGCAACCCACCGTCAATCGCGAAGGCGAACCGACGGAAATCGCCACACGCGGCCGGCATGATCCGTGTCTGTTGCCGCGTTTCGTGCCGATGGGCGAAGCGATGATGGCATTGGTACTCATCGATCACTGGCTGCGCTGGCGCGCCCAATGCGGTGATACGGTCATTGCTTGATGCTACGAAACGGCGGCTTACTCACTTGCACACCTGCCGAGTTTCTTGGGGAGTTGTACGATGGCACGGAACCCAATCCTTGACGAGTTGCGGGAAACACGACAACGATTGCTCGCGGAAGCTGGTGGTACGCTAGAGGGGTTAGTCGCCCAGTTGCAACGCGACGAAAGGCGATCTGGCCGAGCGTTTGTAAGCCCAAAGGATGGCCGAACGGAGGAACACACGGCACCGGCGATGGGGCCGTCGGAAGGCAAAGAAAAAGGGGCAGCGTACACTTGCGATCCATAAAAGAGTAAAAGTACGCTGTCACTCTTTTCTGGACTGGGACTCCAAGGCGTGCTGTAAGCAGCGGTGTTTTTGGCATTTATAACGCCAAGGGAAATAAACGTGGCTGAGGGTGGTCCTCACCCGGTTGAGGCGTGAGCCGTGATAAGCCGCGCAAATTCGAGATGGGCGAGGTGAACTTAAATGACTGACCACGCGACCTTGTGGCAAATGATCAGAAACGCGATGTCTGACAGGGCGGATTGGACCGTGGCCTCTCTCTCGGAGATCATCACGAGTTCTGGCGTTCTTGACGCAGAAGATACCGAGCAGTGCGCTCCGTCAGACAAACGTCCAAAATGGACACGAAATCTGCGGAATGTCCTGCATTACCGATATAAAAGCACGAAACAGTTAATTTATTTGGACCGTGACCTCTATCGATTGAATCCAGCACTTGCTAGCCCCAGTGGAACTGTTTCAATTTCAGACCAAGCCAAACGTAGCGGTGCCGACACGAGGAAATCGCTGGAGATTGCAGAACAGCATCTGATTGAGCAGAGAGCATTCGATCCAGCCAACCTAAAAGATGCCCGTGAACGAATAATTGCCTCAATTGTGCGCCGTCGAGGGCGGTCGGCCTTTCGTCAGCAGCTCCTTGCGGCCTATCAGGGTCGGTGTGCCATCACTGCGTGTGAGATAGAAGCCATCCTTGAAGCAGCCCACATCGTCCCCTACAAAGGGCCGGAGACGGATCATCCCGGCAACGGATTGCTTCTTCGAGCCGATATACACACCCTCTTTGATCTTGGGTTAGTCGCGGTGGACGAGAATACCATGACGGTTCTAATCTCGCCCCACCTCGCGAATACTGAATACGAATGCTACCAAGGACAGACAATCGCGATCCCCAATGACCCTGAAAGCCAACCAAGCCAATTGGCGCTCCGAGAGCATCGGCTGCAAGCTGGGTTGGGTGGCTGAGTTCAAGCCGGGAACTAAAAAGGGGCTAAAAAGGGGACAGCGTGAATTTGCGATCCAACGGAGCGTTAATATGCGCTGTGTCAACTTCTGGCCGGGATGCTTTCCCCTGTCTATGAAATTCACAACCGCCGAATCATCTGCTAGAATCCGAGTTGGCCGTGGGAATTCTCGAACCAAGTAGGCCGACGCGGAGGAAGAATCGTTGAATGGCAAGAAGCAAACGCCACTGGATGTGGCCGAGGCAGGCGGCCGTCATTCCGGCTTCTTGCGTCAACGACTCGGCAAGACTTCCGGCGAATTGCTGAGCGAGGCCAAGACGTTGCGCCAGCGTGCCGCGGAGCATAAGGACAAGATCGCCAACCGAATCGGCTACAGCAAAGTCAGTGACGACCCGGCAATTCAGGCTCGAGCGGATGCCGGCCGAACTCGGCACTTGCAGAAGGAAATCGACAATTTCACCCAACAGGCAGAGATTTGCGAAGAACTCGCCCAGAGAAAGGCGGCAGGTGGACCATGAATCCTGCAATTTCCTGTATTGAGGACACCCTTCGCTTGTTGCTGGAGGAAGCCAAGCAAGCAAAAGAGACAGTCGCCGCCAAACGCGGAAGTGCCGCGGAAGGCTTCGAGATTGGCCGATCCGAAGCACTCACCGAAGCCTTGCATACTTGGGCCAACCAACTGCAAACCTTCGGTATCGACGCCCAACTCAATGGCACATGGGAGGAGCTGCGTGCATTCTTGGCAAGTCAAGGCTACTGAGTAACGAGAGGGAAGAAAAGGGAAAGAGTACATTACACTTCCTGGTCCTGTTTGTCTAGGAGGACGTCCATCATGGCGACAACAGCGTTGACTCGGTGGCGTACGGGCGGTGTGGCGGCAGTGCTGTTTGGTGCGTTGCTGTGGGCCTTGCTGGCCGCGGGAAACTCCGTGACGGCACCCGTTCCGGTTACCCTGCCTGCAGACCTGGCTAAGGTTCCTATCGATGCCGCGTTCCTGGCATCGATACGGCTCGCCGACTTGTGGAACAGCGACTTCAGCAGGTCCGTGCGCCGGAAATACGATAAGGAGATAAACGAGGGCGCGAGCCGCGAGTTCGAGAACAAGTTCGGCCTGCCGATCAATCAAGTCGAGCGTCTCACCCTGGTAGGTCTGAAGGTCATCGCTCCCGCGGAGCCGTTGTTCTTTGTGGGAACGGTCCAGGCGTATGACCGGGACAAGGTGATCGCTGCCGGCGAGGAAGGCAAAGAAGAGAAGTACAAGGGCCAAACCTTCTACGTCAAAGGAAAGGATTGGGCCGTCTATCCGCTGGACAAGCGAGCGCTGGTGTATGGCAAGCCCGGTGACATCCGCGGGTTGATTGACCATCCGGCCAAGAAGGACGGCAACCTCGCGGCGGCGCTGCGCCTGGCCGCGGGCAAACACGCGGAAGTTTTCGCGGCCAACGTGAAAGCCATCAACAATGCGGTCGGCGCCAAACTGCCGGGCGAGGCGAAGAGTTTCAAGCCGCTCCTGCAAGCTCAGTATGGCACGCTGACGGTAGACGTGGATAAGGAAATTCGTGCGGACGTGCAGCTCACGTTCGCCGATGATAAGGACGCCAAGGCAGCCATCGAGCCGGCCAGTGCCGCTTTGGATTTGGCCCGCACGGGATTGCAACGCGCAGTGGACGAATTGAGCAAAGAGAAGGAGATGAGCGGGGTCATCGGCTTGCTCAAGCAGCTTGACGAAAGTCTGACGGCGGTCCAGGTCCAGCAGAAAGGCAAGGCTTTGCAGGCTTCGGTCCTGCTCAAAGGCGATGTTGCCACTATCGGCGTTCAACTGGTGGAAGCCGTGCAGAAGGTGCGCGAAGCTGCCAGTCGAGCACAGGCGATGAACAACCTTAAGCAACTCGCTCTGGCCATGATGAATTACGCCGACTCAAAGCAGGGGCAACTGCCGACGCACGCCATCTACAACAAGGACGGCAAACCCTTGTTGAGCTGGCGTGTGACCATCCTGCCCTACATCGAACAGCAGCAGTTGTACAACGAGTTCCATCTCGACGAACCGTGGGATAGCGCGCACAACAAGAAGCTGCTGGCCCGGATGCCCAAGATCTATGCGTCGCCGCAGGATGCGAAAACGCTCAAGGAACACACGACCTATTATCAGGCCTTCGTCGGTAACGGCGCATTTTTCGCGGGGGGCAAGCTTGGCCTCCGCTTTCCTGCCAGCATCACCGATGGCACCTCGAACACGATCATGTTTGTTGAAGCATCGAAGGCCATGCCGTGGACCAAGCCGGAAGACATTCCCTATGATCCGACCAAGCCGCTGCCCAAGCTCGGTGTGCCCGATTGTTCGTACACCTTGGCGGTGCTGTGCGACGGCTCGGTTCGCCCTATCGCCCCCGGCATATCGGAGCGCACGCTCCACAGTGCCATAACGGTCAGCGGCGGCGAGATTCTGGGTCCGGATTGGTAGTAACCCTTTCTTCGTTTAGCCGCGAACCGCAGGCGAGCGCGGCAGCGCTTCCCTACGGCGGAGGGGCGACATTAACGCAGGAGTGACGGCATGTTGCGCGAGGAACAGATTGACCTTCGCCGCCGTCGCGCCGCCGCGGAGCAATTCCGCATTCAGAACCTTGGCCGTAATCGCGTCTTTAGTGATTATCAGATCACGAACCCAACGACCGGCGGGCAGTATCGTGTGAGTATCCGTGGGTTCGATGTCGGGGATAACACCTGCGAATGTCCGGATTTTCGCACCAATACGCTCGGCACCTGCAAGCACATCGAGGCGGTGTTGGCGTCGCTGCGCGAGGAGACGCCGCCGCAGCTGCGCCGCCGCAAAGCCGCCGTCACGCATCCGGAAATCTACCTCCACTACGGTGAGCAGCTTCGGATCGGCCTACATCTGCCGCCGCGCTATTCCGATCAGCTCCGCGCTCTGGCCGAGGCGTTCTTCGATCCGCGTGGCTGGTGGAAGGGAGGCGACGGCTATCAGGAGCTGATCGAGCTTGTCGAGAGTGTGCCGGAACAGGTGACGATTTTCTCCGATGCGATGGAATTCATGGAGCGCGAGATCGAGCGCCATGAGATGACGCTGCGCGAACACGAATTGCTTGCCCAACTCGATGCAGGCGAAACGCCGGAGGTGCTGTGCGATCTGGTGCGCGTGCCGCTTTATCCATACCAGTTGCGCGGTGCTCTGTTCCTAGCTTGTCGCGGTCGCGCCATCCTCGGCGATGATATGGGACTGGGCAAGACCGTGCAGACCTTGGCGGCGGTTGAGTTTCTAGCGCGCGAGCGCGGCATCGAGCGTGTGCTGGTGGTGGCGCCGGCGTCGGTGAAATATCAGTGGGAGACAGAGATCCGCAAGTTTACCGGCCGCGCCGTACAGGTCATCGATGGCACAGCGCAGGAGCGGCGCGGCCTCTATCGCCAGCCGACGTTTTATCGTCTCATCAACTACGAAATTGCCGTCCGCGATCTCGACGAATTGAACGCCTGGCAACCGGACTTGATCGTTCTCGATGAGGCCCAGCGCATCAAGAACTGGGAGGCGAAGACGACGCGAGCCGTCAAGCGGCTGCGCAGTCGTTACGCCGTGGTGTTGACCGGCACGCCGCTGGAAAACAAGCTCGAAGAATTGTACAGCATCGTGCAGTTTGTCGATGATCGCCGGCTCGGCCCCGCCTTCCAGTTTTTGCACGATCATCGCCTGCTCGATGAAAACGGCAAGCTGTTGGGTTATCGCAATCTCGACAAGATCCGTGAAAAATTGGCTCCGATTCTGTTACGACGGACGCGGGCGGAAGTGCTGTCGCAGTTGCCGGCTCGCACCGACACCACCGTTTACGTCGAGATGGCCGACGCTCAGCGCAGACCGTACGCCGAGCATTCGCACACACTGGCCCGGCTGTTGCAGAAGAAATACCTCACCGAGATTGATCGCCGCCGCATTCTCGCCAGTATCGCCAACCTGCGAATGTTGTGCGACAGCACTTTCTTGCTCGATCAGCAAACGAAAGTGTCGCCGAAATTAGACGAGCTGGAAGAGCTGTTGCGTGAATTGCTCTTTTCGGGACCGCACAAGGTCGTCATTTTCAGTCAGTGGGAGACAATGTTACGGCTGGCGGCGGAGGTGGTCGAGAAGCTGGGCATTGGCTTCGCCGTGCTGCACGGCGGCATTCCCGGTAAGGAACGGCGCGGTCTTCTGGAACGCTTCCGCGATGACGACGCTTGCCGTGTCTTTCTCAGCACCGACGCCGGCGGCACCGGGCTGAACTTGCAGGCGGCGGACACAGTAATCAATCTGGAAGTGCCGTGGAACCCAGCGGTGTTGGAACAGCGCATCGCTCGCGTGCATCGCATGGGACAGCATCGCCCGGTACAGGTGTTCAACCTCGTAATGCGCGACAGCATCGAGGAGCGCGTGCTGCGGACGTTGGCCGTCAAGCGCTCGCTGTTCACGGAAATATTCACCGGCACCAACGATGAAGTAATCTTCGCCACGCTGGGCCAGCAAGCATTTTTGGAGACGGTGCGCGAATTGGTTGGCGAAGCCAAGCCGGCAGAGGTTCCCGCCTCCGTACCAGCGTCCGGCGAGACAGCAACTGATCCGCGCCAAGCCGTGGTGCAGGCCGGATTGCAATTTCTCGAAGCGCTGGCAGCGCTACTCAACACTACTGGTTCCACGCCGGCTGAAGCGAATGGCAACAGTGCATCTCCGCTATCGTCGTTTCTGGCGACGGATGCACAAGGGCGGCCGGTGTTTCAAGTTCCAACTCCATCGCCAGAGGTGTTACAACGCGGAGCGGCAGCGCTGCGGGCAATTATTCAGAAGTTCACGCAGACCACCGGTTGATCGCCCTTCAAGAGCAATCGCTT
>Ga0070739_10007983_pt1 | contig 11002 bp, 9 predicted proteins | sample Coa_R1_7_FD_66445 | JGI IMG/M metagenome (GOLD analysis project Ga0070739, IMG submission 66445) | Surface soil microbial communities from Centralia Pennsylvania, which are recovering from an underground coalmine fire - Coalmine... | ecosystem: Environmental > Terrestrial > Soil > Unclassified ... | reverse complement strand
GGGGCCGGAGGCGTCGCGCCTGTGCATGGACAAGCTGTGCACCGGCGAGCGCATCGCCGCGCTCGGCGAAGCGGGGCTGACGAGCGCGCCGAAGCGGCCGGTCAGTCTCGCGGAGGCGGCTGACGCGGCGGGGCTGTGGCGCGAGTTGACGGCGGCGCTCGGCCCGCCGCCGCTGCTGATCAAGCCGCGGGCGGACGGCTGCTCGGCCGGGATCGTCCGGCTCGATTCGGCGGCGGACCTGGCGCGCTATGCCGAACTGGCGGCGAGCGGCGCGGCGACGGCGGAGCCGGGCACCTTCGCGGCGCAGAACCGCATCGTCGAGATGGGGCGCGACGCGGCGAACGGATTCGTCGTCGAACCCTTCGTCGCCACCGACCGGGTCGCCGTCGCCGGCATGGCGCTGAGCCATGCGGCGGTCGCCGGGTGGATCGAGCTGACCGTCGGGGTGGTCGAGGAGGGGGGCGTCTACCACGCCTTCCTGCCCAGCATCACCGTCGCCGCCGGCGAGGTGCTGAGCCTCGAAGAGAAGTTCCAGGGCGGCACCGGCGTCAACATCACCCCGCCGCCGCCGGAGATCATCAGCCCGGCGCAGGTGGCGCTGATCCGCCGCCATGTCGAGGCGGCGGCGCGGGCGCTCGGCATCGCCAACTACGCCAGGCTCGACATCTTCTTCAACCGGCTCGACAACCGGACGATGCTGATCGAGGCCAACACGCTGCCGGGGTTGACCGCATCGACGGTGATCTTCCACCAGGCCTTGGCGGAGGAGCCGCCGCTTTATCCCGGCCCGTTCCTCGAACGGATCATCGCCTCGGCGCGGGCGCGGCGATGATCCCGACCCGGCTCGACGCGATCGCCGCGGCGATCGGCGCGCCGGCGCCGGCGGGCAAGGCCCGGGTGGCCCAGGTCTGCGTCGATTCGCGGCGGGTCGGTCCGGACGCGTTGTTCGTCGCCCTGCCGGGGCGGCATACCGACGGGCACCGCTTTCTCGGCGAGGCGTTCCGCAACGGCGCGGCCGCGGCGATCGTGGCCGCGGCGGCGGCAATCGAGGCCGAGCCGGGGTGGCGCCTGCTCAAGGTGGCGGAGCCGCTCGCCGCCTTGCAGCGGCTGGCGCGCTGGTACCGCCGCACGGCGCTCGGCCAGGTGGTGGCGATCACCGGCAGCAACGGCAAGACCGTCGTCAAGGACGCGCTGGCGACGCTGTTCGCCGGGCGCAACGCGCTCGCCTCGCCGGGCAGTTTCAACAGCCAGGTCGGGCTGCCGCTCGCCGTACTCAGCGGCAGCCGCACGGCCGAGCTCGCGTTTCTCGAAGCCGGCATCTCGGAGCCGGGCGAGATGGCGCTGCTCGCCGACATCGCCGCGCCGGATTTCGGCATCCTGACCAATATCGGCATGGCGCATCTCGCCGCCTTCGGCAGCCGCGAGGCGATCGCCGCCGAGAAGCTGCGGCTGTTCGCCGACATTCCGCCGACCGGCTGGCTGCTGGCGCCGGACGACCCGATCCTCGATCCGTTGCTGGGGCGCCTCGAATGCCGCGTGCAGCGGCCGGCGGAAATCCTGAACTTCACCCCGGGCGAGGCGGTGGAAGACGGCCAGAGTGTCGATATTTCAAATGGATCGGGAAAAACTTTCACCTTCCGCGTGAACACGCGGTCGCCGCATCTGCTCGCCGATCTGCATATCGCGGCGGCGGCGGCCCACCGGCTCGGGCTCGGCCTCGGCGACATCGCCGCCGCACTCGACGGCTATGCCCCGCGGCCGACGCGGATGGAGTTCCGGTCGTCGCCCGAGCGGGTGCGCATCGTCAACGACGCCTCCAGCGCCGACCCGGTTTCGGTGCACGCGGCGTTGCGCGCGGCGGCGCTGGGCGCGGCGGAGAGCGGGCGCAAGATCTTCGTCTTTGCCGGAATGCGCGAGCTCGGCGCCGAGGCGCGCCGCGCGCACGCCCAGGTCGGCACCGACGCGGCGCAATACGGGTTCAGCCATCTGCTGCTGCTCGGCGGCGAGGCGCTCGACGCCACCGCCGCCGCCTTCCGCGCCGCCCGGCCGGACGGCGAGGCGGTCACGGTCGCCGGCGTGCCGGCGATCAAGGATCACCTGCTGCCGCTGCTGCGGCCGGGCGACACGGTATTGTTCAAGGGGCCGCGCGACAGCGGGCTGGCGCGGGCGGCGCGCGAGTTGTCGGGTTCGATCGCGCAGCGCTGCCTGTGGCTCGAACTGTCGGCAATCGCCGGCAACATCGCCCGCTTTCAGCGCCATTGCGGCGGCCGGGTCAAGATCATGGCGATGCTCAAGGCGCTGGCCTACGGCACCGACCTGGTGCAGCTCGCCGCCTGGATGGCAGAGCTCGGCATCCACCACATCGGCGTCTCCTCGACCGGCGAAGGCATGGCGGTCCGCAAAGTCGGAGTGACGCAGGACATCTACGTCGTGCTGCCCGACCGCGACGACGCCGACAACCTGGCGCGGCACCGGCTGACGCCGATCCTCTACTCGGCCGAGCTGGTCGCCCCCTTTGCGGCGACCCTCGCCGGCAGCGGCCGGGTGCTCGACGTGCACCTGATGGTCAATACCGGGATGAACCATCTCGGCGTCGAGCCGGAGGAGGCGGTCGGCGTCGCCCGCGCGATCGCCGCGACCGGGACGCTGCGGCTGACCGGCCTCGCCACCCATTTCGCCGCGGCCGACGACCCGGCGGCGGACGAGTTCACCCGCGGCAAGCAGATCGCGACGTTCGATCGCGTCATCGCCGAACTGCGCGCCGCCGGGTTCGCCGAGCTGACGGTTCACGCCGCCAACACCGCGGCGGCGGTCCGCTTTCCCGAGGCGCATTACGACATGGTGCGGATCGGCATCGGGCTGTACGGCGTCTACGGCTCGGCCGCGGTGCGCGAGGCAATGGCGCTCGAACTGGCGGTCGGGGTGACCAGCCGCATCGCCAGCATCCGCACGCTGCGCGCCGGCGAGGCGGTGGGCTACAACCTGACCTTTCGCGCGCCGCGGCCGATGCGGATCGGCATCGTCCCGTTCGGCTACGACGACGGGCTGCCCTGGGGGCTGGCCGGCAGCGGCTACCATGCGCTGGTCGACGGCCGGCCGGCGCCGATTGTCGGGCGCATCTGCATGGACCAGCTCCAGCTCGATCTGAGCGCGCTGCCGGAGGTCGAAAGCGGCGCCGAGGTCTTGCTTTACGGCGCGCATGGCGGCTATCAGCTTCGCCCGGAAGAAGTCGCGGCCAAGGCGGGGTCGATCCCGCACGAACTTCTGGTGCGGCTCGGCAAGCGGGTGGAACGCATCTACATCGAGCCGTGAGATGAGCCATTTCACCGTTATCGGCGCCGGGTCGATCGGCATCTGCAGCGCCTTGTGGCTGCAGCGCGACGGGCACCGGGTCACGGTCATCGACCGCATCCCGCCGGCGACCGGCTGCTCCTCCGGCAATGCCGGGATCATCCAGACCGGCGCGGTGGTGCCGATCGCGACGCCGGGGGTATTGCGCCAGGTGCCGCGCATGCTGCTCGACCCCGATCAGCCGCTGGTGATCCGCTGGCAATATCTGCCGCAGCTCCTGCCCTATCTGACGCGCTTTGTGCTGGCGGCGGCGCCGGCGCGGGTCGAGGCGATCTCGCGCGCGCTGGCGGCGCTCCTGGGTCTGGCGGCGGATTCCTACCGGACGCTGGCGGCGGCGGCCGGCGCGCCGGAATTGCTGCGCCAGACCGGCGAGCTTTATGTCTACGAGAGCGAGGCGGCCTACCAGGCGGCAAAGCCGGGACACGACCTGCGCCGCGCCCGCGGCATCCGCGTCGAGGACATCCCGGTCGAGGAACTGCGCCAGCTCGAACCGGCCCTGGCGCCGATCTTCGTCCGCGCCGTCTACCTGCCCGACAGCGTGATGACGGCGAACCCCTACGTGCTGGCCTCGAAACTGGCCGAGGATTTCGTCCGCAACGGCGGCGAGATCGTCACCGAGACGGTGCGCGACATCGTCATCGACGCGGACGGGCCGAAGGCGGTGGTGACCGATGCGACGACGCGCCCGCTCGACCGGCTGGTGATCGCTACCGGCGCCTATTCGAAACAATGGGCGGCACGGCTCGGCAGCAAGGTGCCGCTCGATACCGAGCGCGGCTATCACCTGATGCTGCCGAACCCGGGGGTCAGCCTCAGGGTGCCGGTCCTGTCCGGCGATTACCGCTTCGTCATCTCGGAGATGATCGGCGGCATCCGCCTTGCCGGCACCGCCGAACTGGCGCATCTCGACGCGCCGCCGAACTATCGCCGCGCCGAACGCCTGCTCAAGCTGGCGCAGCGCATCGTCCCCGGGCTCGACGGCAGCGGCGGCGAGCCGTGGATGGGCCACCGGCCGTCCACCCCGGACAGCCTGCCGGTGATCTGCCGCTCGCCGCATTTTCCGAGCGTGTTCTTCGCCTTCGGCCACGGCCATCTGGGCCTCACCCTCGGCGCCGTCACCGGGCGAATGATCGCCGCGCTCGCCGCCGGGCGGACCCCGCCGGTCGATCCGCAGCCCTATGCGATCACCCGTTTCTGAGCGCCGGGAAAATTTTTCGCTCGGCAGTTGACCGGCAAGATTTCTTAAAATAAGCTTACAGTCGGCGGCGGTTGCAATGATTACAGCGGACGTTGGGAGGCTTCACCAACCGTCGCTGATCTAGGCTTTCGGCGCGGGCGACTCGACCGAAACCCGGTTGCCCGCGCCGATCGTTTTTCTACCGGCGCAACAGCTTGGCCGCGGAGACGCTGCCGTCGCGGCAGGTGAATCCGAGCGGGACGGGCCGGGTTCCGCTGATCTCCCGTATCTCACTCTATGCGCAGGACCAGCAGCGAGGCGGCGCCGGAGGCCTCGCGGGCGAAGAACGGGAATTCCACCGGCTCCGGACGGTCGGCGCGGTCGAGGCGCAGCGTGTAGCGGCGGCCGGGCGGCAGCGGTGCGGCATCGGCGGGCGGGGTCAGCCGGCGGCCGGCGAGGCCGAGGCGCTGGACCGCCGCGGGCGGAACGGCGTCATCGTAGACGGCGGCGGCGCGCACCGTATCGGCGGCGGGACCGGCGAGGACGATGTCGAGCCGGTTCGGCCAGCGCGGCGCCGCCTGAATGCCGCGCATGATGGCGCCGCCGACGGAGCCGCCGCGCTCGGCCTCGCCGGGCTCTGCGATCACCGGGCAGGGCGCGTCGTGTTCGGCGGCGATGTTGCCGTCGCTGCGGTAGGCGGTCTGACTCATCACCAGCGTGCCGCCGACGACCGTGACCAGCTTGCAGCGCGCATAGTGCAGGAAGGTGAGCTCGGTTCCGGGCAGCAGCCTGACCGGGCTGTCGGCCGTCAGCTCGGTCAGCGCGGCGAGCGGCGGTTCGGTTGCGCCGGTGACCGCCATGACCATGCCGACCGGCGTCTCGGCGGCTGCCGCCGGGCCCGACAGCAGGCCGGCAAGCAGCACGAGGGCCGGGCGCAGGCGCATCGCGCAAATCTAGCAGGGCCGGCCCGCATCGCCTATTGCAGCAGCGGGCGCACCTCCTCGGCGAGCAGGTGGAGCTGGTCGAGGGCGAGGCTGTTCGGCATGCCCGGCCAGTGCACCGAGGCGACGAGGTGGTTGACGCCGAGGCGGCGGTTGAGCCGGTTGAGCTGGTCGGCGACTTCGGCGGGGGCGCCGAGGAGAAAGCGGTCTTCCAGCAATTCGTCGAAGGCGTGGTCGAAATCGTCGCCTTTCGGCATCACCCTGTCCTGCCCCCAGGCGCGATAGGCCTTGTATTTCTCCTCGAGATAGGGCTGCGCCAGGCGGATCGCCTCGGCCCGGCTGCGCGCGACAAAGACCTCGCGGCGCATCGGCACCTCGGCGGGAAACGGCCGTCCGGCGCGATCGAGCGCCCGCTTGTACAGCTCCATCTGCCGCTCGATCGTCGCCAGAGTGTTGTGCGGGTTGATGTACCAGCAATCGGCAAGGCGCGCGGCGCGCTCGATCGCGACATCGGCGTTGGCGCCGATCCAGATCGGCGGGGTCGGCCGCTGCAGCGGTTTGACCGGGCAGGTCGCATGGGCGAGCTCGAAATGCGAGCCCTTCATGTCGACGAAATCCTCGGCCCACAGGCGGCGGATCGCGACGAGACCTTCCTCGAAGCGGGCGCCGAGCCCGCCGCGCGGGACGCCGAACGCCTTGAACTCGACGTCGCGATAGCCGATGCCGGCGCCGAACACGAGCCTGCCGCCCGACAGCAGGTCGAGCGTCGCCAGTTGCTCGGCCAGGTCCAGGGGCTTGTGCAGCGGCACCAGGACGAGGCCGCAGACCAGCCGCAGCCGCGGGGCGACCGCCGCGCAATAGGCGAGGAACGGCACCTGCTGCACCGACTGGAACGGATGGCTGCTGTAATGCGAGCCCTTGACCACCGCGTCGAAGCCGAGCTCGTCAGCGCGGCGGACGAGGGCAAGGTCGTCGGCAAGATGGGCGCGCGCATCGCCGCCGGCCGGATGCTGGCCGCGGACGATCAGGCTCAATTTCATCGCGTTTCGCCCTCCGCCATGCCCTTTTCGGCGAGCTCGCGCCGCGCCTTGTCGTTCTTGGCGAGGTCGAGCCCCATGCCGCGCAGGACGTGCGGCGCCTTGGTGAACTGGATGTTGGAATACTCGACGATCTCGAGCCGGTTGCCCCACGGGTCGAGGAAGTCGAGGAAGGGGCCCTCGACCATGCGGGCGCCGGCCGCCTTGGCGAGTTCGATCACGCTCGACCGGTCGTCGACGACAAGGCCGATATGGCGGCGCTCGACCCCGTCCGGGCGCGGCCCGGGCGCCAGGGTCATGTTGATGAACTGGTCGCCCATGTCGATGAAGGCGTTGCGCTCGCCCTTGCCGCGCAGGGTGAAATCGAAGATGCGGCCGTACCAGGCAAGCGCCTCGTCGATGTCGCCGACCTCGATGGCGACATGGTTGATGCCGACCAGCCGCGGCTTTTTGGCTTCGCTCATCCGATGCCTCGTTCCCTGGGGGATCGCCGCGCCCTACTGTGCGGGAACAACGGGCACGGCTCCAGGGATATCGTCACATGGCAGGCTGGATCATCACCACCGCGGTCGGCACCGGCGAGAAGGGGTTTGACGGCGACGGCGGCCCGGCGGCGCAGGCGAGGCTGAACGGGCCGTTCGACGTCGCCTTCGACCGCGCCGGCAATCTCTATTTCTCGGACACGTTCAATTACCGGGTCCGGCGCGTCGCGGCGCAGAGCGGCATCATCGCCACCGTCGCCGGCAACGGCGAGAAGGGCTATTCGGGGGACGGCGGCCCGGCGACCGAGGCGGCGCTCAGCGAACCGTACGGCATCGTCCTCGACCGCGCCGGCAACCTCTACATCGCCGACCGGCTGAACCGGCGGGTGCGGCGGGTCGATGCGGCGAGCGGGGCGATCACGACAATCGCGACGGACCTTGCCGAACCCAACGGCCTCGCCTTCGACCCGACGGAGACGCGGCTGTTCATCGCCGATGTCGCCGACCACCGGGTACGGGTGCTCGATATCGCCAGCGGCCGGCTCGGCACTTTCGCCGGCACCGGCGCGGCCGAGCACTCGGGCGACGGCGGCCCGGCAACGGCGGCCGGAGTGTTCGGGGCGCGGGCGGTCAAGGTCGCCGGCGACGGCACCGTCTACATTCTCGAACGCCAGGGCAGCAGCCTGCGCGCGGTCGATCGCGCCGGCGTCATCCGCACCGTCGCCGGCACCGGCGCGCGCGGCTATGGCGGCGACGGCGGGCCGGCGCTCGCCGCGGTGTTCGACGCGCCGAAGGAGATGGCGCTCGCCCCCGACGGCGACGTGCTGATCGTCGATACCGAGAACCACGCGATCCGCCGCTTCGATCCGCGCGCCGGCACCGTCTCGGCGCTGGCGGGCGGGCGCCAGGGGGGCGGCGGCGACGGCGGCCCGGCGGAAGCAGCCGGGCTCGACCGGCCGCACGGCGCCGTCGTCGGTCCCGACGGCGCGATCTATATCGGCGACACCAACAACCACCGAATCCGGAAGCTGGTGCGGGGCTAGCTCGCCGGCTTCAAGAAGCGCCGCAGTTCGGCGACGAGGTCCTTGGGATTGTCGCCCTGCACGGTGTGGCCGGCGCGCGGCACGGTGACGAAGCGGCCGTTCGGCAGGCGGCGGGCGAGGCTGATGCCGTCTTCCTCGTGGAACACGTCGCTTTCGCCGCCGCGCACGACCAGGGTCGGGCAGGTGATGCGCCCGAGCCCCTCGGCGAGCCTGGCGCGGTCGGCGCGGTGCGAATCCTGGCTCAGCGCCTGGAACCGGCGCGTGTCGTATTTCCACTTCCAGGTGCCGTCGGGCTGCCGCCGCAGATTGTGCATCAGGCTGCGCCGCAGGATCGTCGGGTCGCGGCGCGGGTTGAATTTCATCGCCTTCTCGATGATCGCCTCGACCGTGACGGTCTCCTGCACCGAGTTGACGAAGTCGCGGATGCGGCTCGATCCCGGGCGGCGCATCTCGGGCCCTGCGTCGATGATGACGAGATGGGTGAGCCGCTCGGGCTGCGAAATGGCAAAGGCGAGCGAGTTGATCGCACCGAGCGACATGCCGACGAGAATGAACCGGTCGAGGCCGAGCTTGTCGACAAAGCCGGTGGTGTCGCGCAGCGCCGCGGCGATCGAATAATCGCCGTCGGGCGCCCAGTCGGTGTCGCCGTGGCCGCGCTGGTCGGGCGCGATGCAGCGGTATTCGTCGCGCAGGGCGAGGCAGACAAGGTCCCAGGTATGCGCGGTCAGCGCGCCGCCGTGGAGAAAGACGATCGGCGGCAGATGCTTGTTGCCCCAGTCGAGATAGTGCATGCGCAGATCGCCGACCTGCACGTCGCCCTCCTCGGGCAGCACGACGCCGGGAAAGTCGAACCCGGCGCGGACGGCGGTGGCGGCGAGATGCTCGCGGTACTCGGCGGGCGACAAGCTCATGGCGGCAACAGGCTCCTTTTCCTTCGCGCAGCGGCATCATGGCGTGCCTGGGTTGCGGCCGGGAAGTGTTTTCCGCGCCGGGGAAAGCCGTTAGCATCGCATGGCTGGACAGCGAGAGGGCGCGATGAGCGAGATTCACCTACGCCACGGCATCTTCCTGCCGCCGTTCCATCCGAACGAGGAAGACCCGACGCAGTGCCTCGAACGCGACCTCGAGCTGATCCAATGGCTCGACAGGCTCGGCTTTCACGAGGCGTGGATCGGCGAGCACCACTCGGCCGGATACGAGATCATCTCCTCGCCCGAGATCTTCATCGCCTTCGCCGCCGAGCGCACCCGCCATATCCGCCTCGGCACCGGGGTCATCTCGCTGCCCTACCACCACCCGATGATGGTCGCGGACCGCATCGTCCAGCTCGACCACATGACCCGCGGCCGGGTCATGTTCGGCGCCGGGCCGGGCCTGCTGGCCTCGGATGCGATCATGATGGGGATCGACCCGATGACCCAGCGCGACCGCATGGCCGAGTCGCTCGATGCGATCCTCAGGCTGTTCCGCGGCGAGGTCATCACCGAGAAGACCGACTGGTACACGATGCAGGAGTGCCGCCTGCACCTGTTGCCCTATACCAAGCCGCACCCCGAGGTCGCGGTGGTGAGCGCGGTGACGCCGTCGGGCGGCCGGCTCGCCGGGAAATACGACCTCAGCATGATCTGCGTCGCCGCGACCAACCCGTTCGGCTACGACGCGCTCGCCTCGAACTGGCAGATCGCCTGCGACGTCGCCGCCGAGCATGGGCGCCGGATGGACCCCAATCGGCTGCGCCTGGTCGGCCCGATGCACATCGCCGAGACCCGCGAGCAGGCGTTCAAGAACGCGCGGTGGGGGTTCGAGCGCTATCTCGCCTACCTCAACAACAACCAGCCGCGCTTCATCGTGCCGCCGGGGCAGGACGCGCTCGAATGGTTCGTCGAGAACCGCTACGGCGTCTGCGGCACGCCGGACGACGCGATCGCCCTGATCGAGCGGCTGCAGGCCAAGCAGGGCGAATTCGGGGTGTTCCTGCAGCAGGCGCACAACTGGGCCGATTTCGAGGCGACCAAGCGCTCCTACGAGCTCTACGCGCGCTACGTGATGCCGCATTTCTCCAAGCTGAACCGGTCGCGCGCCGCCTCGTACCAGTGGTGCGGCGACAACCGCGCCGAGTTCAGCGCCAAGCGCACCGCCGCGGCCAAGGCGATGTTCGACAAGCACGAGGCGGAGCAGCGCGGAAAGCGCGAGTTCGCCGAAGCGGCGCCGGCGGCGCGTCCGGCAAGCGGGCGCGAGGCGTGGTAGGCTAACGCGCCGCCGCCTTTTCGAGGACGCGCCGGATGCGCTCGGCGGGAAAGCCGAGCTGGACAAGGGCGACGCCGCGGTCGAAGGCCTCCTCGTAGCGGGCGATCAGCCCGTTCGCGAAGCGGAAGCGGCCGATGCCGTCGAAGGCGACGGGACGGCCCGCGCAGCCCGGGAGGCGCGACACATAGGCGAAGCGGTAGGCGGCATAGCCGATGGCGCCGTCGCATACCGGGTCGCGCCAGTCCCAGCGATAGTCTCCGCCGGTGTCGTGAAAGCGCTGCAGCATCCGGGCGATCGCGGCGCGGCCGGCGTGGGCGCCGAAAAACCCGTCGTCGTAGGTGCCGTCTTCGGTGAACAGTGCGGCAAGCCCGGCGCCGTCATTGGCGACCACCGCGGCGGCGAAACGGTCGAGCAGGGCGGGGAAGTCCATCGTCTCTGGCCTCGCGTGCGGGTCGCGACATAGCATAGCGCGAGGCCAGCACGGAGGGGCAGGGATGAAGATCAGCGCTGCGGTGGTGCCGGCGCGCGGGGCGCCGTTCGAGGTGCAGGAGCTCGACCTCGCCGGGCCGGCGGACGACGAAGTGCTGATTCGGGTCGTCGCCTCGGGCCTGTGCCACACCGACCTGCACGCGCGCGACGGGTATTTCCCGAACCTGCCCTATCCGATCGTCTGCGGCCACGAGGGCGCCGGGGTGGTCGAGGCGGTCGGCCGTGCGGTGAGCGA
>Ga0070739_10007979_pt1 | contig 11006 bp, 9 predicted proteins | sample Coa_R1_7_FD_66445 | JGI IMG/M metagenome (GOLD analysis project Ga0070739, IMG submission 66445) | Surface soil microbial communities from Centralia Pennsylvania, which are recovering from an underground coalmine fire - Coalmine... | ecosystem: Environmental > Terrestrial > Soil > Unclassified ... | reverse complement strand
GCGAACTCCGGGAGTTGGTCGTTGGGGCGGCAGTCGGCGCTGTAGGTGACCCTGCTGCCGTTTGCTCCACACAGCTCGACCGCGAACGTGCGCGTGTAGTGCGGCACCTCGCAGAAGCGGATCCGCACTGGACCCAGCTCGAGCTCATCGCCGCCGCTGTACTCGCAGATCTCGAACGCGCGCTCGATCAGGTCCTCCTCGCCCCAGCAGCCGACGATCCGCCGGAACATCTCGGTCGCGCCGCTCGGGGCATACAGCGCCGGCCGGGCGGGGTCGGCGGTCCCCGGCCAGCCGGCGACCGGCACCGGTTGCTGGCGCGGCGCGTAGGTGAGGGCGTAGCTGAAGGGGACCAGGTCGAGGAAGTGATCGGCGTGCAGGTGGCTGATCAGCACCGCGTCGACATCGACGTAGTCGCGGTGACAGCGGAGCTTTGAGAAGACGCCGTTACCGCAGTCGAGGACGAGCGCGTAGCCGTCCTCCTGCACGAGGTAGCCGCTGCACGCTCCGTCGGCGTCCTGCCAGGACGGTGACTTTCCGAGAACCGTTATCTGCAAAGGTGGTCAGCGCCCCCTGGCACGAGGGCGTCAGACGCGGCGATGAGGAGGTGGCCCCGGCGGCGGCTCGCCGCCGGCGCCGTCACGGCGTCGCGCCGGGTCGACCAGCCAGCCGATCAACACGGTCAGCAGGACGAACGCGATGAACCCGCCGATCAGCGGCCAGAACATGCGCACACGATAACGGCGGGGGTGGTGGGCCGGTCTGGCGGTGAGGGAGGCGGCCGCTCTCGTCGGCACGGCGGCCGCTGCGCGAGCGCGCCGACCCCTACCCGTGCAGCGCGACCTGCTCGTTCGCCGACGGGAACGCCCACGCGACCTGCAGCCGGCGCTCCTGGCGGAACACGAAGCGCATCTGGCTGGGCGGCCGCAGCCCCTCAGGGCGGGCCGGCCGGAAGGTCGGGCAAGGCGCGGCATCGGACACGGCACACAGGAGGTTCTTGTGAAAGAAGCAGTCTTCGCAGCGTGCTTTGCCAGACGTACCCGCAGTCGCCATTTCCCTCTAGCCCCTCTCGACTTCGTTGCCTTCGGGTGCGCATCAAAGCGGAAACGAACCCCTCGCGCAACACCCCTTGCCGGAAAACGCAGAAAATTCTGGCGCGACTAAATACCTGCAAACTGCGGGTGTTTAACGAGGCGCCCGCGGATCCGGCCGCATTTTCCACGCGTTTGCTCTCGGCGGGTAGACCAAGATCACCTCCATGAACGTTCTCGTCACCGGCATCACCGGCTACATCGGGTCGCGGGTGGCGCCGCGGCTCGCGCGCGACGGCCACAGCGTCCGCGGCCTCAGCCGGCGCGGCGGCGAGCTGCCGGGCCACCCCGAGGTGGAGGTGCGCAGGGGCGACGCGGTCACCGGCGCCGGCCTCGAGCGGGCGCTCGACGGGATCGAGGTGGCGTATTTCCTGATCCACTCGATGGAGTCCTCGGCGGACGGCTCGTTCGCCGCCCGCGACCGCGCCGCCGCGGTCAACTTCGCCCGCGCCGCGCGGGCCGCCGGCACGAGACGGATCGTCTACCTGGGTGGGCTGATCCCCGCCGGCGGCCCCCGCTCCGCCCACCTCGCCAGCCGGCTGGAGGTCGAGCGGACGCTGCTGGCGGCGATCCCCGACTCGGTCGCGCTGCGCGCCTCGATCGTGATCGGCGCCGGCTCGAGCTCGTTTCGCTTCCTCGTGCGCCTGGTCGAACGGCTGCCGGTGCTCGCGGTGCCCGCCTGGCGGACCAGCCGCACGACCCCGATCGACGAGCGCGACATGATCGAGCTGCTCGCGCGAGCCGCCCTCAGCGGGGAGGTATCGGGGCAGACGCTCGACGTCGGCGGCCCCGAGGAGATCACCTACGGCGCGCTGATCGACCGGATCCGCGACCACCTGCTGCTCGCGCGGCCGACGATCTCGTTCAAGCGGCTGACGGTCACGCCGATCGCCAGCCGCATCGCCGCCGTGATCGCGAACGAGGATCACGCGCTGATCGGCCCGCTGATGGAAAGCCTCGGCGCCGATCTGCTCGCGCGAGACCAGCGCGCGATCACGCTGCTGGGCGTCAGGCTCCACTCGCTGGACTCCTCGATCGAGCACGCCCTGCGCGAGCTCGAGGCGATCGAGCCGCTCGCCGCCCGTTAGCGTCACCTGACGATGATCCGGCCGTTAGGGTGCGCCCAGCGATGAGCACGGTTCACCTCACCACGAGGATCGAGGCTCCGGTCGAGCGGGTGTGGGAGACGGTGATGGACCCCGGTTGCCTCGAGGACTGGGTCACGATTCACCGCTCGATCGAGTCGGTGTCCTCACGGCCGCTGCGCAAAGGCTCGACGATGGACCAGGTGCTTCACCTGCGCGGGGTTTCGTTTCACGTTCACTGGACGCTGATCGACGTCAGTGCGCCCAATCACGCCGAATGGACCGGAGAGGGGCCCGCACATTCACGCGCCCGAATCCGGTATCAGCTGGCCCCGGACGGCGATGCAGCGACCCGCTTTGACTACACAAATGAATTTACCCCTCCAGGTGGGAGGCTTGGAACGGTCGCGAGCAGAGTGATTGTCGGTGCGGCGTCCGAACGCGAAGCGCAGAAGTCGCTCGATCGTCTCAAAGCGCTGCTTGAACAAAATCAGTAAAAGCAGTGCATTTACTGTATGGTGTATCGGGGCGCCTCAGTTTGACAGGACGTTTCACCCACCCCAGAGCGCCTCGGCTTGACAACACCTTTTCACCAACCCCCAAGGAGACTTCACGTTGACTGAGTTCGTCGACAGTACGGTCAAGGACATCGACCAGCGCTTGAGCGAGCTCAAGCAGGAGGTCGCCAAACTCGAGGCTGCGCGGAGTGCCCTGGTGGGCGGCCGGCGCGGCCCGGGACGCCCACGCGGGTCTGCGACCCGCCGGAGCACGGCGCGCAGCACGCGCCGGTCTGCCAGCGGCAACGGGCGCAGGCGGCGTGGCTCACGCGGCCGCCGTGGCGGCGCGACGCGCGCCAACCAGGCGCTCGAGCTGGTGCGGCAGAACCCCGGCATCACGATCCCGCAGATCGCCAAGCAGATGGGGATCGAGCCCAATTACCTCTATCGCGTGCTCCCCAGGTTGCAACAGGAAGGTGCGATCAAGCGGGACGGACAGGGTTGGGTGCCGTCGGCGAGTTCCTAGACCAGCTGTAGCTGTCGCACCGCGTCACGCTCTTCCTTCAGCTCGTTCACGGTCGCCTCGATTCGTGACCGTGAGAACTCATCGATCTCCAACCCCGGCACGATTTCGTAGGAGCCGTTGCTGCACCTGACCGGGAAGCTCGAGATCAATCCTTCCTCGACGTCGTAGGACCCGTCGGACGGGACCGCCATCGACACCCAGTCGTCAGGCTTGGTTCCGAGCATCCAATCGTGGACGTGGTCGATCGCCGCGTTCGCGGCTGATGCCGCGCTGGAAGCGCCGCGCGCCTCGATCACGGCGGCGCCGCGCTTCTGCACGGTGGGGATGAACTCGTTCTCGATCCATGCCTGGTCGTCGACGGCCTCGGCTGCGCTGCGGCCCTTCACCTTTGCGTGCACCAGGTCCGGATACTGAGTGGTCGAGTGATTTCCCCAGATCGTCATGTTGGTGATATCGGTGACCGGCACCTCGAGCTTGTTGGCGAGCTGGCCGATCGCGCGGTTGTGATCGAGCCGGGTCATCGCGGTGAAGCGCTCGGCGGGGATGTCTGGCGCGTGTGTCTTCGCGATCAGGCAGTTGGTGTTCGCGGGGTTGCCGACGACGAGTACCTTGACGTCGTCGGCGGCGTGCTCGCCGAGCGCCTCCCCCTGCGGCTTGAAGATGCCGCCGTTGGCCTCCAGCAGGTCGCGGCGCTCCATCCCCTTGGAGCGGGGCTTCGCGCCGACGAGCAGGGCGACGTTGACCCGGTCGAACGCCTCGTTCGGGTCATCTGAGATGTCGATCCCCGCGAGCAGCGGGAAGGCGCAGTCGACCAGCTCCATCGCCGTTCCTTCGGCGGCCTTCAGCGCGTCGGGGATCTCCAGCATCGAGAGGTAGACGCGAGTATCGGGGCCAAGCATCTGCCCGCTGGCGATGCGAAACAACAGCTGGTAGCCGATCTGGCCGGCGGCACCGGTCACGGCGACTCGTACAGGTGTATCGGTCACTGGCTCATCTCCGGTTCGAGTGGCAGGTCGTCGGTATGTATACCCCGCGACCGGCATGCTGCTGTCCGCGCTCCCTCCGGGCGTGCGGGGTAGGGTGAGGTCAGGCATGAAGATCATCTACACCCACACCGACGAAGCCCCCGCGCTGGCGACGCAGGCGTTCCTGCCGATCCTGCGGACGTTCGCAGCGGCGGCCGGGATCGAGATCGAGCTGCGAGACATCTCGCTGGCGGGCAGGGTCCTCGCCCAGTTCCCGGACAGGCTCGAGGACGAGCAGCGGGTCGCCGATGCGCTGGCGGAGCTCGGCGAGCTCGTGCAGAAGCCCGAGGCGAACATCATCAAGCTGCCGAACATCAGCGCCTCGGTGCCGCAGCTCAAGCGCGCGATCGCCGAGCTACAGGAAAAGGGCTACTCGATCCCGGACTATCCAGAGGACCCCGGCGACGACGAGCAGCGCGAGATCCGCTCGCGCTACGACAAGGTCAAGGGCAGCGCGGTCAACCCGGTGCTGCGCCAGGGCAACTCCGATCGCCGCGCCTCCGAGGCGGTCAAGGCCTACGCCCGCAAGCATCCCCATTCGATGGGCGAGTGGTCGCAGGACTCCCGCTCGCACGTCGCGACGATGAGCGACGGGGACTTTCGCTCAACCGAGCGGTCGATCACGCTCTCCGCAGATGGGACCGTCCGGGTCGAGCACGAGGCGCAGGACGGCGAGGTCTCGCTGCTGAAGGACGAGCTGCCGGTGCTCGCCGGCGAGGTGCTCGATGCCGCGGTGATGCGCCGCGCGGCGCTCGAGCGGTTCCTCGCCGAGCAGGTCGCCGACGCGAAGGAGCGCGAGGTGCTGTTCTCGGTCCACCTCAAGGCGACGATGATGCGGGTGTCTGACCCGATCATCTTCGGGCACGCCGTTCGCGCGTACTTCGCCGAGCTGTTCGCCGAGCACGGGGACGAGCTGGCGCGAGCCGGCTTTCACCCCAACGACGGCCTCGGCTCGCTCGACAGCGCGCTCGAGAGCCTGCCGCGGGATTCGCGCGCCGCGATCCAGCGGGCGATCGAGTCCGCATACGCCGACGGACCGCCCTTGGCGATGGTCGACTCCGAGCGCGGCATCACCAACCTGCACGTCCCCAGCGACACGATCATCGACGCCTCGATGCCGGCCGCGATCCGCTCCTCGGGCAAGCTGTGGAACGCGCAGGGCGAGCAGCAGGATGCGAAGTTCGTGATCCCCGATCACTCCTACGCCTCGCTGTACGCCGAGACGGTCGAGCACTGCCGCCGGCACGGCGCATTCGACCCCGCGACGATGGGCTGCACCCCCAACGTCGGGCTGATGGCGCAGGCCGCCGAGGAGTACGGCTCGCACGACAAGACGTTCGAGATCGAGGCGCCCGGCACCGTGCGCGTCGTCGACTCCGACGGCAAGACCCTGCTCGAGCACGAGGTCGAGCAGGGGGACATCTGGCGGATGTGCCAGACGAAGGATGCGGCGGTGCAGGACTGGATCCGGCTGGCGCTCGCGCGGGCACGTGAAACCGGCTGGCCGGCCGTCTTCTGGCTCGATCGCGATCGGGCGCACGACGCCGAATTGCTGGCCAAGCTCGAGCCCGCGCTCGAGGAGCTCGACACCGACGGCCTCCAGATCGAGGTGATGGACGTCGCCACCGCGGCGCGGTTCACGCTCGAGCGAGCGCGGCGGGGCGAGAACACGATCTCGGTGACGGGCAACGTCCTGCGCGACTACCTGACCGACCTGTTCCCGATCCTCGAGCTCGGGACCAGCGCGAAGATGCAGTCGATCGTCCCGCTGATCGCGGGGGGCGGCCTGTTCGAGACCGGCGCCGGCGGCTCGGCGCCCCGGCACGTGCAGCAGTTCCTCAAGGAGAACCATCTGCGCTGGGACTCGCTGGGCGAGTACCTCGCGCTCGGTCCGTCGTTCGAGCTGCTGTCGAAGTCCGACGACAACCGGCGGGCGCGCCTGCTGGCCGGCACGCTCGACCGCGCGATTGGCCGCTGGCTCGAGGAGGATCGCTCGCCGTCACGCAAAGCCGGCGAGCTCGACAACCGCGGCAGCCACTTCTACCTCGCGCTCTACTGGGCGCGCGAGCTCGCCGAGCAGCAGGAGGACGAGGAGCTCGCCGCGCAGTTCGAGTCGCTGGCCTCACGGCTGGCCGGCGCCGAGGAGCAGATCCTGGAGGAGCTAGCCGCCGTGCAGGGCTCGGCGGTTGACATCGGCGGCTACTTCTGGCCTGACCGCGAGCTGATGGCCGAGGCGATGCGCCCGAGCAAGACCTTCAACGAAGCGCTCGAGCAGTTGCGCAGCGCTACAGCCTGAGGCCGTAGACGTCGGAGAGCTTGCGCTTCAGGTAGGCGACGAACGGCTCCACCGCGATCGAGTCGCCGACCACCCGCTCGAGCAGCTCGGGCATCGTGAACTTCGCGCCGTGGCGGTGGATGCTCTCGCGCAGCCATTCGCGCAGTGGCCCGAGGTCTCCCGCTTCGAGGTGCTGGTCGAGGTCCGGATGCTCGACGTGCACGCGCTCCCACAGCTCGCCGGCGATCAGGTTGCCGAGCGCATAGGTCGGGAAGTAGCCGATCGACCCGCTCGACCAGTGGACGTCCTGAAGCACACCGTGCGCGTCGTCGGGAACGTCGAGCCCGAGGTACTCCTTGAAGCGTGCGTTCCATGCCTCGGGGAGCTCACGGATCGACAGCTGCCCCTCGATCAGCTGCTGCTCGAGCTCGAAGCGCAGCACGATGTGCATCCCGTAGGTCGCCTCGTCGGCCTCGACGCGGATGAACGAGGGGGCGACGCGGTTGACCGCGCGGTAGAGGGTGTCGGGATCGAGCCCGGCCAGCGCGCCGCCGAAGGTCCGCGCGAGGAGCGGTGCCAGCACGTTCGAGAACGCCCGGCCCCGGCCGACCATGTTCTCCCACAGCCGGCTCTGGGATTCGTGGATCGCGAGCGATTCGGCGTGGCCGAGCGGCGTGCGCTGGAGCGCCCCGTCGATCCCGGCCTCGTAGAGCCCATGGCCGCACTCGTGCATCGCCCCGAACAGCGCCGCCGGAAAGTAGCTCTCATCCCAGCGGGTGGTGATCCGCACGTCCTGATGGCCGAAGGAGGTCGCGAACGGATGCACGGCGGTGTCCATCCGCCACGCCGCCGGGTCATAGCCCATCAGTCGCACGACCGCGACCGCGAGCTCGCGCTGCTGGGCGGCCGGGAAGCTGCCATGCAGGCAGGCGGCGTCGACCCGGTCGCGGTGATCTGACAGCGTCCCGATCAGCGGGATCAGCTCGGACTTGAGCTGCGCGAACAGGGCGGTCACGGTCGCCGTGCGCATCCCCGGCTCGTAGTCGTCGAGCAGCACGTCGTAGGGGCAGTCGAACTCGTCGAAGCACTCGACGTAGCGGCGGGCCAGCTCGAGGTTGCGCTCGAGGTACGGCACAAACGCGGCGAAATCGGACCTCGCTCGCGCTTCGCGCCACGCCTCCTGGCCGAGCGACGCCGCCTTCGCCCGCGCCGCGGCGAGCTCGATCGGCACCCGCCGCGCCTTCTCCCAGCGCCTCGCGGCGACGCGGACGAGCGCCGCCTCATCGCCGCCGGGATCGGCCCCGTCGAGCGCCGCGCCGGCCGCCTCCAGCAGCTTGCCGGTCTGCGCCGAGGCGAACTTCTCGTGGCTCACGCGCCGGACGGTCGCGAGCGCCTCGGCCCTCCCCGCCGCGCCGCGCGCCGGCATCATCGTCTGCTGGTCCCATTCGAGCAGGTGCGTGACGTCGCCGAGGTCGGCGATTTCGGCCAGCCAGTCGCGGAGCCGGTCAATCGCGGTGGTCATCGTTCTGTCTCCCTGCTGGACAGAGGCCTCGCCCCTGGCACCTGTGCGACCATTGCCACATGCTGCCGCGGCCGTCCTCGATCAAACTAATGACCCTATTCGGCATCCGGATTGGAGTCAACCGGACCTGGTTCCTGCTCCTGTTCGTGATGATCTTCTGGCTGTCGGGGAGCTTCCGCCAGGCGCTGCACAGCTCCGACGGCGTCGCCTACCTGACCGCGGTGGTCACGGTGCTGGTGCTGTTCGGCTCGCTGATCATCCATGAGCTCGGGCATGCGCTGGTCGCGCGCCGCCAGGGGATCGACGTGCAGCGGATCGAGTTGTTTCTGTTCGGCGGCTTCACCCAGATGAGCCGCGACGCCGGCTCGCCGGCCGAGGACTTCAAGATCGCGGCGGCGGGGCCGCTCGCGACCTTCGCGTTCGTGCTGCTGTGCCTGGCGGTTGACCTCGCGATCGTCGGGACCCACCGGCTGATCCACGCGGCGCTGCTCGACGGCACCGTCAAGATCACGCCGGTGCTGCTGGCCGCAAGCTGGCTGCTGTTCTGGAACGTGCTGCTGCTGGGGTTCAACCTGGTGCCGGCGTTCCCGCTCGACGGCGGCCGGATGGCGCGGGCGGTGGTGTGGCGGATGACCGGCTCCAAAAGCAAGGGCACGGCGATCGCCGCCCGCCTTGGTCTCTGGTTCGGGCTGTTGCTCGGCGCGGCCGGCGCCTGGCTGCTGCTCGATCGCCGCAGCTTCACCGGGCTGTGGCTGATGGCGATCGCGTGGCTGCTCTACCAGTCGGCGCGAGGCGCGCTGCGCCAGACCTCGCTGATCGAGCGAATCGAAGGCGTCACGGTCAGCGACGTGATGGATCCGCAGCCGGTCGCGATCCGGGCGGACACGCCGGTCGGCGAAGCGCTCGATGACTACTTCCTGCGCTACGGCTGGGGCTGGTTCCCGGTGATCGACGAGCACGGCCACCTGCTCGGGATCGCGCAGCGCGAGCGCCTCCAGGCGACCTTCGACGGCGGCGAAGGCTGGCTCACCGTCGGGTCGGTGCTGGACGCCGACGAGGGCGGTCGCTGGCGGATCGCGCTGGACCAGCCGCTGACGGAGGCTCTGTCCTCGGACGCGTTCGGGAAGATCGGCGCGGTGCTGGCGGTCGATCGCGACGGAGTGCTCCGCGGGGTCCTCACCTCCGAACAGGTTCGGCGCGCGCTCCAGTCGGCGTTCGCCCCCTCGGCGTAGCGCCGCCGAGCTTCGCAAAGCCCGTGAGCGCGCGCAATAATCCCGGTATGTCGGGCAGGTCGACGCCGCGGACAGGGCTGGGCCGTCGCGCTCATCGGCTGTGGCCTGGGTCGAGGCGGCTGCGGTGGGCCGCCGGCGGAGCGCTCGCGGCCTTGGGGTTCGCCACTGCGCTCGCGATCGAGCCGGTCGCGAGCAGCGCATCGCCCGGCCTTGGGTCCGTGACGCTGCCGACCTCGCCGGTGACGGTCACGATTCCCGCGCCGCCGGTCTCGCTGCCGGCGCCGACCCCGACCGTCACCGTCCCGTCGCTGCCGGTCCCGAAAGTGACCAAGTCGACTCCTTCGCTCGGCACGTCGGGCTCCTCGGGCTCGAGCTCCGGAACATCGTCAGGCGAAGGCGCTGGCGGCGGCGGATCGGGAAGCGCGAGCGGGAGCGGGAGCCCGGCAGCTGGGTCTGGCGGCAGCTTCGCCCCCGCGAGCGCTCCGGCTGGGCAGCCGGGCACGAGCAGTGGCAGAGGGAGCGGCAGCGCGGGCGGGGTCAAGCCCCACAAGCCCGCGCCCTACCGGCCATTGACGACGCGGGCGCTCAGCCATCTGCTCACCGGCCACGAGGGCTGCCTCGAGAAGCTTCCCGAGCAGCAGGAGCAGGTGATCGCGCTGCGGACGGGATTCGGGGTCAGCCGAAGCTACACCCGCCAGCAGGTCGCCCGCCTTTTGCGTGTGACGCTGCGCCGCGAGGGCCAGGTCGAGCAGAAAGCCGTCTCCGGCATGAAGACCGCGATCAAGCGCGGTTGCCCGGCGGTGGGTCCGGCGGCGGTGGCCGGGATGGTCGCGGCGTCGCTCGCGGCTTCGCGGGTCGAGCAGGTGCTGCCCGGCACGCTCGGCACCCCCGCGGCTGGGAAGTCGCAGAGCTCCGCCGGCAAGGCAAGCGGCAAGCACAAGCGCCAGCATTCGGTCTCAGGCGCCAGCACGCACGTCCAGCAGGGCGCGCTCCCCCCTGCGCCGGCGCACCCCGGTTCAAGCGCGCTGCTGTGGATCCTGCTGGCGGCCGGGCTGCTGGCCGCGACGGCGGTGGCGGCCCCGGTCGCTCGGCGCCGCGGGCGCCTGCGCCCGGCGCGGGCGGCGAGTGGAGCTCCGGCGGCCGCGCTGCCAGCGCACGAGGCGGCCTCGGCGCCGCCATCGGTCGCCGCCAAGGAGGCGGCCGCGACCGTCCCCGCGGGCGCGGCCGGCGCCGGCGCCGGTGAAGGGATCGGCGAAGCCGCGGCGGTTCCGCTGGCCGCCGCGGGCGGGGCGGCGGTGGCGACAGCGGCAGCAGCTGGCGCTGCGCACCGCGACGAGCCCAACGGCGAGGTCGACTCCGCGCTGGCGGCCTACCGGCACGCCGACGCGGCCGGGGACGCCCCCGGTGCGACCAACCTCGGCGTGCTGCTCGAGCAGCAGGGCGACGTCGAAGGCGCGCTCGCCGCCTACCGGCGCGCGGACGAGCGCGGCGACCCGAACGGCTCGTTCAACCTCGGCTGCCTGCTCGCGGAGCTCGGCGACATGCCCGGCGCGCTCAGCGCGTTGCGCCGCGCCGACGAGCGCGGTGACCCGGCGGGCGCCTCGAACCTCGGCGTCCTGCTCGAGCAGCAGGGCGACCTCGACGGCGCGATGGCCGCCTACCGCCGCGCCGACGAGCGCGGCGACGCCAACGGCTCCTTCAACCTCGGGCTGCTGCTCGCCGGCCGGGGTGATCTCGCCGGCGCCCGCAGCGCGTA
>Ga0070739_10007977_pt1 | contig 11006 bp, 12 predicted proteins | sample Coa_R1_7_FD_66445 | JGI IMG/M metagenome (GOLD analysis project Ga0070739, IMG submission 66445) | Surface soil microbial communities from Centralia Pennsylvania, which are recovering from an underground coalmine fire - Coalmine... | ecosystem: Environmental > Terrestrial > Soil > Unclassified ... | reverse complement strand
CCGGCGGTCTGTTTTCTGTGCCACTTTCCGTCGGCTTTCGCCGCCTCCCTCGCGGGAGCGTCCTGCCCTGCGGTGTCCGGACTTTCCTCGACGTCCCCGGAGGGCCGCCGCGGTCACCCGGCCTGCACGCCGGATTCTACCTCCGATTTCGCGCCCTCGACCCTCCCGTGGAGCCGCATCCCGCACTCCGGGCAGCGCACGAGCCGCCCTTCCTGGAGGACGAACTCGCCGCACACGGGGCACTCGAGCGAGGCGCCGCGGAGCACGGCGAGCAGCTCCTGCTCGAGCGTCCGGTGGAGAGGCGCGACGCCGCTCACGTCAACCGAGCTCCCGGAAGACGCCGACGACCTTGCCGAGGATCTGGACGTGCTGGGTGTAGATCGGCTCGAGCGCGCTGTTCTCCGGCTGCAGCCGGATGCGGCCGCTCTCGCGGTAGAAGGTCTTCACCGTCGCCTCGTCGGCGGTCTCGTCGTCGCCGGCGAGCGCCACGACGATCTCCCCGTCGCGCGCGTCCTGGGCGCGGCGGACGACGACGATGTCGCCGTCGAGGATGCCGGCCTCGATCATCGACTCGCCCTTGACGCGCAGGAGGAAGTCGCCGCGCAGGCGCTCGGGGACGGCGATCTCGTCCTCGACGTTCTGCTCGGCGAGCAGCGGTCCGCCGGCCGCGATCTGGCCGAGCAGGGGCAGCTTCGGCAGCTCCGCCTCGGCCGCCTCGACCTGCCTGCCGCGCCCGAGGAGCTCGAGCGCGCGGGGCTTCGTCGGGTCCCGCCGGAGCAGTCCGGCCCGCTCGAGGTTCGCGAGGTGGGCATGCACCGTCGACGGCGAGGCGAGGCCGACCGCCTCCCCGATCTCGCGCACGGTCGGAGGGTAGCCGTGCCGGTCGACGTAGTCGACGAGAAAGCTCCAGATCTCGCGCTGGCGGCCGGTCAGTTCCGCGCTGGTCTCCATCTCACGCTCCGGGTCGAGGGGTCGGGTGCCGAACGTGTGTTCGACAGCAGGGTACGGACTCCTCCGGACGGCGTCAAACGAAAGGCCGCCCCGCGGACGGCCTCGTGCATCGAGTGCGCTGGAGAGGACTTGAACCTCCACGGCCTATGCGGCCACTAGGCCCTCAACCTAGCGCGTCTACCAATTCCGCCACCAGCGCGAGAGCCCGCGCAGTGTAGCGGGAGGGTCTCGCTATGAGAGGTAGTGGAAGAGCGCGATGCTGTTCGCGAAGAAGAGCAGCGCGAGCACGACCGTCACGCGCGTCAGGTTGCGCTCGACGACGTGCGTTCCGCCCTGCGAGGCGGGGGTGAAGCCCATCCCGCCCATGCCGGCGTCGCGCCCGGAGTGCATGAGGATGAGCGAGACGAGCCCGACGACGATCAGCACCTGCGTGACTGCGAAGAACTGGAGCACGCGCGCAGGGTAGCGGGTGTCGCCTAGCGTTTCGCGACTTCGATGATCGCGTCCACGAGCTCGGAGGCGATGCGGTCCTTGGTCACGTAGCCGGCGGCGCCGGCCGCGCGCGAGCGGTCGACGTCGGAGCGGGAGTTGGAGCCGGTCAGCATGAGGACGCGCACCTCCTCGTCGGCGGCTCGGATCTGGCGGGTCGCCTCGACGCCGTCGAGCAACGGCATGCTCACGTCCATCAGCACGACGTGCGGGTGCAGCCGGCGCGCCAGCTCGACCGCCTCCTCCCCGTCCCCGGCGCGCCCGACGACCTCGATGCGGTCGTCGCCGGCGAGGATCGCCTCGAGCGCCTCCGCGAACAGGCGGTGGTCGTCCGCGATCAGCACCCGGAGGCGTTTCGGCTTCGGCATCCGCTCCATCCTGCCCTGTTACGGTCGCCCGATGGAAGAGGACGACCCCCGCGCACGAATCCAGAAGCTGCTCGTGACCGGGGACAACCGGCTGAAGCAGGGCGTCGATCCGGCCAAGGCGCGCCAGAGCTGGGAGCAGGCGCTCGCGGTCGCGCGGGAGGCGGGGCTCGAGGAGCAGGTGCGGCCGCTCGTCGAGGTCAGGCTGGCCGATCTGCCGCCCGGCTGAGGATGGATTCGATCCGCTCCGCCTGCCGCCGGACGTCGTGCGCCTCGGTCGCCTCCCGGGCGGCGAGGTTCGGGCGCGGCAGCTCCGCGGCCTCTGCGAGCCCGCGCGAGAGAGCGTCCACGTCCAGAGGGTCCACGAGCACGCCAGCCTCGGGCGGGACGAACTCCGGCGGGCCGCCGATCCGCGTCGCGACGACGGAGCGGCCGCACGCCATCGCCTCGAGCAGCGCCTGGCCGAGCGGCTCGATCAGGCTCGGCTGCGCGAGGACGTGGCTCTCGGCCAGCAGGCGCGAGATCTCGTCGTGCGCGACGCGTCCGACGAGCTCGACGCGCTCTCGTCCCGCGAGAGCGGAGCGGAGCGGGCCGTCGCCGGCGAAGGTCAACGTCCCCTCCGGCAGGCGTGCGAACGCGTCGGCGAGGCGCACGACGTTCTTGCGCTCGTCGAGCGCCCCGACGCAGAGGTAGCGCGGCGGCCCCTCGGGCGGCGGCGTGACGACGAACCGCTCGCGGTCGACGCCGCTGGAGACGACCTCCGTCTTGCCGCGCGCGTCCGGCAGCTTCGTCTCGAGCTCCTGTCGGAGGTACTCCGAGACGCAGATCACCGTCGCGGCGCGCCGCACGACCAGGCGCGTCGCCGCAGCGACGCCGGGGATCGCGCCGACGTTGCGGACGTCGCGGCCGTGCGCGGTCACGACGAACGGCGCGCGGCCGGCGAGGGCGGCGACGAGGCCGGACGGGACGAGGAAGTGCGCGTAGACGACGTCGTGCCGCGGCGAGGCGAGGGTGCGGCGGGCCAGCGTCAGGTAGCGAAGCCGGCCGCCGGCGCGCGTGTCGAGAACGGCGCGGTCGAGCTCGTGCCCGCAGGCTTGCAGCTCCCGCTCGAGCTGCGCGACGAACGTGCCGAGGTCGGGCGCGTCGGGACCGGGGTACATCTGCGAGACGAGGAGGATGCGCACGGGGGCCAGCGTACGCCGACCCCCGGAGCGCTAGGCCGCTGCAGCGGCGCGAACGGCGGCGACGACGAAGTCCGAGCGTCCCTCGAACAGCAGGTCGAGGAGCCTGCCCGCGCCGACGACGCCGACCCGCCGCCGCAGCAGCGCGACGAGCCGCGCCTCGTCGAGGCCGACGGCCTTCGCCGCCTTGACGGCCTCCCGGACGCCGGCCGGAACCTTTCCGCCGGGACCGAACTGCCAGACCGGATAGAGCCACTCGCCCTGGTCCTCGACGGCGAGGAGCTCGCCGCGCTCGCGGAGCCGCTCGATCTCGCGGGAGTCGACGCCCAGGCGGCTGGCGAGCCACGAGCCGGGCAGGGCGGTGGTGAGCGTGCTGTGCATTCCGTTCTCCTTCGGGTCAGGCCACGCCCGCGCGCCCCACCCTCAGCACGAGGCCGAGGGTGGCGAGCGCGAGCACGGCGACGATCAGCAGTGCGAGCAGGAAGCGGCGGCGCATCAGACCGTCGCGGGAACCGCCGCCGGGGTCGGCTGGGCGGGGACGTAGGTGGCGCCGTAGCCGAGGATCCGGCCGAGCGGGGCGCCCAGCGCGAGCCCGAGCCGCTGCACGATCGCGGGCGGGAACGGGAGCTGGACGGTGTCGAAGTGCGCGTTCGCGATCACCGCGAGCCGCAGCGGGTTCGGCATCCCCTTGCGGTTCGTCTTGCCGTCGGCGGCGAGCGCGAACATCGTCTCGAGCAGGCTCTCGAACTGGCGGGCGGGGCGCACCTCGCAGACGAAGTGAGCCTCCTCGTCGCCCGCGTTCCAGAACTTGTGCGGCGTGCCCGCGGGCACCGTCAGGCGCTGGCCGGGGCCGGCGACGAGCTTCTTGCCGCCGATGCGGAAGCCGACGCTGCCGCGGAGGATCTCGAAGCGCTCCTCCTGGCCGGGGTGGACGTGCGCGGCGGCGACGAAGCCGTCGGGCTGCACGAAGGTCTCGATCACGACGGCCTGGCCGTTCGTCTCGCGGGAGGTCTGCCGGAAGACGATGCGCTCGCCGGTGACCGGGTTGTAAATCGTGTCTCCTGCATGGATCATGTCGGTGCTCCTTCCGTGCGTTTCGGGGTCGGGAGCACCATCGAGAGAGGCGCTTAAGAAGCACTTGGCAGGTGCTTGGGAGGGGGTCGGCGAGCATCGAGTTCCGCATCCTCGGCTCGGTCGAAGCCGTCGGCGACGACGGTCCAGCCGCGCTGGGCGGTCCCAAGCAGCGCGCGCTGCTGGCCGTCCTGCTCCTGAACGCGAACCGCGTCCTGTCGCGGGACGAGCTGGTCGACGCGCTGTGGGGCGAGGAGCCGCCGCGGTCGGCGGTCTCGTCGCTGCAGGTGTACGTCCACGGGCTGCGTCGGGCACTGGGCCCGGAGCGGATCGAGCGGCACGGGACGGGCTATCGCATCCAGCTCGCTGCGGGCGAGCTCGACGTCGCGCGGTTCGAGCGCCTCGTCGAGCAGGCCGGCGGCGCGCTCGCCTCCGGACGCGCGGCGGACGCGGCGGGAGATCTCCGGCGCGCGCTCGAGCTCTGGCGCGGCGAGCCGCTGGCCGACCTGACCGAGGAGCCCGCCTACCGGAAGGCCGCGCCGCAGCTCGCGGAGCGGCGGCTGCGGGCGATCGAGCTCCTCCACGACGCCGAGCTCGAGCTCGGGCGCCACGACGACCTCGTGCCGGAGCTGGAGCGGCTGATCGCGCTCGAGCCGTTCCGGGAGCGCCTCCGCGCGCAGCACGTGCTCGCGCTCTATCGGGCCGGGCGGCAGGCGGACGCGCTCGCCGCCTGCCGCGACGCGCGCTCGCTCCTGCTCGAGGAGCTGGGCGTCGATCCCGGCCCGGAGCTGCAGGAGCTCGAGCGGCGGATCCTGCGCCACGACCCCGAGCTCGCGGCTCCGGAGACGCCGGCCCCGGCGCGCCTGCAGCTGCCCACGCCGCCGACGCCGCTCGTTGGGCGGCGCCTCGAGATCGCCGCCGTCGCCGCGCTGCTGCGCGACGAGGTGCGGCTGGTGACGCTCACCGGCCCGGGCGGCGCCGGCAAGACGCGGCTCGCCCTCGCCGCCGCGGCCGAGCTGGGGCCCGAGCTTCCGGACGGCGCGGTGTTCGTCGACCTCGCCGCCGTGCGCGAGCCGGAGCTCCTCGGCCCGGCGATCGCCCAGGCGCTCGGCCTGGGCGAGGGCACGGAGACGCTGGAGGAGACGCTCGTCGACCACCTCCGCCCGGCGAGCATGCTGCTGCTGCTGGACAACCTCGAGCAGCTCGTGCCCGAGGTCGCGCTCGTCGCACGGCTCCTCGCCGCCGCGCCCCGGCTGCGCGTGCTCGCCACGAGCCGCACGCCGCTCCGCCTCGCCGCGGAGCAGGAGTATCCCGTCCCGCCGCTCACGCTCCCGGACCCCGCCAGTGCGAGCTTCGAGGAGCTCGTCGCGAACGACGCCGTCCGCCTCTTCGCGGCGCGGGCGCGCGCGGTCGACCCGGAGTTCGCGCTCGACGACGACAACGCGGCTGCGGTGGCGCACGTCTGCGAGCGCCTCGACGGCCTGCCGCTCGCGATCGAGCTGGCGGCTGCCCGCTCGAAGCTCCTGCCGCCCGAGAGGATGCGCAGTCGTCTCGACCGCGCCCTCGACCTGCTCGTCGGCGGCGGCCACGACCTGCCGGGGCGCCAGCGCACCCTGCGGGCCACCCTCGAGTGGAGCCATGGTCTTCTGAGCGAGGACGAGCGCACGCTCTTCGCGCGCCTCTCGGTCTTCGCGGGCGGGTGGACGCTCGAGGCGGCGGAGGCGGTGTGCGGCGAGCACGGGCTCGACGTCTTCGAGACGCTGGCCGCGCTGGTCGACGAGAACCTCGTCCGTCCCCTGCGGCGCCCGGCCGGCGAGCCGCGGTTCCGGATGCTCGAAACGATCCGGGAGTACGCGAGCGAGCGCCTCGAAGCGTCCGGAGAGGCGGAGACCCTGCGTCGGAGGCACTGCGAGTACGTGCTCGCGCAGGCCGAGGCGGGGGCCGCCGCCTGGCACGCCGGCGGCGACCTGCAGGAGACGATCTTCCGCGTGCTGACCGAGGAGCGCGACAACCTCCGCGCGGCCCTGGAGTGGGCTGCGAGCGCGAGCGAGATCGAGCTCGAGGTGCGGCTCGCGGTCGCCGCCCGCTGGTACTGGGTCGTGCAGGGTCAGCTGAGCGAGGGGCGCCGGGTTTTCGACGGCATCGTCGATCGCACCGCGGACGCCGCGCCGGAGTGGCGAGCGCTTGCGCTCGTGAACGGCGCGATCTTCCCCTTCCGCCACGGAGACGCCAAGCTCGCCGGGACCCTCCTGCAGGAGAGCCTGGATCTCTACCGGGCGCTCGACGACGAGGACGGGATCGGTCGAGCCACCGCCGAGCTCGCGGGCGTCGCGATCGCGGAGCTCGATCTCGATCGCGCCGCCGAGCTGTACGAGGAGTGCGTCCCGCTGATTCGCGGGCGTGGCCATCCGAGCCGTCTCGCAACCGTGCTCGGCAACCTCGGCACGATTGCCCACATGCGAGGCGACCCGGCGAGCGCCGTCGACCGCTACGCCGAAGCGATCGAGCTGCTCCGGTCGACGTCGGACGAGGACGCGGTCGCGGTCAACCTCCACAATCTCGGCCGCTCGGAGCTCGCCCTCGGACACACGGACAAGGGACGGGACGCGCTGCACGAGAGCCTGGCGATCGCCAAACGGCTCGGCTACCGCGAGGTGATCGCCTACTGCCTCGCCGGGTTCGCGGAACTGGCGATGATCGAGGACGACGCCCCCCGGGCGGCGATGCTGCTCGGCGCCTCGGAACAGCTCTTCTCCGAGATCGGGCGCGTCCCCGATCCGGACGAGGCCCAGATCCAGGAGCGGGTCGGTGCGTTCGTCGTGGAGTCGCTGGGCGACGAGCGCGCCGGCGAGCTTCGCGCCGCGGGCGCGGCGTCGACGCTCGACGACCTGCTCGAAGAGGTCGTGTCGCAGGCCTAGCGGTCAGGCCCGCGCGCGCAGCGCGTCGTACATCCCCCACTCCTCGCGCAGCGCCTCGCAGACCTCGCCGACGGTGCAGTGCGCACGCAGCGCCTCGCGCATGAGCGGCAGCAGGTTCGCGCCGCCCCGGGCGCCCTCCCGCACGGCCGCGAGCGCGGCCTCCGCCGCCCCGGCGTTCCGCTCCGCCCGCACCCGCGCCGTGCGCTCGAGCTGGCGCCGCTCGGCCTCGGGGTCGATGCGCAGGAGCTCGACGCGCTCCTCCGACTCCTCCTCGAACGCGTTGACGCCGACGATCACGCGCTCGCCGGCCTCGACCTGCTGCTGGAAGGCGAACGCCGCCTGCTCGATCTCGTCCTGGACGAAGCCCGCCTCGACGGCCGCGACCGCGCCGCCGAGCTCGTCCACGCGCTCGATCAGCTCCCACGCGCGCGCCTCGAGCTCGTCGGTCAGCGCCTCGATGAAGTAGGAGCCGCCGAGCGGGTCGGCGGTGTCGGTCGTCCCGCCCTCCGCCTGGAGGATCTGCTGGGTGCGCAGAGCGATGTGCGCCGCATGCTCGCTCGGCAGCGCGAGCGCCTCGTCGTAGGAGTTCGTGTGCAGGCTCTGCGCACCGCCGGCCACCGCCGAGAGGGCCTGGATCGCGACCCGCACGATGTTGTTCTCCGGCTGCTGGGCGGTGAGCGTGGAGCCTCCGGTCTGCGCGTGGAAGCGGAGGGCGAGCGCCTTCGGGTTCGTCGCGCCGAAGCGCTCGCGCATGATCCGCGCCCACAGCCGCCGGGCGGCGCGGAACTTCGCCACCTCCTGGAAGAAGTGGTTGTGCGCGTTGAAGAAGAAGGAAAGGCGCGCGCCGAACTCGTCCGGCGAGAGGCCCGCGTCGATGGCCGCCTGGCAGTAGGCGATCCCGTTCGCGAGCGTGAACGCGAGCTCCTGCACGGCCGTCGAGCCGGCCTCGCGGATGTGGTAGCCGCTGATCGAGATCGTGTTCCAGCGCGGGATCCGCTCCGCGCAGTACGCGAAGAGGTCGGTGGTCAGCCGCATCGAGGGGCGCGGCGGGAAGATGTAGTTCCCGCGCGCGATGTACTCCTTGAGGATGTCGTTCTGGACGGTGCCCCGGAGCTCGGCCGGGGCGACGCCCTGCCCCTCCGCCACGAGCTCGTAGAGCAGGAGCAGGAGCGAGGCCGGCGCGTTGATCGTCATCGAGGTCGAGACCTCGCCGAGCGGGATGCCGGCGAGCAGGATCTCCATGTCGGCGAGCGAGTCGATCGCCACGCCCGTCCGCCCCACCTCGCCGAGCGCGCGCGGGTCGTCGGAGTCGTAGCCGAGCTGCGTGGGCAGGTCGAACGCGATCGAGAGGCCGGTCTGCCCGCGCTGGAGGAGGTAGCGGTAGCGCGCGTTCGACTCCTCCGCCGAGGCGAAGCCGGCGTACTGGCGGATCGTCCACGGCCGGCCGCGATACATGTCCGGATACGGCCCGCGCGTGAAGGGGTACTCGCCCGGCGGCTCGAGCTCGCTCGGCGCGTCGGCGGCCGAGTAGACGGGCTTCACCTCGATGCCCGACTCGGTGCGCCGGTCGTCCGTCGCCGCCATACGGGGATCGTAGACCGGCGTCCCTGGAACGAGTGAGTCCGTATCTGTCACTCGCCCGGGGGACGCGCGGGCGAGGCGAGGCTCGTTGGATGCGCACATGCGGCGTACTCATAGGAAGGCGATGCGAGCCCTCCTACCGACGGCCGTCGCGGCCGCCTCGCTCGGCGTCTTCCTCGGGTCCGCGCCCGCCGCGTTCGCGGCGAACTGCCCTCCGCCCCCCGCAATCGTCCACCCGTTCCTCGCGTGGGGCGACGCCGGCGACTACGTCCCCGTCACCGGCGGGAGCTTCGAGCACGCGAATCCGAGCCTGCAGTGGAGACTCTCGAAGAGCGGCGCGTCGATCGTCTCCGACAACGAGCCGTGGGACGTGAGCGGCTCGGCCGGAGGACACGCGCTCTCGCTCCAGGCGGACGGCCAGGCGACGAGCGCCTGCACGACCGCTCCGCACATCGCGTCGATCATCCGCTTCTTCGTCAGGAACACCGGCGCCGAGACCGGCGAGCTGCACGTGCAGCTGCTCGTCGACGGCGGCAAGAACGGAATCCTCGACGGCGGCTACGTCACAGCCGGCTCCGACTGGCAGCCGACGGACGTCGTCTACCTCCCGTGGGCGCACCCGCTCTCGGGCGCGGTCGATCTGCAGGTCGTGCTCACGCCGGTCGGGGCGGGCGCGTCGTTCTCCGTCGACGACGTCTACATCGACCCCTGCGTCAGCCGCATCGGCTGACGCTCAGACGAGCGCCGGTGGCTCGAGCTCGGCGTCGCGGCTGACGAGCGCGGCGTAGCGGCCGCCGGCCGCGAGCAGCTCCTCGTGGCGGCCGCGCTCGACGACGCGCCCGTGGTCGAGGACGACGATCTGCTCCGCGTCGCGGATCGTCGAGAGCCGGTGCGCGATCGCGATCGTCGTCCGCCCCTCGGAAAGCCGGTCGAGCGCCTCCTGCACGAGCCGCTCCGTCTCCGTGTCGAGCGAGGAGGTCGCCTCGTCGAGGACGAGGATCGGCGGGTTGCGGAGGATCGTGCGCGCGATCGCGATCCGCTGCTTCTCGCCGCCGGAGAAGCGGTAGCCGCGCTCGCCGACGACGGTGTCGTAGCCGTCGGGCAGCGCAGCGATCATCTCGTGGATCTGGGCCGCCTCGGCCGCCGCGTACAGCTCCTCGTCGCTCGCGTCCGGCTTCGCGAAGCTGAGGTTCTCGCGCACCGACGCGTGGAAGAGGTACGTCTCCTGCGAGACGACGCCGACGAGGCTCGCGAGCGCGGCGAACGACAGCCTGCGCACGTCGACGCCGCCGATCGACACCGAGCCCCGGTCGACGTCGTAGAGCCGCGCCGCGAGGTAGCCGAGGGTCGTCTTGCCCGAGCCGGTCTCGCCGACGAGCGCGGTCGTGCTCCCCGCGGGCACGGCGAAGCTCACGGCCTGCAGCGTCCACGCGTCCTCGCCGTAGCGGAACCAGACGTCCTCGAAGGCGACGTCGCCCGCCTGCGCGACCTGGACGGCGTCCTCCCGCTCGGCGATGTCGACCGGCGTGTCGAGGTACTCGAAGATCCGGTCGAAGAGCGCGAGCGAGGTCTGGATGTCGAGGCCGACTCCGAGCAGCGAGCCGACCGGGAAGAAGAGCCGCGTCTGCAGCGTGGTGAACGCGACGATCGTCGCGATCGAGATCGAGTGGATGAAGACCGTGCCGCCGAGCCAGTAGACGGCGGCCGGCATGACCGAGAAGCTCGTCTGGATCGAGGCCATCACCCAGCGGCCGGCCATCCGCTGCCGCACCTCGAGGTCGGCCAGCCGCAGCGACTCCCGCTCGAACCTGTCGGCGAGCTCGTCGCCGCGGCCCATGGTCTTCCCGAGCAGGATCCCGCTGACCGAGAGCGACTCCTGGACGAGGCTGGAGATGTCCGCGAGAGACTCCTGCGTCGTCTTCGCGATCCGCCGCCGCTCGTTGCCGACGCGCCGCGTGAGCACCGCGAAGAGCGGGATCAGGGCGAACGCGAAGAGGGCGAGCTCCCAGCTGAGCACGAGCATGCCGACCATCGTCGCGATCACCGTCGTCGCGCTCTGCGCGATGCTCGTGGCGGTGTTCGTGACGACGTTCTGGACGCCGCCGATGTCGTTGTTGATCCGCGACTGGACCTCGCCGGTGCGCGTGCGCGTGAAGAACGCGAGCGACAGCTGCTGAAGGTGGCGGAAGACCTTGGCGCGCAGGTCGTGCATCACGCGCTGGCCGACCTGGTTCGAGAACAGCGTCTGGATCACGCCGAGCACGCCCGAGACGAGCGCGATCACGATCATCCCGCCCGCGGCGAAGGAGACCTCGTGCGTGTCGTGCGCCCCGATCCCGTGCACGACCCGGCGCAGCAGGAACGCAGGAAGCACGCCGAGGCCGGCGGTGACGACGATCAGGCCGAGCAGGACCGAGAGACGGCGCCAGTACGGCCTGAAGAGCGGCCCG
>Ga0070739_10007975_pt1 | contig 11007 bp, 4 predicted proteins | sample Coa_R1_7_FD_66445 | JGI IMG/M metagenome (GOLD analysis project Ga0070739, IMG submission 66445) | Surface soil microbial communities from Centralia Pennsylvania, which are recovering from an underground coalmine fire - Coalmine... | ecosystem: Environmental > Terrestrial > Soil > Unclassified ... | reverse complement strand
GCCATCGCCGGTAAAACTGGGCGCGATCAGTTGCACCTGCGAGCCGGCGAGCAGATTCGGCGCCGCGGTGGCGTGAAAGCCAATGTCTACATCCGAAAAGTTGCCGTTATTGACAAACGCGCCGATATTGAACTGGAGCGTTTGATCGAACGATCCGGCGATCGGAGTGATGGTGACGGTTGCCGGGTCGATCTGCGTTGCGCCGAACGGAATCGCCAGGGTTTCGAAATCGTTAAACAGAGTGTTGCCGACCGTACAGCCAGTGCTTCCCAGAGCGATATAGGAACTGAGCGTTCCACCGGGAATGCAGGTGCTGGCGGAGGCAATTGCCGTCGAGAACAGCGTAAAGCACGCGAAAAGCAGGGTTGTTCGCATGTCCCTCCTCAGCCGATCCATTGATCGGCATACCGGGAGTACGAAGACGGATTGCGATCGGATTGACGCGGCGCGCTGAGATTCGCGTTATTTGTGCGCTGGATTGCAGGCGGGCATTGCACGGAGGCGTAAAGGACATGGACCCTGCATTGACGGGACAGAGCGCGTTCGAGAAACTGCTGCGCGGCCTGATCAGCCGACGATTCCTCAATGATGCCGGCGTGGAAGAACTATTCTGCCAGGCTTCGTTGGAGGAGGCGATGCCGATGCGCTATTACAGGCGCCAGGAGAGGGGATCGTCGTCGGTGAAGGGGACGCCGGGGGCTGGTTTGCGCGATTTCTTCGGCTCCGCAACTGGCGGTTTGGGTTCGTTTGGTTCGGGGGTGAAACCGGCCCACAGTTTGGCTTCGGCGACGACGGCGGCCACCTTGGCGCGGCGGGCGGCGTTCTGGGTAAGTTCGCGGGAGCAACGGAGATAAGTCCGCTCGGCGGCCGCGGCGTAGCGCTTGAGCGTGGTGAAGGCATCGGCGGTGCGGCCGATGAGCGCGGCGGCGATGGCGGCGTCCGGAGAGGCCGCGCCAGAATCCGGAGCGCTGGCCAGGCGCTCGAGGACAGCGGCGATGAGGCGATTGGTGCGCTGGAGCTCCCAGCGAGACTGGGTCATCAGCTCGACCAGGAAGCGCTCATGTTCGGTTGTCGGCTGGAACTCCTCGCGATAGCGAGCGAGGCAGGCATCGAAGTCGGCCTGGTTTTCATGAGGGAGGACGCGGAAGCCGCCGGTGAGACCGTGGTTGACGGCGTTCTGGCTGAAGGTTGCTTTGCCGGCGTCGGTACGCGGGCCGGTTGAGGAGGTCGCGTTCTTTTGGTTCGCGACAATCTGTGCTGAGGAGCTCATGGATGAAGCTCTCCTTTCGCCCAACGTTTATCATGCGAGGGGGCGAAAACGAACTTCAGGGTGAGAGATTTCAGGCGTAAGTGAAGGGTGGGGTTGGAGTTGATCATTTTGAATGGGCTTGTGAATGCCGCACGGCCGTGGGCCACAACAGGGGATAGCGCCGGGTCCAAGCCCAGGGTTTGCCGCTTAAAGCAAGCTCAGACCTGGAGGAGCGTACCTTCGGCCGGCAGCCCGGTCAGGGTTGCGAGGGCGTGGATGTACCAGCGGAGTTGTTTTTCGTAGCGGGCGACCTGATCTTCTGTCTTGTAGTCGACGACGTGCCACCGGCCGTTCTCGAGCCATGCGAGATCGATGACGCCGTCCAGGACGCGGCTGTCGGACAGCTGGAACGTAATGGGCAGCTCGCGATGCGATTGCTCTGAAGCCGCGGCCCGCGCGAGCAGCGGATGCCGCAGTGCGAGGGCCGCGGCTCGCGCGGCATCGCTCTCCTCCTCGCTGGTGGCGGCGCAGACAACCGCGTGCAGCGCGGCGAGGCGTTCCAGTTCCGCGGCCGAGGCAGTCCAGGGCGCATCGCGCAGGATGGCGTGGAGCAGTGTGCCGAAGCGCCGGCCGGCGGAACGGGCGCCGTCCTCGCGGGCGCGCTCGATGACAACCGCCGCGGGAGGCGGATCGCCGGACAACTCCGTGACGCGGAAGATCCGGACGGTTTCCGCCGACGCTCGCGCGAGCACCTCGCCGCGATCATCTCTCCATTTCCGATAATCCAGCAGGCTCTTATCCGCCGCACCTTCGGCCTTGAGCAAATCGATTTGCGGCAGCCCGAACTTGTCCGGCACGTTCAGATCGAGAACGGCGGGATCGAACCAAAGCACGTCGTGGGTACCGCACTGGGGCTTATGCAGCCCCGGGCGGACGGACGACTCTCTGGAATCAGGCCACGGCCTTTCAAGAACGGTGCGATCGCCTTTGAAGTTCGGGTATGGCTGCCCGGCACGGCAGGCCCTGGCAGGTGGGTGGAGCGCCTTGTTCAGCGGTCCGAGCCAGCCGGAGAACGGATGATCGCCAACGGCGGGAACCACGAGGAGGTCGCGAGCGCGGGTCGCGGCCACGTAGCACACGCGTACGCCTTCGGCCTGCTCACGCGCGTGTTCGAACGCTTCGTGCTCGATCAGTTCGCGGGGAGCACAGCGAAGCAGCCTGGTGGCGCAGAGGTTTTTTTCGGAGTCGATATAGCGATCCGGCTCCTGAGCGCAGAGATTGGCGGTCAAATCGGCGAGGATGACGACGGGAAACTCCAGACCTTTGGCGGTGTGCACGGTCATGAGGCGCACGCCGTCGTCGGCTTCCTCCAGCACGGGGGCCTCGGGCGCTTCAGTCTTCTCCGCCTGCTCGTTCATCTGTTCGACGAATCCGCGGAACGAGAACCCGCCCGATAGTTCGTACTGGCGAGCCAGGTCGCAGATGCGATGAACATTGGCCAGCACCTGCTGCCCGCCGGGCCGCACCGCGAAGGCGGCGTGCGCCCGGGCGCTGACGAGAAGGCCGTTGACGGTATCGGCGACGGGGCGGATGTTACGCCAGCGATGCAGCTCGGCGAGCACCTGCAAAGCCTCCAGCACGGGCGCAAAATGGGCCGCAGCCTCTTCCGGATAGCGGCGGTAAGGATGGAGCTTCTTGTACTGATGGCGGAACCGAAGCAAAACGCCATCGGGAATGGCGAACAGAGAGCCGCGGAGCGTGGCGTAGATGGAAAGCTCGTCCTCGGGCCACTCGATGGCGTTCAGCGCGGTGCGGACGGTGTCCACCTCTTCTTGATCGTGGAACGACTTCGACCCTACCAGAAGGTGCGGGATTCCGCGGGCCTCAAGCGCGCGGACGTAATCGCGCGTGAGGTCGGTGCGGAAGTTGATGAAGCGGCGAAACAGGATGCAGACATGCCGCTCACGAACGGGGACCAGTGCGCCGCCTTCGCGCACCTGCCAGCCGCTTTCGCGCAGCAACCAGTGAACGAAGGCGGCGACGGTTGCAGGCAGGCAGGCATCGATAGCGGTTTTGGTCACATCTCGCGAGCCGTACGGCTTCGGAGCGGGGAGAGCGATAATGGCCGGCTGTCCGGGAATCGGGTCGCCATCCTCCTCGAGGGGCGAGTACCGCGCCTGCGCGGTTTCCGCGTCGCCGAGCATTTCCGTTTCAAACGCGGCGTTTACGAATTGCCGGATGGCGGGCACGGACCGGTAGCTGCGCGTGAGATACACGCGGCCGGCTCCATGTCCTTCCAGCCGGTCCGACAGCTGTTGGTACAGGCTGACATCCGCGCGCCGGAACTTGTAGATGGATTGTTTAGGATCGCCGACCAGAAACAGTTTGCCTGGCGCGGGAACGGCCTGCATCCAGTCCGTCTGGCGGGGATCCGCGGCGGAGAGCAGCAGGAGAATCTCGGCCTGCAACGGGTCGGTGTCCTGAAACTCGTCGACGAAAATGTGCGTGTAGCGCCGCTGGAGACAGGTGCGGACAGTCTCGTCGTTCTTCAGGAGATTGCGCGTTAGCAGCAGGAGATCGACAAAGTCGAGGCGACCGGCGCGGCGCTTGAGGTCGTCGTAGGCGTCGAGGAGCGACCGCATCTCCTGCTGCAGCTGGCAGGCAAGGAGTACGCCGCTGTCAATGCGAAAAGCTTTCAGGCGCTCCTGAAACGTTTCGTAACCAGCAACGACGTCTTCGCGGGAGAACTGGTCGGAGAAGAACCCGCTGCCCTTGCGGAAGTTGCCCGGTTTCAGGTCCCGCCCGAGCTTCAGGAGAGCGGCCTCGAGGGTGTCATGGTCGGTAATGCCGCCGCGGTCGATCCACTCGATTCGATCGCGAATCGGGAGCAGAGATTTGACAAGCTGGTCGGTCATACGGCGGCAAGTGGACGCCACCTCCCAGAGGGTCCGCGCGTCATTGACGAGCGCGTCCACCGCGGCGTCGCGGTTGTACGGTTCGGGCTGCCACTGGGCGGTGAAGTCGCGCCATTCGGCGAGCTTGCGGCCAGCCATTTTGAGCTGCTCGACGGCGGGTCCACTCTCCCAGTCTTCGCGCCACGCCAGGCGGGCAAGGGCGCGCTTCAGGCCGGGTGAATCACGATCGAGCTGGCGCTGGAACCATGCGTTGAAGGCGCGATCGAAGATGCGCGCGGCCTCGCCTTCGGTCAGCTCTTCAAAGGCGGGGTCGATGTGGGCTTCGACGGGACGGGAGCGAAGGATCTGGGCACAGAAGCCATGGATGGTGCCGATGGCAGCCTCTTCGAGCTCCTCCAGTGCGGTTTCCAACCGGTTCCTGGTCACGGCATCGGTCTGCGCGTCGGCGCGCGCTTCATCGAGCTTCTGTCGAAGCCGGATTTTGAGTTCGCCGGCGGCTTTGTGCGTGAAGGTGACGGCGACGATCTCGTCCACGCGAGCGCGGCCGGCAGCCAGCACCTGCACGATGCGATTCACCAGCTCCGTGGTCTTGCCCGTTCCTGCGGAGGCCTCGACGACGAGGCTCTCGTCGAGGGAATGGCGAATGCGGCGGCGTGCTTCGGCGTCGTTCGCGGCCGGGCGTGCTGACGGCGTCATGGCATGTTCCTCAGTTCTTCGAGTTCGTCCAGTGGGCCCACCTTACGTTTCCAGCGCGTCTCTTCGTGCGGTCCGCAGGCGGAGCGGCAATCGCAGGTCCGGCATGCATCGCGGGCCGGGGCGGCGGGAAGCGTACCACAGGCAATGGCGTTGTCGATGATGGCGAGCACGCGCTCCATGCGTAGCCTTGCGTCCGGAGTGGCCGGGATATCCACGGCGCGGTAGTTGCCGCGCTGCGTGCAATAGAACAGGCGACCTGATTCGACGCGTGCGCCGAGGGCCTTTTCCGCTGCGAGCGCGTATAACAGCGGCTGTAAAGCGACGCCGCCGCCAACGATTGCCGGCGGGCGATCCGGGGGTTTCCCCGTCTTGTGATCGATCACACGCAGGGCGCCGCGCGTCGTGTGCCGCTCAACGAGATCGATGGCGCCGCGCAGGCGGGCTCCGTTTTCGAGGGTCACCGGATCTTCAATGCTGCCGGGATCGCGGCCGGCAGTGTCGCGGAGGCCAAAGGCCAGCTCGAAATGAAGCGGCAGCCATGAGGGGTCGACGCTGATGTTCTGCAGCCAGCCATGGAGATCGGTGCGGATATCCTCAAGCTCCGCGCGCCACACGCGCTGGATCGCGGGCGCCAACTCGTCGGCGTACTGGTCGGCGGTGACGTTCAGGGCGCGATCCAGAACTTCGAGGCAGGCGCTCAGGTTCGCGGCGCTCACGGGGAGCAGGCCGGCATGCTTCGCGCGTTCGAAGAACTCGTGCTGGATGGCGTGGAACAGACCGCCGCGGGTCAGCGGATCCATCTGGTTCAGCGGCTGAATGGTGTCGCGCGGCCTCAGGCCGTGCATTCCCAGCAGGGCAAAGCGATACGGGCACGCAGCGAAGGCCTGGAGCGCGGTTGGCGAGTAAGGGCGAGCGGAGAGGCGGTAGGCGGGGAGTGCGTCGGCGAGGGTCGAATCTGCGTTCAACAACCCGTCGTGAACGGTCCACTTCTTCATTTCCCAGCGGCTGTAACGAGCGCGGAGAGAACGGCCGAGCGGCTCGCTCACTTTGGTGAGGTAGCCCATGGCGCCGTGGCGCTCGGGGCCTTTCGCGGTGAGCGCACGATCGAGCGCAACGAGGTCGTACTCGGCGTCATCGACGGCGTCGGAAAACTCGCGAGGAGCAGGCCGGTCGAGCCGTGCGGGCGCGCGCGCCGAGGCCTTTTCCTGGAATTCGCGCAGATCGGGAAGAAAGCCGTGCGCGGCGCGGATCGCCTCCAGCGCATAGAACGAGGGCACGCGCGGCCGCGACTGGGCCAGATCGATACGCGGCCAGGAGAACACGAACTGCCGCGACGCGGATGCAACGGCAATGCTCAGCAGCAGCCGCTCATGCTGGCCGCGGCGGCGGTTGGTGAGCAGGACATCGGAAATTCCGCGGCGGCCCTCGTCCAGCAGCAGCGGATCTTCGGCGACCTTCTGCGGAAAAATGCCTTCGGCCAGCCCGGGAGTGAAGACGATGTCGAACACCCGACCACGCGCCTCGTCGATGCCGCCGATGAAGACACGGCCATAACGGCGGCCGTCGGGCTCGCGGCGCAGGAAGCGCAGCCTGTCGGAAAGAACGAGGGTGACCTCTTCCAGGCTGGCAGGGCCGATGTCAGCCATGGGTTCGAGCTCATCGAGAACCGCCAGGACATGACCGGGGGAGCGAAGCGAGGCGCGCGCCAGATCACGCAGAATATCGAGCCACTCGCCCCAGAGCGCCGAGCGCGACAACGAACTGAGGCGCTCGATGAGCGGAAGCGCGAATGCCTGGAGGTTGGCGAGGCGCTGCAATTCCGATTCGTAGTAGGCCTGGTCGGCAGGGTGTCCGCCGGAGCGGGCGAGTTTGAGGCGGAGTTCGTTTCCCAACGCATTGAGACGGCGCTCCCAGCGATCCGCGCCTCCCACAACCGCGGCATCGACCAGCAGGTGCTCCCACTGCGCGGGCGCCTGGAGGGTTCCTTCGATGACCGGCGAGGAATCGTCGGCGGCTTCGGTGGGCGCCGGCGCAGGCTGTTCGGTGAGGTCGCCGCCGCGCAGCGCCGTGTGGATTTCGTCGTCCACAGCGGGTTGTTCGGCGACCGTCGCACCGGGCGAGGGCGCCTGGCCGAGCGAAACGTACTCGGCGAAGCGCGACGCGGAACAGTTCTCGAGCGCGCAGGTGAGCAGCGCGAGGAAAGCGCGTCCGGCGGGATCGGGGCGCACCACTCCCCGGCTGAAGTACGCCGGGACGGCGGCGCGGCGGAGGGCCTCTTCGAGCAGTGGTTGGTAGCGGTCGGGCGAGCGCAGGAGTACGGCCATGCGGTCGAACCGCAGGCCCGACGCGGCGAGCTGCACGATGCGGCGAGCGATCTCGACACACTCCATGGCCTCACCGGGAGCGGAGAAGTAATCGATCGTCTTATCGGTGCTGTCGCACCGAGGCGTGTCGGTGGCAAAAAGCCAGCGCCGTACTCGGGAGAGCGTGCACTCATCGCGCGGCGTGGCGGCCTGCGGCGCCTCGTGGTCCATCAGGCCGTCGTAGAACGCACCGCTTTCGCGGTCGTGCGCCAGGGTGCAGGCGAGCGCGGCCGGGCTTTGCGAGACCAGCTTGCTGAGCAGCTTTCGCGCGAGCTCGGTCGGCACCGGCGCATCGAGGATCAGCATCGGCAATCCGGCCAGCCGGTGTCCTCCGCTCTCGATGGCTTCCAGGGCGAGCTCATGAATATCGGCCAGGTCGGCGAGGGAGAACGCGGCAAGCTGTTCGCCGTACATCTCGAGAGCGGCGGCGAGATCGTGGCCGGCGAGGCGGGCGCGGCGGCACTGCGATGCAAAAATACCGTTCATGCGCAGCTCGGTCAGGGTGCGCGCGAGGGCACGGGGAAATCCCGGCATCGAGGCGACTGGAGCGAAGTAAGTCCAGCCATTCTTCTGTCGCAGGTCGTAAGCTACGCGGGCGGCTACGGCTTCGGATGCGAACCCATCGGTAAGGCGGAGGCGCTTTTCGGCGAGGGGGCCCGCAGCGAGGACAGCGGCGACCTGGGAGACGGTGAACCGGTGCACGCCTACTGCGCCATTCGGGGCAGCCGCCCAGAGCGCATCGTCGGCCGCCCCGCGTGATGCGGCGATGATCAGGATCTCGCGCGGGCGATGCTCGGCAAGGAAGGACGCGATGCGGGGTTGGAAGCCCGCATACGAATCGCAGGAGATGGATGCATGTGTTTTCAAAACGGCGCCTCTTCTTCCTCGAGGTCGGGGGATATGGGTTCGGCGGCGCGCTGGTCGTGTTGATATGCCTGCAGCTGATCGACAAGGCGGAACACAAAATGCCGGTCGGCGGCGGACAAACGAAATGGGTTGAAGCTGCCGCTCAGGGTGATGGTCCCGCCACTGCGCAGGGGCACGGTGATGTTGGTGGTTTCATCGCTCTGGTCCGTGGCGGGGGATGGCTTGAAATGCGACGCGCGGAGCTTGCCGGAGAGCGCGGGCGAGATGGGCAGGCGGGCATAGGCGCAGGCATTCAGGAGAAAGGACACCGATTTCCTATGCGTGGCCCCGCTGATGCGAGAGCCGGAGAGCGCGCGGTCGAGATCGGCTGGCGACTTGGCGTCGGCGACGATGCGCAGCAGATCGCCGTAAGCGGCTCGGAGGACTTCCTGCAATGTTGCCGTACGATTCTCGGGATCGTTGGCCAGCCGGCGGAGGCGATCGGACGGGGAGCGGTGCGCATCGGTGAGGCCGAGGAAGGCGTAGGTCTTGAGAAGCAGAGTCGCGGTGTAAGGTGATTCGCCGGCCCATGTATTTCGGTCGAATCGGGAGGGCAGAGAAAGGGCGATCGCGTCCAGCGACTCGCGGAAACGGGAGAAAGGCATGTAAGGCAGGGTAACGCCGTCACTTGCCACTGGCAATATTGCCATTTGCAAGATTATGGACCGGAGCGCGCGAACATTGTCAAGGAGGTTCGCGCGCCACCTTGGACGGCGGCCGCTGCCGTAATACTGAGGGGCGGAACCGTTCGCGCGCACGGCGAGTCCAAGAAAGAAACATGGCCGGCCTGCTGCGGGACATTCGGCACGCGTTTCGTCTGTTTCGGCTGGCGCCCTCGGTGACAGCGATTGCAGTAGCGTCGGTCGCGCTGACGATCGGAGTCACGGCCGTGGTGTTCACCGCACTTCGGGCCGTGGTGCTCAAGCCTCTCCCTTACATTCGTCCGCATGAACTGGTGGTGCTCAGCAGCGGCGGCCGGGCGGCGAACTGGGTGTCATGGTCGGACATGCAGGATGTCGCGCGGCGCAGTCGCACGCTGCAGTCGGTCGCGGCGTATCACTACACGGTGCTCAATATGATGGGCGACGGCGCGAGCCCGCCTGAAGCGCTCTACGGGCTGTCGATTCCGGCAGACCTTTTTCCGATGCTCGGCGTCGCGCCCATGATCGGCCGCAACATCCTGGCGGACGAGAACCAGCCGAAGCGGAATCGCGAGATTATCCTCAGCTACGGGCTGTGGCGGCGCCGGTTCGGCGGCGATGCCGGTGTGATTGGCCGCGGCGTTGTTTGCAACGGCTACGCTTACCGAATCATTGGAGTGATGCCTCCGGGCTTCGATTTTCCGTTGCGGTTGGCAACCACGGTTCGCACCAATGCCCCTTACATGGAGTTCTGGGCGCCGAGCGATCTGACGCCGGCCAAAGATGTTGACCGCAGCGTCTCCTGGGGCGCGGTAGCGCGGCTGCGGCCGGGTGTGACGCAGGCTCAGGCACAACAGGACCTGGACGTGATCGCGAACGCGCTGGCGCGCGAATACCCACGCACGAATCGAGACCGGCGCATCGAGGCGATCCCGCTCGAGGGGCAGATACTGGGCAACTCGCGTCCCGCGCTGCTGCTGCTGATGGCGGCCGGCGGATTGTTCATGCTGATCGGCTGCGCGAATGTCGCGAATCTGCTGCTGTCGCGTTCGCTGGCGCGGCAGCGCGAGATGGTCTTGAGGCTGGCGCTCGGGGCGGCGCGGACGCGCATCGTTCGGCAGCTCATGACGGAGAGCTGCGTCGTGGCGCTGCTCGGCGGTCTACTGGGATTCCTGTTGACCGCCCTGGCATGGAAGGTGCTGCCGGCGCTGCTGCCCCAGAACATTCCGCGCCTGATTACCGCAAGCGTGGACTGGACCGTGTTCGGGTTTGTCCTCGGCGCCGCCGTTTTGAACGGCCTCGTTTTCGGCATTGTTCCCGCGCTGCGGGTCACGGCGGCCGATCCCGCCGACGGTCTGCGGGCCTCGGGCGTTCGCGGCGCTGCGGGCCCTGAACGCAACCCACTGCGGTTCGCGATCGTAATCGGCGAGGTCGCGATGACGGTGATTCTGGTTATCACCGGCGTGCAACTCGCATCCGGGTTCGTGCGCCTGATGCGTGCCGACCTCGGTTTCGAGCCGCACCACGCGCTGGCGGCGATCATCGTTCCACAGGGGCCGAATTACAGCACGCCGGAACAGCGCGCGCCGTTCTTTCGCAGGGTGCTGGATAGAGCGCGGCAGCTTCCCGATGTCGAATCCGCCGGGGTGGCGAATGCCGTTCCGTTCAGCGGTGAGAACATCGGCGCGTTTATCGGCACTCCGGATTCGCCGATTCCCGCGCAGACGCCCGCCAACACGGCCGAGTACGATTCGGTGAGCGCCGGCTATCTGCAAACGCTGCGGCTGCGCCTGATCGCGGGGCGGTGGTTCACGCCGGCGGATGAGAGCAACCCCTGCGTGGTGATGATCGACGAGAACGCCGCGCGGCGGTTCCTTCGCGGCCGTGATCCCATCGGTCAGCGGCTGTGCATCAACTGCGCCGCCGGGAAGCCGCAAGACTGGAAGCAGGTGATCGGGGTTGTCAACTCCATCCGGCGCTACTCACTCGAGGCGCCGCCGGATCCCGAGATTTACATCGCCGGCAACACGCTCGGCAATGTCGATTTCCTGGTGCTGCGCGTGAAAGGGCGCGTTACCGACGCAGCCGGTCCGTTGCGGCGCATGGTGGCCGGCATCGATCCGGGCGTTTCCGTGTATCTCGCCGCGGAAATGAGCAGCTTTATAGGCGATTTCATTGCGGACCGCCGTTTCGTTATGGCCGTTCTGGCGATTACGGCCGCGCTCGCGCTGCTTCTG
>Ga0070739_10007973_pt1 | contig 11011 bp, 9 predicted proteins | sample Coa_R1_7_FD_66445 | JGI IMG/M metagenome (GOLD analysis project Ga0070739, IMG submission 66445) | Surface soil microbial communities from Centralia Pennsylvania, which are recovering from an underground coalmine fire - Coalmine... | ecosystem: Environmental > Terrestrial > Soil > Unclassified ... | reverse complement strand
GGCCTCGATCACGAGCGGCTAACCTACCGCCACGCGGGCCGCGACTTTCGCTTGACGGATGTGTACGGCGAAGTTGTTCGCGGCATCCTCGCCTGACAAGCTGACGCCGCCGTTTCGAATCCGCGTCCTTCAACCTCGAAGCCGCCAATGGCGAAGGGCGGTGGCCCAGCGCGGAAGCATAGCCCACTCCTGCGTTTGTGTTGGCAGGGTAGCTGCCGACCGGAGTGGAGGGCGGTATCAGCCGGCAAGTCGGAGGATCACAAGACCAAACCGATAAGGCAAAAAGCAACCCGATACGCTCTCTTTCCCATTGCATAGCTCTGGCCTCAAACCTTACAATTACTTCAGTATCCTCCCCATTCGCCTCTTGTGCTCGTGCTGGCCGAAGCGGGGGATCGACATCCCGAACGGATGGCGAGGGAGGGTGAATTCCATCGAGAGCCGGCGCCCGTGTGCAAACGACGCACTCTCGAACAATTCCCAATCCAGGCGGATGCGCGCGTTATCTGGGTAGGGTGGTACACCGCGCTCAGGGATGATTTCGCCTAACAGAGGTATCTCCATTCGCCCCCCAACTCCGACGAGCAAGGACGGTGGCCTTTTCCACCGTTCGTGCTGACGCCTGATTCGAGTGTCCCGGCTGCCGTGACTCCGCATCGGAGCCGGCATCTCTCGTCTGTTGAAAGAGGTCGTTTCATGAAACTAAGTTTGGTAGTGCAGACGCCTGGTCACAACCAGGGCAAGGTGCTGGAGATCAAACTATCTGAATTCGTGGTCGGCCGCGATCCCCAGTGCCATCTCCGCCCCTCCAGTCTGAAGATCAGCAAGCGTCATTGTGCCGTGCTCCAACGCGACAACAAGGTTTTCGTTCGCGATTTGGAGAGCATCAATGGCACCTTCGTCAACGCTGCGCAAGTCAAGGGCGAGGTCGAGTTGCACGACGGCGATCGCCTGAAAGTGGGTCCGCTGCTCTTTGAAGTGAAGATCGAGGTTGCCGCCCCAGTGAACCGACCAGAGGTTTCAAGGAAGCCGACCACGAAGCCCGCTGCCAAGGTAAACACACCCGCTGCGTCGGTTGACAAAAAGACCAGCGCTCAGCCGGCCGTCGCTCGGAAACCGGCACGAGCCGCATCCGCCGCAGCGACCGACACACAAACCGATGCTCCGGCCGCCCAAGCCGAGGCACAAACGGATACCCGTGCCGAGGGAGGGGTTATCTCTAGCGATGAGGACATCGCGGCCATGCTGCTGTCCTTGCGGGATGACAGTAGCGAGGGACCGTTCGGCAGTGGTTCGGGGGTTCCCGAAGGCAGTACCATCCACGAAATTCCTCCGCCGACCGGTCTCGCGGCACAACTGACCCCCGAACGCGAAAAGGCCAAGCATGCAGCATCTGGCAATACCTCGCAAGCCGCCAAGAGCATATTGGCCAAATACATGAAACAGCCGCGGGCACAATAAATCCATCTTCCTCAAAGGAATGGACCTTGAGGCATCAGCAACAACCGCGGTAATTGATGAACGGCTCAGATTACAGTTGAGCAGGATAAACCTCCATCGGACTCGCTATTCCATTAGCGGAATCGGCCCTACAGCAGCCCCTTCACTTCCCCTCGACCTTCCCGGATCGGCGCAGGGGCACGAAGCGCACGGGCAGCAATTCCCGCACCTCGCGCTTGCCGTCTGATCCCTTGGTGACGACGCGCAGGGTTTGATCCTCCCTCGAATCTCCCACGGGAATGACCATCTTGCCGCCCGGCTTGAGCTGCTCGAACAGCGGTCGGGGTATTTCCTTCGCCCCGCACGTCACCACCACGGCGTCGAACGGCCCCTTGTCCGGCCAGCCCAGGTAGCCGTCGCCCGCCTTGACATGCACGTTGCGGTAGCCCAGACGCTCCAGCCGTTTGTTGGCGGCCTCTGCCAGCTCTGGGAGCAGCTCGATGGTGTAGACCTCACCGACCAGCTCGGCCAGGACAGCCGCCTGGTAGCCGCTGCCGGTCCCCACCTCAAGCACCCGTTGCCCGCGCCGGGGATTGATGGCTTCCGTCATGAAGGCAACGATATACGGCTGGGAGATGGTCTGGCCCTGCCCGATGGGCAGAGGGCGGTCGGCGTATGCCTGGGCGCGGCTGCCTTGGGGCACGAACTCGTGACGCGGCACCTTGCCCATCGCCGCCAGGACACGCTCGTCCTTGATCCCACGCCCAGCCAGCTGTCGCTCAACCATGCGTTTCCGCGCGGCCTCCCAAAAGCTTCCGGGCGGCGTCTGGGCCGGGGAGCAGTTGCAGGCCGCCAGAGCCGCCGAGCAGGCCAGCACAACCAGGTTTCGTCTGAGCCGAGAAAAATGGTTCATGGCTGATTCCTCCCTCAACACCAGAGTTATTGTATCCCCGGCCCCGTATCCGTTCGCGGTTCTGCACGCTCAGAACTCGGACAGTCTCACGTCATAACCGGTCGGCAGCGTTTTCTTCGTGAGGCGCGGGCCGCCGCTGCGGTCTGCCACGAGAATGTCGTCATTATCTACGCTAATTTGAAGTTCAGAAGGCGGGCTTGGCGGGCACGATGTGGACGACCGTATGCCGTGCCCCCGAACAGAAGGCCCGCGCTATCTTTCAACGGCAACTGCGACTGTACTCGGTCGGTCGCTTTCGCCTGGTGGCACCTGACGGCAAGATCGTGGCCGAGGGTAAGGCGGTACTACTCTTCAGCAACAACTGACCCGCCGATTCCGTGAACCCAGGAAGGCGCCGTCGTTGCGTGCCCCGCTGGAGCAGAAATTACGTGCCTTGGCCAAGTGGGCCGGTAGTGTTTTGCAAGTCAGCCAGACCTCGATAACCTCTTATTCCGGCTGTGCATCCTTCATTCGGTAGTCCATCTCGGCCACGATAATGCGAGCCAGCACCGTGATGATTTGTCTCTGGCGGTCGGAGGAGTCGAACTGCCCGGCGGCTAGTAAGTCGATCTCTTGGCGCAGCGCCCGCAAGCTCGCCCACAGTTGATCTCGCTCCGAAGTCTCCTGGGCCTGCTCAGAGTCCATGAGGTTGCTCCTTACCTTTGCACCCCATCGTTGCTTCTCAGTCCTTCTCAACGACGATTGGGTTCTGAATCCAATACAAGCACACTGCCGCAACAGTGGCGTGATTACGATCTACAAAAAAGTGCTTTGTTCGACTGCCTACACTTCCGAGTTGGGCCTTGCCGGCAGCGAAGCAATCGGCTCAGAACCGTCTTCGCGCTGAGCCGGTGGATTCCGACGCAGCCATTTCTCGCAGATTACCAGAATCTTCCGAATGTCCTCGGGGTCCACTGGCTTGGGGAGATGGGCGATAAAACCAGCCTTTAGCGAGCGGCGCATATCGGCGTCTGTGCAATGACCAGAATGAACAACGATGAATGGCGTTTCTGAATTGGGTTTCCGTAAGCGCTTGGCCACTTGGTACCCGTCCATTCCCGGCAGGCCGATGTCCAGAACCACTACGTCCGGCTGGAAGCTGTCGGCCACGTCCAGCGCCGCCGGTCCATCGGTAGCATCGCGCGCTTCATATCCCCAGCTCTGCAATAGTAATCGCAGGCTCAGAACAGAATCGGGGCAATCATCGACAACGAGAACGCGCAGCATCGGTGGTGCGCCTTGTTTGGGCGATACCGTGAATGTGAGCCAAATCGTCAGCCACAGGCACACATGACCCGATGGGGTTGGCGGCCATCGCCAGCAAGATTTGACGTGCTTATGATGGTAACGCGCAGCGAAGCGAAAGTCTAGGGAAACTGGTCAGAGCAGAGGTTTTTTCTCTTTTATACCAGCGCCCGAACAGGAGAATCAGAACAGGCAAGCTATCCGCAATGTCTTCGCCTGCTTGGCCGCGAGCATCAACGCCTTGGCCGAAATCATCGGCACAGCGACGAACAGGCTCCGGCAACAAATCGAATTGGACGGCGATGGCGAAGCCGGTAAAACGGTTAAGCCGGAAAGCGACCTTCCCCTGCGTAGGGAACGCCTGCTAGAATTTATTCTCCCCAACGACGGGTATCCTCACCCAACCCGCCGATTGCCTTCGCCACACAGTACACCTAGCCCCTCAATTACGGGGGCGGCCTCCTCCCAACGATGTGCGGAGGTTCGCCGCATCGCCACACCCCAGCGCCTCTGCCGTTGCGCGATGCCCTATTGCCGGCAGAGGCGTTTCTACTTGACATGAAAACGTCTTTATGTATAAAAAAAATGTCCCGTTGTGAGTGTCTTCAGTGACTGGGCGACGCTGAAGGGATTCCGACGGGACTTTTTCCACTTCCTGCTTGGCAAAGTTTATCATACCATCAGAGAAGATCTTTGAACCTGCTGCGTCGGCAGGCTCCCGCTGGTGATGAGTCCGAAAAAAGAGAGAGTCATGTCGCTCCAGCACCCAACGAAGGGTTGAGGCGACGCAACCACAACCATGAGGATGCAGCCTATGGAAAATCAGGTCGTTGTTCATGAGGAGTCCTTCGGCAGCCTGGGGATTTATTACCACTGGCAGATTCTTGACCAAAATGGGAACGAATTATTCCGTTCTGCTTACCACAACGACAGGATAGCTTGTTTAAATGAGGCTATCGAGAAACTCGACGATTTCCGGCACCACGGATTAATCTGACATCCAGGAAATCACCCGGATGCCTTGACATTAACAGAGAGACAATCGTCGTCACAGTTCGATGTCCGGGACGATGTTCTGGTCCGATTTGGGCGGGCGCACATAGCTCTCGTCCGAAGGTCTGCGTGGCGGCAACTTCAGAGGCGGCGGGGTGGCATCTTCGTAGGGAACCATACTCAGAATGTGAGCGATGAAGTTCAGACGGGCACGCCGCTTGTCGTCGCCCTCGACAGTGTACCAGGGCGCTTGCTTGATGTCGGTATGGTTGAACATCTCGTCCTTGGCCTTGGAGAACTCCACCCATTTGTCTCGTCCTTGAAGGTCCATCTCGCTCAATTTCCAACGGCGAGCAGGATTTCCCGCACGATCATGGAAACGGCGTTCCTGCTCCTCGTCGCTGACGGAAAACCAGTATTTCAGAAGCATAATGCCCGAACGGACGAGCATCCGCTCGAACTCCGGGCACGAGCGCAGAAACTCCGTGTACTCTTCCGGGGTACAGAAACCCATGACGTGTTCGACCCCGGCTCGGTTGTACCAACTGCGGTCGAACAGGACGATTTCCCCGGCGGCAGGCAGGTGGGCGACGTAGCGTTGGAAATACCACTGGGTCCTTTCCGTGTCGGAGGGCTTACCGAGGGCGACGACGCGGCAGCCACGGGGATTGAGCGGCGCGGAAACGCACTTGATGGCGCCGCCTTTTCCAGCGGCATCCCGGCCTTCAACGAGAATGACGAGTTTCTTCCCCGTGGCCTTGACCCAGTATTGCATTTTGACGAGTTCCATGTGCAACTCGTCCAGTTTCGCTTCGTAGTGCTTGCGCTTCAATTTGCCATTCTTCCCCGCCTGTTCAGAATCCTCCTTGCTCTGGGAATCTCTTCTATCGTTCTTACCCATGATTTTTCCCCCTCTCTCATCTGGCGAGGCTGGTCCTCGCTCCACTTATCGATCACAGCAATCCCAGGTGCCACGAGGAGCGTCCGGATCATCGCAGATGAGGGCTAGACTCTTCGTCCCGGAAGGCGGTTCTGACCACTTCAACGGCGGCGACCGATCTGCTCCATCGCCGGTGTACTGCTTCGGAATGGTCTCGCCCGGTTGGAACGCCATACTGGTGAGTTCGATGGACACGGTGGAACCTCCTGCTTGCGTCTCGTTTGAGGCTCGCTTGCATCCTACTCCCAGAAAGAGACTGGTGAAAGAAGAAATCAGTAGCATTCCGGCGGCGTGCGCTTGCAACGTCCCTCGATACTACGCTTCCTCTTGAGTTCGTCCCTCAGTCTAAATCCCTTTCTAGCCTTTTGTTCCCGTCCCAATCCAGACACCGCTGCCTCTAATGTCACCGATGGACCATCCGGCTTGATGAAGGCGAGCAAAGGAATCGTCAACGCCGGGGAACAGATGAGTCCTTTTGTTCGGAGTGTTTCATCCGGAATTACTCATTAAGCACCTTTAGCTGTCCTTTATTGTCTTCCCTGAATCCTGTGCCGGCAGAGCATGCAGTCCGCGCTTTTGGCATAGTGGATCTGACTGGCCAACGGCTCGCAACCCGGAGGAACAAGAGCATGGCCCAAACAGCCTGCGCGGCGATGAAAGACCCTATCAGGCAAAGGCCGCTCATCCGCGCGGGCAAGACCATAAGGAGGGCGCCGAAGCCAGCGGCTACGGCCACAGTGGTCTTGAGGAGGTAGGCCTGTTCCCTTGAGGCCCGGAGCAGAGCAGAGAGGAAGTTGATGGCGAAATCGAACACGAAGAAGACGGCGAGCAAACCCATCAACCCCACGGAGGCGGTCAGAATCGCTTCGCCGTCTGGGCTGGCTCCGATAAGCCAAGCGAGAGCGGGCCGGCCGCACACGGCGAACGCCCCCCAGGGCAGGAGGAATGCTAGCACCGCGGAGAGGCCGAGGCAGCGCCACGTGACGCACGCCAGCTCGCGGTTATCGCCGTGGCCGATGGCCTGGGCGGCGGCAGCGCCGACCACCTGAGAGCTGCCCCAGGCAAACGAGAAGAGTAGCGGGTAGACGCCCGAATGCGACAGGGTCAAGGCAGCCGACGTGATGTCCCCGGCGCGGAGAGCTGTGAGGTACAGCAACAATACGATGAAGGCGGCCACGAGCTGCTGTAGGCCAAGCATACTCCCTTCGGTGAACATCGCCTTAAGAAGCACCCGGTTGGGCCGGCGAAGCGGAGCCACGAGACCACCCAGCTCGCCACGAGCGAGGGCGAGGGTCGCCACCAGCGCCGCCAGTGCTGCTCCCAGGCGTGCCAGACCGGCACCCGTCACCGACCACGACAGCAGGCCCGCCAGCAGCCAGGCGAGTGCAAGGTGAACCGTGATGGGGACAATGCTCACTGCCATCAGTATTCGCGGCCCAAGGCGCATGGTGCCGGTAAAGTAACCGGTGAGGGCGCTCGTCCCCAGCAGAGGACCAAGCGCGAGGGCCTGTGTGGCAAAGAAGAGAGCCGCCGTGCGCGCGGGTTCGACGGCGAAGGCGGCCGCGACTCCGGCAGCCCCAGCCAAGACGATGCCGACCGCACCCCAACCGCCTGCCAGCAGCAGCGCCTGTCCAGCCGCCGCCCGCGCACCCTCGTGGTCCAGCTCACCCGTGCAGCGCCCCACTACAAGGGGGCAGACGTTGACCATGTTGGCTGAGAAGGCGTGGAAGACGCAGAAGGCGCTCCAACTCACGCCCAGAGTCAAGGTAGCCACCGTATCGGCAGCCAGTATTACCCGCTCGACGAGGTTGCCCGTTTTCCCAACGGCAAAGATCAGCGTCTGTGACAGGATCTGAGCGGATAAGACTCGCAGGCTTGACGTCTCTGGGTGCTCGCTCATCAGTGATACCTCCGCTGGTGTTCGTGCCAGCTGTCTCGCCAATGGATGTCGGACGCTCGCGCGTTGTTCCTCTCGACGGTCGCTGCACACGATGGCGCGGGAGGCGCGCAGCGAGAGCGCTATCCCGTCAAGCGAGCGTCTCCAACTGGGTCAGACTTTTTCTTTCACTTCGGGTCGTGGTCGTGATTTGACTGCCCGCACCACATGCCTGGTCAGCCGCCACTCGCCAGGCCACTACCTAGTAGGGCTGGCGCCTGCGCCCGCTCCTTTCCGTTGGCGGCAACGCGAGCGGAACCCCATTGGCCTGAATCAAGGTAGCGGAGCAGAACCTCGGCTTCTCGGCACACCGTCGCGGCGTAGATCAGCGCAGCATCGATGGCGTCGGGGTCGCACGAACGGGCCAGCTCCTCAAGCCGTCCCAGCAACCCCTCAAGAGCGGCCAGCCTGCAGAAAGCAAGGCTCCATACGTTCTCCAGTTTTTCGACCCCTTTCGCCGCCCGAGCGATCAAGTTACGCGCCCGCGCCACGCAATCGGCATCGGAGCTGTATCGGTCGTCCATTGTTGTCTCCCGATGTGTTCCCTGTTGTGGTACGCTTCCTTCCCTCCTCCGCCTGCCTGGCCAGCGGCGTTGCTGCTTTTCAAATGTTCGTGGCAGGGTCCAATAAGAGAAGGCACAAAAGCGGCGCTTTCGGGGCGCGGATTTTTTCAAAATAAATATGCGGATAATGTGAAAGGGAGCCTTGAACTGAGAGAAGTGGCTGCGGAACGCCGTTCATTTCTGTACGGCAGTCGTCTCCTCCAACGGAGTCGCGTCCCAGACCGTGATACTCTGGTCGTCGCTGGCCGATGCTAACCGGTGCCCATCCCGACCGAAGGCGACGGCGCGGATCGTGCTGAAGTGCCCTCGCAGCGCTAGCAGCTCGTTTCCGGCCGCATCCCACAGTCGCACGGCCATGTCATCGCCCGCCGATGCCAGGCGTCCCTCGGGACCATACGCCAGGCCGCGTACCGGTCCCGTGTGCCCGCGCAGATTGCGGACCAACTCCCAAGTGGCCACATCCCAGACGCGGATGGCATGGTCCCGGCCGGCGGTGGCCAGGCATTGGCCATCGGGGCGGAAGGCGACGGCATAAACCGGACCCCCATGGTCGCCGAGGGCGATGCGCTGCTGGCCTGTGCCGGCGTCCCACACACGGACAAGCCCATCCGCGCCGGCGGAGACGATGCGGCTCCCATCGGGGCTGAAGGACACCGCGTGAACGGCGCCCTCGTGACCCGTCAGGCGGAGCATCTCTCGACCCAGCGCGACATCCCAAACCCGAACCGTCCCGTCTTCGCCGGCGGAAGCGAGGCGATCGCTGCCGAGGCTGAAAGCCACAGCATGAACGGGGCCGTTGTGACCACGCAGGGAGAGCGTCTCCCGCCCGGAAGGCGCCTCCCGAATGCGGATGACTCCATCGTCCCCCGCGCACGCGAGTTGAACGCCGTCGGCGCTGAACGCTAGGCCGTTGACGGACTCGGGGAGGCTTCGCCATTTAACGACCTTCCCTGTGGTTATGTCCCGGATCCGCACTGCCTTGTCGCGGGTGGCCGAGGCGAGGTAATCACCGGCCGGGCTGAAGGCGATGCTCGTGTACCCCTCGTTCGCCCATAGAGTCAAGTCATCATCGTGGCGGCGGGTGTCCGACAGTTTCCGGATGTCCCACAGTTTCACGGTCCGATCTCGGCTCCCCGAGAGGAGGCTCTCACCATCGGGGCTGCACGCCACCGTGGTGACTGCGCCGTGATGCCCGCGTAAGGTGAAGGCGGGATTGCCGGACCTCGTGAACCACCCCCGTACCATGTTGTCCGCGCAGGCGGCGGCGAGGATATGGCCATCCCGGCCGCAGAAAGCCACGCCGGACACCCCGATCTGGTTCGGGGTGAGGAACTCCTGGGACGTTAATTTCTCCTGTGGCGTTGATTTGCCCCACACCCGCACTACCCCGTTTGAGCTACCGGCGCCGACCCATTGGCCATCGCCACTGAAGGCGATGCTCGTCCAGGTCACGGTTAACCGCTTGTTCTGACCCTCAAGGGTACCTATTTCCTTGAGAGTGGCCACATCCCAGGCGATGACTTTTCCATCGTGACCAGCGGGAGTGACCAGAAACCGGCCATCGGGGCTGAAGGCCACGGTGGCAAGCAGATCGTCCCACGACTTAGCGGCGAGAATCTCCCCATCGCCCGCGTCCCAGAGCTTCAACTCTCCCGAAGCTGGCTCTCCATTCGCCGTCGAGGCCAACCGCCGACCAGTGGGGTCGAAGGCCAACCCAGTGACCGCGCCTGCATGGCCTCGCCAGGCGAGCACCGCCTCTCCGCTGGTGGTATCCCAGACATGCACCGAGCCGTCGGCACTACCACTGGCCAGCCGCCGGCCATCGGGGCGGAACGCCACTGCTGTCACCGCAGCCGCATGGCCGCGCAAGGTGAGGACCGCTCGCAAGGATTGCCGGTCCCAGACCTTAATCACCTTGTCGGCACCCGCGGAGACCATGCGCGAGCCGTCCGGGCTGAAAGCCACCGCTAACACGGCATCGGTATGGCCGGAGAGAGTGGCCAGCTGACGGAGGCGGAAGAGCCGGCGGAGGTAGTGCCACTCCCAGCCGCGCAGCTCCTCAGGGCACTCGCCCAGAAGCCGCTCAGACACGTCGGCGTTGCCGGCTCGCCACTCGGCGTAAGCCTGGCCCATGGCGCGCGCGTACGCCGTCCGCCGCTCGGCCTCGGCGGAGGCCACGGCATGCCCCCATTGCTGCCAGTACGCCTTGGTAGAGTCCACGGCATTCCGCCATTGCCAGATCACACCCCCCAATCCCGCACAAGAGACGATTACGAGCAAGACAAGCATTGTTGCCAGGAGGGGCTTTCTCCGCGCCCATTTGATGGTACGGCGGCAGCGTCCCACCGGCCGTGCCTGGATCGGTTCGCCGCGCAGCCAACGCTCCAGGTCGTCGGCCAGGGCGGCGGCGGAGAGATAGCGCTGCTGCGCCTCTTTGTGCAGGCACTTCAAGCAAATCGTCTCCAGGTCGCGGTCCACCCGCTTGTTAACGCTGCGCGGCGCAGCCGGCTCCTGCTCCCGAAGCAGCAGGAGCGTGTCCAGGGGATTCGAGCCACGGAAAGGCGGCCGCGCGGTCAGCAACTCATAGAGGACGGCGCCCAGGCTGTATACATCGGCCGCCGTGCTTACGGCGGCCTGGTCGGCCGCCTGCTCCGGAGCCATGTAGCTTGGGGTGCCCACAATCATCCCCTGCTGGGTCAGGCTCGCCTCTCCCGGCTTTGGACCCAGGCGCTTGGCCAGGCCAAAGTCCGTGACGTACGGACGGCCCTCGGCGTCGAGCAGAATGTTGGCGGGTTTCAGATCCCGGTGCAGCAGCCCCCGCTGATGGGCGTAATGGACAGCGCGGGCCACCATACTCAGCAGCCTCACCCCGGCCGGCAGATCCGCCGCTAGGCGGGGCAAGTGCTGGGCGAGGCTACCCCCCTCGATCAGCTTCATGCTGA
>Ga0070739_10007972_pt1 | contig 11011 bp, 9 predicted proteins | sample Coa_R1_7_FD_66445 | JGI IMG/M metagenome (GOLD analysis project Ga0070739, IMG submission 66445) | Surface soil microbial communities from Centralia Pennsylvania, which are recovering from an underground coalmine fire - Coalmine... | ecosystem: Environmental > Terrestrial > Soil > Unclassified ... | reverse complement strand
CGACGTCGCGGACCTCGTCGTAGTCGAGCACCTCGCTCTGCGCGTCGACGCCGTACGCGACGAAGTCGTAGAAGCGGCCGCTGAAGTTCACCGGCGACCCGTGCGTCAGGTGGCCGCCCTGGTCGAGGCGCATGCCCATGACCTTGTCGCCCGGCTCAAGCAGCGCGAAATAGACGGCCATGTTGGCGCTCGCACCCGAGTGCGGCTGCACGTTCGCGTGCTCGGCGCCGAACAGCTCCTTGGCCCGCGCGCGGGCGAGCTCCTCGGCCTCGTCGACGACGAAGTTCCCGCCGTAGTACCGCTTGCCCGGGTAGCCCTCCGAGTACTTGTTCGTGAGCACCGACCCCTGCGCGGCCATCACGGCGCGCGAGGTGAAGTTCTCGGACGCGATCAACTGGATCGTCGTGTTCTGGCGCTCCCGCTCACGCCCGATGACGTCCGCGATCGCGGGGTCGGTCGCCGCGAGCGGGTCGGTTCCGGTGGTCATGCTCGCTCGGCCTCCTCGATCTCGGCGATCTCCTCGAGCCGGCGCACGTGCCGGCCGCCCTCGAACGCGGTGTCGAGCCACAGCTGGAGGATCTCCTCCGCCAGCTCGGGCGCCACGATCCTCGCGCCGAGCGACAGGACGTTCGCGTCGTTGTGCTGACGGGACATCCGCGCCGTGTACAGGTCGTTGCAGAGCGCGGCGCGCACGCCACGGATCTTGTTCGCGGTGATCTGCTCACCCTGCCCGCTGCCGCCGAGGACGATGCCGCGGTCCGCCTCGCCCGACGCGACCGCGCGCGCGACCGCGGCGCAGAACGGCGGGTAGTCGACCGGCTCTTCCGACGACGTCCCCAGGTCGTCGACCTCGTGACCGCGCTCCTTCAGGACGGCGACGAGGTGATGCTTGAGCGGGTACCCGGCGTGATCGGACCCGACGGCGACACGCATGTCCGCGCAGTGTAACGCCGGGTCCTCGACCGCCCCCGGAGGCTGGTGAGCCCGCGCGTTCAGTCGCCCAGCTCGGCGGCGGTCCCGTTGCGGCGCCGGTCGGCGCGGGGTGATCGGCGCTCGCGCGGGTCGAGACCGTCGTCGACGACGTCGAAGGCCGCGACGTCGACATCCGCGGGATCGGGCCCCTTCACGCTCCGGTAGATCGACGTCCCGAGGTGGAACAGCTCCTCGAAGTAGCGCTTGCTCTGCGTCGCGATGATCCCGAGGCTCAGGAGCTGCACGGAGAGCAGGAGACTGATCCCGAAGATGAAGAACGTGTGCGGTGCCTCGTGCCACGCGTTCTGGATCGCGCCCGTGAACCCGTAGTTGCCGAACGCCGACTTGTGGCCGTACTGCTGGGCGACGTGCCACACCACCCACCCGCCCGTGTAGAGCGACAGCGCGAGGAGGACGAGCCCCGGGAGGATGAAGAAGAGGAACGGCCGGAAGATGAACGCGCTGAACAACGACGACAACGTCGTCCGTCGCACACGCAGCGATCCGCGGCGCCGTACGCCACCGGTCGACTGGAACGACCAGTCGAGGTGCGCGGGGATCTCGACGATCCGGGCGCGCAGCACACGCGCCTTGTAGATGATCTCGGTGTTGATGTCGGTGTCCATCGCCTTGAGGCTCAGGCTGCGGAGGAACCGACCGTCGTAGACCCGGACCATCCCGGTCACGGTGGACAGGTCACCACCGGCCGCGAACGCGAGCAGCTTGTTCGCCCAGCGGCTCGCCTGGCGGCGCAGGAACGGGATGTTCGTCGTCCGCCCGCCGTGCATGTACGGCGACGCGATCACGATGCGCGCACGCGTGTCCTGGATGGTGTAGAGCAGCCGCCCGATGTGGTCGGGCGCGTAGCTCAGGTCGCAGTCGATGACGACGACGAAGTCACCACGCGACGCGTTGAACGCGTATCGGAGCGCCTGACCGAGCCGGAAGTTGACCCGGTGGTGGAGCACGCGCACGCCGGGCTCCGTCGCCGCGAACTCCTCGGCGAGATCGCCCGTACGGTCGCTGCTGCCGTCGTTCACGACGATCAGCTCCCACCGGTACAGGTCCTCGAGCGTGCGCATGTAGTCGCACAGCGTCCGGAGGCTCTGCCGGATGATCGCCTCCTCGTTGAACGCGGGGACGATCACCGAGACGAGCGGCCGGTCCTCCGGACGGCGCGGCGGCAGCTGCACCGGGTCCGGGATCGGGGTGGGCACGGCGTCGGGAGGGTGCTCGGTCGTCACCGCGAGACGGCTCCGTCGTGCTCCGGGACGTAGTCGAAGCGGGGCTGCACGGTGCGGAGGTCCGTGCGCGCGTCGAGCGCGGCGGCGTGCTCCCCCACCGGGCGCACGTCGAAGGCATTCGTGAGGAGGTCGAGGCTCATTGCGACCGTGTCGAGCTTGCGCGGCAACGGCAGGTCCATGCCGGGGAAGAACGCGAGCGCGTCGACGTCGTCCGCGGCGAGGAAGTCGAGCGGGTGCAACAGGATCGACGGACCGACGCGCGCCGCGCGACACATCGCGAGCGCGCCGCGGAAGTACGCGCGTGCGAGCGCCGGCGAGTACGCGCTCAGGTACAGCAGATAGCTGACGTGGATCGGCACCTTCGCCACCGGCATCGTCGTGACCGGGAGCTCGAGCAGCGTCGTGCCGTCCACCGACCAGCGGTACGGCCCGACCGGCCGGGCGCCGTCGCGCCACGTGCCGAAGAGCTGCGAGCGCTCGCGGCGTTGCTCGTCGTCGAGCCGCGCGGACCGGAAGTAGAAGGCGCGTGCGAGCGGCCCCAGGTACGTCGGCAGCGTCGAGGCGTCGTAGCGGTAGCCGCGCCGCACGAGCACGCGCAGTGTCGTCTCGGACAGGCTGTACCCCGGCCCGCGGAAGCCGGTCGGGTGCACGCCGGTCGCCGACTCGATCGCGTCCTCCGCGCGCGTCAGCTCCTTCTCGAGCTCGGCCTCGGAGTAGAGGTGCAGCCAGGGCTCGTGGCGGAACGAGTGGTTGCCGATCTCGTGACCGGCGCGGGACAGCGCGGCGAGCGCGTCGTGGTTCCGGTCGAGCGCGGCGTCCTGACCGACGACGAAGAACGTGATGCGCAGCCCTCGCGCGGCGAGGAAGTCCAGGACGCGCGGGACGACGACGTCGAGATAGGACGGGTACGAGTCCCAGCCGGCGTCACCGTGGGTCTTCATGTACGACCACTGGTTGTCCAGGTCCAGGGACAGGCTCGCAAGCATCTTCATGCGCGCCACCTTCGGAGCGTACTCACGCCGGGCCCGCCGACAGTGCGGCCTCCTCGACGGGTACCCCGATCCCGGCCGCCCACGACTCGGCGAGGTGGACCGTCTCGTCGACGTTCAGCGTGCCGTTCACGATGTGCGCGGAGTTCACGACGTGCACACCGGGGACGCTCGTCGCGGTCGGCGGGAGCGAGCGCGAGTAACCGAGCGTCGGGATCGCGAAGACCTGGCGCGCCCGTGAGACCCGGAACGCGAGGACGTCGTCCCGCGAGAACGAGGGGTAGATGCGAGCGAGCGCGTCGACGAAGCGCGCCTCGATCTCGTCGTCGGGCACCTCGAAGAGCGGGTCGTCGGGCGCGACGTACTTCGGGAGGTAGACGAGGGCGTTGCCGCCGAAGCTCGCGCGGTCCACGAAGGCCGACATCTCGACGACCGCGGTGAACGGGACGTCGTCCATCAGGTAGGTCAGGTAGTACGGGCCGAGCCCGTCGCGCAGCAGCAGAGAAGCGCACACGATCCCCTGGTACCGGATGCCCTCGAGCGCGCGTCGCTCGCCCTCGGAGAGGCCCTGCACGATGCGCGCCGCGACGTTTCCCGGCGCCGTGACGACGACGGAGTCGCACGCCACGACCTCGCCGCCCGCGAGGCGGATCTCCACGGGGTGCGACGCGGCGCCGTCGTCGTCGACGCGCGCGACGGACTGCACGGCGCGCCCGAGCGACATCTCGACGCCGCGCTCGCCGAGCACGTGCGCGAACCGCTCGAGGATCCGCGCGTAGCCGCCGGGGACGTAGCCGAACATCTCCTTCTTCAGCCCGGTCCGGCGCGCCGCGTAGAGACGTTGGATCGTCGCCCAGATGAACGCGGCCGACGCGTCGCGGTAGCTCTCGCCGAGCTTGGCGCGCAGCAGCGGCAGCCAGAAGCGCTCGAACGTCCGCCGGCCCGACCAGCGCGTCAGCCAGTCCGACACGGTGACCTGCTCGAGGTGCTGCCAGTCGCGCACGCGCGAGCCGTAGAGGATCGTCGCCGCGAGACGCGCCTTGTCGACCGGGCCGAGCGACGGCAGGCGCAGGAACTCGAGGCTGTTCGACACCGACGACAGCCGGCCGTCGGCGTAGTAGCCGGTCTTCGTCTCGACCCACCGCATCTCCGACTCGAGCCCGAGCTCGCGCAGCACGGCACGCACGTGCACGTCGGAGAGCAGGGTCACGTGGTAGTGGCGGTCCCACACGACGTCACCGAGATGCCACGCCGACGCGAGGCCGCCGAGCCGGTCGGCCGCCTCGACGAGCACGACGTCGTGCCCCTGCTCGCGCAGCCGCAGCGCGAGCGTGAGCCCGAGCATCCCGCCACCGACGATCCCCCACCGCTGCGGGGTCATGACGCCGCCGGAGCGCGCTCGGCGACGACACCGTCGTGGACGGAGTAGCGGGCGCCGCACGCGGGGCACCCGACGTCGTCCCGTTCCGTGGAACCGGGCTCGTCGAGCCGCAGGAACGGCTCGCCGCACCGGCAGACGCACGCGACAGAGCGCGCGGGCGAGCCGACGACGAGGTGGAAGTCCGGGACGGACCGCGTGACGACGGCGCCCATGCCGACCATGGCGAACCGTCCGATCGTGATGCCGCAGCCGACGACGCAGCGCGCCCCGATCGTCGCGCCCTCGCGGACCAGCGTCGAGCGCGTGTGCTCGTCGGGCTCGGAACCGCGGAGCCGGGTGAGGTCGGGCGTCGTGGCCCGCGGGAACCGGTCGTTGGTGAAGATCGTCCCCGCCGCGACCATCACCCCGCGCTCGATCGTCACACCGGCGCACACGTACACGAACGCGTTGAGCTTGACGAGGTCGCCGATCTCGACGTCGTAGGCGATGTACGTCTTCTCACCGATGATGCAGTCGGACCCGATGCGGGCCGGGCCGCGCACGTGGACATCCGACCACACGGAGGTCCGCGCACCGATGTCGACGCCGTCCTCGACGTCGGCCGTCGGATGGACTCGGGCGTCGGACGCGATCACGACGCGCCTCGCGCTCGCCCGCTCAGGCGACGCCGGAGATCCGGGCGACCGGGCGAGTCTCCTCCTCGTAGCCCTTCACCGGAACCCAGCCGCCGCGGCCGAGCGACTTGTACGCGGCCTCGATGACGTCGACGGAGGCGATCGCCTCCTCCGGCGTGATGAGGAGCTGCTCCTCGCCGCGCACCGCGCCGCAGAAGTTCTCCACCGCGCGCCGCATGCACTCGAGCTTCTTGTAGCCGTGTCCGAACACGACCCAGTCGGGGCTGCTCGCCTGCCGGTACTTCGACTCGCGCCAGCCGACCCGGATCGTGCCGTGGGACCCGTACACGTTGATGAAGCTGTCGAGCTCCTTGTTGATGCTCCACGACAGGTCGACCGTCGCGGCGACGTCCGCGGCCGTGCGCACGAACAGCTGCGCGGTGTCCTCGACGGGAAGGCGCTGCACACGCTTGGCCTCGACGGCCATGACCTCCGCGATGGGGCCGAGGAAGTAGCGCACGATGTCCACCGAGTGCGTGCCGTTGTCGATGAGCACACCACCCCCGCTGACCTCCGGCACCGCGTTCCACCGGTCGGCCATCGAGACGCGCGACGCGAAGGCGTTCTCGAACAGGATGATGTCGCCGAGGATGCCGGAGTCGACGATGCTCTTCGCGCGGATCACGTCGTCGACGAACCGGAACTTGGCCGCCATCGTGAGGACGACCCCGTGTCGCTGGGCGAGCTCGACGAGGTTGCGCGCGCTCGCGGTGTCGACCGCCAACGGCTTCTCGCAGAGCACGGACACGCGCCGGTTCAGGAAGTAGGAGCCGATCTCGGGATGGGTCGCGGGCGGCGTGCAGACGATCACGGCGTCGCAGCCCGCCTGCTCGCCCAGCTCCACGTGCGACTCGAACGGCATCGCGTCGACGCGACCGGCGAGCGCGCGGGCGGCGTCGATGTCGACGTCCGCGACCGCGACGAGCTGCGCCCGCTCGACGCGCTCGAACAGCTCGACGTACGCCCGAGCGATGCCGCCCGCACCGATCAGCCCGATTCGAAGCGGGGCGCTCACGACGCACCTCCTGCCAGCTTGTCGATCGACGCCGTGATCGCGGCCCCGAGGCCGTCGACGTGCTCGGGCTCGTAGCGCTCGTTCCACGGCAGGACGAGGATGCCCGCCAGCGCGGCGAACGCGCCCGGGAACCGGTTCTCGTCGTAGTCGACGGCCTCCGGACGAGCGAGCGTGAACGGGAAGCGGCTCATGCCGAAGGTGCGCTGGTCACGGAAGACCGCGCACTGGAACGCGGGCTTCTGGATGTAGCGCGGCGCGGACGCGATGCCGCCGACCTTCAGCTCCGCGGCCAACGCCTGCGGACCGCCCGGGACGACGCGCTCGTCGACGCGCAGGCAGTACTTCCAGTACGTGTGGACGTCACCGGGCGCGGCGTGCGGCGTCGAGATGCCGCTGACCCCGGCGAGCGCGTCGGTCAGGCGCTCGGCCATCGCGATGCGCTGGTCGACGCCGGCCCGCAGCTTCTCGAGCTGGGCACGCGCCACGGCGCCTTGGAGCTCCGTGAGCCGGTAGTTCAGGGCCAGGAACTCGTGGTCGGGGTCGGGCTCGCCGTACGGCCACGCCTTGTTCACGAACAGGCGCATGCGTCGCGCGACGGCGTCGTCGTTCGTGACGGCGAGACCACCTTCACCGGTGGTGATGTGCTTGCCCTGCTGGAGGCTGAAGCAGCCGACCGTGCCGATCGTCCCGACGAGCCGACCGCGGCTGCGCGCGAGGTACGCCTGCGCGCAGTCCTCGATGACGGGGATGCCACGCGACCGCGCGAGCTCCTCGATCGCCGGCATGTCGCACGGCGCGCCGAAGAGGTGGGTGACGACGATCGCGCGCGTGCGCTCGCTCAGCCGTGCCTCGATCGTCTCGGCCGTGACGTTGCACGACTCGACGTCCACGTCCGCGAACACGGGGATCGCGCCCTGGTACAGGATCGGGCTCAGCGCGCCCATGTCGGTGACGGGCGTGGTGACGATCTCGTCGCCCGGCTCCGGGTCGACCGCCGCCACGGCGAGGTGCACCGCGGCCGTCCCCGACGCGCACGCGATCGCGTGCCGTACGCCGAGCATCTCGGCGAACCGGCGCTCGAGCGCGGGCACCTGCGGGCCCTTGGTGCTCGTCAGCGTGCCGCTGCGGACCACCTCGGCGAGCAGCGCGAGCTCCTCGTCACCGAGCGTCCGTCCGGATGCGTCCTGGTCCGATGGCAGGACGAGCGGCGAGTCGACCAGGCGGACGTCCGTCACGGCGCCTCCTCCCGGGAAATCGCGAGACCGTGCGGTCCGGTCGGCCGGGCGGTCACGCCGCGCGCCGCGGCGTGACGTCGAATGACGGCACGTCTTCCTGAGTTCCCGGACACGCACAGCTTATCGGCGGCCACCCACCGTCCCATGAGAGGTATGCGAGGATTTCGCAGTTGCACCGAGTCGGGATATATCGGACCACCCACACGTGAAACCGTGATGAGACGGTTGAGCCCCGACCCGACCAGCCGAAGGTAACCACGTGGGACCCGTGAGCGACGACAATCCCGGGCGGCGATCCGGCGCCGTCGCCGTCGTGTACGGCACCCGGCCCGAGATCGTGAAGCTCGCCGGCGTGCTGCGCGAGCTCGGCGGGCGCGCCTGCGCCGTCCACACCGGCCAGCACTACAGCGCCGCGCTCTCGGACGTCTTCCTGACCCAGCTCCGCCTCGGCGCACCGGACGTCCGCCTCGACATCGGGGGCACGAGCCGCGGGCGCCAGATCGGCGAGGCCACCGTCGCGCTCGACCGGCTGTTCGCGGACCGGCGCCCCGCCGCCGTGGTCGTCCAGGGCGACACGAACACGGCGCTCGCCGGCGCGCTCGCCGCGAACGCCTCCGGCATCCCGCTCGTGCACGTCGAGGCCGGGTTGCGCAGCTTCGACCGTGCGATGCCCGAGGAGCACAACCGCGTGGTCATCGACCACCTCGCCGACCTCTGCTGCGCGCCGACCGAGACGAGCCGCGCGAACCTCCTCGCCGAGGGCATCCCGGCGGAGCGCATCGCCACGACCGGCAACACGGTGGTGGACGTCGTGCCCGAGATCGTCCCGGACGACGACGAGCGGCGCGCGCTGCTCGCGTCGCACGGTGTCGACGAGGATGCGTTCGTGCTCGCCACGTTCCACCGTCCCGAGAACGTCGACGACCCCGACGTGCTCGCGACGATCCTCGACGAGCTCGCGCGGCTGCCGATGCCCGTCGTGCTCCCGCTCCACCCGCGCACCGCGACGCGCGCGACGTCCTTCGGGCTCGACGACCGGCTGCGACGGCTGCGCGTCGTCGAACCCCTCGGCTACCGCGAGTTCCTCGGGCTCGCGGCGAGCAGCGGCATCCTGGTGTCGGACTCGGGCGGGCTCCAGGAGGAGGCGAGCGTGATCAAGCGGCCGCTCGTCGTCGTGCGGAACTCGACCGAGCGGCCCGAGGTCCAAGGGACGTTCGCGCGGCTCGTCGCCCCGGGCCCGGCCATCGGCGAGACGGTCGCGGACTGGTCGTCGGATCTCGACGCGCTGCACGCGCGGCTCGCGCAGACGCCGTCCCCGTACGGCGACGGTGACGCGTCCAAGCGGTGCGTCGCCGCCATCGACGAGCTGGTGACCCGCCCGTGAGCGCCGCAGGGTCGCGCGTCCGTCTGCTCCCACGCGAGCTGCTCGTCAAGACGAACCCCCTCGACCAGGGCGACTGGGCGTACCGCGGCGTGCTGGGACGCGTCGAGCGGATGCGCTTCGGCGCGATCGCGTCGCTGCTGCGAATCCGTCCGCGTGCGCGACGCCTGCTCGAGATCGGGTACGGCAGCGGAATCCTCCTGCCCGAGCTCGCGCGACACTGCGAGCAGCTGCACGGCGTCGACGTGCACGACGAGGCGGCCGCGGTCACCAGACAGCTGCGCACGATCGACGTGGAGGTGCGGCTCGTCACCGGTGACGCGTGCGCGCTGCCGTACGCGGACGCAACGTTCGACGCGGTCGTGGTGGTCAGCGCGTTCGAGTTCGTCCCCGACGTCGCGGTCGCGGCGCGCGAGGCGGTGCGCGTCCTGACCCGGCACGGCGTGGCGCTCGTCGTCACGCCCGGGACGTCGCCCGTCCTCGACCTCGGCCTCAAGGTCCTCACCGGCGAGCGGGGCGAGGACACGTTCGAGGGCCGTCGGGCGCAGGTCGTCCCGGCGCTCGAGGCGGCCGGGGACATCGTCGAGGAGCGCCGCCTGCCGTTCGCGGTCGGTCGTGTGGTGCCCGTGTACCGCGCGCTCGCGGTCCGCCGGCGCGACGCGTGACCGGGGGGGCGGGCGCTACCCGAGCGCGTAGTGGACGAGCCCCGCGTGCTCGAAGTACGCGGGGTCGGGCTCGAGGATGCGGTCGTGGTGGGGCCGCATGATCCCGAGCGCGTCGAGGATCCGCTCGCACTTGTCGCGCAGACCGTTGAGACCCGGCGACCAGACGTACCAGATGTCGTGCCGTCCCGCGACGCCGATCGCCTGCTCCGCGAACGTGAGGGGCGAGACGTCCGTCCGGCGTTGGTAGTCCACCCAGTCGACGCGCTGGGGGCTCTGGAAGTCCGGGAACGTCGCTTCGCGCAGCCCGTGCCAGCTGTCGATCAGCCGGTTGACATCCGGCCCGGCCGAGTCGGGGCAGTAGAGGACGAGATCGCCCTGGTGCGCGGACGCGTTGATGACGTTCGCGACCTGCGCGGCCTGCGTCCTGTTCGTCGAGACGTTCTTCCACCCGCCCGCGAAGCCGAGCGCGACGGCGAGGGCGACGACGCCGTACCGGAAGATCCGGCTCTGGAACGCGGCGACCCCGAACGCGGCGGCGAGCAGGAACAGCGGGAACATCACCGACGCGTAGCGGGGGTCGAACGTGCTCTTGCCCGCGTACGAGATGACGAGGCCGCACCACAGCGCGCCGAACGCGACCGCGATCTCCGCGCGTACGCCCGGGCGCGTCCAGAGGTCCACCTCGACGTGGCGACGGTCGAGCGCGCGCGCGAACAACGCGAGGAGGACGAGCAGCAGGAGGCCCCAGGCGAGCGGGCGCGTCGAGCCGCCGAAGCCGAGGATCGCGGCGCTCGTCCCGCTGGCGGGCGACAGCGGGTTCCCCCAGGGCGTCCCGGTGTGCCGCTCCTGGTACAGGAAGGTGCCGACCCACGGGAGGAACGTCAGGCACCCGACGCCGACGGCGACGAGCAGCCGTACCGCCGCGCGCCGATGCGCGCCGCGGATCGCGGTGACGGCGAGGAACGCGGCGACGACGGCCACGAGCGCGAACGCCCAGTAGTGCGTGTACAGCAGGAGCCCGGTGACGGCGGCGACGGCGGCGAGGCGGGGCACCGTCGGCTCGTCGAACGCGCGCAGCACCGCAAGGTAGCCGCACGCGACGAGGAACATGACGAGCGCGTACATGCGCGTCTCGGTCGCGTAGCGGATCGCGAACGGCGACGACGCGAGCAGCAGGACCGCGGCCCACGCGACCGTCGACCGGTCCTCGTCGGGGAGCGCGAGCTCGGTGCGGCGCCGGTCGAGGCGGCGCCCCGCGGCCCAGACGACCGGGAGCGTCGCGAGCGAGAACAGACCCGACATGGCCCGGACGGTGAAGTCGCCCGTCCCGAAGATGCGCATCCAACCGTGTAGCAGCAGGTAGTAGAGCGGCGGGGCACCGTCCTGCTCGAGCGCGGCGTGCAGGTCGTGCAGCGGGAGGTTCGCGATGTTGACGGAGAGCGCCTCGTCCGACCA
>Ga0070739_10007970_pt1 | contig 11013 bp, 9 predicted proteins | sample Coa_R1_7_FD_66445 | JGI IMG/M metagenome (GOLD analysis project Ga0070739, IMG submission 66445) | Surface soil microbial communities from Centralia Pennsylvania, which are recovering from an underground coalmine fire - Coalmine... | ecosystem: Environmental > Terrestrial > Soil > Unclassified ... | reverse complement strand
AGGTCCGCCAGCCCCGAACGATTTCGACCAGGTTGATGATCGGGGCGGGGTTCATGAAGTGGAGCCCGATAAATTTGTCGGGCCGCTGCGTTACCGAGGCCAGCCGAGTGATCGAGATCGAAGAGGTATTGGTGGCGAAGATGACCTCTTTGGGGCAGATTGAGTCGAGCAGCTCGAAGGTCTCCATCTTGATCTCTTCCCGTTCCGGTGCCGCCTCGATGATCATGTGGCAGTGGGCCATATCCTCCAGCCGGGTCGTTAGCTTGATGTTCTTGAGAGTTTTCTCCCGGACCCACTCGGTCAGTTTTCCTCGTTTCACGGCATTGTTGAGTCCCTCGGTGATCCGTTCGACCGCCGCCTCTAGAACTTTCGGCTCGAGATCGTAGAGAAGGACATGATAGCTTCCGGCCGAGACAACCTGGGTGATGCCGCTTCCCATCTGTCCCGCGCCGACGATGCCGATGATGTTTAGCTCCACTCGGTCTTCCTCACAATTCTTATCTTTTAAGATTTTTCGCGTTCGGCCGCTCGATCAACAAAGCGACCGCTTCCCCTCCGCCGATGCAGAGACTTGCAACGCCGCGCGAGAGGTCGAGATCTTCTAAAAGGTGGATCAGGGTCGTCAGAATACGGGCGCCGCTCGCGCCGATCGGATGCCCCAGCGCAATCGCCCCCCCGCGCCGGTTCACCTTCTTCGAATCGATTCCCAAATCTCGAATCACCGCCATCGAAGAGGCGGCGAATGCCTCGTTGATTTCAAAGAGATCGATCTCGGACGGGGTGAGCTGGTGTTTCTTCAGAAGGGCGGTGATCGCGGCCGCGGGGGCGATCGTAAATTTGGCCGGTGCCGTCGCGGTCGTCGTGTAGCCGATGATCTCGGCGCGAGGGCGAACCTCCTGCTGCGCCGCCTGCTCTTCGGACATCAATACGACGGCGGCGGCGCCGTCGCTCAGAGAAGAGGCGTTTCCCGCCGTGATCCGGCCCTCCTTCTCAAACGCCGGCTTCAGCTTGCGGAGCTTATTAAAGTCGACCCGCCTCGGTTCCTCATCTTCGGAAAAAACCGTCGATCCCTTTCGTCCCGAAATTTCAATCGGGACGATCTCTCGTTTGAATTCACCCCGCTGCTGCGCCTCTTGCGCCCGGCGATAGCTCTCGACGGCGAAGTCGTCCATCTCCGTTCGGGTGAGGCGGTACTCCTCCGCGCATCGCTCCGCGGCCGATCCCATGTGGAAGTCGTTGTAGACGTCCCAGAGGCCGTCCTTGATGATGCTGTCGACCAAGGTCCCATGGCCGAGGCGGTAACCCGACCGCGCGCGCTCGAGAAGGTAGGGGGCGTTTGTCATGCTCTCCATTCCGCCTGCAACGATCGTGTCGGCATCGCCGAGCGCAATCGCTTGGACCCCCATCATCACCGCTTTCAGCCCGGAGCCGCAAACTTTGTTGATCGTTGTGCAGGGAACGCGGTCGGGAAGGCCTGCCCCCAGTGCCGCTTGTCGGGCCGGCGCTTGGCCGAGTCCCGCCGACAACACATTTCCCATCAAGACCTCATCGATCTGATCGGAGCGAAGGCCGGCGCGGGAGATCGCTTCATCGATCGCACAGCTTCCCAACTGCACCGCCGAGAGGGGGCTGAGCGCCCCTTGAAACGCTCCGATCGATGTGCGAACCGCACTAATAAGAAAGACTTTTTTTGCCATTTTCTTTGCTCTCTATTTCTACGGCTCATTATAACACATCACTCTCTCACAAGCAGCCCGCCCGCCTTGCGTGGAGGCAAACGCTGAAACGGATGTGTTATAATAAATTCGACATTGAGAGAGGTCGATGCCGAAGAAAATTATTCACGAGTTTAAGGTCGAATCACTTCAAATTTTAGACGAAGCCGGGCGGGTCGACCGCACCCTCTGGCCGGGACTGGATGAGAAAGAGGTCAAAGGTTTTTATGAAGCAATGGTGCTCATCCGGACTTTCGATGAAAAAGCGCTGAACCTCCAGCGCGAGGGCCGTCTCGGCACCTACGCTTCGGTTCAAGGGCAGGAGGCGGCGCAGGTCGGCAGTGCCGCGGCGCTTCGCCCCTCCGATTGGATCTTTCCCGCCTTCCGTGAGCCGGGGGTCTCCATCCTCCGGGGTCTCCCGATGAAAATGATCTATCAATATTGGTCGGGGGACGAGCGGGGGAGCGCGATCCCCGAGCATCAGCACGATTTCCCGATTGCGATTCCGGTCGGAACGCATATTCCTCATGCGGTCGGCGCCGCCTGGGCGGCGCAGTTCAAAGGGGACCCGGTGGCGGTCGCGACCTTCTTCGGAGACGGTGCGACTTCTAAAGGGGATTTCCACGAAGGGCTCAACTTCGCCGGCGTCTTTCGTCTTCCCATCGTCTTCATCTGCCAGAATAATCACTGGGCGATCTCCGTTCCCCTTTCCCGTCAAACCGCGGCCGCGACATTGGCGCAAAAGGCGATTGCGTACGGGTTCGATGGAATTCAGGTCGACGGCAACGATGTCTTCGCCGTCTACACCGCCGTCAAAAACGCGCTGGAGAAAGCGCGGCGCGGCGACGGGCCGACGCTGATCGAGTGCTTCACCTATCGCTTGAGCGATCACACGACGGCCGACGACGCCTCCCGCTATCGAAAGGTGGAGGAGGTGGCCGCCTGGAGAAAGAAAGATCCGATCGTCCGACTCCGCGCCTTTCTGGAGCAGGAGTACGGCTGGTCCGAAGCGGACGAGCAGGCGCTCCGACGTCAGGCGCAGGAGCGGGTCGCCGCCGCGGTCCATGAGTTTGAGGCGGTTCCGTCGGCCGATCCGGAAGGAATGTTCGATTTCCTCTTCGCAACGCCGACCCCCGATCTCCTCAAACAGAAAGAGCGCTTTCGAAAGCGGACCCAACAGAAGGAGTAGCGTTGAGCAAGCTCAACTTGGTTCAAGCGATCAATCAGGCTCTCCGTCATGAGATGGAGAAGAATCCCGATGTTGTCTTGATGGGCGAAGACATCGGCCCCGACGGCGGGGTCTTCCGGGTGACCGAGGGATTGATCGACACCTTCGGCGCGCGTCGCGTGGTCGACACCCCCCTTTCCGAGTCGGGGATCGTCGGTGTCGCCATCGGCATGGCGGCGTATGGTCTCCGGCCGGTGGTCGAGATTCAATTCATGGGCTTTCTCTATGCGGCGATGGAACAGCTGATCTCTCACGCGGCGCGGCTGCGGACGCGGACGCGCGGCCGCTACACCTGTCCGCTCGTCGTCCGCACCCCGTACGGCGGCGGCATCCATGCGCCGGAGCATCACTCCGAAAGTACCGAAGCGTTCTTCGTCCATACCCCCGGTTTAAAAGTGGTCGTCCCCTCGACCCCTGCGGAGGCGAAGGGCCTTCTGCTTTCTGCGATCCGAGATCCCGATCCGGTGATCTTCCTGGAGCCGTCCAAAATCTATCGGGCGATCAAGGAGGAGGTGCCGGAGGAGGAGTATCTGATTCCGCTCGGCGAGGCGCGGGTGGTGGCGGAGGGGAAGGATGTGACGCTGATTACGTGGGGGGCGATGCTTCACCCGACGTTGAAGGCGGCCGATCAGATGGCGGAGAAAGGGGTGGAGGCCGAGGTGATCGATCTGCGCACCCTCTCGCCGCTGGATACCGCCACGATCATCCGGTCGGTCGAGAAGACCGGACGCGCCGTCATCGTTCACGAAGCGCCGCGCACCTGCGGGCTGGGGGCAGAGATTGCAGCACGTCTTTGCGAAGAGGCACTCCTCTCATTGGAGGCACCGGTGATGCGGGTGACCGGATTCGACACGCCGATCCCCCTTCCGAAATTGGAAAAATATTACCTTCCCGATGTGAACCAGATCATCGAAGCGACCGAACAGGTGGTTGCGTTTTAAGTTTCTGTCCGTCATTCCCGAATGTTTAATCGGGAATCCAGTGGTTTAGCTTTGAATGATTTCTGGCTGCGCGGGAATGACGACCGATTCAATGGCGGTAGAGATTATCCAATGAAAAAAGAATTTAAATTCCCCGATGTCGGTGAAGGGATCACGGAGGGAGAGCTCGTCAAGTGGCTTGTCTCGCAGGGGGAGTCGGTGAAGGAAGATCAGCCGCTGGTCGAAGTGGAGACCGACAAGGCGGTGGTGACCCTTCCGTCCCCTTACACGGGAAAAATCGTGGAGCAGCGAGGGAAGCCGGGGGAGATCATTCATGTCGGATCGGTCCTGGTGGTGGTTGAAACCGATGAAGTGGCCGGAGCAAAGGGGGCGGCGACGGAGAAGAAGTCACCCGAGCCGGCTCGAAAAGATGCCGGCTCTGTCGTCGGCAAACTGGTTGAGGCCGAAGAGGAGTTCAAGATCCGGGCGATCCCGTCCGTTCGGGCGCGGGCCAAGGAGCTGGGGATCGATCTTTCAAAGGTGTCCGGGACGGGACCGGGCGGACGTTTGACGCGAGAGGATGTCGAGCGCGCGGCAGCCGGACAAAAAAGTCCCGCTCCGGTCGTCCACCCGTCGCATCCGGTCGAAGCAAGCGCGCACGGTCCGGTGGAGCGGGTGCCGTTTCGAGGAGTTCGCCGGAGCGCGGCGAAGCGGGTCGCCGAATCTTCTCAGAAAGTGGCGGCGGTCACCTTCACCGACGACGCCGACGTGACGGCGCTTGAAAACGTTCGATCGAAGAAGAAGCAGTTGGCCGAAGAGCGGGGATTCAAGCTGACCTATCTTCCATTTATCATCAAGGCGGTCGTCTCCGGTTTGAAAGCCTACCCGTTCTTGAACGCGACCTTGGATGAAGAGAAGGAAGAGATCCTTCTCAAAAAATATTACAACATCGGAATCGCCGTCGATACGCCGGAAGGGCTGATGGTTTTTGTCATCAAACGGGCGGACGAGAAGAGCGTCTTGGATCTGGCAAAAGAGATCTCAATGTTCACCGAGAAGGCCTTCTCCCGGACGATCGACCTTGCTGATCTGAAGGGAGGAACCTTCACCTTGACGAACTATGGGGTGATCGGCGGCATTTATGGAACGCCGATCATTAACTATCCAGAGGTCGGCATCCTCGGCCTCGGCAAGATTGAAGATAAAGTGGTCGCCCGGTCAGGGGAGATGGTCATTCGGAAAATTCTGCCGCTCTCACTGACGTTCGATCACCGTGTGATCTACGGCGCCGAGGCGGCCCGTTTTATGAACACGGTGATTCAACACTTGGAAGATCCCGATTTGATGCTGATCGAAGGAAAGTAGTTCGGGAGGGAACAGCCCGCCCCTCTTTTACATTAGATTTCTTTTGATCTCATTCATCCCTCTTTGGTAATCTCCTTCCTTAGGTCAAATCCATCCATATCTTTTGCGGTCTTGCGGATTTTCCTTCTTATGCTAAGCTTGACTCCATTCGTGATCAGACGGAGTTGAGATGGCCCAGATCGATGTGCTCTTCAAAGCATTGAGGGAGAAGAAAGGATCGGATCTTCATCTCTCGCCGGAGAATCCGCCGATGATGCGGGCGTCGGGCGATCTCATCCCGGTAATGGATAAAAAACTGACCCATGCCGAAAACCAAACGCTCCTCTATGAGATCATGAACGATGTCCAGAAGAAAGAGTTTGAGGCGACCCGCGATATCGATTTCGCCTACGACGTTCCCGGTTTGGAGGCGCGCTTCCGCGCCAATATCTTTTACGGCCGCCTCGGCATCTCCGCCGTCTTCCGGATGATTCCCACGCAAATCTTGACGACGGAGCAGTTGGGGCTTCCCCCCGCCGTTTTGAAATTCACCCATCTTAAAAAAGGATTGGTCCTGGTCACCGGCGCGACAGGAAGCGGAAAGTCGACCACCCTCGCCGCTATGATCGACCATATCAACCGGACACAAAAAGAGCATATCCTCACCATCGAAGATCCAATCGAGTTCGTTCATCGCAGCCAGGGATGTTTGATCAATCAGCGAGAAGTGGGGCGGCACACTAAGTCGTTTGCCGCCGCGCTGAAGGCGGCCCTTCGTGAAGACCCCGATATCATCCTGGTCGGCGAGATGCGCGATCTGGAGACGATCGAGCTCGCGATTACCGCGGCGGAGACCGGCCATCTGGTCTTCGGAACGCTCCATACGAGCAGCGCCGCCAAAACGGTTGATCGGATCATCAATGTTTTTCCGACGAACCAACAAGAGCAGATTCGGGCGATGTTGGCGGAATCGCTCAAAGGGGTCATCGCGCAGAATCTTCTGAAGACGGTCGATGGGAAGCGGTGTGCCGCGCTTGAAATCATGTCGGTGAATACGGCGGTGTCGAACTTGATCCGGGAAGGGAAGACGTTCCAGATTCCATCGATCATCCAGACGGGAAAGGCGGAAGGGATGCAATTGATGGATCAGGCCATTCAAGCGCTGCTCGCCGCTAAAAAGATCACGATCGAAGAGGCGCACAAATTTGCCGTGAACAAGGGCCTCTTCCCCTTGCCGGGGCAGGGTGCTTCGGCCCCACAGGGAGCCGCCCCGCGTGGATGAGCGAAAGATTGAAAAAGAAAACCGTTCGGTTCTCTTCGAGCTCTACGATGGGAGCGAGGTCGAAGGGGAGGTTTTCCTCCGGCTCTATGAAGCGCATCATGAGGGGCTTCAAAAGGTCGGCGATCTCCTCAACGAGGAGACAAGGGTTATTCCAATCAGAACAAAGCGGGGAACGCTTCTTTTGAATCGATCCCGCATCGCGTCAGCCAAGGTGCGGGCGGAGTCGGAGAAAGACGATTTGATGACCTTGGGGAAGAAGTATACCGTTTCGCTGAAGATGCTCCGGGGCAAAGAAATCCAAGGAGACATCTTCGTCAACCTTCCCGAAGGATTCTCCCGAGTGAAAGACTACTTCAACCAATCGATCCAGTTTTTCCCCCTCATCCAATCCGAATTTGTCATTTATATCAATCGAGAATTACTTCTCTACATCCAAGATTGAGTTCTCGCAAATCACGCGATTTATTTTTTAGTTGATTTCGTTTTTCCCGCCTGGTATACATGAGCCGTTCAGAAGAACCCGTTCAGGTGATCCCGACGTCATGTCAGGATTGAAAAGGGAATCCCGTGCAAATCGGGAGCGGACCCGCCGCTGTGATGGGATGCGAAACCGGCCGTAACCACTGGGGGTTTCGTTATTCGTGAATCGTTACTCGCTAATCGTAAAAAAACGATTAACGTTTAACGAATAGCGATTAACGAACACCGGGAAGGGGCCGGGAGTAAGATCGTCTCAGAGCCAGAAGACCTGCCTGAATCGGAAGCACCACCTGTCTTCGATGGTCAAGACGGGGGCGGACTCATTTGATTCCCCTCCCTTTCCATCCGAAAGGCGGGGATTTTTTTTGGATAAAACGAAAATAGAAAACCTGAAGGGTTGATCGGGAAAGCGGTGAAAAACCGCTGCTGCCCCGCAACTGTGACGGGAACGAAACCACAACAGCCACTGGGTAGAGAAATCGTTAAACATGAATCGTGAATCGTTATTCGTAAATTCTTTTACGTTTTAACGATTAACGTATAACGTTTAACGATCCCCTCCCTGGGAAGGCGTGGGAGTAGGTTGCCCCCAGCCAGGAGACCGGGCCCTTTAGGATCACATTTCACCTTTCGAAGGGAGAGGGAAGATGACCCCGTTCCATTGGCGTGTTCTGTTTTGTTCATTTCTTGTTTTGGTGATCGCCCGCACCGGTGCCTTTGCAGAAGAAACATCCCCTGAAGAGATTCCCACGTTCCCACCCGTTTTCGTGACGGCCACTCGAACCGAGGTGCCATTGCAAGAAACAGCCGCTTCCGTCACTATCATCGATCGAAAGACCATCGAGGAAAAACATCTGGTCACTGTCGCAGATGCGCTCCGCGAGACACCGGGCCTCGACGTTGTTCAACAAGGAGGTTTGGGATCAACCACCTCGGTTTTCACCCGCGGAACCAACTCGGCTCATACGCTTGTCTTGATCGATGGGGTGCCGGTGAATGATCCGAACACCGGCGCGTTCGATTTTTCGAACCTGACCGTCGACAACATTGAGCGGATCGAAGTGCTTCGCGGTCCGCAGAGCACACTCTATGGATCAGATGCGATCGGGGGGGTGATTCAGATTTTCACGAAGAAAGGACAAGGGCCTCCGACGACAACCCTTTCATTGGAAGCGGGCGCCTATCAAACCTTCCGAGAGAACGCCGGCGTGAGCGGCTCGACGGAGCGGCTCGATTATTCGCTGTCGGCGGGGCGAATCGACAGCCGCGGCTTTTCCCGGGCCGACCGCCGCAACGGCAATACCGAAGACGATGGATACGGAACCACCACCCTCTCAACACGCCTTGGGTTCGATCTTACGGAGAAGATTCGGGTCGAATGGACGGTGCGTTATATCGATGCGGAGAGTGATCTGGACGGATGTAATCCAGTTACTTTCGTCTGCCCGGTGGATGTTCCGAATTTTATTCAGAGGGAGCGAAGCTGGGTGACCGGTCTTAATTTCACGGCGACGCTGGTGGAAGGATGGAAGCAGACGCTGAGGCTTGGATATAACACCGATCAGCTTCATCTATCCGACCCAGATCCGGAGGATTTCAACAATGCGAGCTTTGATACCACGAGAAAATTAGCGGATTGGAGACATGACTTGACGCTCAGCCGCCAGGATCTACTCACCGTCGGCTATGAATATGACGCGCAGCGCGGTAAGAGTGAAGGGAGCTTGAATGAAACTACGGTCAACAACGCTTTCTATGCCTTCAACCAATTTCGTCCGCTGCCGTTTATTCTCAATCTTGGTATTCGTTATGATCATAACAACCGATTCGGCGACGACACGACCTACAAGGTTGAGACCGCCTATTTAATCGAGTCAACCCAAAGCAAAGTTCGGGCGGCGTATGGGACTGGCTTCCACGGTCCGGCACTCAATGACCTCTTTTTCCCTCACTACGGCGATCCGACTCTCAGCCCGGAGCGGAGCCGAAGTGTGGAAGGGGGGATCGAGCAGTCGCTCTCGCATGATCGGCTGCACATCGGTGTAACCTATTTTCAAAATCGAATCAGAGATCTCATCGTTCCCGTCGCCAAAGAGGTGACCTTGTCCGACGGAACCGTGTCCTTCATAATCGTGCCTGAGAACATCGGGCGGGCCAAAATCACCGGGTGGGAGTTTGAGGTCTCGGCGAAGCCGATCGAGCGCGTTCTGCTCTCGGCCAACTATACGTTAATGAGCCCCAAAGATGAGGAGTCCGGGGCAGATCTGGTGCGCCGGCCCAGTCATAAGGGCACTGGAAGCCTCTCCGTTCGTCCGGTGGATCCGGTGAATATGGTTCTTCGGGTCATCTATGTGGGGAGGCGAAGCGATATCGGCTCCACTTCGATCAGCGGCTATACCATTGCCGACCTGGCCGGGACCTACACGATTAATAAAAAGCTGGCGCTCTTCGCGCGGGTCGAAAACCTCTTCAATCGAAAATATGAAGAGGTCACCGGGTATGGAACAGCGGGGCTTTCCGGTTATGCCGGTGTGAAGATGACATTTTGAGGAGGAGACCATGAATTTATTCGGAAGTCGAAAAATTGTGTTGATTCATTCCCTGCTACTTGCGATCCTCATGGCGGTAACCCGGTTTCATCCGATTGGATCCTCGGTGGGACTTCATGACGCCTCGCTCGCCGTCTTCTTCCTCTCCGGACTTTCTCTGGGATCGATCTTCTTTCCGCTCTTTCTTGCGGAGGCGACGCTCATTGATTATATGGCGACGCTCGGTGGGGGAGATGCTTGGTGCATCACGCCCGCCTATCTCTTTCTTATCCCGACGTATGCAACCCTCTGGTGGGCCGGTCGCTGGTACGCGCGGCGCCATTGCGCGTCATGGCGGACGCTCTTTCCGTTGGCGGGGGCGTTGTGGGTTGGCGCCGGCGCCGCATTTTTAATTTCCAACGCCGGTTTTTATTTCTTCTCCGGGTACTTCGGGAAGATGTCTTTGGGTCAGTATGCGTTCGCTGTGGCTCAATATTATCCTTCTTACGTGGCGGATGTATTCTTCTATGGGATATTGGCTGTTTCCGTGCAGATCCTCTTCGGCGCAGTCGGCCGTTTCAAGCGGCGGGGGATACCGACGATGCCGAGTACCTCGTGATGAATCATCTCACCTTCATTCTCGGCGGCGCCCGTTCCGGAAAAAGCCGCTTTGCCTTGGAACGGGGAGAAGCCTTTGCGAAGAAGATCTTCATCGCCACGGCGCAACCGACCGATGAAGAGATGGTGCGGCGGATTGAGCGGCACCGGCGCGAGCGGCCGGAGGGATGGGAGACAATTGAGTCGCCGCTGCATCTCTCGGAAGCGCTTCGATCGTTGAAGGGAAAAGCGGAAGTGGCGGTGATCGACTGCTTGACCCTCTGGCTTTCGAATCTCCTGGCCACCTTCGGAGAGAATGAAGAGAAAATTCTTGAGGAGATCGATCGGGGACTCCAGGCTGCCCGATCGGCTCCGTTCTCAGTGATTGCGGTTTCGAACGAGGTCGGAATGAGCATCGTTCCGACCGATCATTCTCTCTCGCGATTCTTCCGGGATCTCTCCGGGCTTCTCCATCAGCGTTGGGCCGCCGCCTCTGATGAGGTCTACTGGATGATGGCAGGAATCGCCGTTCCAATCAAAAGGAAGGGTCCATGAAAAAACTGCAATCAATGATTGATCGAATTAAACCCTTGGAAGAGACCGGTCGTCTGCTCGCCCAAAAGCGGCTCGACCGGCTTACGAAACCCCTCGGCAGTCTCGGCCGGTTGGAGGAACTCGCCGTTTGGTATGTCGGGATCACCGGAAAAGTGCCGAAAGCGCCTTTGAAGAAAGCGATCCTCGTCTTCGCCGGCGATCATGGCGTGGCGGAGGAGAAGGTCAGCGCCTATCCCAAGGAGGTCACCGCCCAAATGGTCTACAACTTTCTGCGCGGCGGGGCGGCCATCAACGTTCTCGCCAGACAGATCGGGGCCGATGTCCGTGTGGTCGACATGGGGGTCGATCACGACTTTGGAAAATT
>Ga0070739_10007967_pt1 | contig 11015 bp, 7 predicted proteins | sample Coa_R1_7_FD_66445 | JGI IMG/M metagenome (GOLD analysis project Ga0070739, IMG submission 66445) | Surface soil microbial communities from Centralia Pennsylvania, which are recovering from an underground coalmine fire - Coalmine... | ecosystem: Environmental > Terrestrial > Soil > Unclassified ... | reverse complement strand
CCGAGCCCGGCGCGACGAACAAGACAGCAGAGGCGAGATGAGCACCTCGACCACGGGCAGAGCGACCGCCGCCGCCCCGCCCACGGCGACCCCGCCCGCCTTGTCGGCCACCGTGACGGTCCCCGAGAGCCTCGGCTATCGGTTCAAGCGCAAGATGCTCGGCAAGCCGCTGGTCAACGACCAGCTGCACAAGGAGAAGCTGTCGAACCCGGTCGCCCTCGGCATCATGGCGATCGACTGCATCTCCTCCTCGGCCTACGGCTCCGAGCAGATGCTCACCCAGCTCGTCCCGTACTTCGGCGTGCTCGGCTTCATGTTGATCATGCCCATCACCGGCGTGATCCTCGGCATGCTGGTGCTGCTGACGCTCTGCTACCGCGACGTCGTCACCCACTACACCAAGGCGGGCGGCTCCTACGTCGTCGCGCGCGAGAACTTCGGCCCGCGGATCGCCCAGATCGCCGCCGTCGCCCTGCTCATCGACTACATCGTCACGGTGGCGGTGCAGATCTCGGCCGGCACCGACGCCATCGCCTCGTACCTGTCGATCAGCCACGGCATCGACATCAACAGCTGGAAGATCTTCATTTCGATCGGCGTGGTGCTGCTGCTGGCCTACGGCAATCTGCGTGGCGTGCGTGAAGCCGGCCGCGCGTTCGCGGCCCCGGCGTACGTGTACATCGCACTGGTGGGCCTGACCGTGCTCGCCGGGTTCGTGGAGTTGGCCACCGGCAACCTGCACCACGCGAACAACCTGCACGACCAGCGGTTCGGCGGAGTGCTCCAACTCGGTACGCAGACCCAGTGGGTGTTCAGCTTCGCCGCGATCTCGGCGATGCTGCGCGGCTTCGCCAACGGCGGCTCCTCGCTGACCGGACTCGAAGCCATCTCCAACGGCGTCTCGGTCTTCCGCAAGCCCGCCGGCAAGAACGCCCGGATCACCATGTCGATCATGGCGACCATCCTGGGGTCGCTGGTGCTGGGCATCTCGATCCTGGCCTGGCGTTCGCAGAGCATGCCGTACACCAACGGCAACCCCACCGTGCTGGCCCAGCTGACCAGCCTGATCTGGGGGCACGGCGCGTTCGGCGACGTGATGCTGACCGTGGTGCAGATCGCCACCGCGCTGATCCTCTACACCGGCGGCAACACCTCGTTCAGCGGCTTCCCGTTCCTGACCTCGTTCGTGGCCGGCGACTCGTTCCTGCCCCGCCAGTTCACCCACCGGGGCCACCGACTCGCCTACTCCAACGGCATTCTGGTGCTCACCGCGCTGTCCCTGGCGCTGATAATCGGGATGCAGGGCAACCTGACCAAGCTCGTGGCGCTGTACGCGATCGGCGTTTTCACCGGCTTCGTGATGGCCGCGTCCGGGCTGTTCAAGTACCACTACACCCGGCGGGAGAAGAACCGCAGTGTCAAGCTGCTGATCAACGGCGCCGCGGCGGTCGCCTCCTTCGCGGTCGTGCTCATCTTCGCGATCTTCAAGTTCACCGAGGGCGCGTGGATGGTGGTGGTGATCTTCCCGATCGGCGTGTTCGCTCTGATCAAGCTGAACGAGCGCTACCGCCGCGAGGCCGCCGCACTGGCCCAGGCCCCCGCTTCGGCCTCGCTGCCGACGCTGACGCGCAACACGGTCCTGGTGCTGGTCGACTCGGTGGACCTGGCGGTGATCAAGGCGCTGCGGTATGCCCGCTCGCTGCACCCGGTCGAGCTGCGCGCCGTGCACTTCATGATCGACTCGAAGCACGCCGAGATTCTGCGCAAGGCCTGGGACTCCTCGGTGGCCGCGGACGTCCCGCTGGAGATCATCGAGGTTCCGGACCGGCGGCTGCGCAGGGCGTCGGTGGAGCTGGCCGCGCGCACCACCGAGGAGTTCGACTCCGAGGTGACGATATTGCTGCCGCGCCGCTCCTTCCACACCACCAGCCGGCTGCTGCACGACCGCACCGCCGACGCGATCGCGGGCGCGGTGTCCAAGCTGCCGCATGTCGCGGCCATGATCGTGCCCTTCGACGTGGCCGAGGCCATCGAGGAGCTGGAGGCCCGGCGCGGAAGCGCGGGCGCAGGCAGCGCGACGAACGGCGACGCGGGCGGCGCACTCGGTTCGACGCGGCCGCGTCCGGCGCGGGCGACCAAGAAGCTGCTGCTCGACGCCGAGTGCCCACCGCAGGCCGCCGAGACCGGCACGCCGATCCCGATCAAGTCGGTGCGGTGGCGCAACCGGGCCACGCTGGAGGGCCGCGTGCGCTCGGTGTACGTGGGTCCGGTCTCCGGCTCCCCCGCGCTTGAAGCGGAGCTGTACGACGAGACCGGCGGCATCACGCTGGTGTTCCTCGGCCGCCGCAGCATTCCGGGCATCGAACCCGGCGCGCGGATGCGGGTAGAGGGCATGGTCGGCGAGATGGAGGGATACCTGGCCATGTCGAACCCGTCCTACGTGCTGCTGCCGCGCGACGGCGGCGAGGCGGACGAGGAGGAGTAGCCGCCCCGCGGCACGGCTGCGGCGCGACGCCATCTCACGTTCGGTGCGCCATCATCTCGACGTATGAAAGCTTCCAGACAAGCGGTAACAGTCACGATAGCCTTGTGACTATGACGACTCCGTCCGCCGGCCAGGAATCCCGCAAAGGTCTGCTCTTCGGCCTGGCCGCGTACGGGATGTGGGGCCTGTTTCCGCTGTACTGGCCGCTGCTCAAGCCGGCCGGCGCGACCGAGATCCTGGCACACCGGATGGCCTGGTCGCTGGTCGTGATGGCGGTGCTGCTCGGCGTCCGGCGCAACTGGTCCTGGATCAGGCAGCTGCGCCACACCCCCGGCAAGGTCTTTCTGCTGTGCGGCGCCGCCATCCTGGTCTCGGTGAACTGGGGCGTCTACATCTGGGCGGTCAACAAGGGCCACGTCGTCGAGACCTCACTCGGGTACTTCATCAACCCGCTGGTCACCGTGCTGTTCGGGGTGTTGATCCTGCGCGAGCGGCTGCGGCCGCTGCAGTGGGCGGCGGTCGGCGTCGGCGCGGCCGCGATTGTCGAGCTGGTCGTCGGCTACGGCCACGTGCCGTGGATCGCGCTCATCCTGGCGTTCTCGTTCGGCAGCTACGGGCTGTGCAAGAAGCTGGCGAGCGTCCCGGCGGCCGAGTCGATGGCGGTGGAGACCGGTTTCCAGTTCCTGCCGGCCCTCGGCTACCTCGTCTTCCTCCAGGCGCGTGGCACGGCGACCTTCGGGCACGCGCACTGGACGGTGACGGTGCTGCTGGCCTGCTGCGGCCTGGTGACCGTGATCCCGCTGATGTGCTTCGCCGCCGCCGCGAACCGGCTGCCGCTCTCCACGATCGGGCTGCTGCAGTTCCTCACCCCGATCCTGCAGCTGTCCTGCGGGGTGTTCATCGTGCACGAGGCGGTACCGGGCACCGAGTGGATCGGCTTCGCGATCGTCTGGCTGGCGCTGGTGCTGCTGACGTACGACTCGCTCGGCCAGGTCCGCCGGCGCAGGATCGCTCAGCCTCAGACCGTGCGCGAGCTGACGATCTCGCAGAGCGCGAGCAGCGTGTCCTTCGCCGAGTTGTCCGGCAGCGAGGCGAGCAGTTCGCGGGCCTCCTCAGCGTAGCGGGCCACGGTGTCGCGCGCCTGGTCGATCGAGGGGTGGGCGCGCAGCGCGGCGAGGACCTCGAGTACCAGGCCGTCGTCCGTGATCGGCGCGGACAGCAGCTCGCGCAGGCGGGCCGACTCGGTGTCCGTAGACGCCAGGGCGTAGAGCGTCGGCAGGGTCGGGACGCCCTCGCGCAGGTCGGTGCCGGGGGTCTTGCCGGACTGGTCCGAGTCGCTGGCGATGTCGAGCACGTCGTCGGAGAGCTGGAACGCGACGCCGAACACCTCGCCGAAGCGGGTGAGCGTCTCGACCACCGGGGCCGGGGCGCCGGAAAGCAGCGCGCCGAAGCGGGCGCTGGTGGCGATCAGCGAGCCGGTCTTGTCCACCAGCACACTGAGATAGTGGTCGATCGCGGCCTGGCCGTCCTTGGGTCCGATGCACTCGTTGATCTGGCCGGTCACCAGGCGCTCGAAGGTCTCCGCCTGAAGCCGCACCGCCTCGGGTCCGAGGTCGGCCAGGATCTGCGAGGCGCGGGCGAACAGGAAGTCGCCGGTGAGGATCGCGATCGAGTTGTCCCAGCGCGCATTGGCCGTGGGCACGCCGCGGCGCAGCGGGGCCTCGTCCATCACGTCGTCGTGGTAGAGCGTGGCCAGGTGAGTCAGCTCGACGACGGCGGCCGCGGGGACGACGCCGGGCGCGGTGTGGTCGCCGAACTCGGCCGCGAGCAGGGTCAGCAGCGGACGGAACCGCTTGCCGCCCGCGTTGACTAGGTGGCTCGCGGTCTCGGCGATGAACGGGTGATCGCTGCGCGCCGAGGCCCGCAGCAGCTCCTCGACCGCGCCGAGTCCGTCGCGGATGCGCTGTTCGAGCGCCGGGTCGGTCACCGCGAGCCGGAACGGCTCGGTCGCCACCTGCACGCCCACGACTCTCGCCTTCCGTTTTCACGATGTCTGCACACGTCGGGTCCACGCTAATGCATCCGATCCGATACCGGTGCACCGGTCCGGCCGGGTTACGCGAAACGGCGGCAGAGGATCGGATCCTCTGCCGCCGTGACGACGAACGGTTATCGGGCGAGCACCGCGGCGGCGTTGGACAGGTGCAGCAGCACCGCCGGCGCGACGCCCATCGCGACCGTTGCCAGCGCCGCGACCGCGAGCGCGGTCTTGACCGCCACGGACGGGTTGGCGATGGTAGGGCCGTCCGGCAGCGGGTCGGAGAAGAACATCACCACGACCACGCGCAGGTAGAAGAACGCCGCTACCGCGCTCGCCAGCACCGCCACGATCACCAGCTGCGGCGCGCCGGACGCCAGCGCAGCCTGGAAGACCGCGAACTTGCCCACGAAGATGCTGGTGAACGGGATGCCCGCGAAGGCCAGCAGGAACACCGACATCAGCGCCGCGGGGATCGGCGCGCTCTTGCCAAGGCCGGCCCAGCGGGACAGGTCCGTGGCCTCGACGCCGCCGGCGTCACGCACGAGGGTGACCACCGCGAACGAGCCGACCAGCGCGATGCCGTACACCGGCAGGAAGAACAGCAGCGAAGCCAGCGCGTCGCGGCCGGTCGAGACCAGCGCCATGATGAGGTAACCGGCGTTGAGGATCGCCGAGTACGCGAGCAGCCGCTTGATGTCCCGCTGCGTCAGCGCCAGGATGCCGCCGACCACCATGGTCAGGATCGCCACGATCTCGATGACCGGTCGCCACACGTCGATCGAACCGGCCAGTCCGACATCCAGCACCCGCACCAGCGCACCGAACGCGGCGATCTTCGTCGCGGCCGCCATGAAGCCGGTGATCGGGGTCGGAGCGCCCTGATACACGTCCGGGGTCCACATGTGGAACGGCGCCGCGCCGACCTTGAACAGCAGACCCATGCCAAGCAGCGCGATACCCGTGTACAGCAGCGCCGGGCCGTGCGCGTGCGCCGCGACGGCTTGCGCGATGCCCGGGTTCTTCGGGTCGCCGTCCGAGAGCTGCACCGAGCCCGCGTAGCCGTACAGCAGCGCCGCGCCGTACAGGAAGAACGCCGAAGAGAACGCGCCGAGCAGGAAGTACTTAAGCGCCGCCTCCTGGGAGAGCAGTCGGCGGTGGCGCGCCAGCCCGCAGACGAGGTACAGCGGCAGGCTGAGCACTTCCAGCGCGACGAACATCGCCAGTAGGTCGTTGGCTGCCGGGAACAGCAGCATCCCGCCGATCGAGAACAGCACCAGCGGGTAGACCTCGGTGGTCAGCCAGCCGGCCCGCACCGCCTCGCGCTCCTGCTGCGAGCCGGGCACCGAACCGCCCTGCGCCGCGAACGCGTCCTGGCCGCCCTCGGTGCGCCGCTCGGCGATCACCAGCACCGCGATGAACGCGATGACCAGGATGGTGCCCTGGAAGAACAGCGTGGTCTTGTCGACCGCGACCGCGCCCGCCGCCGCGATGCTGCCCGGCGTGTTGTGCAGCGCGATCACCGCGGCGAACGCGGCGGCCAAGGCGACCAGGGTCAGCCCCACCTGCAGCCGGTAGCGGGCCTTGCGCGGCCCGAACGCCTCCACCAGCACGCCCACGGTCGCCGCGCCGAGCACGATGAGCATCGGCGAGAGCTTGCCCCACTCCACATGCGGAGCGGTGAACGGGGCGGTGGTGGACGCGGTCGTGGCGGCGGCGAGGATGGACGACGACATCACTGCCCGCTCCCATTCGCTTGGGCGACACTGTTTTGACCGGCGCCGTGCGGCGCCTGGTTCGTGATCTGCACCTGCGCCGGAATCTGGTTGACCGCCGGGTTGATGTAATTCGTCAGGATGCTGGGCACGAAGCCGAGCGCGATGATCAGCGCCAGCAGCGGGCCGATCACCGCCAGCTCACGCGGGTTCAGATCCCGGAAGCCCTCCACCGGCTTGGCCACCGGCCCGGTCATCGTGCGCTGATACAGCCACAGGATGTACAGCGCCGCCAGCACGATCGAGGTGGTGGCGATGATCGCGGCGACCGGGTACTTCTCGAAGGTGCCGACCAGGACCAGGAACTCCGAGACGAAGGAGGACAGGCCAGGCAGCGCCAGCGAGGACAAGCCGGTCACCAGGAAGGTGCCGGCGAGCAGCGGCGCCACCTTCTGCACTCCGCCGTAGGCGTCGATCGAGGCAGACCGGCGCCGCGAGACCATGAACCCGGCGAGCAGGAACAGCGCGCCGGTGGACAGGCCGTGGTTCACCATGTACAGCGTCGCGCCGACCTCGCCGCGCGCGGTCAGCGCGAACACGCCGATGGTGATCAGGCCGAAGTGCGAGACCGAGGTGTACGCGATCAGCCGCATCATGTCGGTCTGGCCGATCGCCAGCAGCGCGCCGTAGATCGTGCTGATCACCGCGAGCACCAGCACCAGCGGAGTGAAGTAATGCGAGGCGTGCGGGAAGAGCTCGAGGCAGAACCGCAGCATCCCGAAGGTGCCGATCTTGTCCAGCACGCCGACCAGCAGCACCGCGGTGCCCGGGGTCGCCTCTGAGGCGGCGTCAGGCAGCCAGGTGTGGAACGGCCACAGCGGCGCCTTGACCGCGAAGGCCACGAAGAAGCCGAGGAACAGCCACTTCTCGGTGCCGCTCGCCATGGTCAGGTTGCCACTGGCCACGGCCTTCGAGAGCGTCTCGAAGTTGAACGTGCCACCGACGGCCGAGCGCGTCCCGACCACGTAAAGACCGATCACCGCGGCCAGCATGAGCAGGCCGCCGAGCAGGTTGTAGAGCAGGAACTTCACCGCCGCGTACGACCTGCGCGCCCCGCCGAACGAGCCGATCAGGAAGTACGCCGGGATCAGCGTCGCCTCGAAGATGACGTAGAACAGGAAGATGTCGGTGGCCGCGAAGACCCCGAGCATCAGCGTCTCCAGGGCCAGCAGCAACGCGAAGAAGCTGCGCACCGAGCGCTTGGACTCGGCCGGGGAGTCCTGCGGCGTCTCGGTGTCGTGCCAGGAGGCAAGGATCACCACCGGCACGAGCACCGCGGTCATCAGGATCAGCACCAGGGCCACCCCGTCCACCGCGACCGCGTAGTCGATGTGGAAGGTGGGGATCCAGGCGTACTTCTCCGAGAGCTGGAAGCGCGGGCCGCCGGTCTTGAACGCGACCGCCGAGGCGATCGCGAAGCCGAGACTGATCAGCGAGGCGAGCAGCGCGATCGGCCTTGCCAGGGCCGCGCGCTCCTTCGGCAGCACGGCGATCGCGGCGACGCCGGCCAGCGGCACCCCGATCGTCGTGCTCAGGTAGGGGAAGGAAGACATGCGCGCGCGTCCTTTCAGGCTTTGACCAGGAGCAGGGCCACGACGAACAGGGCCGCGCCGCCGAACATGGACAGGGCGTAAGAGCGGACGAAGCCGTTCTGCAGCCGGCGGAACCGGCCAGAGGAGCCGCCGAGGCCCGCGGCCACGCCGTTGACCACGCCGTCCACGCCGCGCAGGTCGAAGTAGACCAGCAGCCGGGTCAGCCACTGCCCGGTGCGCATGAAGGCCGCCTCGTTGAACGCGTCGCCGTAAAGGTCGCGGCGGGCCGCGCGGGTGAGCGGCGAGCCGGCCGGGGCGATGGCCGGGACCGGACGGGCCTTGGTGCCGTAGAGCCGCCAGGCGTACCCGACGCCGAGCACCACGACCGCCAGGGTGATCCCGGACAGCGCCCAGGTGTTGATCGGCGAGTGGCCCTCGGCGCGACCGGTGACCGGCTCCAGCCAGTTCGTGAAGGCCGAGCCGATGCTGAACAGGCCGCCCGCGAACGCCGAGCCGACGGCGAGCAGGATCATCGGGATGGTCATCGTCTTGGGCGACTCGTGCGGGTGCGGTTCGTGCCCGTGCTCGTCCTCGACCCAGCGCTTCTCGCCGAGGAAGGTCATCAGCATCACGCGGGTCATGTAGAACGCGGTGATCAGCGCGCCGAGCAGTGCGGTGCAGCCGAGGATCCAGCCGGAGGTGCCGCCCTGCGCGAACGCCGCCTCGATGATCTTGTCCTTCGAGAAGTATCCGGAGAACGGCGGGCAGCCGATGATCGCCAGGTAGCCGAGCGCGAAGGTGAAGCAGGTGACCTTCATGTACTTCCACAGGCCGCCGTAGTGGCGCATGTCCACGTCGTCGTTCATGCCGTGCATGACCGATCCGGCACCGAGGAACAGCCCGGCCTTGAAGAAGCCGTGCAGGACCAGGTGCATGATCGCGAAGACGTAGCCGATCGGGCCGAGGCCGGCACCGAGGATCATGTAGCCGATCTGCGACATCGTCGAACCGGCCAGGGCCTTCTTGATGTCGTCCTTGGCGCAACCGATGATCGCACCCATCATCAGCGTGATCGCGCCGACGATGGTCACCAGCAGGCGCGCGTTCGGCGAGATGTCGAAGATGACGTGCGATCTGACGATCAGGTAGACGCCCGCGGTCACCATGGTGGCCGCGTGGATCAGGGCGCTGACCGGGGTCGGGCCCTCCATCGCGTCCAGCAGCCAGGACTGCAGCGGGAACTGCGCCGACTTGCCGCAGGCGGCCAGCAGCAGCATCAGCCCGATGCCGAGGATCGTGTTGCGGTCGACGGTGGAGGCCTTGTTGAACACGTCGCTGAACGCGAAGCCGCCGAACGTGGTGTACATCAGCATCACGCCGACGGACAGGCCGATGTCGCCGACCCGGTTGACGATGAACGCCTTCTTCGCCGCGACCGCCGCCGAGGGCTTGTGCTGCCAGAACCCGATCAGCAGGTACGAGGCGAGGCCCACGCCCTCCCAGCCCGCGTACAGCAGCAGGTAGTTGTTCGCGAGGACCAGCACCAGCATCGCGGCCAGGAACAGGTTCAGGTAGCCGAAGAACTTGCGCCGGTTCTCGTCATGGGCCATGTAGCCCACCGAGTAGATGTGGATCAGCGAGCCGACCCCGGTGATCAGCAGCACGAAGGTCATCGAGAGCTGATCGAGGTGGAAGCCCGCGTCCGCGGAGAAGCCCGGCACCGGAACCCAGGTGTACACGTGCTGGTCGTACGAGCGCGCGTCACCGGGCTTGCCGAGCAGCGAGAAGAACAGCACCGCGCCGAGGGCGAAGGAGCCGAGCGCGGCCAGGCAGCCGAGCAGGTGGCCCCACCGGTTCGTGCGCTTCCCGCCGATCAGCAGGATCGCCGCCCCGATCATCGGCAGCGCGACGACCCACGCGGTGAGCGTGAAGACGCCGGTCGCCGCGACCGGGGCGTAAGTCGAGGGTGGCATCGTCGGCTGTCCCTCTCTCAGTACTTGAGCAGGTTGGCGTCGTCGACCGAGGCCGAGCGGCGGGTGCGGAAGACGGTGATGATGATCGCGAGGCCGACCACGACCTCGGCGGCCGCGACCACCATGGTGAAGAACGCGATGATCTGGCCGTCGAGCCGCCCGTGCATCCGGGAGAAGGTGACGAAGGCCAGGTTGGCGGCGTTCAGCATCAGCTCGATGCACATGAACACCACGATCGCGTTGCGCCGGATCAGCACGCCGAGCGCGCCGAGGCTGAACAGGATCGCCGAGAGGTACAGGTAGTTGTCCGGGTTCATGCCTCGACCTCCTCGTGCCGGCCGGAACCGTTCGCGTCGGCATGGGCGCCGGTCGCGCCGCCCACGTTCGTGGCGCCGCCGTTCGTGCCCTCGCGCGGCTGCGGGACCGGCAGCGGCTTGATGTCACGCAGCTCGCCCTGGGCGCGCAGCGTGCGGTTGACGCTGAGCGGCGCGATGCTGCCGTCGGGCAGCAGGGCCGGGGTGTCGACCGCGTTGTGCTGCGCGTAGACGCCGGGGTTCGGCAGCGGAGTGACGATGACGCTCGGGTCCTTCGCGTAGCGCTTGAACCGGTCCGCCGCCAGCTCCTTCTGCGTCTTGCGGGCGGTGACCCGCTCGCGGTGCGCCAGGACCATCGCGCCGATCGCGGAGGTGATCAGCACCGCCGAGGAGACTTCGAAGGCCCAGAAGTAGCGGGCGAACAGCAGGTGCGCCAGCGAGGGGACGTTGCCGCCGGCCGCCGCGTTCGCCTGGTCCATTCCGGCGAACGGGCCGAGCTTGGCGTGCGCGAAGACGCCCAGCAGGATCGCGGCGAAGCACACCGCGACCAGGACCGCCGCCCAGCGCTGGCCGCGGATCGACTCGGACAGCGACTCGGCCGCGTCGATACCGATCAGCATCAGCACGAACAGGAACAGCATCATGATCGCGCCGGTGTAGACGACGATCTGCACGATGCCGAGGAAGACCGCGCCCTGCGCCATGTAGAACAACGCCAGGCAGATCATCACCGCGCACAGGCACAGCGCCGAGTGCACGGCCTTCTTGGAGAAGATCAGGCCGAGCGCGCCGAGCACCGAGATGATCGCGCCGAGCCAGAACAGGAAGGTCTCGCCGCCGCCGGTGGAGGTCACCGGCCCGGCCAGCAGGTGCGTTCCGGCCGCCTGCGCCGCGAGCG
>Ga0070739_10007962_pt1 | contig 11028 bp, 8 predicted proteins | sample Coa_R1_7_FD_66445 | JGI IMG/M metagenome (GOLD analysis project Ga0070739, IMG submission 66445) | Surface soil microbial communities from Centralia Pennsylvania, which are recovering from an underground coalmine fire - Coalmine... | ecosystem: Environmental > Terrestrial > Soil > Unclassified ... | reverse complement strand
CCGACCGCCATGTTGTCGTTGAAGGCGAAGATGGCCGTCGGGGGCTCGGCCAGCGCCAAGAGCGATCGGGCACCCGTGTACCCCGTCTCGATTTGGAAATTCCCCGGAGCCACCAGCTCCGGCGAGGCGGGAATCACGGCGGCCGCCAGGCCCGCATGATAGCCTCCCAGGCGGTCGAGCGTGGCAAGCCAGCCCTCGGTTCCGCTGATTACTCCGATGCGGCGGTGACCAAGCTCGATCAGATGATCCGTCACCGCCTTCGCTCCCGACCAGTGTGCCGAGGTCACGACGGGAATGTCGTCGCTCAGTGGAGTGGAAGGGTCGAGAACGACGAAAGGTGTTCCACCGCGCTGCAGTGCCCGCAATTCGTCGTTCGACTCCGAAGGGAGGATCAGGATTGCTCCATCAGTGGTACCGTGCATTACCCGCTCGAGCAGTGACACCTCCTGGTCGTGCTCATGCTCGGTTGGGCTGACCACGAACCTGGCGTCGCGCAGCTTAAGCCCTGCCGCCGCTCCGGCGACGATCTGCATGAAGTACTCGGCATCAAAGAACGGAACCGTGAGGCCGATCAATCCGGTCCTGGATCCGGCCAGTGCTCTCGCGCTGAGGTTGGTGGTGTAGGAGTTGGCGCGGGCATGTCCCAGCACGGTCGCTCGCGTCGTATCCGCCACGTGAGGGTGACCGTTCAGGACGCGTGAAACGGTGGCGACCGAAACGCCGGAGTCTCGAGCGATCTCGCGGATGGTAATCCGACGAGGCGGCAGACTGCGACGCTTCCTCTGGAGCTCAGAATCCGAATCCATGCTTTGAACCACTCAGCATCGTTGCGGTAACGTTTTCACTGTTAGCTCACTATAATCCGAAGACTTCTTTTTGTCAATGGTTCGCCTGGGACGCTTACTGCTCCTGGGCGGTTTCGGCAGAGGTTTGCCGCTGTGCAGACGCGCCGTGATTTGCAGGCAGAAGCACATCGGATAGGCCGTCCCTGGCGACCGGATTGCGTGAGTTCCGGGGACAGGCACGGGTCGCCTACTACGCGTATCCGATTGACATGACCGCGGCCCAATGGTATGCTAGGGCCGTTAGTGGAACAAATCCAGAAAACGTTTACAGTAAAGTTGAGTCGATTTCTGGAAGGAGGTGCAACCGAGCCGAGGGAAACACGCGTCGTGCCTCGCGAGCGAACCAGTTGACGTAGTCGCGAGCGGGGAGAATACAGAACTTAAACTCGTGTTCCAGTGTTTTGAAACGAAAGGAAAGCGCAATGAGTTCCAGGAAGATTCCCGTGACCGTAGGCAGGGCAATCACGGCCCTCTGTATGGTCGCGATGCTTGCGATTCCGGTGACAGCCGCCAATGCGCGAGCCGTCCCTCACATCAAGAAGGGCGGCAACCTGGTGGTCGACCCATCGCCGGTTCAGTCGTGGGTCCGTGCCTTCAATCCCGCCTTCACCGGGTCAAATGTCTACGGCACCCGCGGGCTCATCTACGAATCTCTCCTCATGTTTAACGGGGAGACCGGGAAGGTGACGAACTGGCTGGCGTCGAAATGGGGATGGTCCCATGGAAATAAGACGCTCTGGTTCAAGATCCGGACGGGCGTGAAGTGGAACGACGGAAAGCCGTTCACGGCCGCAGACGTTCTCTACTCGGCCAGACTGACCATGGCGCAGCCGGCCTTTGACGGTAGCTCCGGCATGGATCCGTACGTCAAGAGCGTTACCCGCTCCGGCGACACGGTGTACTTCAACCTCAAGAGCGTCAACTCGACGCTGTCCTACTACATCGGGCAGAACCTGATCATTCTGCCGCAGCACATCTGGTCCAAGATCAAGCACCCGGTCACCTTTACCGACCCCAATCCGGTCGGCACGGGCCCATACATGCTGAAGAGCTTCAGTCCGCAGCAATACGTGCTCAAGGCGAATCCGCATTACTGGCAGAAGGGCAAGCCCTACGTCAGCACGCTTACCTTCCCGTCCTTCTCCAGCAACCAGAGCGCTGAGGCCGACCTGCTCTCCGGCAAGACGCAGTGGGGCGGAATCTTCATCGCCGACGCGGCGAAGACCTATGTACCCAAGGCGCCCGGCAACCACTTCTGGTACAACCCTGCAAATCAGCCCGCCTGCCTCTACACCAACGACGCCAAGCAGCCATTCAGCAATGTCTGGGTGCGCCGCGCCATCAGTGAGGTGATCAACCGGAAAGCTGTCTGGAAGCAGGGCGAGTATGGCTACGAGCCGCCGTCCAACGCTGGCTTCATCCAAACGCAGTTCAGGAAGACCTGGGGTAACCCTTCGGTTCTCAAGATGCTCAAGCCGACCGGTAACCTGAAGGCTGCCAAGGCCGACATGAAGAAGGCCATGAAGAACAAGGCCACTGCCGCGGCGATCAAGAAAAATACATTCCAGATCGTCGTCGTCGCCGGGTGGTCTGACTGGGACGCCTCGGTAGCCATCGTGGCCAGCGAGCTGAAAGCGATCGGCATCAAGGCCGTGGAGAACCAGACTGATTTCAACACCTACAACTCCGACCTGAACAACGGCACCTTCGACATGGGCATGTCGTGGACCTATGGCGGACCGCCAAACCCCTATCCGATCTACAAGTTCGGCTTCGGCGGAGCCTTCTACGTCCCGGACGGGAAGAACTCCAACGGTAACAACCGGGAGCGGTACCGAAACGGCGCCCTCGACAAGCAGATCAACGCTTTCGCCGCCACGACCAAGAAGAACAAGCAGGTCTCGATCATGAAGAAGATGGAGAGCATCGTGGCCAAGGATGTTCCCATCGTCCCACTCGTGACCCAGGCTTATTGGTACGAGTACAACACGGCGAAGTTCACCGGCTTCCCGACGGCCAAGAAGCCCTATGAGATCGGCTCGCCGTATCAGCCCTACGAGGAGGAGGACGTCATTCTGCACGTTCACCTTAAGTAGAGAAGGCCGTCTCGACGTAACCGCGTGGGGGGGCCGGACCGTCCGGCCCCTCCACGACTCTCATAAGGGTCATACCATTGAAGATGAATGAAGGTCGGAGCAGCGTATGAAGTTCATCCTGCGGCGGCTGCTCTTCTACCTGGCCACGCTCTGGATCGCGATCACGCTCAACTTCGCCATCCCACGGCTCCTGCCAGGCAACCCCGCCGACATCATCTTCGGCAAATTCCGAGGAAACGTTTCACCCGGAACGTTGCGAGCTTTGAAGTCGGCCCTCGGTTTCACAAATCAGAACCTCGTCGGACAGTACTTCACGTACCTGTGGAACCTGGGTCACGGCAACTTCGGTCTCTCGTACTCCTACTTTCCTGCATCCGTCCTGACAATCATCCGACAGGATCTACCGTGGACCCTCTTTCTGCTCGGGTTTTCGACCATCATCGCCTTCACGTTTGGGACCGGGCTCGGCATCATCTCGGCGTGGCGACGCGGATCGGTCTTCGACAGCACGCTACCACCGTTGATGCTGTTTCTGTCGTCGTTTCCATACTTTTGGATCGCCCTGCTGCTGCTGTATGTTTTCTCCATCACGCTCGGCTGGTTCCCGAACGCGCACGCGTACACCGTGCTCAATCTGAGCTGGCCGGTCATCGGCACTGTGCTCTACCACTCGGTCCTTCCGGCGGCAACGGTTGTCCTCACGTCAACAGGGGGTTGGCTCCTCGGCATGCGCAACGTCATGATCTCGACCCTGGCGGAGGATTACATCGTCATGGCCCAGGCAAAAGGCTTGACTGACCGCCGGGTGATGCTGATGTACGCGGCTCGCAACGCTATCCTGCCCAGCATCACGGGATTCGCCATGAGCCTCGGGTTCGTGTTCGGTGGCCTCGTCTTGGTGGAGACGGTTTTCTCCTATCCGGGTGTGGGATTCGATCTTGTCAACGCTGCCACCAACGACGACTTTCCTCTGCTGCAGACGCTTCTCCTCTTCATCGTCCTGGCAGTCCTGGTCGCCAATTTCATTGCCGATATCACCTATGTGCGGCTCGATCCGAGAGTGAGAGCGGAGCGCTAGAAGTGGCGACTGTCTCCACCACAAGCCTCCAAACAGCCGATGAACCGGGCGCCTCCCACGTCCCGATCGTCGCCGGCCAGCCCCACCGATTTCGAGCGTTCCTCGCAACAATCGCATCCAATCGGAAGGCGGCGATCGGAGTCATCCTCTTGCTCATTTTCGGGATCGTGGCGCTGATTGGTCCATGGGTGGCTCCGTACGACCCCGGCCAGGTGGGAGCCGCGTTCGACCTGACACCGAGCTGGAGTCACTGGCTGGGAACGAATCAGCTGGGTGAGGATGTCTTCTCGCAGCTCCTCGCGGGCGCGCGTCCGACCATTGTGTATTCGGTGCTCGCCGGCCTAATCGCTACGGTAATCTCATGTTTCTTAGGCCTGACGGCGGGATACCTGCGGGGGCTGGTGGACGATGCTCTCTCCCTCGTGATCAATGTATTCCTGATCATCCCGACCCTCCCGCTGCTGATCGTCGTTGCCGCCTATGCCAACGCGCTCAACCTTCGCGGTGGGTACATCCAAACGCTGGTCATCGCCTTTACGGCCTGGCCGTGGGGGGCACGGGTCCTGAGAAGCCAGATGCTCTCGTTGAGAGAGAAGGACTTTGTCCTGGCCTCTCGAGTCTCTGGAGACTCGACGTTTCGCACCATCTGGGACGAGATCCTACCCAACATGATCTCGCTGGTGGTGGCAAACTTCATCGGCGCCACCCTGTACGCCTTGCTGTTTGGAGTAGCGCTTCAGTACCTCGGATTGACCGACGAGAGCCAGGTGTCCTGGGGCAGCATGCTCTACTGGGCCGAGAATGGCGACGCACTTCTGCTCGGTATGTGGACCTGGTTCATTCCGGTGGGGCTGTGTATCGCGCTTTTCGGCACCGGCCTGGCGTTCACCAACTACGCCATAGATGAATTCACCAATCCACGGTTGCGGACCCAGAAGGTGCGCCGGCGATCCGGGGCGACGTCGGTGCTGGCCGTGGCTACCCCGGCGATGCTGAGGGAGGGTGACGATGCCGTCGTTGCTTGAGGTCGACGACCTGGTCGTCGACTACCTCACCCCGAACAGAGTTGTCAGGGCCGTGGACACGGTGTCGTTTGACGTGCGACCAGGCGAGATCGTTGGTCTGGCGGGGGAGTCGGGCTGCGGGAAGAGTACCTCGGCCCACGCTATCCTTCGACTCCTGAGACCTCCTGCCGAGATCACGTCCGGTCAGGTGCTCTTCCAGGGTCAGAACCTCCTGGCTATGAGTCCCAACGAGCTGCGCTCCTTTCGCTGGCGGAACATCTCTATAGTCTTTCAGAGCGCGATGAACTCACTGAATCCGGTTATCAGCATCGCCGACCAATTCCTTGACACCTTCAAGGCGCACGAGCACGTGTCCAAGAAGCAGGCCATGGATCGAGCGGCTGAGCTTATGACGTTGGTGGGCATCGACCCGGCTCGCCTCAAGAGCTTTCCGCACGAGCTCTCGGGCGGCATGCGTCAGCGCGTCGTCATCGCTCTGGCGCTCTCACTCAGCCCCGAGCTGATCATCATGGACGAGCCCACGACGGCGCTGGACGTGGTGGTGCAGCGAGACATCCTGCAGGAAATCGAAACCTTGCAGAAGGAGCTGAAGTTCGCCGTCCTCTTCATTACGCACGATCTCTCCCTTCTGGTGGAGTTCAGCAGCCGGATTGCCATCATGTACGCCGGCAAGATCGTCGAGTTCGCCGCCGCGCAAGAGCTGTTCCTCCGGCCTCAGCATCCGTACACCGTGGGTTTGATGGAATCCTTTCCATCCTTGACAGGCCCCCGGAAAGCACTCGTCGGGATTCCAGGGTCGCCTCCTGACCTGGGTGCACCACCGGCCGGATGCCGGTTCAATCCCAGATGCCCACGTGTCATGAATGTCTGCAGAAGCATTCCTCCTGAGCTGGTGGCGCACTCTCCCGAACACTTGACCGCCTGTCACCTGTATCCGTCGTCGCTGAGAGTCGCCTGATGACCTCTGCACTCGGGCAGGTCGAAGCCGGCGACTCCGTCCTAGAGGCGCAGAGTCTCACTAAACACTTCACCGTCGCGAGCTCGGTCCTGCCATGGAGAAAGAGCAAGCGTCTCCATGCCGTCGACGATGTGAACTTGGTGCTGAAGGCAGGCACGATCACTGCCCTGGTCGGGGAGAGCGGAAGCGGCAAGAGCACCATCGCGCGGCTGCTGGCTCGCATCTATCCACCTTCGTCCGGCTCGATACTGTTCCGTGGCAGCGATGTGACCCGCCAGCGTGGGCGAAGAAATGCGCTGCGGTACCGCTCTCAGGTTCAGATGATCTTTCAGGACCCGTTCTCTTCCCTGAATCCGGTCAAGCGTGTCCGCCACCACCTCGCTCGTCCCCTCAGAAACCACCACAAGGTGAGACCCGGCTCGATCAATCAACAGATCGAGGAGCTGCTGACGACGGTTGGGCTGGTACCTCCCGCCGAGTACGCTCGGGTATTTCCTCACCAGCTATCCGGCGGTCAGCGCCAGCGCGTCGCCATTGCTCGGGCTATGGCGGTCGAGCCAATCGTGCTGCTCGCGGATGAACCGATCTCGATGCTGGATGTTTCGATTCGTATAGGCATCATGAACCTCATGCTGCGGCTCAAAACGGAGCGCAACCTGGCGTTCCTGTACATCACCCATGACATCGCCAGTGCGCGCTACGTTGCCGACGAGGTCTTGGTCATGTACGCGGGGCAGGTGGTGGAGCGTGGCCAGACCGAAGCGGTGCTTCAGGCCCCAATGCACCCCTACACGCGTCTGCTTCTCTCGGCCGTCCCGAATCCAGAGGCCGGGCTTCAAACCCGGCGCGTCGAGGCACGCGGCGAAGTGCCTACAGTCATAGACCCACCGGCCGGCTGCCGCTTTGCGCCACGCTGCCCATTTGTTATGGATGTGTGCCGCACGACGACACCCGAGCTTCTACAGGAAGGAAATCAGCAATGGGTACGGTGTCATCTCTATCCCGCGAGTACAGCCCAACAGCAGACGAGTCTCTCCGCCGGCTAAGCGGCCTGTTTCCGGCAGACTTCAACTTCGGCACGGCAACGGCAGCCTATCAGATTGAGGGCGCGGCCCACGAGGATGGTCGAGGTGAAAGTATCTGGGACCGGTTCTCCGGCACACCGGGAAAGACGTTTGAGGGTCACACCGGCGAGGTTGCCTGCGACCACTACCACCGCTATCTCGATGACATCGACCTCATGTCTCGGCTCGGCGTAAACAGCTACCGTCTTTCCATCGCCTGGCCCAGAATTCTTCCCAACGGAACTGGAACAGTCAATCAAAAAGGCCTTGACTTTTACAACCGCCTGATCGACGCGCTGCTGGAACGCTCCATCGAACCGTACGTGACCCTGCATCACTGGGACCTGCCTCAGGCCCTCGAGGACCGCGGCGGCTGGTACTCTCGCGATACAGCCGAGGCTTTCGGCGAGTTTGCCGCGATTGTCCTGGGTGCGCTCGGTGACCGGGTTCATAGGTGGATTACCGTCAACGAGCCGTGGGTGGTGGCCTGGATTGGACACGGCGAGGGACGGCACGCTCCAGGTAAGGCGGATGGACCTACCGGAGCAATCAAGGCGGGCCATCACCTACTGCTCGCCCACGCGCGAGCAGTGGACGCCGTCAGAAGTCTTAGCCCGAAGAGCCGTGTGGGCATAACCCTCGACATGTCCCCCGTCTTTCCGTTTACTGATTCGGCCGAGGATGCAAGGGCGGCCACGCTAATGGACGCCACCAAGAACCGCTGGTTCCTCGAGCCGGTTCTCTGGGCACAGTACCCAACGGATATTCCCGCCTACCTCGACCTACTTCCTGAAGGTGCCGGGGATGACATGAGTGCCATTGCCGCCCCAACCGACTTTGTGGGTGTCAACTACTACTCCCGTGCAATCGTGGGCCTCGACCCGGCCACTCAGATGCCTCAAGTGAAGCATCTCGAGAATGTCGAAAGAACCGGCTCGGGCTGGGAGGTATATGCGGATGGCCTTCGCGATCTGCTGATCCGGCTGCAGGAGGAATACCGAGTGCCCAGCCTACTGGTGACGGAAAACGGAGCCGCCTATGCCGGCGGACCGGACGGTTCGGGCCACGTTCGCGACGGCAAACGCATCGACTACCTGGCCAAACATCTCAATGCCGCCGCAGAGGCGATTGATCGTGGCGCCAAGCTCGACGGCTACTTTGTGTGGTCACTTCTTGACAACTTCGAGTGGGCCAGCGGATACGACGACAATACGCGCTTCGGCATCGTTCACGTCGACTTCGATACCCAGGACCGAACCATAAAGGACAGCGGGCACTGGTACTCCCAGCTGATAACGACGGCGCGACCTTCGGCCTAAAGCCCGAACAGATCCTCCGGGGTACTGCCACGGACGCCGGTCCACATTGATATAACTGTGCGTCTCGGGCGATTGCCCGTCGGCGTGCGGCCGTCGAGTTGCAGGATAGACTGAGGCATGTCAGGTCACTCGAAGTGGGCGCAGATCAAGCGCCAAAAGGGTGCCGCGGACGCCAAACGGGGGCAGCTCTTCACCAAGTTGGGCCGCGAGATTTCGGTAGCGGCCCGCGAGGGAGCCGACCCATCGGCAAACTCTCGTCTGCGCATCGCCATCCAACGAGCGCGCGATGCCAACATGCCCCTGGACACTATCGAGCGTGCCGTCAAGCGCGGAGCCGGAGCCGGCGAGGGTGCGAACTATCAGGAGATCACCTACGAGGGCTACGGGCCCGGGGGCGCCGCCGTGCTCGTCAGGGCGATGACGGATAACCGGAACCGAGCCGCGGCCGAGGTGCGCAGCGTATTCAGCCGGAATGGCGGCAACCTGGGCGAGTCCGGGTGCGTCAGCTGGCTGTTTGACGCCAAGGGCGTCATCACGGTCGAAGTCGACGGAAACGATCCCGACGACCTCGCGCTGAGAGCGATCGACGCCGGCGCCGAAGATGTCCAGGTGGGAGACGGCGTCGTCGACGTGTATACGGATCTTTCCTCGTTGGAGCCGGTTCGGGAGTCGCTGGAGCGGGAGGATGTGGCCGTTGCGGCGGCCGAGATGCAGATGATCCCAAAGACCACCGTCGATCTGGACGACCGGTCGGCCGAGCAGTTGTACCGCCTCATCGACAAGCTGGAAGAGCTCGACGATGTGCAGGATGTGTTCACCAACAGCGAGATCTCGGATGAGGTTGCCGCCAGGTTAGTGGGGTGAGCATTACCGATCAGGTTGAGGTTCGACCTCGACCTGAGCGAGAGCCGGAGCCCGAACCCGCCGTTCCGGTGGTGCGGGGAGCACCACTCCGTCCGGCGGCGAAGTGGGCTATCGCCATTGCAGTCATCCTCCTCGGGATCGTGTTTCTGATCCATATCAAGAGTGAGATCTACCCGTTTCTCTGGGGAATCCTGGCGGCCTACATCCTGACCCCGGTCGTCAACTATGTCAACTTCCGGCTGCTGGTACCTCGCGTCGTGGTGGTAGTCTCGTTGTACTTCCTGGTCTTTTGCCTGTTGATCGTCGGTTCCCGCTACTTCTTTCCCTGGATCAGCAACCAGATCTCGTACTTCATCGAGGACTTCCCCAAGCTCCAGGGTGCACTTATCCATACGGTCGGGCCACGGCCATTGGGGATTGACATCAATCAGCTGATGACGCAGCTCGCCGGCAACTTAAATGGGCTCACAGGCAACCCACGCAGCGCCGTCAAGCTCTTGGCCGATGCCTTCAACACGGCGATCCGCATCCTGATATTCCTCTTCACCACCTTCTACCTGCTGATGGATGGCCCGCGAATCAAGCGTGGGCTGACGCGGCTGATCCCTCTGCGCTACCGGCCCGAGATGCTGCGCCTGGCCGGCCAGATCAATACCAGCTGGACACAGTACATCCGGGGGGAGCTGGTCCTGTTTGGAATTATGACCGTGGCCAGCTTCGTAGGGCTCGAATTGCTGCGGGTGCCTGGAGCTGTACCCCTGGCGCTGGCAACTGGAGCACTCGAGCTGCTTCCCATCGTCGGCCCGATCACTGCCGGCGCCCTGGCCGTCAGCGTCGCCTACCTCAACGGAACAAACCCCTTCGGCTGGAACCAGATCACCTATGGCCTGGTGGTTGCCGGTATGTACCTTCTCTTCCGGGAACTGGAGGATTACGTGGTGGTGCCGCGTGTGCTCGGTCGCGCGGTCAAGCTCCATCCGGTTATCGTGCTCTTCTCACTGGTTTCAGGAGGCTTGATCCTCGGATTATTCGGCCTGCTCATCGCCGTGCCGGTGGCCGCCAGCCTCAAGATCGTGGGCGCCTACCTCTACGACAAACTTGTCGACGAGCCTTCGCAGTTCGTGAATATCCACGCGGTCCAGGACTGAAAATGGAAGTCCTTGGGTGAAGCCCTCGCCACGCCCGTCTCAGCTCAGACACTCGCACCGGAACCATGCCCGGGAGCGGAGGGATGCACTGCGAAACGGGAGGCGCGAGGTGGCGATGGGTTGTCCGCTTGCCCCATAAGTCCGAATCCGCATCAACCCGGGTGGTCGGGCGACCGGCAATGGCACGGGCGGCGGAAGCCGTCAAGCAGGATGGCGGCACAGTGGTGCTCACCAATGGATGCTTCGACATCCTGCACATGGGGCATCTAGATTACCTCGAGGCGGCGCGAAGCCTGGGATCGGTCCTCTTCGTGGGCGTGAATGCCGACGAGTCCGTGCGGCGGCTCAAGGGTCCGCACAGGCCATTCACCCGACAGGCGGACCGTGCGACCCTGGTGGCGGCGCTGCGGACGGTCGATCTGGTCACGATTTTCCGGGAAGACACGGCGACCGAGCTGGTCAAGGCGGTGCGGCCCGACGTCTACGTGAAGGGCGGTGACTATAGCGAGAACCCGTCGAGCGGCGACTGGCCAGGAGGCCGTTATCCCCCCGAGGGCCGCGCCCTACAAGGTTGGGGCGGAGCCCTCCGGGTCCTACCCTTCGTCGAGGGTTACAGCACGACTGATATCAT
>Ga0070739_10007958_pt1 | contig 11030 bp, 10 predicted proteins | sample Coa_R1_7_FD_66445 | JGI IMG/M metagenome (GOLD analysis project Ga0070739, IMG submission 66445) | Surface soil microbial communities from Centralia Pennsylvania, which are recovering from an underground coalmine fire - Coalmine... | ecosystem: Environmental > Terrestrial > Soil > Unclassified ... | reverse complement strand
GGCACTGGCGCCCTCGCCTGTGCCATCTTTGTCCCAAATGATCATGGCCATGGATCACAGACGTCTTTCGCCTGCAAATCTTTAGTTCTACGCCAGAATGAAGACCGCTCTAATCTTGAACAAGCTATGTAAGCGGATTACGCGCATGGCTTTGATGCGACCAGCTTAGCGCGCATTCTGTCGCGTCTGACGATGCTTAAAAAAAATCGACGTGGTGCGTGATGCGTTCTAGGGTGACAATAAACCCAGGCGTTCTTGAAACACCTTGCGATATCCTTTGCTTAACTTCAGCCGGGTTTTATTGCGGAGGACCACTTCGTACTCCCCATCCGCATCCGTGGCTAATTGATGCACGTACTCAAGATTTACGATTGTGCTGCGATGAATACGGCAAAACCGCTCTGGATTCAGGTCGCGTTCCAGTTCATTCATCGTTCGCCGCAGCAGGTGAGTCTTTCCGCTTACATGCAAAGCCACATAGTAGCTGGCTGCTTCAATCCACTCAATTTCCTGCGCATGTAGAAAAATAGCGTTTCCTGCGCTCTTCACAACAATTCTGTCGCGCCAAAGAGCAGGGCCGTGGCCGCCGTGAATCTGCTCCTTGGCCCGCGCCAACACTTTGCAGAATCGTTGCTCCTGTACCGGCTTTAACAGATAATCCAGGGCTTCCATCTCAAACGCCCTCACTGCATACTGGTCATAAGCTGTCACGAAAACAACCGCTCGCGGAACAAAAGCCCCAAGGGCCTCGATGACATCAAATCCGTCACATTCAGGCATTTGAACATCAAGAAACAGTAGGTCGGGAACTGACGAGCGAATAGCGGCGATTGCTTCGCGCCCGGAACCAAATTGGCCGACAATATCAACTTCTGGATCGCGTTGCAGCAGGCGTTCAATATTGGTCCGCGCCAGCGGCTCATCATCAACAATCATCGCCCGGATTCGCAGAGAAGAATGGGATGTCATACCGCAACCAACGTGAAGGGTAGGCTGATTCTGGCTTCCACGCGGCCGCCGGGATGGCTTTGCAAAGTGAACTGCGCATTTGTGCCATGCAGGCCTTGCAGGCGGGCCTTGATATTGGAAAGACCTATGCCTGTGCTGCCATTCCGCATGTCACCATTGGCATGCTCCAGATGCTCCCAATGTCCTGGTAGTGGCGGCCCATCATTTGTTACCGATAAAATCAGGGAACCATCTGCGTGGCTGGCTGCAATGGAAATCAATCCGCCTTGTTCTTTCTTTCCAATGCCATGTTGAATGGCATTCGCCACAATCTCCTGAAGCATCAGCGAGGGAACGCGCGCTGGAAAGACCTCATCCGGCACAGCTAATGTGACCTTCAAACGGGCCCCGAACCGCATCTGCTGGAGATCAATGTATTGGCGGACAAAGTCCAGCTCTTCACTCAGCGCAACTTCATTTTCTCTGGAATCCAATGAATGCCGCAACAAATCTCCTAATTTGGAAATCATCTCCAGTGCCGTAGGGTTCTGGTTATCGCGGATTAAACCGGAAATGCCATTCAGGGTATTAAAGAGGAAGTGAGGTTCCAGTTCCCGGCGCAGGCCGCTCAGTTGGGCCTCAAAGTATCTTGAGTTCATCTGCGCCATCTCCAGTTCATGCCGGGCGAGCTCCCGTTTTGTATGTAAGCCATGGCTGATTGCGGCGATAGCAATGTAAACCAGCAGATCAGCAGAGAGCGTTGAGAGCCATAACCCCTCAAAAATTTTTTGCCAGGGAATACTGTAGGAATTCATGCTCCATGGTTTGAGCGCCAAATCCAAACCTGTGCCCCACGCGGCATGGCATAATCCTATTGCCAGCCAGGCTGCCACGTGCGTAGCCCAGCCCAAAGGTGAAAGTTTCTGCGATGGCGGATATTTTCTGGTGAGAAAAATTACGGCTGGCGTAGCGATGGCCCAAAAGCTCCAGACCAGCGACTCCCTGAGAAAAAGCGCCGTCCAGGCATGATGCATGCCTTGCGCTTTCATCTCCACCACGGATTGCATTCCGCTGATCAGGCCAAAGGCGATCCATGCAGCGCCGATCCAAAGGTTTTGTTTTGACTCGTTCGACATAGGCAAAGGGCTTCTATTTGTATTGCCACTTTAACCTGTTTTAAATACGCTCTGCCAGCGTACAAACCTCTCAATGCAGCGGACTCACGCCTATTTGCAGCGAAGCGGCTGCCGTTTGAGCGGGCACACTGGCCATAATGCAGGCATTGTGATTTCATACGGAGTGAAAAATATGAAGAAAGCATTTTTGGTGGTTTCTGCATTAACTGCAATGTTTCTCCTGGCCTTCCAGGTAAGTTCTCAGGAGCAGTCCCAATCCAGCGATGGGGTCAAATACACAAATGACGGTCAGATGTTATGGCCTGAACAGTATGCAAAATGGGTGCACGTAGGCTCTGGCATAGGTATGGCATACAATCCATCGGAAAACGATCATGGCGCCTCAGACCCGCCTTTCACGGATGTATATGTGAACCCTTCCGCCTATGATTCCTTTGCCAAAACCGGCCGCTGGCCCGATAAGACCACAATGGTGGTGGAGGTGCGCAAATCTCTTAGCAAAGGATCCATCAATCAGGGCGGTCACTATGAAGGCTCGCTGCAAGGCATTGAGGTCCATGTAAAAGATGAGTCCCGGTTTAAGAGCAGATGGGGCTTTTACGGTTTTGGCGTGGGAACAAAATCCGCCAAGCTGATTCCTGAGTCCGCCAGTTGCTATTCATGCCATTCTGATCACGGGGCCGTCGATACAACGTTCGTTCAGTTTTATCCCAGCCTGCTGGAGATTGCCACCCAACGGGGAACGATTCAGCCCGACCACGCAGACGGAGCAGATAAAAGAAAGAAACAAGACACACAAAACACCTCGCCTAAAGAGAATCCCAATGCCGGTAAGAAAGAAACCGAAGCCGAAGCGATAGACCCCATGTGCGATATGAAGGTGAATGTCAGTACAGCCCTCAAAAGCACCTACAAGGGAAAGACATATTATTTGCCAGGATAGCTGTAAACGTGGGTTTGATGCCGAACCTGAAAAATACGCGAATGAAGCAAGCAAATAGTCCAGTATTTGCTTGCTGTCGCATTTATCGTTGGGCACTGCGCGTGTTGATCGACAGAAGAATCTATGTTCAGTATGCATTCTTTCGGGTTGAACGTGGTTTAAAGAAATCCACAGCGTGCTGGCGTGTAGGCAGAGCTTTCAACAGGGCAGCCGGTTCCATGCCAAAGCGCCGGGCGGATGCGGTGACCAAACTCTTTTGCAGGTCGTTCAAAGGCAGCGAGTTTGAAGTGGGTGCAGGCGCCTTGGCGGGCGGCTGAATTGTAGGCACAGCTCTGGGACTGCTCAAGGTAAGCACCTGGGCAATGTTGGGTGCAGCGGCAATGCGCGCACTGGGCAGCATTAGATTCGCGGGGATTCCCAGCCAGTCGCGTAGCGTAGCCAGAATGGAAGTGTGGTCATAAGGCGTGCCGGTTGAGCTGTTCGACCTGAACACCGTGCCCCCCTGCACATAAGGCGAAACAATGATCGTGGGCACACGGACGCCGAATCGATTAAAAGTGAATCCGATCTCTCCCGGGTCGCTGGCTGAATCTGGAATGGCCGCGCCCCATGGCGGCATTACGTGGTCATAAGTTCCGCCATGCTCGTCATAGGTGATGATCAATAAAGTATTGTTCCATGTTTGCGGCGAACTGCTGATGGCCTGCCAGATTTCGTATAAAAGTTTTTCTCCGGCAGCCACGTCATGCGGAGGATGCTCGTCATTAGGATCAACCAGAAAACTCGGCTCAACAAAGGAATAAGGCGGCAGGGAATTGTGCGCGCAATCATGCTTAAAGTCGTCCAGGCTGCCAAAATGAAAATCCAGAAAAGGGTCCCAGAGCTTGGGGAACATGGAGCGCGTGAGAGAAGGCGTCACCAGAGTATCGTTGTACACCTTCCATCCCACATGCATGGATTGCAGAACATTGAAGATGGTGGGCACGTCCCAATCGTAAGGATCAGGTACGTCTCCATTATTTACATTGCCATTGGAAGTGCCTGCATGCACAAAGCTGCGGTTGGGCCAGGTCTGGCTTGGGACCGAGCAGTACCACGCGTCAGAGATGGCAAAATTTTGCGCCAGGCTGAAAATCACAGGGACCTGTGCGGTGCTGTAAGCCTGCATGATTTGGTCCGGATGGGAAGCAGTGGCGTATTCGTAATTCACAACAAATCCCTGGTTGGGCCATGTGGGTGAGGTGTTGGGCGCTTCCGGCCCAAAGAGCTGATAATTCACATTGCTGAAAGTCTCTTCCGGATCAGGATCAGGAACCACATAGCTTGTTGTCTGCGGCTGTATAGCCACCTGTACCGGCGGCTGCCCACTGAAATAAGAAACATTGGATGGGTTCCAAAAGCTTATTTGCAACCCGTTATAGCTTTGTGGACTGTTCGCAGGCAGGTATTGGCTGGGCTGTGACGACGAGCTGGAATAAAGCCAGCCGCACATATTGTCCAGAGAGCGGTTTTCCAGCATGACCACAACAATATTTTTTACCTGGGGAAGAATGTTTGCCATGAAAGCTCCTTGCTAAGACTTTGCAGATAAAACTAACTGAATTCGGGGCCTTGATGAACTGCTGGTATGAATGGTTAGAAGCGGCCTCAATTTGAGGGAAAGAAGGAGTTGAAGGTTTGTGTTCTGTTGAGATCGGGGCTAGTTGTTAGGGCGACGGAAGAATACAAGGCTATCGCGGCAGGCAATATCCATATGCAGGAGAAATTCTTTCTCACGCTCTACTCCTGTTTGCAACGGAAAGCTTGATTATAGCCCAGCTTCGCGGGCGGAAATTTTTGCAATAGAAGACCAGTCTGCCTCTTCCAGTCCTTCAGCCATCGCTGCAAGAAAGCGGTCGCGGACCAAGCTGGCTACCGGCATGGGAACGGACACTGCTTCCGCCGCAGCCAGAAGAAGCCGGTTGTCTTTCATCCCGAGCGGCACTTTGAATCCGGCGGGTTGGAACTTTTCCCCGGCAATGATGCTGCCATAGGTTTTATAAATGGGCGCATTGAACAAGGAATTGGTCAGCACTTCCACGAATTGATTTACGTCCAGCCCGGACTTGCGGACCAGGGCAAAACTTTCCGCCAGGCCTTCAATCACCGCAGTGATCAGGAAGTTTCCTGTCAGCTTCATCAGGTTCGCCCCGCTGGGCTCTTCACTGGCGATAAAAGTTTTTTGCCCCATCACTTCAAAGAGCGGCTTGCAGCGCTCAACCTGTGCTGTTGCACCGGCAGCTACAACAAAAAGTTTTGCCGCCTCCGCCGCTTCAGGCCGCCCAAAGACGGGAGCAGAAACGTAATGCTGCTTGCGTTCTGCATGCGCGGAAGCCAGCCGCCGTGAGAGCGCCACACTGATGGTGCTCATGGAAACGTGGACCGCATCCGCCGGAAGTGAATCCAGCATGTTTCCTTTTCCAAACACCACAGATTCCACGGCGTGATCGTCAGCCAGCATGGTAATGGCAACTTCCGCGGCCGCTGCGGCTTCACCCGGAGTAGCAGCCACTTGTACGCCTTTAAGGTTTTCCGCTCGGCTGCGCGTCCGGTTATAAGCGGTGAGTTTGTGTCCGGCTTTAATAAGATTGGCGGCCATTGGCAAGCCCATATTGCCCAAACCGATAAATGCAATATTCATAGTTCCTCTTTGCTGTGCGGAAGTCGCAGATACCTCTTTCATACTATATGGATATAGTGCGAGAGGGGAGCGCCGGGATGCGCTTTGACCGAAGTGCGATGTTCATGGCTCCTGTTGAGACGAATTGGCCGCTGTTGCAATTCCAATCTGTCGTCGTAAGCGCAAGTGTCACAAGTAATGGCCCAGAAGCTGCTCGTTGGCTACCCATGCAATTTCAGTTTTGTCATCTTGAGCGCAACCCGAACGACCCTGAGCAAAGCGAATGGGAAGCGAGGGCGAAGTCGAAAGATCCCGGCAATGCATTTCTCTGCTATGCCGCTTCAGGGAGTTCTCTGAAAATCATTTAAAGGCTCACATATCCTTGAATAATTTTGCCAAAGTAACATTTAACCCAATTGCCAGAAATTCGACATTTCGCAGACATGGTTCCATTCTGCCGTTCTCAATTGCCGAAAGGGTCTTCTGTTCAATCCCGATCTTATGGCAAAGCTCGATTTGGGTGATTTCCTGCTCAGTGCGTAACTGCCTGATGCGTTCTCCGAATCGCTCGCAGATATCTTTTGACATTCGTAAAGAATCAGGCTTATTATCCGAAAGCAGTACGTCCTATAGGACGTAGTAAGGATTTGTTGAGCTATCAGGGCTGATCGATGAAGAACTCCAAAGGGAAAACTTTGGTCAAACGGCGATTGCTTTCACAACCCAAACAGCCACCCCCGAGCAATCGCTTAACGTTCACGCAGGTCAACGGTCGGATTATTGAACGGGTTGAGATTAGCGCCGAACCCGACTATCAGTGCGTCTGCATCCGCTTTCAGGATAATACCGATCTCAATATTGTAATGGAGTCTGGCTTACTGTTCCGGGCTGAGCTGTCAAAGTGGAAGGCAGGGAATCAGCGGGTGCTCAAGCGATGGCCCATGCTCAGCAGCTACCGTCCATAGCAGTCTCTAGGCAGTAAAAGTTTCTATTCCAAATAAAAAACCTCCCACCCTGCCAACAGCACAGGATGGGAGGACAGGAGTAGTTGCTATTGCACGCGTTGAGTGTTGTAGTTGTGATTTACCATGTTGTCATTGATCAGTCCTGCGGAAATGGACTGCATATCATTCGAATCGCTCTCTGTGGCGTGGTCGAATCCGCCATATTCAAATTGCTGTACCAGGGATTGCAACGTAGACGCCAGGCTCGCCAGTTCACCCGCGGCGCTGTTGGTGTATTCAGCGCCTTCTGTTGTGCCTTTGGCCGCCAGTGCCATTCCTCCAATGTTATTGGTGATCTCATTGGTTGTTGAGGTTTGCTCCTCCACGGCGCTAGCAATTGTGTTCTGAATGCTTGAAATCTGCGCGACAATCCGGCTGATTTCCGCAATCCCATCAATCGCTTCTTTCGTGCCCGTCTGGATCGCCTCAATCTTACGGCGTATGTCCTCGGTGGCTTTGGCGGTTTCGCGGGCCAGTTCTTTTACTTCTCCAGCCACCACGGCAAATCCCGCGCCGGCTTCCCCTGCGCGAGCGGCTTCAATGGTTGCGTTCAGTGCCAGCAGGTGGGTCTGTTCGGCAATGGTGGTAATCACTTTCACCACCTGGCCAATCTGCTGGCTGCTCTCATTGAGCTTGCTGACTTTTTCACTGGCTTCAGTGGCAATCTTAACGCTTGTTCCTGCCACCTTTGCCGCTTCCTGCGCATTCACGGAAATTTGCCTGATGCTCACAGTCATCTGCTCCGCAGCGCCGGAAATACGGTCAGCTTGCACCGCTGTCTCTGACGCATTTGAACGCATTTGGGTGGAAGTAGTAGAAAGTTTTTCTGCTGATGACGCCAGCCCCGCAGAGGAGTGCGACATCTGGCGGATGGTATCCCGCACGGATTCGACAGCATGGCTGAAGTTTTTTGCAATCAGGTCCTTTTCTGAACGGGGCTCAATCTTAACGGTCACATCGCCCCGGCCCAGCGCTTCGCAGGCGTCCGAGATGGTATGGATGTAAACCGACATGCTGCGGAAAGAGTCTGCCAGTGTTCCGATTTCATCCTGAGAATGATGTGTGACTTCTTTACTGATGTCACCCAACGCAAGTGATGAAGCAATCGCGCTCATCTCTTTCATCGGTCTGGAAATCGCCTGTGCTGTGACCAGCAAGAGCGGGAATGACAGTGCGAACGCAATCACCGTTCCCCATAAAGCAAGCAACCGCATGCCCAGGTTTTTATTCGCAGTTTCACGCGAACGTTTTTCCATCAGATCGCGCTCTGCGTTGATTGCGTCCTTCAGGAGTGAGGCAATCTGTTCAAAATGCTGCTGCCCAATCCCGCTGCCTTCAAACCGTGCAATGATTTCCAGCTTTATTTTGCCGTCATTCGCGGCATGTCTCATCATGATGCCGCGATCGGTTACGTTGCTTTGCCACGCCTGGGCCCAGGATTCTATGTCAGCCCAGCGCTTGGTTTGCTCAGGATTATCACTGGTGAGTTCCTTCAGGCGGTTGATCTGTTTGGTGTAAACCTCCTTGTCCTGATTGAATGCCTGCAGAAATTTTTCATCTCCGCTGATCAGGTAGCCACGATAGCTGCTTTCCATGCTTGTTAAAGCTGTCATGGCGGCGGCGCCAATGTCCACTACCTGGTGGCTCTTTTCCACCAGCTCGCTGGAGGTCTGGGTTTTGAGAAGATTGATGTAAGTGAAGGTATTCAGAAGCGCAAACAATACCAGCACCACCACAATCACAAGCATGAGCTTCTGCTTGATTGGGCGGTTTACAAACCATTGCATGGGGCCGTACTTAAAATTTGTTTTCATCATTCTCACCATTTATCTAAGGGCGTAACCCGCTTCTCCCGGCAATGCGCCATCCAGTTTCAGGACCTTTACTCCATCCTTTACTTCCTGGAGATTGATGAGGGCAATGCCGCCTTTTTGTGACCGGACAGCTTCAAGCTGCATGCTGTTGGTCATGAGGGCAACTGGTTCATGGGCCGCTGATCCGCTATACACTTTCTTGACCCAAAAGTCCTGATATTGCGCGTCCGTCATTTTCATGACTATTTTGAGCAGCACGTCGCGTTCATGGGCAGGGTTTGACCGTACAAACGGAGTAATCGAAACGCCATTGCCCCAACTGGATTTGTCGCCTGAAAAAATCTTCTTCAGGTCGGCCATGCTGATGGAGTCAACCGGCACGCTCGGATTTACGATGATGGCCACTGCCCCGGATTGCTGTGCCATGATCTGTCCCCCGTTTCCACAGAGGGCCAGCAGGCAAACGATGATGAAATATATGCTTGTTCTTTTCATTTGAGTCCTCTTTAGAAACGGAATGCCACCTGGGTTTCTACGCTGTTGATGCTGGGTAGCGGGGTACGGCGAAACGTATGGTCATATTGCACTTTGAAGCCAACGTAAGCGTTGAAGTCATAGCGCACGCCAGCCGTTGGGCCATGGCGCAATCCCACATCATCCAGCACAACGCGTGTTGCGTTGGCATTGGCATACTGGTACATAAAGTAGGGCCGCCATTTACCCGCAACGTTGTCAGAAATCAAAGAATAGAACGCCGGCGTGTTGAACGTGCGCAGGCCGTTGACTTTATGCTGCACCAGAAATCCTTCATTGAGGAATTCAAATTTGGGGGTGGTATAAACCGCGTGTGCGGAGATGATGGACTGGCCAATATCAAAGCCGGTATCGGTTGGGTTAATGCGGTCATGATAAAACGATCCCCCAACGTCTAACCCCGGGGCCCAGTCAGGTTTAATGAACAATCCGGCGGTCGTTCCATTGCCATTGCTCTCATCCGTTACGTCTCCAACGCGGCTATTAATGTCTGGCCGGATCGTGTCGGATGTTCCGTATTCAAAGATGTAATTGAGCCCCAACTTACCCGATGGTACTTTTCCGGTGATTGATGCGCCAATAGCCTGGGTGGGCAAAATGCCGCCCTGGCTTGCAAATTGTACGGCCAGCGGGCGCTGCACCAGTGTCTGCAGCCATGCCCCGCTGTGAAATACCTCGTTGTAGTAGCTTGTGGAGGTATGGTAACGGCCCAGAGAAATCTTGAAATAGTCATTCCAGTCATATATCAGAAGCATGCGGGCCAGGTTCACATCAAAAGACTGGGCATCGGCGGCTTCAAAAACAATTTCGGAAAGGACCAGTGTCTTGTCGTTAATGCGCGAGGTCAGGAACAAGTCAAAGTCGCCGGTGGCGAAGTTGCCGTTGGGACCTTCTGAAAAACCGAACACCTGGGATTGCCCGGCGTGGTTGTCATTGGCGCGCCACCCTACCTCACCGAATCCCTGAAACTTGATGCCTTTGAATTCGAGTGATTGGGGCTGTGCCGCATACACGGGCGCGGGAGTTACAGCCACTTCCGGCGTGGGTGTGGCGGCAGCTTCAGGCTGCGCTGCCGGTGTGGTTTGTGATTGTTTTGCTTCCAGCGCCACCAGCCGGGCTTTCAACTGGTCTACTTCATTCATGAGCGCCTTGACTGTATCTGACTGGTTGGCGTCAGAATTTTGGCTCTGGCAATTGCCCGCGCCGGTCAGGACGCATAGGGCTATCAGTGTAATGAGAGTACGGGACATATCTTCCTTTACCTTTGCAGTTAACTTCTTGTTGTTATCATTCGGCACTTTGGCGGAGGTTTTAAGAATCTCATTTACACCAACGCTACGCTTTGGTAACTATGCCGATAGTTCCCGCCAAAGTTTCTGAGCAAAAAAAATCCCACCCTGCCATGCTGCGCAGGATGGGACAAAGTAAAGAGTAGCTGCTTATTGCACGCGATGATTTTCGTAGTTGTAGTTGGCGGCGCTGCCGTTAATAACCCCTCCTGGAACAGTCGTTTTGCGGGCTGCTTTATTGCTGGAACGCTCTTCTTTGCCGCATTCAAACTGCTGCACCAGGCTTTGCAGCTTGGTGGCCAGGCGGGCCAGTTCACCCGCTGCCTTGTTGGTGTATTCAGCGCCTTCCGTGGTGCTCTTGGCGGCCATGGCCATGCCGCTGATGTTGTGTGTGATCTCGTTGGTCGTGGCGGTCTGCTCTTCCACGGCGCTGGCAATTGTGTTCTGGATATCGGAGATCTGGGCCACGATCTTGCTGATTTCGGAAATGCCGTCAATCGCGCCCTTGGTGTCCGCCTGAATGGCCTCAATTTTCTGGCGAATATCTTCCGTCGCTTTGGCAGTCTCGCGGGCCAGTTCTTTTACCTCTCCGGCTACAACCGCGAACCCTGCGCCTGCTTCACCCGCGCGCGCGGCTTCAATTGTGGCGTTCAAGGCCAGCAGGTGGGTCTGCTCGGCGATGGTGGTGATCACCTTTACTACC
>Ga0070739_10007954_pt1 | contig 11036 bp, 13 predicted proteins | sample Coa_R1_7_FD_66445 | JGI IMG/M metagenome (GOLD analysis project Ga0070739, IMG submission 66445) | Surface soil microbial communities from Centralia Pennsylvania, which are recovering from an underground coalmine fire - Coalmine... | ecosystem: Environmental > Terrestrial > Soil > Unclassified ... | reverse complement strand
CGGCCTCTTCGCGCGCCGCCGCTCGGCCGGCGCCAAAAATGCCGGAAGAGCGCGGCAGAGATCATGCGGCAGCGCCCGGCGGCTTCGCCCGTTCGATCCGCTCGCGCCCGCGGGGCTGTTCATCGCCTCCACAGATCGTTACGCCGTTGCACGTTCAGTCGCACGGCCTCAGGCGGCTCAACGGATCAGCGCCGCTTCGAAGCGTTCGAGAGCCTGCCGCAGATCGTCGGTCAGATAGGCTCGCGCCGTGTCGGCGACGGCGCGGGGGAGGCCGTGGACGGCCTCGGCCAGCGCCCCGGCGATGGCGGCGAGAGTGTCGGTGTCGCCGCCGCGGCAGACGGCGAGGCGCACCGCGCCTTCCCAATCTTGCGCATGGAGGGCGGCGGCGAGCGCCGGCGGCGCTCGCCGCCGAGACGTCGAAGCCGTCGCCGACGAGAGTGCATTCGGGGCTGAGGTCGTAGCCGAAATCCGCGCCGAGCCGCCGCCGCAGAGCGGCGCATGGCAGGCCCGAACGCGCCAGAAAGATCGCCGGTGCGACCGCCTGCGCCGCCGCGATCGCGTCGGGATGATCGTGGCTGACCGCCGCCTGCGCCGCCGCCAAGGCCAGCGCTTCGGCTTCGCTTGTCGCCAGCCAGCCGACCGCGGCGACCCGCATTGGCGCGCCGTTCCCCCAGCTCCCATAAGGCGGGGCATCGTCGGCGCGCGCCCAGGCGAGAAACGGGCCGCCATAGCCGCGCCGCAGGTGGCGGCGCACAAAGGTTCTGAGGCTCGCCGCGAAATCGCGCTCGCCGAGCAGGGCGTCGGTTACCGCCACCGTGCAGACGCTGTCGTCGGTGAAGCGGCAGACCGGGTGGAACAGCGCGAAATCGCGCGGCGGTCCCGCCTGCCCCTCGAAACGCGAGCCGATGATGTCGCCTGCGATCGCGCCGAGCATGACCGATCGTCCCACGGCGTGTTCGGGAGTCAAGGAGAGAACAGGCCGCCTTACGGTGTCGCCTCGCTTCCCGCGATCCGCTAAGCTTCGCGCCGGCAATACGAGATCCGCTCAGGCGGTACGGGCTGGCGGAGCGGGGAGGGAGCGGGTGGCCGGCATCTTGCGGAACCGCTGGTGGATCGTCTTCGCGACGGTGTGCGGTCTGATCGTCGGCGCCGGGCCGATCAACGTCTTCGCCTTCGGCGTCTTTCTGAAACCGGTCGCGGCCGCGCTCGGGGTCGATCGCGGTCTGTTCTCGTCGGCTTTGACCGTGCACTCGCTGCTCGCCGCATTGTCCTGTCCCTTTTTCGGCTGGCTCCTGGACCGCTGGGGCGTGCGGCGGGTCATGATCCCCGGCGTATTGCTGTTCGCGGCGGGGACGGCCGCTTTTGCGCTGATGCGCGCTGCGCCCTTCTGGGTCACCTTTCTGATCTTCGCCTATGCCGGGCTCGTCGGTCCCGCCGCGAGCCCCATTCCTTACGCCATGGTCACGGGACAATGGTTCGACCGACAGCGCGGGCTGGCGCTCGGGATCGGCATGGCCGGCGTCGGTCTGGGCGTCGCGCTGGTGCCGCAGCTCGCCCGCGTGCTGATCGCCGCTTTCGGTTGGCGCGGGGCCTATCTCGGTCTGGCGGCCGCCGTATTGCTGTGCGCCTTTCTGCCGGTCGCGCTGTTCGTCCGCGAGCCGCCCGGCTTTGCCGACGCCGTCCGGCGGGGGCGGCGCGGGGCGAGATCGTCCCTGCCCGGCACCCCGTTCGCCGAGGCGTTCCGGTCATGGCTGTTCTGGGGTCTCGGGATCGCTTTCTTCTTCGACGTCGTTGCGATCAACGGCACATTGACCCACATCGTCGCGCTGTTGACCGATCGCGGCATCCCGCTCAGGACGGCGACGCTGGCCTTGTCCGCCGCAGGGTTGGCGCTGCTGTCGGGCCGCGTGCTCTCGGGCTGGTGTCTCGATCGGTTCTGGGGCCCCTATGTCGCGGTCGGGTTCTTTGCCATGCCGATGACCGGCATTGCATTGCTGGCGAGCGGGGCGGGCGGCCTGCTGCCGCTCGTCGGCGCGGTCGCGCTGGGGCTCGGCATCGGCGCCGAGGTCGATCTGATGGCGTTTTTTGTCAGCCGCTATTTCGGGCTCGCCGATTACGCCAAGATCTACGGCACGATGTTCGGATTGTTCGGCTTCGGCACCGGGCTCGGGCCGATGTTGTCCGGGATCAGCTTCGACCGCTTCCATTCCTATGTCCCGATCTTTCTCGTCTACGAGGCGATGCTGCTGATCACCTGCGCCGTCTTTCTGCGGCTCGGCCCCTATCCCTACCCGGTGGAGGGGCGCCTCGCCGCCGGTTCCGGCGTCACGATGCCGGCATGACACTTGGAGAAGGGCTGCCGCATGAGCTTTGCCGCGATGAGTCGCCGCGCCGTGCCGACCCCGCAGGAGCTGATCGCGCGGGCGCGCGCCATGGTCCCGGACATCCGCGCATTGGCCGAGGAGACCGAGCGCAACCGCACTCTGTTCCCGCACATCGTCGCGCGCATCCGCGAGGCGGAGCTGTTGCGCACCTGCCGGCCGCGCGAGTTCGGCGGCTTCGAATATGACGGCGAGGTCGCGCTCAGGATCGCGCTCGAGATTTCGGCGGCCTGCGCCTCGACCGGCTGGACGGTCAACGGCGCGGTTTCCAACGGCATGTCGCTGGCGCATTGGCCGATCGAGGCGCAGCGCGAGATCTGGCAGGGCGACGCCGATCCGTTCACCTTCGCCTGTTTCGCCCCGACCGGCACCGCGCTCCCGGTCGCGGGCGGCTATCGCCTGAGCGGGAGATGGTCGTTCGCCAGCGGCTGCGACATCGCCGAGTGGGGCAAACTCGGCGCGATGATCGCCCCGCCCGATGCTGCCTCACCCTCCGAAGGCGCGTTCTTTCTGCTGCCGGTCGCGGATTGCGAAATCGTCGACAACTGGTTCGTGTGCGGGCTCTCGGGCACCGGCAGCAAGGACATCCTCGTGCACGACGTCTTCGTGCCGGCGCATCGGGTGTTGCGGTTTGCCGATACGCGGGCCGGCACGACGCCGGGCGGGCATTACCACAAGAACCCGATCTACCGGATGCCGCTGTTGATGCTCGGCGCCTCGATGCTGGCTTCGACCGCGGTCGGCGCCGCCAAAGGCGCGCTCGCCGCCTATCTCGACATGACGGTCGGGCGCAAAACCCGCGGCGCGCTCGCCGGCGGCAATCTGCGCATGGTCGAATTCGCGACCGTGCAGTTGCGCCTCGCCGAGGCGGCGGCCGCGGCCGAGACGGCCGAGCTGATCCTGTTGACCGACATGCGCGAGGCTACCTGCAGACTGCGCGCCGGCGAGGACATCACGGTGGCCGACCGCATCCGCGCCCGGCGCAACCAGGCTTATGCGACCCGTCCCGCCGTGCAGGCGGTCGAGGCATTGAACGCCTCGACCGGCGGCGCCGGCCTGCACCTCTCCAATCCGATCCAGCGCGCCTGGCGCGACGCCAACGCCGTCGCCCGCCACGTCAGCCTCAACTGGGACGCGGTCGGCACGATGTACGGCCAGCACGCCTTCGGCCTGGAGCCGCGCGGGCAGTATTGAGATAGGTCGTCCTCACGCGGCAAACGCCGCGAAGAGTTCCTGCAACGCGGTCACCTGATTGCCGTTGAGCGAGTTCGGCACGAGGATCGGGGTGGTGATGCCGGCGGCGCGCCAGGCGGCGACCCCGTCGCGGATCTTGGCCGGCGGTCCCATCAGCGTGTTGTCGGCGAGCCAGCGGTCGGTCAGGTATTGCGGGATGTCGTCCCGGCGTTCTTCGGCGAGGGCTTTTGCGATCGCCGCCATTTCCTCGCCGTAGCCCGCCTCTTTCCAGTAATTGCGATAGTTCGGCAACAGCGCATAGCGCACCAGCCGCCGGCGGTGCAGCGCCCGCGCCGCCGCCATGTCCTCGGCGACGCAGACCGGCAGCATGTTGCCGATGAAGAAGTGCGGATCGCTGCGTTTTTCCGGCGCGAGCGCGACGAGCGAGCGCGGCACGTGCGACAGGCTCGCATTGGCGAAGACGAGGCCCTCGGCGATCTCGCCGGCGAGCGCCACCATCCTTTGCCGCAATGCGGCGAGGACGATCGGCGGCAATGGCCCGATTCCTTCGAAAGCGCGCAATTTCGCGACAAAGGCGCGTGTGTCGGCCAATGGCTTGCCCGGTTCGACGCCCCAGCGCAGATGCGCGGGAGCATGCGCGACGCCGATGCCGAAACGGAAGCGGCCGCCCGACACCTCGTGCAGATAGGCCGCTTCCAGCGCGCACTCTTCGACCGTGCGGGCATAGATCGGGGCGATCGCGGTGCCGAACGGGATATGCTGGGTGGCGAAAGCGAGCGCCGTCGCTTGCGCCATGTTGGCGTAGCGGCTCGGGATGAAGAGACCGGCAAAACCGCGGCGCTCGGCTTCGCGAGCGAGGTCGAGCGTCTGCCGCCGACGCCCCGGCACGGCGACGAGGCTCAGGGCGGGAAGCGGTTCGGGCATGCGCGGCACCTCCGCTGGTGATCGTCGGTTATCTCATGGCGGCGAGATGTTCGCGGATCAATTCGTTGACGCGATCGGGAAACTCGACCTCGGGCAGGTGACCGCAGCCGGCGATCCTGACCAGCCGGGCCTGCGGCAACGCTGCGGCCAGGAGTTCGGCGTTGGCGGTGGCCGGAGTGACGCGGTCCTCCTCGCCCTGAATCACCAGGAGCGGCAGCATGAGCCCGGCGCCGAGCGGCGGCGTGTCGCCGCTCGCGCCGAACCGCGCCGCCTGCATGAAGCCGGCGGGATTGGTCGCGCGCAAGGTGTGCCGGACCAGTGCGACGGTCTCCGCCGACGCCGCCGAACCGAGCAACGCCGCGACCCGCTCGCCAAAGCCGTAGCCGCCGCGCGCGATCATCCGGGCGCGTGCCGCGAGGCTCTGCGCGCGCTCTTCGGGCGACGTATCCCGGGCGATGCTCGTGCCGGTAAAGACGGCTCGCCCGATGCGACCGGGGTAGTGATAAGCAAAGCATTGCACGACCCGCGTGCCGAACGAGTTGGCGACGACGTCGAACGCGCCGATCCCGAGCGCCGTCAGCAGATCGTCGAGAGCGTCGGCGTAGTCGCGGCCAGTCGGCGTCTCGGCCCGCAGATTGTCGCTCAGCAGGTAGCCGGGGGCGTTCCAGGCGATCAGCCGGAAGCGGTCGGCGAGCCCCGCCAGCTGAAAGCGCCAATGCAGCGAATTGGCGCCGATGCCGTGCAACAGCAGCACCGGCGGCAGGCCGGGTTGCCCGGTTTCCATGTAGCTGAAGCGGTCGCCGACATAGCGGTGCCGCGCGGCCGCCGGGATTTCGGCGAACCGCAGTTCGGGCAGCGGAGGCAGCGGCTCGGGCATTGCAGAAGCTTTCGTCGAGAGGGCGAGGGGTAGGCGACCTACTCCGCGGCCGGGCGCGTGACCTGCACCGAATTCGGGCCGTAGCGTTCGCGGAACGGGGCGGTGTCGATCTCGTCGAGCGCGATCTCGCCCTTCAGCACCTGTTCTTTCCAGGCCTGGTGTTCGGCCTCGCCGGCATGGAATTCGGGCATGACCTCGCGGGCGAAGAGTTCGAGACTTTCGCAGATGTGCTCGTGCGTGTTCCGGCCGGCCTGGTTTAGGAGGATCACCTGATCGATGTTCGAGCCGGCAAAGCGGCGCAGTTTGCGCCGCAGGGTCTCGGGCGAGCCGATCAAGCCGCCGGACAACGCCCGCGCATGTCCGTCGGGATTGGCGCGCTTCCACTTCTCGTATTCGGCCCACAGATCGACGGTGCCCGGCTTCGGGCGCTCGCGATTGGGGGAGAGGCCGTAAAAGCGCAGCGCGAACTGGAAGAACGGCACGCCCTCGGCGCGGCGCCGCGCCTCCTCGTCGGTCTCGGCGCACATGAAATAGCTGACCACGGCGACGTTCGGATTGATGTCGTAATCGGCGAGCTTGTCGAGGCGTTTGGTCAGCGCGTTGTAGTAGGCGTGCACCCAGGCATGGGCGGCGTCGGCGCTCAAGAACTGAAAGGCGAGGGCGCCGAGGCCGCGGCGCCCGGCCATCTCGATCGTCTCCAATTGCGAGCAGGCGACCCAGAGCGGCGGATGCGGCTTCTGCAGCGGCTTCGGCACGACGTTGCGCAACGGAAAATCGAAATACCGGCCGTGGTATTCGCAGCCGCCCTCCTTGAACATCGGGATGATCGCCTTGACCGCATCTTCCCAGACCGCGCGCTTTTCGTCGAAGGCGCAGCCGAACGGTTCGAGTTCGGTGACGCTGGCGCTCTCGCCCATGCCGAATTCGACCCGGCCGCCGCTGACGAGATCGAGGACCGCAATGCGCTCGGCGACGCGGGCGGGATGCACCGTCGTCAATTGCATGATGCCGTGCGCCAGGCGGATTTGGCGGGTGCGCTGGCTGGCGGCGCCGAGAAACACCTCGGGCGCCGGCGAATGCGAATATTCTTCGAGAAAGTGGTGCTCGACCTCCCAGGCGAAATCGTAACCGAGCCGGTCGGCCAATTCGACCTGATCGAGCGCGTTCTGATAGAGCCTGAATTCGCCGCCCGGCAGCCACGGGCGCGGCAACTGCAATTCGTAGAAGATGCCGAACTTCATCGCCGTCTCCTCACCCGACGGAGCTTGAAGCTAGCCGCCCGCGGTCGAATAAGCGAGCCGATTTGTCGCGAAGGAGGGATGTCGGGAAGGATGCTGCAGGGGCCCGATCGTCACCGCTTCCGCCGGCATCACGCGTGGTCGCTGCCGGTGGAGCGGGGGTCGGGCATGGCTCACGCCTTCTCCACCTCCGCCTTGGTCTCTCCTTCCTCCTCGGCCTTGGCTTCCTCCTCGGCCTCCGTGGTCTCTTCGGCCGCGGCCGCGGCCGGGTTGATTTCGTCCTCGGCGAGCTGCGTCAATTCCGCGTCGGCGCGCTTTTTCTCGTCGAGGCTCTGATGCAGAAGCCTCTGGTCGTCGCGCCACCCGAGCTGGCCGGCGAGCGCGGCGGCGCCGCCGTAGGCCGCGATCTCGTAATGTTCGAGCTTTTGTACCGCGGCGATCAGCCCGGCATCGCGCAGGGCGTTGCCGGAGAGCAGCAGCGCCGTCCGCTGGGCCTCGACAATGAGCGCCTGCATTGCCTTGTCGGCGTGCGTCTGCGAGGTCCCGTGGCGCTGCACCAGCCGATCGAGGCGCTCTCTTTGCACCCGGGCCTCGCCATGGTGCCGCATCAAAGCATCGCCCAGCCGGGGTTCGCGGCCGCCTCCGCCATGTGCCGCAGAGTCTCGATCAGTTGCATCTCCATGCTGCGCAGTTTCTGCAGCTCGGTCAGGTACATGTCGCGGAATTTCTTGATGTGCATAGCCCGCCATCCGTGCGTGAGGGTTGCGATCGAGCCCGCGGCCGAGGCCGGCCTAAGAGCGCGGCTTTGCCGCCAGAAGCTGCCGCAGATTGTCGATCCCGGCCTGATAAATCGACTGGATCAACCGCTCGGCTTCGGTGTCCGGCACGTCCTTGGCGGTGAACGCACCCGTCCATTCGATCGTCGAGCTGGGCGCGTCGTAGGCCGCACGCACGTGTAGGGTCGCGTAATAGTCGCCGACCGGCAGCGGCCCTTCGACCAGGGAATAGGAATAATAGCGTTCGCCGTCGTTGAATTCTTCGAGCCGCTCGACCAGCCTGTCGCCGTTGACGAGAGTGAGTCGGCGCAGCGCCCCCGGTCCCGCTCCCTCGGCGCGGCTCTCGGCGATTGCGGGATGCCATTTCGCGATCGCGCCGAAATCGCCGACCACGTCCCACACCGCCTGCGGATCCGCCGGGATCGTGCCGATGACCTGTACTTTGGACATTTCCGACCTTCCGTGCCGTCGGCAGAGGAGCGGGGGCGGCGCGCCGCTCCCGCTCCCGAGCAAGGATTACTGAGCTTTGACCTCGATCTTCTTCTGCCGCTGCACGGCGTCCGGCGTTTTCGGCAGGGTCAGCGCCAGCACGCCGTTCTTGAAGCTCGCCTCGATCTTGTCGCGATCGACGCCTTGCGGCACCGCAAAGCTGCGGCGGAAGCTGCCGTAGCGGCGCTCGGAGAAGTGATAGTTCTTTTCTTTCTCCTCCCGCTCCTCGCGTTTCTCGCCGGAAATCGTCAGGGTGTCGCCCGACAGATTGACCTCGATGTCCTTGTCGCTCATGCCGGGCAGTTCGGCGGTGAGGTGATACGCCTTTTCGTCCTCGGCGAAATCGACGACCGGGACCGATGCCCCGAACCCGCCCTCGCGCTGCCAGAACGGCTCCGCCTCGAAGCCCCGGCGCGGCCCGGGGAAGCCGAAGCCGCGCCAGAACTGGTCGAACATCCGATCCATTTCGTTGCGGAACGATTGGAACAGGTCGAGACCCGGACGCCGCATCGGCGCGGGCGCCTGTGAGGTCTGCGGCGCCTGTGAGGTCTGTTGTGAAGTCTGTGGAGCTTGGGTCCTTTTGACCTCGATATCCTGATCGGCCATGGCCTCACACTCCTTAGTGTGTATAGAGAGCTCGATAGTGTATATAGAGAGCTCGATGCGCTCGCGCATCTTGCCGGGTCAACGCCTTCCGTCGGCAATGGCTCCGCGCTCCACCCGATCGACAGGATTGACGCCGGTTTCTCCCGCCCGACGTTGATCGATCAAGGAGCGTGGCACATGAGGACGCTGTCATCGGCAAACCCGCAAGCGGAGGCGTTTTATGCCGAGTGTCTCGACTTGCTCGCGGCCTCGGGCATTCCGTTTCTGCTGGGCGGAACCTTTGCGTTGAGCGCCTATACCGGGCTGCCGCCGCCGGTCAAAGACCTCGACGTGTTCTGCAAACCCGGCGACTACCCGCGGATCCTCGCCTATTTCCAGCGCCGCGGCTTTGCGGTCGAGGTCGAGGACGAGCGCTGGATCGCCAAGATCAAAAGGGGCGAGTGCTTTGTCGATGTGATTTTCAATTCGACGATCGCGATCGCGCCGGTGACCGAAGCGTGGTTCGCCGCCGCCAGAACCGTCCGGATCGGCGAGCGGACGATCCCGCTTCTGTCGCCGACCGAACTTTTTTGGTCGAAGGCGTTCGTGCAGGACCGCACGCGTTACGACGGCGCCGACATCGCCCATCTCCTGTTGCGGGAATGCGAGAACATCGATTGGCGCCGGCTGTTGTCCTATCTCGACCAGTATTGGGAGGTATTGCTCGTCCATATCATCAATTTCCGTTTCATCTATCCGAGCGAGCGGCAGCGGATCCCGCGCTGGTTGTTCGACGAATTGCGGGCGCGGCTGGAGAGAAGCGGCGAGTTGCCGACCCCCAACATCAAAATCTGCCGCGGCCGGCTGTTTTCGCGCAGCGATTATCGGATCGATGTCGACGAATGGGGGTTTGCCGATCTGGTCGGCGAAGGCGAGCGCACCGATGAGCGAACGGAATAAACCTCTGAAACTGGCCGCGCTGGCCGATCTCCATGTCGAGGAAACCGCGGTGCGGCCCTATCGCGAGTTGTTTGCCGAGATCTCGCAGCGCGCCGACGTGCTGGCTCTGTGCGGCGATCTGACCAATCTCGGCAAGCCGGCGGAAGCCGAGATCTTGGCGCAGGATTTGCGCTCGTGCACGATCCCGGTGGTCGGCGTCCTCGGCAATCACGATCACGAGAGCAATCAGGCGGGGGAAATCGTGCGCATCCTGCAGGACGCCGGCCTCAAGCTTCTCGAAGACCATGTCCACGAGGCGAACGGCGTCGCCTTTGCCGGCGTCAAGGGCTTTGCCGGCGGTTTCGGCAGCCGCATGCTGTCGGCCTTCGGCGAGGAGGCGATCAAGCGCTTTGTCGCCGAGACCGTCGCCGAGGCGATGCGGCTCGAAAACGCGCTGCGCATGGCGAGAGCCGAGCGCGTCGTCGTGCTGCTGCATTATGCGCCGATCGTCGAGACGCTCGTGGGCGAAGCGGCCGAGGTGTTCCCGTTTCTCGGCTCGTCGCGGCTGGCCGAGACGATCGACCGCTTCGACGTCAGCCTCGTCGTGCACGGCCATGCCCATCACGGCACCTATCGCGGCAGCACGGCAAAGGGCGTTCCCGTCTACAATTGCGCCCGCCCGGTGGCGAAACCCGAGGGCCGGCCCTATGCGCTGCTCGAAGTCTGAGAAGAGGGTGACGCCGCCGGTCGAACCCTGCGCCGAGCATTTCGCGCACGACGCCGATATCGGGGTGCGCGGCGTCGGCCCGACGCGCGAAGCCGCCTTCGAGCAGGCGGCGGCGGCGTTGTCGGCGGCGGTGACCGAGATCGAGCGCATCGCCGCCGCGACGCCGGTCGAGATCCGCTGCGAGGCGCCGAACGACGAGCTGTTGCTTGCCGATTGGCTCAACGCGCTTATCTACGAGATGGCGACCCGGCATATGCTGTTCCGGCGCTTCGCGGTCAGGATCGCTGCGGTTGGCCCTCAACCACCAGACCGTTGTGACCCATCCGACGATGGTTCAGGCGGGGTGGTGCGGCTCGACGCCACGGCTTGGGGCGAGCCGGTCGACCGCAGCCGCCACGAGCCGGCGGTCGAGCCGAAAGGGGCGAGCTATACGGAATTGCGGGTGACCCGTCGCGCAGACGGGGCCTGGGTCGCCCAATGCGTGATCGACGTTTGAAATCGCCTTGAAATCGCATATGGGCGCGGATTGAAACGATGGATCTCTCGCGACTCGTTCGCATTTCCGAGCACGAATGGCGGCTCGCCCCCGAGAGCGGGATGCGGGTGCCGGCGATCATCTACGGCGATGCCGGGCTCGTCGCCGAGATGGACGACAAGGTGCTCGAACAGATCGGCAATGTCGCCCAGTTGCCGGGCATCGTCGGGGCCGCTTATGCGATGCCCGACGCGCATTGGGGCTACGGCTTTCCGGTCGGCGGGGTCGCCGCCTTCGATCCCGAGGAAGGCGGCATCGTCTCGGCGGGCGGCGTCGGCTTCGACATCTCCTGCGGCGTGCGCACCTTGCTGACGCCGCTGTCCCGCGCCGATCTCGAACCGGTCAAGGAAGCGCTCGCCGACGATCTGTTC
>Ga0070739_10007952_pt1 | contig 11038 bp, 10 predicted proteins | sample Coa_R1_7_FD_66445 | JGI IMG/M metagenome (GOLD analysis project Ga0070739, IMG submission 66445) | Surface soil microbial communities from Centralia Pennsylvania, which are recovering from an underground coalmine fire - Coalmine... | ecosystem: Environmental > Terrestrial > Soil > Unclassified ... | reverse complement strand
CGACGAGCGGCTAGCTGCGTGGTGTCAGCAGCGCAGCGGGGACGAAATCGTCTGCTGTCTATGGGACGCCGGTGTACCGGTAGCCAAAGTGATGCAGCCACATCGGCAAACCGCGTTGCCGCAGCTCGCCTTCCGCGGCTTTTTCGAAGATGTCGAGCATCCGGTCAATGCCACTGCCCCGCACAGCACGCTTCCCGCGCGGTTATCACTCGGACCGGAACGCTTCCATCTTCACCCTGCACCGCTACTCGGCCAGCACAACCATGAGCTGCTTGCGGAGCTGGGCCTGACCGAACAGGAGATCGCCGACCTGGAAGCCGACGGCGTGATCGGCCAGGCACCGGCCGGCTATGGCAGGAAAACGGCCACAGCATGAGAGGGTAACTCTGTGGCGATCAGCCCATCCGACATCCAGCTGACCGGCCGTGTCGCAGTCGTGACCGGTGGGGGCGCCGGCATCGGGCTCGGCATAGCAGCCGGCATGGCGGCTTTCGGCGCCTCGGTGGCGATCTGGGAGCGCGACGCCGAGAGCTGCGCAGCCGCCGCCGATTCGATAGGCGCACTGGGCATTACGACCGATGTCCGCGACGGCGAGCAGGTCGACGCTGCGCTGCAGCGCACGACTGCCGAACTGGGCACGGTAACAATCCTGGTCAACAATGCCGGCGGCACATTCTTCTCGCCCCTGCTCGACACCACCGAAAATGGCTGGGACGCGCTCTATCGAGCGAACTTGCGACATGTGATGCTCTGTACGCAACGGGTGGTGCACCAGCTTGTTGCCGCGGGCCTGCCGGGGAGTGTCGTCAACCTGACGTCCATCGAAGGTGTCCGGGCCGCACCGGGATTCGCCGCATATGCCGCAGCTAAAGCCGGCGTCATCAACTACACCAAGACTGCGGCATTCGAGCTGGCGCCACACGGTATCCGCGTCAACGCGATCGCACCAGATGTCACCGTGACAGAAGGGCTGGCCAACCTGAGCTTTGGCGAACTCAACGAGATCGGACACGCCATCCCGATGGGCCGCCCGGGTAGCGTCGACGAAATCGCCAGCATCGCCGTATTTCTCGTATCCGACATGGCGAGCTATCTCACCGGAGAGACGCTGCATGTCGACGGCGGAACGCACGCCGCCGGTGGCTGGTACCGCCACCCGCAGACCGGGCAGTTCCGATTCGGCCCCGGCTGACCGGGCCTAGTGTTCCCACCCCTCGGCGGCCTGCTCGTCGAAGGTACGGTCAATGCGCTCGAACCTCCGGCGGATCAGGCCACGCGAGCCCAGGTGCGGCAGGATATAGAGCCGGTTGGCGAGTATCGCCTCGACGGTCAGCCGAGCGACGTCGTCGGCAGCAAGGACATCGTCCTGGCCAACGGTGACCGGTTCTGAAACCGGTCGCGTCGCCGGCGTTCCGTAGTCGGCGCCGCGGGTGCGCTCGCAGTTGCCGATGTTGGTTGCGACAAGCATCGGGCACAACACCGACACACCGATGCCCGCCGTTTTGACTTCTCGGGCAAGCGATTCCGCGAGTGCCACGACGCCGTACTTGGCGACCGAATACGGCCCGAGGCCGATATTCGCCACCAAGCCGGCAAAAGACGAGGTGAACAGCAGATGCCCGCCTTCGCCCTGCTCGAGGAGCCTGGGCAGAAAGACCTCGACGCCGTGAATGGGGCCCCAGAGGTCGACGTCGATCACCCACCGCCAGTCGTCATGCGTCATCGCGGCGATCGGTCCGGCCACCGCGATGCCAGCGTTGTTGAACACCACATGCACCCTGCCCAGGAGCCGAAACGCCTCATCGGCAAGGCGACTGACCTCGTTCAGCTGCCGTACATCGCAGACGACGCCGTGCGCGTCGAGCCCCTCGCCGCGTAGCTGGGTCGCGGCTTGCTCAAGCACAGCTTCTTCGATATCTGCCAACACCACGCTGGCTCCGCGGCGAGCGAGTTCTCTGGCGGTGGCCAAACCAATTCCACTCGCGCCACCCGTGATGACTGCGCCGCGCCCGTCGAAGCTGTCCATGGCGCGAGACGTTATCCGTCAGGCGTCGAGGGCGTCCAGCGCGTTGCGCGTCTCGAGGTCCACGAATGCTGCCGAATACCGCTGCGCGAATGCCAAGCAAATGTCTGGGCGCTGCCATGCATCTCCACCGCTCAGCGTGGCGATCCAGATGGCCAGCCCGTGCGCGACAGAGGCGCGGTACCGCAGCCAAACCTCGTCGATGGACGGCATTTCGTCGGCTGGCAAAGTCAGCGCACAACGGTACTCTTCGAGAAGCTCCCGTTCACTGCGACGTCTGTCGTCGATGGTCAGCGCGCCCTGCAGGAAGTAACCGAGGTCAAGCGACCAGTTCCCGCGCCGCACCATCTGCCAGTCGAGGAATCCCACTTCGTCGTCCGGAAGCACATAGGTGTTGCCGATGTGTGGGTCGCCGTGCAGCAAGGTTTGCGGTGACTGTGTCAATGTGCCGATGTAGCGTGCCCAGATATTTTGGAACAGCTCGGTTCCGGTTAGTCGCGGGATCTCGGCCGGTACAGAGTCACCCAGCCGCTCGAATGCGATTTGCAGTGGTGCCATTTCCAGGCCGGCGAACGGGATGAACGGCTCGACCCAGCCCAGTGCCGGATGCTGTGTGACCCGTTCGCCCCAGTACATGCTGTGCAAGCGGGCTAATCCACGAACGCCGCCCGCCACCTGGTCGATCGTCATCGGGCGGGTGGAGTCTCGCGGTTCGGCTCCCCGGGCGACGACGTCCTCCATGATCATCAGGAAGTTGCTGCCTTCTTCGTCGATGATCGCCGTGTAGACAGTCGGATGGTCGAGCGGCAGGACGACTCCTGATGTGAACAGCCGGGGCTCGTGAAAGAGACCACTGGTGAGAGCGACCAGCTCGACATGCGCGGGATCCGCGGCCTTGGCGAACACGGTGGCTGGTCCGGCACCGGCCGAATAGGTCAACTCGAACCGCGCACGTCGATTGGTGCCGTCGTCGCGTAGCACTACCGCGACATCGCTGACCTCAGCTTCCGGATACTGTTGCCGGATCGCTGTCGTCATCCACTCAGGGGTAATCTGTTCCCAGTCTTGGGGAATCTCCCGTTCTGCGGTTGTCATCGCGACGCGCGGTTGGTGCGTTTACTTCAGGCAGCTGCCGGCGTCGACCGGAAGCGTCACACCGGTGATGTAGCGGGATTCATCGGAAGCCAAGAACAGCACGGCGTTGCTGATGTCCTCCGGTTCCACCCAGCCGATCGGCAGCGTGTGCATCATCTGTGCGACAACTTTCAAGTCGTCGGGGCCCGGGTTCTCCAAGTCAGGCCGGAACAGTTTCATCGTGCCCTCGTTCATGAACAACGGGGTGTTTACGTTCGTCGGGTGTACGGAATTGACCCGAATCATGTGCTGGCCCAGCTCGACTGCAAATGTACGCATGAGCCCGACAACACCGTGCTTGGCCGCCACATAGTGACCGGTATGCGGATATGCCTTCAGCCCGCCGACCGAGCTGGTCAAGATGATCGACCCGCCACGGCCGCCCGATAAGATATGCGGCACACCAGCTTTCACGGTCTTCCACACGCCAGACAGGTTCACGTCGATCATTTCCTGCCAGTCATGCTCACTGGTCTTGTCGAGGGTGTCGCCGCCGTTGCCGATACCGGCGTTGGCCACAATGACGTCCAACCGGCCAAGTTGCTCCACGCCGCTGTCCACCGCGGCTTTCAGCGCGGCGTAGTCACGGACGTCGACTTCAGCGGTGACGATTCGGCGGTCGAGACCCTTGACGAGATCTGCGGTCTCGGCCAGGTCTTCCGGTGTCGACGCAGGAATCGTGGTGTTCTCAACGATCGGCTTGCAAACGTCAATCGCGATGATGTCGGCACCCTCCTGCGCCAATCGCACCGCGTGCGCGCGACCTTGCCCCCGCGCCGCGCCGGTGATGAATGCGACTTTGCCTTCGACTCGCCCAGTCATCGTTACCTCGTTTCTTCTCAGATCGGGCTCAGGGGATAACCGCTACCATCGACTCCCAGCCGCGCACGGTCGAAGTCGGCGACAGCTTGGCGTTCGTCAGATCGACGTCCCACTCGGGGAACCGCTTCAAAATCTCTTCGAGCGCAATTCGGCCCTCCAGACGCGCCAGCGCCGAGCCCAGACAGTAGTGCGTGCCGACACTGAACGTGAGGTGTTGCCGAAGTTCTCGGTGAATGTCGAAAACGTCGCCGTCGGGCGGGAATTGGCGATGATCGCGGTTTGCCGCCCCGATGAGCATCATCATGACGCTGCCCTCCGGCACGGTCTGGCCATACAACTCGACATCACGGGTCACATAGCGGGCGACATGCGGCGCCGGCGGCTCGAAGCGCAGCAGCTCCTCAATGGCCCGGGGGATCAGGGCGGGGTTTTCCACCAACTCGCGCCGCTGGTCGGGATGTTCGGCCAGCACCTTGCCGGTCCAGCCGATCAGCCGGGTCGTGGTCTCGTTGCCGGCACCCGAGACCACGCTGACATAGGTGAGGAGTTCTTCGCGGGTGAGTCGACGCCACGCGCCCTTCTCGTCCTCGAATTCGACGTTTAACAGCTCGGTCATGATGTCGTCGGAGGGATGCTGCGAGCGCCAGTCGATGTACTGGGCGAAGAACTCGCCGGTGACCATGCCGTCCATGGCAGCCTTCATCGGCTTACCGGCTTCGGTGCGCATCTGGGCATTGGCGAAATCGCGGGCGGCTTCTTGATCTTCCTCGGGCACACCAAGCAGCATGCCGATCACCCGCATGGGCATCTGGGCGCCGAGGTCGGTAACGAAGTCGAACCGGTCGCTGCCGACCAACGGATCCAGACAACGCGCGCAGAATTCGCGGATCTTTGGTTCGAGCGCGTTGACCTTGCGCGGTGTGAACATCCGAGCCAGCAACTTGCGGTGGACGTCGTGCAGTGGCGGGTCCTCGAAAATCAATACACCTGGCGGCATCTCGATGTTCGCCTTGATCAGCTCGAGGATCGCCCCCCGCGCCGAGCTGAATGTCTCGTAATCGACCAGCGCCCGGTCGACATCGGCGAACCGGCTCAGCGCGTAGAAGTCATGCTGCTTGTTGTAGTACACGGGCGCTTCCTCGCGAAGCCTGCGAAACATCCCATACGGGTCAGCGTTGAGTTCAACGTTGTACGGGTCGTAGTAGACGTCGCTGGTAGCGCTGACTGTCACCGATATCGCCTCTCGCCGAAACCAAGGTGTGGCAAGGTCACACGCCGTCGCATGTGAACTCTGTCATCCGGCTTCATCAGTGTCAACGCCGGATACATTTATGCTACTTCGCACTCTTAATTTTTAAGAATCCAATTCTCAACTCGTGCGATAGTCGAACAGATTGCGGTTCAGAACACAAGCCGCCGCGGTCATGCCCGCTGGGCGATGACGCGTTACCGAACAGCGGTAATCTAATTCTCGCGCTTGTCGCTGACGAAGCCGCGCGAGCAGAAGTCCCACACTTCGTCAGCGGTGATCGGATGAACCGTCGCGTCGTCGGCGCCGCCGCTCGACTGCGCGATGAACATCACTGTCTGCATCGTCATGGCGGCCATCCGCCTGGGGTTGATCTCGGCGCGCAACTGGCCAGCTGCGGACGCCTCTTCCATCAGCTCGGTAAGCAACGCCAGAAGCGGCGCGTGGGCGACCTTCACCTCGGCGGGATGGGAAACCAGCAAACGGGGGGCGAAGTCGGTGAACAGCGGCCGCTTTGCGGTGGGGTCGGGGCGCGACGCCTCGAAAAGGAGCTGGACAGCGACTTTCAATCGCTCCAGGGGATCGGAATACCCGGCAGTGGCAGCCCGAATTTGATCGGCTGATCGGCTCAGCGCGTCTTCGAACAGGGCGAGCAGGAGCTCATGCTTGCCGTCGAACTGCAGGTAGAAGCTCCGCAATGACTGGCGGGAGCGGTCGACAACCTCTTGGACGGTGAAGTCGGTGCTGCCCTTTTCGATGATGATGGCCTGCGCGGCGTCGAGGAACCGTTGCACGCGCTGCGCGGCACGCAGTTTGGCCGTCTTGATGGAGCGCTCGACCGCGCGCTGCTTCCAGGCCGGTTCCTCGCTGGGGCTGGTCACGGGCGCCTCGGTTGATTGCCGCGAGGGGAGAACATGATTGAACTGTACAGGAGAACGCCGTGCCATCGGTCTCGTAGACCCCCTCACAGACGCCGTGTCTGAGATTGTAACTTTCCTATCCTGAGAATAGTATTCTCTTGCCGGCGTCCTAGGAAGCGGAATGCCTATAGACGGACGCCGCCGGCGAGGAGTACCCATGCAACTGACCTTTGATGCCGAGGTCGAGGCTTTCCGCGCGGAGTTCGCCGCATTTCTCGACGAGCATCTGCCCGACGAAGCACAAGCCACCGAGCGGCCGCGCTCGTGCTCGCACATCCCGCAGTGGGCGCGCGGCTGGCAGCGGCTGTTGTTCGACCACGGATGGTTGTTGCCCGGTAATCCGCCGGAGTTCGGCGGCCGCAATGCGACGATATTGCAGCAGTATGTGCACGCCGACGAATTGTCGCGGCGCCGAATCCACCTCAGTTTCAATCCGCAGGGCGTGGGCATCATTGCGGCATCGGTGCTGTCGTTCGGCACGCCGGAGCAAAAGCAGCGTTGGGCAGTGCCGATTCTGCGGGCCGAGATCACCGCATCGTTGGGCATGAGCGAACCGGGGGCCGGTTCGGACCTGGCGTCGCTGCGCACCCGGGCGGTGCTCGACGGCGACCACTTCGTGGTCAACGGTCAAAAGGTATGGACGTCCGGCGCGCATGACGCTGACGTGTTGTTGACGTTCGTGCGGACCAATCCAGATGCCCCGAAGCACAAGGGAATTAGCGCACTGTTGATTCCGACGGACACCCCGGGTGTGGTGCGCCGCCCCTTTGCCTCGGCATCTCATCGCGGCGACGTGGATTTCAACGAGGTGTTCTTCACCGATGTGCGAGTTCCCGCCGAGAATCTGGTCGGCCAGCTGAACCACGGCTGGCAGGTGGCAACGGGTTCGCTGGGACATGAACGCACCATGCTGTGGATGGGATATGCCGACCGGCTGCGGGAACTCGTCGTCGATTTCCGCCCGTCGCAGGTGCTCGAACGCGACCACTATGCCACCCTGGTCATGGACACCTACGCCCTGCAGCTGCTCGGGTCAGCAGCGCTCGCGCGTGCCGACCGCGGCGAGGAGGACGTGCCAGCGCTGTCCGTGCTGAAATTGCTCGGATCCGAAGCGGTGCAAAGCGCGTCCGAGCATGCGCTGAGCGCTGCGGGCGCCGACGGGCTGGTGCACCCGGCGGTGACGGGACCGGTCGCGCCGCTGAACCTCGACGCCCACTACGGCAGTTGGTTCGATCGGTACTTCCGCAGTTTCGCCGGCACCATCGCGGGCGGCACGTCGGAGATCCAGCGCAACATCATCGCTGAACGCGTTCTCAGGTTGCCGCGCAACTAGGAAGCTCATCTGCCACACGAGTCTTGGAGCGTAGCGACCGGCGTTTTGCCCGCCTCTGCGCGAGTTCGCTGTCAGGCGCCCGTCGACCCCTTACCAAATCGCTGCGAGGCGGGCACACAGTACATCCCCGTGGAGGCGTCCGAGCTCACAGCTGCGCCAACCGCGGCGCAAAGCACTTCGCCCGCAATAGGGCTCCGGCCTCTCGGGTCAGTTCCCTTGCGCTGCCAAGCATTGCGTCGAGGACCAACACACGCTTTACGTGGCGGTGCAGCTCGTGCTCGGCGGTAAAGCCGATCCCCCCGAGCACCTGCTGACAGTGCCGCGCCGCAGTCAACGCAGCCTGGCCGGCGGCGGCCTTCGCCAGCAGGCAGCCGAGGTCATCGGAAGCGGCCTGAAGGGTAGCCTCCGCGCCTTCAACCGCGACCAAGGTCTCGGCCAGCCGGTGCCGAATCGCCTGGAACGAGGCGACAGGCCGGCCGAATTGAATCCGGTCGAGGGCATGCTGGCGTGCCAGTGCAAGCATGGCTCGGCTGCTGCCGAGCAGCCACCATCCCAGCGCTCGCTGGCCCACGGCCAACGGCACCGGATCACCCACGGACACACGGTGAATCGGAAGGTCACCGCCCAACGTCGAGCCTGCCTCGTCGGTGCGTTCCCAGACCACCCACGACCCACCCGCGAACGGCAGCGGCACCGTGCCGCCGCCGTCACGTCCAGCGGCACACAGCACGACGTCATTCAGCACCGGCGCATGAGCACCGGTCTCACCAAGCAGACGGAATACCAACGGGATAGCGGTGTCCCGCATTTCGGCCAGCATGTCGAGCCAGCCCAGTTCGGCTAGCGCCTCGTCGAGCTGTCGGCCCGACACTGCGGTCATCGTCTTGCGTAGCGCATCCTCGAGCAGCTGCAGGGACTCGGTGTCCACGTTCACTCCTTGCCCAAGTCCAAAAGCCGGCGCGCGATGATATTGCGCTGGATCTCCGCGGTGCCGCCATAGATGGTCGCCGCGCGCGAGTACAAAAACTCGGTCCGCCACGAGGTGTCGTCGAGCTCGATGACACCCGGCAGCAGATCGCGGGCCGTGTCATACAACCGTTGCTCGGCAGTGGCCAACAGCACCTTGTCGATCGAGGTCTCCGGACCCAGCCGCTGCCCCTCGGCCAGCCGGTGCAGCGTTGCACGCGATCGGCAGCGCAAGACGTGCAGCGCCAGATACGCCGATCCGAGGTCGTAATCGGCGGGGTCGTTCACCTCAGCGATAAGTCGATCGAATCGTGAATAGAGGTAAGCGATCCGCTGCCAAAAGCAGGTCGAGCGCTCGTAGGGCAACAGGTCCATCGCCAGCCGCCAGCCGTCTCCCGGCCTGCCCAGCATGCGGCCAGCCGGGACCACCACGTCGTCGAAATACACCTCGCAGAATTCGTCGACGTCGTGCATCGTGCGCAGCGGCCGGACCGTGATACCGGGCGTGTTCATGTCGACGAAGAACGCCGTGATCCCGTCGTGGCCGGCTGCGGTGCGGGTCAGCAGCACGCAGCGGGTCGAGTATTGCGCGAAGCTGGTCCAGACCTTCTGACCGTTGACGATCCAGGCTTCCCCCTTGTTGCCACGCGGCTTAGCACGGGTGGACAGCGATGCCAGGTCGCTGCCCGAGCCCGGTTCGGAAAACCCCTGACACCATTGCTCCTGACCGCTCAGAAGGCGCGGCACCATTTCCGCGGCGAGGTCTGGAGGCGCGTAGTCGATCATGGTGGGGGCGAGCACCTCGACCATCGAGTACGGGCCCGGCTCGGCCAGACCGCGACCGACTACTTCCTCTCCGACAATCGCCCGCAGTATCGGGGGGCCGCCCAATCCGCCGACGTCGACCGGCCAGCCGTAGCGCATCCACCCGGCCGCATAGAGCGCCGAGTGGACTCGGGCGAGTTGGCGCATATGGCCTTCGAGCGAACGATCCGGCCCCGGTGTCAGGTCGTGGTCGCCGAGCCACGCACGCAGATCCGCCCGGAACTGCTCGACGTTCATGTCGGCGACGGGCGCCCGACTGCGTGGGGGCGCCCCGAGTCATGGACGCCGCTGCGACGGATGAAGGTCATGGCACGGGTTTTCAGTCGCCAGCCTTCGGCGGTGCGGGCATACGTGTCGCGGTAGTAGCCGATGCGCATGTCATGGGTTGCGTGCTCGATGAAGCACAGCGGCTGAGTGCCGCTCGCGGTGTCACCATCGATGTCGACCAACGCTGTCCCCGTGAGGAACAAGCCTTTCGGCGCGGCCGCGACCAGCTCCGGGAACTTGTCTAGGTGATAGGTCTCCCCGAAAGCGCTGTAAGTGCCGTCCGGCGTGAAAACCTGGATAAGGCCGTCGATGTCCTGTTGGGTGATGGTGACTGCGTAGCGGGCAAGCAGCTGCTGGATCTCGACGAGGTCGTCAGTTCTTGTTGGCATACACCTTGCCGCCTTTCATGACGAACTGCACGTGCTGGGTAACGGCTATGTCTTCCAATGGATTTCCCGGCACCGCGATGACGTCTGCGAGCAGCCCCTCGGCCAGCCTGCCGCGGTCGGTGGCATCGATGAGCTCGGCGGCGGTGACCGTCGCGGCGCGCAGCACCGCCGCCGGCGGCAGGCCGAGCTCGACAAGCGTGACGAGTTCGTCGGCGTTGCGGCCGTGGGGAATTGCCGGTGCATCGGTGCCGACAGCGATCTTGACCCCTGCCTCGTAAGCGGCCACCACGGATTTGCGCGCCCGCGGAAACATTTCGGCTGCCTTTGCTTGCAGCTCGGGCGGCGCGTGGGTCACGTCCATCGCATCGGCAAGCCGCCGCGTCGTCACCAGGAAGGTGCCCTGGCGCACCATCAGCGCGATCGCGTCGTCGTCGACCAGGAAACCGTGTTCGATGCAGTCGATCCCGGCCGCCACCGCGTGCTTGACGGCATCGGCGCCGTGCGTGTGTGCAGCGACGCGCAGACCGCGCCGATGCGCCTCGTCGACGATGGCTCGCAGCTCGTCGTCCGAATAATGTTGGGCACCAGGCGGACCCGTCAATGACATGACACCGCCCGATGCGCACACTTTGATCAGCTGGGCGCCGTGCTTGATCTGGTAACGCACCGCTTTGCGCACTTCGTCGACGCCGTTGGCGATGCCTTCCTCGACTGTGAGCGGCAGTACGCCGGGTGCGAGCGCCTGAAACATCGTCGGGTCCAAATGCCCGCCCGTGGGCGTGATGGCATGACCGGCCGGCACCACCCGCGGGCCCTCGATCCAGCCCGCGTCAATCGCCTTGCCCAGCGCGACATCGAGCAGGTAGCCGCCGGTCTTGACGAACAGCCCGAGGTTGCGCACCGTGGTAAACCCAGCACGCAGCGTGCGGCGGGCATTACCGACTGCGCGCAGCAGCCGCGTCGGGGGATCGTCCTGGACCTGGGAGAGTCCGGGTTGTTCTCCGCGACCGCCCATCAGGAGGTTGACCTCCATGTCCATCAACCCCGGCAGCAGGATCTGCTCGCCGAGATCGATAACGTCACCGTCGGCCGAGCCGCCCACACCGGCAA
>Ga0070739_10007951_pt1 | contig 11038 bp, 8 predicted proteins | sample Coa_R1_7_FD_66445 | JGI IMG/M metagenome (GOLD analysis project Ga0070739, IMG submission 66445) | Surface soil microbial communities from Centralia Pennsylvania, which are recovering from an underground coalmine fire - Coalmine... | ecosystem: Environmental > Terrestrial > Soil > Unclassified ... | reverse complement strand
TTATGGCGTGCGCCAAGAGGACGAAATCATCGATTACGAGGAAGTGGCCAAACTGGCCAAGCTGCACAAGCCGAAGATGATTGTGGCAGGCGCGAGCGCTTATTCCCGCGTCATCGATTTTGCACGCTTCCGCGAAGTGGCTGACTCCATTGGGGCAGTCTTTATGGTGGACATCGCCCACTACTCGGGTTTGGTAGCGGCCGGGCTTTATCCCAATCCGTGCGGGCACGCCGATATCGTTACTTCGACGACCCATAAGACGCTGCGAGGGCCGCGCTCGGGAATGATTTTGTGCAAAGAAAAGTTTGCCCAGGCGATCGACCGGGCGGTATTTCCGGGCGCGCAAGGCGGGCCGCTGGTGCATATCGTGGCGGCGAAAGCGGTATGTCTGCGCGAGGCGCTGACGGATGGCTTCCGGGCCTATCAGCAGCAGGTTCTGGCGAATGCGCGCGCGCTTGCGCAATCGTTGCAACAGGAAGGCTTTCGCGTGGTTAGCGGTGGGACCGATTCCCACATGTTCCTGGTTGACGTATTCGCCAAGGGGCTGAAAGGCAAAGAAGCGGAGACGGCGCTCGATCAGGCGCACATTACCGCAAACAAGAACGCAATCCCATTCGACGTCAATCCTCCTCTAAATCCGAGCGGTATCCGGCTGGGGAGTCCAGCGGTGACCACGCGCGGATTTCGCGAACCGGATATGCAAGAGACCGGCAGGCTCATTGCGCAGGTGCTGAACAATCCAAAGTCCCAGGACGTGATTGAACAAGTACGCCGCGGGGTGGCAGCTTTGACCGAGAAATACCCGCTGTATGAATGGCGTCGAACGGCAGCTCCGGCCGTGGCGGGCTGAGGGCCGCATACGGTCCCCATTAACACCGCGCGCGTCTAAAGAATGAACGTCCTCTATTTGTCCCACTGTGTTCCCTATCCACCGAACAAAGGGGAGAAGATACGTGCATATCATCAACTAAGAGCTTTGGCGGAAAAGCATAGCTTGCACCTTGCCTGCTTTGCGCGGAATGAAGAAGACCTGAAATTTGCGGAGCAGTTGAGGAGTTATTGCGATTCGGTCTACGCCGAGCCGGTTGGCTCACTGGCAATGGCTTCTGCTTTGCTCCGCTTTTTAGCCGGTTCAAGTATCAATATGGCCCTGTTCGAGAGCCGGTCTTTGCGTAAATACATCGCTGCACTTAGTAAGAAGATGCATTTCGATGTAGCAGTGGCATACACGGTTCCTGTGGCAACATACATGCCGCGTGACCTTCCCTTTGTCTTGGATCTGGTGGATGTAGACTCTGAGAAATGGTTTCAATATGCCAAAATGCGCACGCCTGGATCTCTGTATAGAATCGAGGCCGAGCGGCTGCGCGCGATGGAAGGCCGGTATTCTCGCGCCGCCTCCAGCGCCATCCTGACCACTTACAACGAAGCGGCATTGTTAAGATCATTCACTTCCGGCCGCATCGGCTACGTAGAGAACGGAGTGAATTTTGAGGTTTTCCATCCTACCGCTGTTAAGGTGCCGCCCGAACTACAAGGCCGTAGATACCTGGTTTTCGTCGGCACCATGGATTACTACCCAAATATCGACGCTGTCCTATGGTTTGCAAAAGCAATTTTTCCTGAGCTAAAAAATCGCTTCCCCGATGTTGAATTTCTGATTGTTGGACATAGGCCAACGCGCGAGGTATCGAACTTAGCTCAACTTCCAGGTATTACTGTGACCGGCGGAGTGCCCGATATCAGACCGTATATTCTGGGTAGCCGCGCAATGGTCGCGCCACTTAGGATTGCCCGCGGGATTCAGAATAAAGTGTTGGAAGCGTTGGCACTTGGCGTTCGAGTATTCGGCAGTGCAGAGGTTTGCATCACTTTCGGAGAGAAAGTACCGGCCGATCTGATCCGGTGTATTTCCGAACGAGATTACCTTACGAACCTCCCGTCGGCATTAGAACGCGAGCCCGCGAGGGCGCAGAGTGTACCTGACGAGATATACCAACGCTTCAATTGGGAGAACAACGGGGCACAGTTTCTGTCTATGGTCGAAGAAGTAGCTGGAAGCCATAGAGCGCAGGCTGTATTGCCGTAATGCTAGTTTTCCGCCACCAGCGTGGGCGCGCCAGCTCCTGTTTTTAAAGCTATCGAGGGCGCGGGCTTACGAGACTCAATAAGCGCTAGAGACTTCGTAATGATTAGCAGCAAGCTGAACCCTACCGCGAAAACCATCCAGCCGGCCAGTGTGTGGTAGAACCCTTTTGCCAGTTGCTCGTTGTAGTCGGCAAGAATGGCTGTACCGGCTACCCGCACCACGTTTGCGGCAATCGCGATGACAGGCGAGATCACGAGCAATATCACTCTGCTCACGCCTCTTTTGCAGAACAAAAATCCGAGCAGGATGGCCGAAGCAAACATCGCCGAAAGCGAATTCAACCCGCTGCATGCTTCCTCAACGCCCAGCGACAAATGCGCCAGGTTGATCACATTGCCGTCCCGGTAAACGGAAACACCAAATCCCTGAGCCACTCTTGCCGCTATATCGGAGGCAAAGAGTTGCAGTGGACCAGCCATTGAGTTGTAGACCAGAGTCGGGAGCGGTACAGCCGTCGCAAGCAGAATCATTGGGAAACTCAGACGCATGAGCGCCTGTTTTCCCCGAAATGTGTAGAGAATACCCGCCAGCAGAATAATCAGCGAAATGCGGGTGAGAAAGAACTCGCCCGCAGCTATTCCCACGCTGTACGTCAAGCAGCCGAGTACAACCACCGCCAGCCCTCCCACCTGGCAGCTGGCCGGTGTACGGAACAGATACGCGCGCCGGCTCCAGGCGACGGCAATCGCTAATGGCGCGATGAGCAAGCCCTGGGAGGCGGTCTCCTGATTCCACCAATCCAGAACCAGGTCGCGAACGACAGGCGCATACATCAATGCAATCAGAATGGACCCTGCCGCTATCCAGAGATAGGAATTGGACTGCCTGGGGATAGGCGGGTCCGCGAGCGGCGTCGCGTGGGCAGGCATGGACATTCGGCTGCGTGCACGTTTTCTGCCATAGGTGTCAATCGTTTGACAAATTTGGAGAGAACGAAAAAAACTTCGCTCAAAGCAAAATTATTGGGATAGTTTGTCAAATTTCTTCTGGAAACAAGACGCCGGGAGGGTGCTGGCGTATGGAACGTGAATTGCCCGTCTGTGAAATGCCGGCGCGATCTCGCCTGCACATAAGCCCGAAATACAGCCAACGAAAGAATGAGTTCTTGTTTGCCGACAACCTTAGCTGCCCGCTTTGAGTATCCGGAACGGAATTTCGCCCAACAGCACCTTCGAACTCGCCATCTTACCCCGAAGGAACATCCCCTTTGGGACGAATATGTTCGCCAGCACGCGCTAGGCACTCCCTTCCACTTAACCGCCTGGCAGAAAACCATCGCCGAGGTCTTCCGGTTTGAGCCGATGCCCCTGGCGGTTTTTGAAAAGAACACGTTGCGGGGTGTGCTGCCGCTCTTTCTGGTGAAAAATCCGTTTGCCAAGAAAGCTCTGATTTCTATTCCGTTTGCGGTGTATGGAGGAGCGCTGGCAGATTCTGAGCCGGCCAAGGCGGCCCTGGCGGCGGAGCTGGTCAAAACTGCCCAGGGGCTCGGAGTTGAATACGCTGAGTTGCGAAACGGTTATGAAGAACAGACACTTGGGTTCAACCGGGTGGATCGCTATGTGACATTCACGCAACAGATCCGCCCGGACGAAGAGCAGATCATGGGGACGATTCCGCGCAAGACCCGGTATATGGTGCGGAAATCTCTCAAGCAGTCGTTTGAGACTGAAATCCAAACAGGCCGGTCGAAAATCTTCGAAGATCTTTACGCGAAGAACCTGCGCAAATTGGGCACACCTTGCTTCCCGGCCAAATTTTTTGCTGCACTTGCCAAAAATTTCGGAAGCGATATGGACATTCGCCACGTGAAATTCGAAGGCAAAACGGCGAGCGCAGTGCTGACCTTCTATTTCAGAGATCAGGTACTGCCTTACTACGGCGCCTCGGACCCGGCGTTCAATGCCTTAGCTCCAAACAACTTCATGTACTACGACCTGATGAGATGGGCAGGGGCTCGCGGCTTTCGAACCTTCGACTTTGGACGCAGCAAAAGGAATGGCTCCGGATCCTATGACTTCAAAGCGCACTGGGGCATGACGGAACGAGCGCTTCCGTACGAATTGCTCCTGGTCAAACGGAAGACGGTGCCGAACTTTACCCCTGCTAACCCGATTTTTAGCCTTCCCAGGAAAATCTGGAGCCGCCTTCCGCTTCCGGTGACGCGTCTGGTGGGTCCAACTTTATTGAAATGGGTGCCCTGAGAAGGTATGCTGATTAAGTCTTCCAGGCGGATAGCTCAACGGCAGAGCGCCTCTAAACACACAGAGGAGGCTGCAGCGTTCGACTCCTGCTCCGCCTACCAAGTTTTCCGGCTCTCAGTATCTGAACGTAAAGCAACAGCTTCTGCGGATGGCACCTACTTGCCATGAGCCGGTTGTTACTCGTTTCTTACTTATTTCCCCCACTCGGCGGCGTCGGCGTTCAGCGTGCCTTGAGTCTGGCGAAGTATCTGCCTCAAAATGGCTTTGAGGTTCATGTCCTGCAGGCGCGCAACGCTGCCGGTCCGGTTTCCGATCCGGCGTTGTTGCAACAAATCCCGCCGGGAGTTCGCATTCATCAGGCTTTCACCCCGGAGCTTCCATTCCACTTCAGACAGGCGTTGTGGCGGATCTTCGGCGGAAAATCCAAACCGGCCAACGCGACTCCTGCGGCCAAGAGCCGATCCTTCCGCCTGACCCGGATTCCCGTAGAAATAGGCCGGCGTGTCCTCTGCCCTGAGCCTGAAATCACCTGGGTACCGTTTGCTTTGCGGCGCGCGCGCCGGATTGTCCGGGAGTTCGGTATCGATTCGGTCGTAGTGACAGCGCCACCATTTTCAGCGTTTCTCGTGGGAGTAGCCCTCAAGCGTGAATTCCCGCATCTGCGGCTCGTTGCGGATTTCCGGGACGACTGGCTCAGCTTTTATCTTGGCGAGTTCGAATATCAAAACTCCGACTATACCCGCAAGCGGGCCATGCAGATCGATCGGGAGACGATTCAAGCCGCCGATCGTGTCGTTGTGGTTACACAAGCGATGCTGGACCGTTTCCGGGAACGATATCCGGATCAGAAATCCGAAAAATTCGTACTGATTCCTAACGGTTTTGATCCCGCCGTGCTCCCGGAACCCGCAGTACGCGCAAACCACCGTCCCAAGGTTGTCGTGAGCCACATTGGCACGGTATATTCCGCCAGTTCTCCGCGCTATTACCTGGATGCGCTGGAGTCTCTGCCGGAACACATCCGGGACGGAATCGAGACCAGGTTCGTCGGCCGAATTGCCGAAGAGGAAAAGCCGTTCCTGTCAAACCGCAAGGCGCAGGTGACCTCAGTAGGATTTCTGCCGCAAAAAGAGGCACTGAACGAAATGGTTCAGGCTGACTATTTGCTGCTCACTATGACGGACTCTGCCAGCCTGACAGGCAAGGTGTTTGAATATCTAGCCACCGGTAAACCGATTCTGGCGATTGCAGATGAGAACGGCGAAGTGGCCCGCATCTTGCGAGAAACAGGAGCGGGCTGGTGCGCCAGCCCGAATAAGCCTGACGAAATTCGCACGTTACTCAAAAGAGCTTACGAAAGGATCAGGGCCGGTGGCGCGAATTTCTGTCCTAATTGGAACGTCATAAGACGATTTGAGCGCCCCCGGCTCGTAGCAGAATTCGGTCTTCTGGTAAAGAATGCCTGAATCCCTACTGAAATCGAACTGATGTCCAAGACACGTACTCTACCTGGATCGCTCCCCCCCACGCCCCGCGTTTGTGTCGTGGGAGCCGGCTACTGGGGCAAGAACCTGATCAGGAATTTTGGGGAAATCGGATCACTCGGAGCGGTTTGCGATGTAAACAGACGGGCACTCGAGGATTTTTCACTCCGCTACCCTCACATCCGGATCTACGATTCTCTGGCCCAGGTGCTAGGCGACGACAGTATCGATGCAGTCGCGATTGCAACTCCTGCTGAGCAGCACCACTCCATGGTCATGGCCGCCCTTCGCGAGGGCCGGCATGTTTTTGTAGAAAAGCCATTAGCATTGGACAGCGAAGACGGAATCGAGATGGTGGAGGCGGCTGAAAAGCGTGACCTCGTTTTGATGGTGGGGCATCTGTTGCGCTACCATCCGGCCATTCTAAAAATCAAAGAGCTGATCGACGCAGGAACTCTAGGCCGCGTGGATTACATCTATTCCAACCGGCTGAGCATGGGCAAGATTCGGAAAGAAGAGAATGCGCTCTGGAGTTTTGCCCCGCATGATATCTCGGTCATTCTCGCGCTCATCGGTGAAATGCCGGTACAGGTTACTGCCACCGGAGGTGCTTACCTGCAGCCGAACATCGCCGACGTCACCGTCTCGAATTTACTGTTCGGGCGTGGGACTCGTTCTCACATTTTTGTGAGCTGGTTACATCCCTACAAAGAGCAAAAGCTGGTGATTGTCGGGAGCAAGCAAATGATAGTTTTCGAAGATAGCCGGCTCGATAACAAGCTGATGTTGTTCGATAAACATATCGAGTGGAGAAACGGAAATATGGAGGCTAGCAAGCCGCAGGGGACCCCAATAGAGTTTGGCTCTGAGGAACCGCTACGCCGCGAGTGCGAGCACTTTCTCCATTGTGTCCTCAACCGAAAAACGCCATTGACCAATGGCCGGGAAGGATTACGCGTGCTGCAGGTACTTCAGGCGTGTCAACGATCCCTGCAGATGAACGGAGAGCCGGTGCAAGTGTTAGCTCCCCGCCTGCAACGCGTGCTTGCCGTATGAACGCCGTTACTCTAGATAGGGCCAGTCACACGTCCTTCCAGCCTGCCTACGTTCACCCTTCCAGCTATATTGACGAGCCGTGTCAGATCGGAGCAGGGACCAAAATATGGCATTTCTGCCATATCATGCAGAACTGCCGCATCGGCTGCGACTGCAATCTGGGCCAGAACGTGGTTGTATCACCGGGCGTATCGATCGGGAACAACGTGAAGATTCAAAACAACGTGTCCATCTACACCGGATGTATCATCGAGGACGATGTTTTTTGTGGCCCTTCCATGGTTTTCACCAACGTCATTAATCCGCGAAGTCACGTTCCGCGAAAAAACGAGTACAAACAGACGTTAGTTCGGCGTGGCGCTTCCTTAGGTGCAAACTGCACCGTGATCTGCGGCGTCACGATCGGCCAATACGCTATGGTGGGCGCCGGATCGGTTGTGACGCGCGATGTTCCGGATTATGCGATCGTCACAGGAAATCCGGCACGGGTACGCGGATGGATGTGCGTTTGTGGTATCAAGTTGCAGTTTGCAACCGCAGTGCAGATAGAACAAGCCTGTTCTGCCTGCGGCAAGAAATATTTAAGAGCAAATAATCAAATAGTTCTGAAAGAACAAAACTAAAAATATGAGTATCCTCGCTGAAAAAACTGTTCCCTTGTTGGATTTGAAGGCCCAGCATGTTCAGATCAGGGACGAGGTGCTTTCAGCGGTCACACGCGTTATCGACGATCAGAAATTTATTCTCGGCGAAGAAGTTGAGAGCTTCGAAGCTGAAATTGCGCAATATACCGGCGCGCGCTACGCGATCGGGTGCGCTTCCGGATCAGACGCCCTGACCCTTGCCCTCATGGCGGCTGGCATAGGTCCGGGAGATCGTGTCGTCACAACGCCCTACACGTTTTTCGCAACTGCCGGAGCCATCTCCCGGGGAGGCGCGATTCCAGTCTTTGCCGACATCGAGCCCGACACCTTCAATCTCGACCCTTCGAAAACGGAAAGCGCATGTAAGAGCAATGGCGGCGTTCGCGCAATCATTCCGGTCCATCTCTTCGGCGCCGCTGCTGACATGGCGGCCTTCGTTGAATTAGGAAAGCGGTATAACGCGTTCGTGATCGAGGATGCCGCGCAGGCGGTAGGGGCCGAATATAACGGCCGTCCCGTCGGATCCTTCGGCCATATAGGCTGCTTTAGCTTTTTCCCGAGCAAAAATCTCGGCGCCTATGGCGATGGCGGCCTGCTTACCACGCAGGACGCGGCGCTCGCTGCGCATTTGAAAGCACTGCGCATCCACGGCCGCACTGGAAAATACATTCACGACTGGATCGGCATAAACTCCCGTCTGGACGCCCTGCAGGCAGCCGTCCTTCGGGTTAAATTACGCTATCTCGACTCCTGGAGCGACCGGCGTTCTGAAAACGCTGATATCTATCGCAAGCTTCTCGCAGATCGCCAACTTCCCATCACCTTGCCCAACACGCTTCCTTATCAGACCCGCCATATCTACAACCAATTCGTGATTCGGTGCGAATCTCGAGATGAGTTGCAGGCGTATCTTAAAAAACACGGTATCGGAACCGAAGTCTACTATCCGGTTCCATTGCATCTGCAAAAGTGCTTCTCCGACTTGGGCTATAAAGCTGGTGACTTTCCAGTGAGCGAGAAGCTGGCGGCGGAAGCGCTCGCGTTGCCGGTTCATCCGGAACTCTCTGTCGATCAGATCGAATACATCTGCTCGACGATCGGCAAGTTTTATCAGTAAATGCGAATCGTTTCCATTGTGGGCGCGCGCCCGCAGTTCGTCAAACTCGCTGTGGTCGCGCGTGCAGCGGCGGCAGGCGAAATTGAGCACATCACAATTCATACCGGCCAGCACTATGACCACGGAATGAGTGACGTCTTCTTTGAAGAGTTACGAATCGCTGCGCCGAAACACCATTTGGGCGTGGGTTCCGGATCTCATGGAATACAGACGGGTGAAATGTTGAAGAAACTGGAACCTGTCCTGGTCTCAGAAAATCCGGACTGGGTTGTGCTCTACGGGGATACCAACTCCACCCTGGCGGGCGCTGTTGCCGCTTCCAAACTGGGCCTCAAAACGGCGCATGTTGAAGCAGGGCTGCGCAGCTTTAACCGCCGCATGCCGGAGGAGTTGAACCGCATTGCTGCCGACCATCTAAGCGATCTGCTCTTGTGTCCAACGGAAACAGCGATGCAAAACTTGCGTCGCGAAGGCCTTGAGGACCGTTCCGTGTTAACCGGCGACGTCATGTACGACGCTTTCCTGGCGGATTCGCAGCGCGCGCAACGAGAGAACGAAAGCCTGCGCTTTAGCTGGCCACCGAAGAGTTACGCACTCGCAACCGTCCATCGAGCCGAAAATACCGACGAGCCCGACCGGCTGCTTGGAATCATGCGCGCTTTGGAACAGATCAGCTCTGAACTCTGCCCCGTAGTGCTGCCGCTGCATCCACGTACACGCAAAGCGTTAGCTGATCTGGACTGGACCGGCCAGCGAGTGGTTACCATCGAGCCGCTTTCGTACTTACAAATGCTGCTGCTCGAGAAAAACGCTCGCATGATATTGACCGATTCAGGCGGCGTGCAAAAAGAAGCTTATTTCGCACAGGTTCCGTGCATCACTCTGCGCGATGAGACGGAGTGGGTTGAGACGCTGGATAACAACTGTAATGTTCTCGCGGGGGCGAACGAGACGTCCATTATCGAAGCGGCTTTTCGGTCCATGAAAGCCGGCCCTTGGTCGTTGCTTTACGGCAGCGGTGATGCCGGCATCACCATTGTGAAATTGCTCATCGCACAACGCAATCACGCAACACCTTATAACCCACTCGCGTGCCAGCTTCGAATCTGCTAGACGTTGCCCGTAGAAATTAAGTAACGCGTAGCCATCCTGTGCCGATAGGTAAGCGTAGGGGCATCGCTCCGTCCAAAAATGATCTGCGTTGTTGTCCGAAATAGTGAGCGCGATGTCCGCCCGCTTCGCTTGCCGGTGCCATATTGCGGGGTCTTTTTCCTGCGCCAGGGAGAAGCGAAATGCCGGTGATGCCCGCCGCACCAACTCTGGCCGGCTTTTACGATTACCGCCTTGTCGCCGTATCCGTATTGATTGCCATGCTTGCGGCTTATGCCGCGCTCGATCTTGCGGGCCGTGTCACCGCGTCGCGAGGGCGCGTTCGATTCCTGTGGCTCACAGGCGGCGCCGCTGCCATGGGGATCGGTATTTGGTCCATGCATTACGTGGGCATGCTCGCGTACCGTCTTCCCGTTCAGGTTTTCTACGACTGGCCCACGGTTTTGGCTTCTCTCGCAGCGGCCGTATTCGCATCCGGTATCGCGCTTTATGTCGTGAGCCGCAACGTCATGACACCGCTCCGCGCTGGAATCGGCGGCCTGCTAATGGGCATCGGAATCGCAACCATGCACTACACCGGCATGGAGGCTATGCGGCTGTCCGCCATGTGCCGGTACTCTCCGGGACTCGTGACGTTGTCCGTCATTCTTGCGATTGTTATTTCGCTGGTAGCACTCTGGCTAACTTTCAACCTGCGGGAAGAAGCCCCAGCCATGCGCTGGCGGAAAGTGGCAAGCGCGGTCGTCATGGGAGCGGCCATCCCCGTTATGCATTACACCGGCATGGCTGCGGTAACGTTCACGCCCATGGATTCAGCCCCGAACCTAAGTCACTCGGTCGAAATATCCGAACTCGGCATCGCGGGAATCGTTGGCGTCACACTGATGATCCTTGCCCTGGCCATTCTGACCTCCGTAATCGACCGGCGATTCTCCGCGCAATCCCTGGAACTGAGCCGGAGCGACGAGCGTTACCGGCAACTCGTGGAATCGGTCCAGGTCATTTTATGGCGGCGTAATGTCGATTCCTCCACATTCAGCTTTGTGAATAAAGAAGCGGAGGAGCTCCTCGGCTATCCGGCGGAGCAATGGCTGACCAACAGCAACTTTTTGCTGAGTCACGTGCCTGCGGAAGATCACCAGCTCGTACAGCGATTTTGCGCCGCCGCCGCCGAAACTCGTGAGCCTCAGTGCTTCGAGCATCGAATGATCTCCGCCAATGGAAACGTGATCTGGCTAAGAACTTCGGTGCGCCTGATCGCTGGCAGCGGGGGCGCC
>Ga0070739_10007950_pt1 | contig 11040 bp, 3 predicted proteins | sample Coa_R1_7_FD_66445 | JGI IMG/M metagenome (GOLD analysis project Ga0070739, IMG submission 66445) | Surface soil microbial communities from Centralia Pennsylvania, which are recovering from an underground coalmine fire - Coalmine... | ecosystem: Environmental > Terrestrial > Soil > Unclassified ... | reverse complement strand
TGTTGGCGCCAGCGATCTCGATGCCGATGTTGTTGCTCAGGGCGCTGGTGCCGGCAGCGTTGGTGCCAATGGAATTGCCCAACACTAAAACGCCGCTGACGCCGCTGTCGATCTTCAGGCCGTCGCCGCTATTGCCGGAAATAACATTGCCGGCTCCGACCGTGTTGGATTCGAAGGCCAGCTCAATGCCGATGCTGTTGGCTATGGCCGTGTTACCCTTGATGTCGATGCCGATGTAGTTGCCCAACACTTGATTTCCGAGGTCATTGATCAACACACCATCTTTGCTATTGCCGGAGATGATGTTGCCCGCTCCGGCGCCAGCACCGCCGATCGTATTGTTGAAGCCGTTCACCTCGATGCCGATGTTGTTGGACAGCGCGACGTCGCCGTCGTCATTGGTGCCGATGCGGTTGCCTGAGACCTGAATTCCGGTTACGCCGCGGTTAATCCGCACGCCGTCCCCTGTATTGCCGGAGATCACGTTGCCGAGGATCGAGTTGTTGCTGCCGTTGATCTCGACGCCGATGCTGTTAGCCACTCGGTCGAGAGCACCATCGTTGCCGATGACGTTTGCGACCACCTGATTGCCGCTGCCGCCGCTGTCAATCAGCACACCGTCGCCTAGATTGCCGACGATTTCCCCACTGGCGATCAGGTTGTTGCTGCCGCCGATCTCGACACCAATACTGTTGCCCAGTGCACCGGAGCGGGCGTAATCGCCGATGAGGTTGTACAACAGTTGATTACTGTTACCGCCACGGTCGATGAGCACGCCGTCGCCTTTATTGCCGCCGATAGCGTTGCCTTGGCTGTTTGTGGTATTTCCGCCAATCGTATTGTTACTTCCGCGAATCTCGATGCCGTTGCCACTGTTGCCCAGTGCGCCCAGGCCGTTGGCATTGACGCCGATGGAGTTACCTTCCACTTGATTGCCGTTGGCGGTGCTGTCGATCAGCACGCCGTCGCCGCTATTGCCGGAGATGAAATTACTGTTCGTCAAAGCGGCGGCGCTGCCGATCGTGTTGCTGATGCCGGCCACCTCGATGCCGATGCCGTTGGCCAGGGCGGCGGTACCGTTGGCATTGGTGCCGATGTAGTTGCCCAACACCTGATTACCGCTGGACGTACTGTCGATCAACACGCCGTCGGCTTTATTGCCGGAGATGACGTTGAGCGACCCCGAGGCGGTGCCGCCGACCGTATTGCCGACACCCACCAACTCGATGCCGATACTGTTGGCCAGGGCGGCGGTGCCGTCGGCATTGGTGCCGATGTAGTTGCCCAACACTTGATTGCCGCTGCCGATGCTGTCGATCAGCACGCCATCCGTGAGATTGCCCGAGATGAGGTTGAAAGCATTGGGATCGGTGCCGCCGACGGTATCGCCGGTGCCGAATATTTCGATGCCGATGCTGTTGGGCAGGATGGCGGTGCCGGCATAATTGGTGCCGATATAGTTGCCCAACACAGCAACGCCGCTGGCGCGGTGATCGATCAGCACGCCGTCATTGCTATTGCCGGAGATCACGTTGCCGGCCGTGGCGGTGAGACCGCCGACCGTGTTGTCGGAGCTGACAATCTCGACGCCGTTGCCGTTGCCTTCGACAATACTTGTGGTGACATCGGTGCCGATGTTGTTGCCCAATACCTGAGTGCCGCTGACGCCACTGTCGATCTTCACGCCGTCGCCAGCATTTCCGACGATGACATTACCGTCCCCTGCCGCGCTGCCGCCGATGATGTTGTTGTCCCCCTCGACCTCGATGCCGTTGGCGCCGAAATTCTCGACGGTCAGCCCCGAGATAGTGCAGTTGGATCCCTGCACGAGCAAGCCATCGATATGGATGGGGGAGGCCGAGCCGTTGAGCGTAATCAGCGGCGTGGTGTTGCCGGGGCCTCCCTGGCTCAAACCATTGATGAAGACGCCGCTGGCGGTCAACGTCGGTAATTGCGTGCCGAGGTTTATCGTTTGCACTCCCGCGGTGGGGATCTTGAAATCGATCTCGTTGTAATTGCCGGCATTGACCTGATTGATGGCGTAAAGCAGCGTCCCCGCGACATTCGAATCGGCAGTGCTGGTAACAACATACGCCGACATCAAAGTACGGTCTTCAAGTGCTTCCAGGCGCGGTCGGTAGCGGCCCGGTGCCTTGCGGATCGGACGGGTGGCGCGGCGGGTGAACAACTTGCGGACCCAACAACGAGTGTTCATGGGAATCTCCTTGCGGCGCGTCGTGGCCGGCGATACTATGGGAGGACAACGACTCCGACACGCACAACGGATGGCCGGGTACGGCCCGGCCGGTGAGAGGTTTGCTTCGCAGCACGGCCTCAGCGACCGTGTTGGAATCGTTGATCGTTTACTCAGCTTGCAGACGCGCTGTGCGCGGCTGGGACGATTTGCGTTGGGCGCAGCAAGTGCCACCGGCCTTCCCGGCCCTCGCGGTTTCGGAAGCCAGGTACGGCAGCGGCAGTGGCGCCGGATCAGGGGGTGAATTATGTTCCTGTTGGCGCTGCCTCCATCTCATCATCCACAGGATAAGAAACGGTGGTCGGCTGGAAACCTTACAGGAGTCGAGAAAAAAATCCGAGAATCTCCGATCTGTTCGCCCCGATGACGCGACGAGGGCGCCATGAACGAAACCCAACAAAGTTTGTTGCTTCGCGCGCAAAACGGCGAGCAAGACGCCTGGAAGGACCTGACGGATCTGTACCGCCCGCTGATCATCGGCTGGCTCCAGCGCCAAGGCGTGCCTGCCCGCGATCTGGACGACCTCAGCCAGGAGGTACTGCTCAGCGTGGTCAAGCACCTGCCTCGCTTTGAACACACCGGCCAGCGGGGCGCCTTTCGCGCCTGGCTGCGCACCGTTGTCTGCAGCCGCACCAGCGATTACTGGCGGGCGGCCGAGCCAGGCACTCAGGGCGATGGGGGCAGTGGGGCCACCGCCGCCCTACATCAGATCGCCGACCCCAACAGCGACCTGAACCGGCGTTGGGACGAGGAGCATGACCGCTACGTGCTTGACTGTCTGCTGGACTTGGTGGACGAAGAGTTCGAGCCGGCCACGGTGCGCGCCTTCCGCCGCCTGGCGCTGGACGGCGCCAGCGGCGCCGAGGTGGCCGCAGAACTAGGGCTGTCCGTGGCGGCCGTCTATGTGGCGAAGTCGCGCGTGCTACAGCGCATCCGCCAGGAGGCGGAAGGACTCATCGACTGAAAGGTTTTCCGCTTTTCACCGTTTCTATTCTTGGAACCATCGTCGCCCTGCCGCCCAGGAATCGCGCACAGGTGTGCCATGCCCGAGAACCCGTCGGATCATCTGACTGTCGAAGAACTGCGGGTGCTGTCCCTGGGCCAGCTCACGGACGCGGACTTGGCCCGCCTCTCCGCCCACCTGGGCGACTGTCCGGCCTGTTGCCGGCGGCTCGATCAACTGACCACGGAGGATTCACTGCTGACACGGCTGCGGCAAAACGCGGCCCGCCGGGACGGACGACTGGTCAGCCAGGCCCAGCGTCGGTCGGCGGTTCGGGCGCTGCGTCACGGGCATGACTCGGACGCCACGCGGCAACGAGAGCCGGAACCCGGACCGGCCCCCAAGCAGGTCGGAGACTACGACATCCTGACCGAGGTCGGTCGCGGGGGCATGGGAGTGGTGTACCAGGCGCGGCATCGCGGCCTACAGCGGCTGGCAGCTGTGAAGATGGTGCTGGCCGGCGAGTTCGCGTCACCTGCCCAGGAGATGCGCTTCCGCCTGGAGGCGGAGTTGGCGGCGCGGGTGCAGCACCCCAACATTGCGCAGGTCTACGAGATTGGCAGTTACCAGGGGCGGACCTTCCTGGCCCTGGAGTGGGTCAGCGGCGGCAGCCTGGCCAACCGGCTGGACGGCACGCCCTGGCCTCCGGGCGAGGCGGCCGCACTGATCGAGACGCTGGCCCGCGCCATCCATGTGGCGCACGGCGAAGGGATTGTCCACCGCGACCTGAAGCCGGCCAACATCCTGCTCCAGAAGTCAGAAGTCGGAGGTCAGAGGTCAGAAGAGAACGGCAAGGGATCCTCGTCTTCTGACCTCAGTCCTCGGACCTCGGCCCTCTGGCCCAAGATAACCGACTTCGGCCTGGCTCAGCCGGTCGAGGGCGGCAGGACCTTGACGCACAGCGGGTTTCTGGTCGGCACGCCGGGATACATGGCTCCCGAGCAAGCGGCTGGCAAGCGCGCCCTGGTTGGTCCGGCGACGGACATTTATGCCCTGGGAGTGATGCTCTATCAGCTGCTCACCGGGGAACTGCCGTTCCGTGGCGACAGCACCCTGGAGGTGCTGCGGGCGGTGACTTACGATGAGCCGGTGCGGCCTCGGCGTCTGCGGCCCCGGCTGCCGCACGACCTGGAGGCGATCACGCTGCATTGTCTGGAGAAGGAGCCGCGTCGCCGTTACGCCAGCGCCCTGGAGTTGGCCGACGACCTGGAGCGTTTTGGGCAAGGTAAACCGGTGCAGGCCCGGCCGGTGGGGGCGGTAGCTCGGCTGGCGCGGGCGTGCCGGCGCCGGCCGCTGGTCACGCTGCTGCTGGCTTTGCTGATGGTCTCGCTGGTCGGCGGACTGAGTGGCGTGACCTGGAAATGGCTGGAAGCGAACGACCAGCGGGACCTGGCCAACGCCAAGGAGCAGGCCGCCCTGTACACAGCGTACCAGGCCCGTCTGGCCGCCGCCGGGGCGGCGCTACAGAACCACGACGTGACCGACGCCTTGCGCCAGCTCAACGCGGCACCCGAGAACCTGCGCGGCTGGGAATGGCAGCACTTTTACAGCCGGCTCGACGACAGCTCGTCGGTGATGCCGTTGCCCGCCGGAGGGAGCGGGCTCCTGATCCCCGGCCCGAACCGACTCCGGGTCGGGATCGTGACGAGCGACAGCCTGCGCCTTGCGGACCTGGACGGAGGCGAGCCGGTGACGGTGCCAATCCACGCCAAGAATCCGGCTGCCGTGATCGCTGCAGAGACGAAGATGGGACTTCGAGTTGGTGTGCCGCTCGAGGGGGCCTTTGAGTTGTTCGATCAGGCCGGCCAACGCCTCTGCCGCGTGAAAAATCCCGGAACCACTCAGCCGCGGGTCGCCGTAAGCCCCGACGGCGCACGGCTGGCGTGGGTCCGGAACGATGGAGAGTGGACGCGGCTGGAGTTGTACGACGCGACTTCCGGAAAGCCAACGGCGGTCTGTGAAGGCCACCGCGGAGACCTCTGGACGTTCGCCTTCAGCCCGGACGGCACGCGTCTCGCCTCGGGTGGCGAAGACCGGACAGCACGGCTGTGGGACTCGGCCACGGGCGTGCTGCTGGCTACCTGTCGGGGGCACGCGAGCAAGGTCGTCGGCGTCGCGTTCAGCCCGGACGGCACGCGCCTCCTGACAACCTCGGGGGACGCGACGGTGCGCCAGTGGGACGTGAAGACGGCTCGCGAGGTCGAGCCGCCTTACGAACGCCACACCGGCCTTGTCCTCGCCGCCGCGTACAGCCCGGACGCCCACTGGGTCGCCTCGGCAGGCAGCGACCGCACCGTGCGTGTCTGGCAGGCGAAAGGTCGGCAGGACGTGGCGGTACTGCGCGGCCATACGCGAAAGGTGACTGGAGTAGCGTTCGCCCCGGACGGCCGTCGGCTCGCTTCCCTCAGCCGTAACTTGGTACTCAACTTCGAGGGCTCGGGAGACGATACCATCCGGCTCTGGGAAGCGGATCCCCGGGCGACGCTGCCGGTGCTGCGCGGCCACACGAGTGACGTCTACCCGATGGCCTTCAGTCCGGACGGCCGCTGGATTGCCTCGGGGGGCTGGGACAAGACCGTCCGCTTGTGGGATGCCACTACAGGAGAGCCGTGCGCAACCTTGCCTCACCCCGATGCAGTGCATGGCCTGGCCTACGGCCCGGACGGGACATGGCTGGTGACCGCGTGCATGGCGGATAACCGACTGCGGATCTGGGACGCGGCGACGGCACGCCTCCGCAAGGAGATCGAGCTTCCCGCCGGAAAACTGCGCTCTGTCACCGTCCGTCCCGACGGACGCCGACTGGCCGCCTCGGCGTACCTCGAAGAGGACAAGGTTCACCACCTGCACGTTTTCGACATCGAGTCCGGCAAGCGTCTGTTCTCAACACCGGGGTCGGTGCGGGCTTACAGCCCCGACGGCCGCTGGCTGGCCGTCGTCAATGCCGACGAGGATATCCTCCTCCTCCTGGACGCTCAGACGCACGAGACGGCCGCCCAGTTCCGCGGCCACGAGGGGAACATCCACTTTGCCGCCTTTAGCCCCGATGGTCGTCGGCTCGCCACCTGCGGTCTGGACCACACGGTTCGCGTGTGGCAGATCGAGAGCGGAGCGTGCCAGGTGCTTCGTGGGCACAGTGACAATGTCTTCGCTGTGGCTTTCCACCCCGACGGCACGCGGCTAGCGTCTGCCGGCCGTGACCGGGCCATCTGGCTGTGGGACCTGACGCGAGGTGAGGAGGTGGCGCGGTTGCAGGGGCACACAAAACTCGTCTTTTCGCTGGCCTTCAGTCCCGACGGCGCGACGCTGGCGTCCGGCTCCGACGACAACACGGTTCGCCTGTGGGACACCGAGCCGCTGAAGACGCGCTACCAGGCGCGCCGCGAGGCCGAGGCGTTGCGGCCCGAGGCCGAGCGGCTGGTCGAGCAGTTGTGGCGCGAAAAGAACGATCCGGCCGCGGTCGTGAAAGCTCTCCGGGCCGACCCAGTGCTGAGCGAACCGCTGCGCCAGGCGGCCTTGCGCGCCGTGCTGCGGCGGGCGCAGCCACCGCAAGCCGCCTCGGGCAATCCGCATGATTCGCCCTGACGTCTCGGCTACAAAACCTCTCGCCTGCGTGAACCGCCAATGCGCCCTCTCCCCCCACGACTGCCCTGTCTGACCTTCTTTTATCCTTGTACCAGCGTCTCCGCCGTTCCACTGCCCGCCTCCGACTTTCGATCAACTCCAGCCCCAACGGACGCGCCTTCCGCGTGCGGGGCAGGTGGCAGTGACGAATCACAAATCGATGTTTTAGAGCGCCTTTCCGGCTGGTGTAGCAGGTCCGGCTCGGCTCGCCGGACCTACCGGTAGGTGCCGCGAGCCGAGCGGCACCCCAACCGCTACATCCACTTCAAACGCGCTCTAGCCGTTGCGCGGACAGCGGTTACTTCTTCTTGAAATCGCCAGCCCGGATAATCACCAGCTTCTTCGGATTGATGTACTTGCGAAAAGCCTTGTTGACTTCCTCGATCGTCAGGGCCGTGATTTTCTTCTCCAAATCACCGTAGTAGGCGATGGAGCGGCCGGCTTCCAACTGGCTCCGCAGAAGGCCGGCGAGATGTCCATCGTCGCCGCGAGCTTGTTTGAGAGCGGCCAAATACGCTTGCTTGCCCTCGCGCAGCTCCGTCTCCGTGACACCCTCCTTACGCATCTTCTCCACCTCTTCGAGCACGGCTTTGTCCAACTCATCCATCTTGTCGGGTTTGCAGGTAGCGAAGACCTCAAGCAGAGCGGATTTGTCTTGAGCGTCGGCATTGAAATGGGAGCCGACCGAATAGGACAGCCCCAGTTGTTGGCGCGCCCGATCGGCCAAACGAGAAGAAAGAATACCTCCGCCAAGAATGTAATTGGCCATCGTCAAAGCAGCATGGTCCGGGTCGGTGTCTTTCATCGGCATCGCCGTCGCCGCCAAATAGACGGCGCTCTCCTTGTCCGGCGTCGAGAGGACAACACGCGCCGCCGGGATCTCGTCGTGCATGGGTCGTTCGATGCGCTTGAACGGCACTGCCGCCTTCCAATCTCTCAAAGCCGCTTCCATCGGTTGGACGATTGCGGCGGGGTCGAAATCGCCTACCGCGACCAACTCACCGTGTCGGCCATCGAGTTGCTCGGCATATAACTTGCGCACTTCCGAGAGGGTCACAGCCTCCAGCCGCGCCAGCGATTCCTCGAACGTCGGCGTGTAACGCACATCCTCCGGAGGATACGCAAACAAGGCGCGCCGCATCGCCCGATCGGCCAACGACTGCGGCTCGGGCTTGCTCTCCTCCAATCGTTCGCGGATCTCGCGTTTGAGCACGTTGAACTCGTTCTCCGGAAACAGCGGCTCGCGAAGGATTTCGGTGAGCAATGCCAGCACCTGCGGCAGCGTTTGGCGTTTGCACGAGATCGAGAACGTGGCATCGCCGATGACTCCGCTTCCGTTAATTACCGCTTCGAGCCGATTGAGTTGGTCCACCAACTCTTGCCGAGAATGTTTCTTGGTGCCGCGCACCATCATGGGAGCCAAGAACTGCGTGGCACTGGTGTGTCCCTTCAGGGAATCGGCATTGCCATAGTGCAGCGTCAAACGGATCGTGACGCGCTCATCCCTCGTTTTGCGCGGCAGCAGCGCCATCTTGACGCCGCTGGACAGCTGCGAGGACTGGACGCGTTTCTCGATGTTGGCCACGGTCGGATCGAAGAACTCGCCTGTGCTGATAACTTCGGTGCTCTTGTAATCCTGGACCAGCTTGGCAAGGTCGGGCGTCTCCGGGATGGCAGCGCGCTGCGTTTCCTTGGCGGGGATGTACATGCCGACCGTGCGATTGGTTTCGGTCAAATACGCGCGGGCAACGCGGTGAACGTCGGCCGGCGTCACCTTGGCGATGCGATCACGGTGCAGAAACATCAGACGCCAATCGCCGCGGGCCGACCATTCGTTCAAGAGCATCGCGACAAATTCGCTCCGGGCCATCATCCGTTTCCATTCGCTCTTGTAGTGGACCTTGGCGCGATCGACTTCCTCGCCGGGGATTTCCCCTTCGCGCACCTTATCGATTGCCCCAAGCAGAGCGTCGCGGGCCGATTCAACCGGCGTTTTGGCCTCGACGGCGCCCAAGACGAGGAAGGCGCCTGGATCGTACCGGAGTTGTGGGCCGGCGTAAACACTGCTGAATTTCTTGTTTTGTTCAACCAGATCCTTATACAAGCGGCCGGACGGCTGAGCGCTAAGGACTTGACCTAGCACGTACAGGGCTGCGGAGTCCGGATGTGCGGCGGCCGGGACGTGATAGACGACACCGACCATCCCCACCGTGCCGACACGGCGAAGCACCACACTACGCTCGCCATCTTGCGCCGGCTCCTCTGTGTAGGTGTTGCTCAGCACGCGTTGGGGCTTTTTGAGAGCGCCAAAGTATTTCGTTATCAGCGCCAAGGCTTTCTCTTCCTTGAAATTGCCGGTCACGATAAGCACGATGTTGTCCGGCTGATAATAGTTGCGATAGAACGCTTGCAGTTTCTCGATGGGCACGCGCTCGATGTCGCGGCGGTTGCCGATGGTGGATTTGCCGTAATTGTGCCATTCGTAGGCGACGCCGAACATGCGTTGAAAAAGCACCGCTTGCGGATCGTTCTCGCCTTGCTCGAACTCGTTGCGCACCACGGTCATCTCAGAGGCCAGATCCTCGCGGCGGATGAAACTGTTGACGAGGCGATCCGCCTCCAGCCGGATGGCGAATTCGAGATTGTCGTCGCCGGCGTTGAGGATCTCGTAGTAATTGGTGCGATCGTCCGAAGTGGTGGCGTTGAAGGTGGCGCCGCGATTCTTCATGGCAGTGGGAATGTCGGTAGGTTTGGGATAAAGCTGCGTGCCTTTGAAGAGCATGTGTTCCAATAGATGAGCCATACCGGTTTCGCCGTAGCCTTCGTGACGCGAGCCGACGAGGACGGTGCAATTGACGGTGACTTTAGGGCTTGAGCTATCGGGAAAAAGCAGGATGCGCACGCCGTTACGGAGGCGATATTCACTGATGCCTTCGATGGTAGTGATCTTTTTGGCGAGCGCGGCTGAGTCCGCGCTTTGGTCCGGCGTTTGGCCGACAGTGACAGCGGGGAAGACGCTAACGGCGATGCCAACAGGAAGGAAAAGGAAAAGCGTGGAAAAAGCCGCTCGGCATCGGTTCATCTCAAAGTCTCCTATTGACCAATAACATAGAGTTCGCGTGCTGGCACTTTCTTGACCAAATCCATTCAACCGCGGCGCGTAGTCGCATTCTACCGAAAGCGGAAGGAGTAGCGCCTGTATTTCATGGTTGGGATCGACTGATGGGCACCAATCTCCTCAATCGCACCCGACGCCAGCACCATCAACTGCTGGCGGCAGTTCTGGACCAAGTCTTGCTTACTATTGAAGATGGATGAGGAAACATTGACGGGAGAGAATGCCAGAGGGCGCAAGCAAAAATCCCTTGCGAAACAAGGGGGCGAGGAAGAGTGCAGACACATGAGGACGATTGAGCAGAGGGTGGGTGAGGGGACTCGAACCCCCGACATTCAGATCCACAGTCTGACGCTCTAACCAACTGAGCTACACCCACCAGCTTTATTTTCAAGGACTTATGACGATTCCGAAGTCGGGTGTGTTTTTAAATACTCCCGATTCCACACCTACTCCTTGACACCTAACCTCACGATTACGAAGCATAGAGTCAGTGGTCAACCCGCCGTAATCGGGTTGACCGTGAACATAGCAACTAGGTTCAGGAGTGTTACCATGTCCGACAGCCATTCTACCACGCTCCCCCCGTCCGACAAGCCCGCCAAGCCCTCCTTGGGCTTTCCCCTCTTCCCTCACGCTACGAAACGCTGGGCGAAGAAGATCAAAGGGAAGATGTACTACTTTGGACGCTGGGACGATCCCGACGGTGCTTTGCGTGAGTATCAGGCGTTTCTCGCCGGAGAGGTCAGGGACAAGCCGAGCCGGCCGTCCAGCGACCCTGCCAAGCCGAACAAGCCGTCCCCGGACTTTCCACTCTTTGCCCATGCCAGCGGTCAATGGGCCAAGAAAATCCAGGGCAAGATGCGTTACTTCGGCGCATGGGATGACCCTGCCGGAGCGCTGGCCAGGTACAACCAGCAGAAGAAAGACTTGGAGTCCGGAAAAGAACCGCCCCGCATTACAATGCCGAATCGCCGCCACAGTCCAATCAAGCCCAACAAACCCTATCCAGAGTTCCCGCTGTTTGCCCACGCATCCGGGCAA
>Ga0070739_10007949_pt1 | contig 11041 bp, 12 predicted proteins | sample Coa_R1_7_FD_66445 | JGI IMG/M metagenome (GOLD analysis project Ga0070739, IMG submission 66445) | Surface soil microbial communities from Centralia Pennsylvania, which are recovering from an underground coalmine fire - Coalmine... | ecosystem: Environmental > Terrestrial > Soil > Unclassified ... | reverse complement strand
TGTGGTACGGTTTCTTCACGGCGGTGGTGTCCTTTCGAAGGTTGGTTTTGGCGAATCGATTCTAACGAACCGACTCCCACCGCCGCTCAACCTTCAACTAAGCTGGGGACACCCTCCGTTCTGATGGCGCCGGATTCAGCAACAACAACCATGCGCTCGCGTTGCCATATTCCGCGCCGTGGTTACCCATTCGGCAACAACACGATTTTGCCGAGTACGCCACCTTCACCGAGCATCTCGTGCGAGCGGCGCGCCTCGTCGAGCGGTAAACGGGCCGCGATCAGAGGCTTAATCTTGCCTTCCTTGAGCAGGTCCAGCAGCGTTAACAGATCGTGACGGAACAACGCTGGCCTCAGCCGCATCAACCACTGAATACTGTACGGCGCCATGCTCTTTCGGCCGGCCTTGAACCAATTAAGGACTATGAACTTGCCTAACTCAGCGGATTCGCGAATTGGATGACGCCCGTCGCTGCGGGACACCATGCGACCGCCCCGCATTTTCGACTGGAAGCCGTACGTCACAACTCGGCCGCCGTCGCGAAGGGCATCGCGGGATCGCCACAAATTCTCGCCGCCTATACCGTCGAACACAGCGTCAACACCATCACCCGTAAGGCGATGAATCTCCTTCACGAAGTCCGCACTCTTGTAGTCGATGGGTATGCCGCCCATCTCCCGGACAACGGCAATGCCTTGCGCGGAGCACGTTCCATACATCTTGACGCCGGCAAGCTTGGCCAACTGCAACATCGCGGAGCCCACGCCACCGGAGGCCCCGTGGATCAACATACGCTGTCCCGGCCGGGCCTTCGCCGAGTGATGGAGCATTTGATAGGCGGTGATGTAGTTCAACACCAAAGCTACCGCCTCCGCAGGGTCTAATCCTGCAGGGACGGGGACAAGCTTGCGTTCAGGTACACACACGTACTGCGCATAGCAACCGTGGATCGGCATGGCAGTCACGGTCTGGCGCAATTCAAATCCACTTACACCTCCGCCGCATTGATCGACGGTTCCGACGAGATCCCAACCAGGCGTGTAGGGTACGCGCGGCGTTTCGGGGTGAACGCCTTCGCGCGCCAGGACGTCGGGCAGACTGACCCCCGCAGCCAACACCTTCACCCGCACTTCGCCGGACTTTGGCACAGGGCACTGCTCTTCGATAACCCGAAGCTCATCGGGCCCACCGTAGTGAGCGACGACGATGCGCCTGTGTTTCACGGATGTTTCTGCTTGGTTGCTATGATATATCGCTTTTCTTAGAACCGGGTCGGCGAAACCATGACCACCAGCGACGCACACCACACATGCCGGTGTGCCGGATACCTCGGGCGTCGGGCACGGCTCCAGTATAGGCGAACGGAAGACGAAGAAGGAGAGCGTGTTTTCGCTTCAGGCGAACGGGCAGAACCCCCGCTGCGGCCGCATAGGCGAGGAGGGTAGGGTCTTAGGTCAGGCGCTGAATTGACGCGAACGTTCTCGTCATGAGTGGTTCAGACTTTCTCAATGTTCGCGGCCCGCGTCTTCATCGCGGAAGGTGCCTGTTGCTAAGGTCCCCTTACGCCAGGATACGGGATGATACCGGACCTGTTCAGTTATCCGACCGACACACGCATCGCAGTCCGAGAAGTCAACTAAGTAGGGCGGTTCAAGGGATGCTGGCTTGAACGGGTTTGACCTCCCTACGGCCAGTAATCCCTCGACGGCCCCCGGTTCTCGAACTCCTGTCCCCCGCGGCTGGCGAAGCGTTCGCGCTGCTGGGCGAACCGGAACGCGGCTCAGCCAATTGTGCCGGCGCGGCCCGTCTCGAACCAGATCGGCATCCGCTGAAGCCGTGAAAACAGGCCGCGACCCTCTCACAAGCGACTCGGTCGGAAGCGGCAGGGGCTGTCAGGCAGAGGGGTACAGGCAGACCAGGCATTTCCGAGGTGGCTGTTGTATGCTCCTTCAACCTCCGAAAGTTGAGGAGACCAAAACCAGAGAAGGAAAGCAGGAGAAGACCGATGCACAAGCTCGCACTTGGCTTGCTCGCGATGTCAGCAATCGCCATGCACGCCTTCGCCGAGGATGGGTCGTTTAGATTAATCCAGGCGGCAGCCGGACGCTTCCCATATGTGATCTAACAGCCCGGAAGCTATAAGTTATCGAGCAATCTCGTGGCGCCCGTAGGCAAACAAGCAATCCTGTTTGCCGCCAACGACGTCGTGCTCGATTTGAACGGCTTTAGCGTGACCTGCACGTACCAGCAGCCGGACCAATTCGCCCATTGCGTTGGAAGTTCCGAGTTCGTTGGTGTCTCAGACGTAACGATACGGAATGGCAGCGTGACAGTTTCTTCTGCAGCGCCGAGCGTCTCGGCTACGATCGTCAGCTTCAACGGCTCCACGAACATACTTGTGGAGGATCTTCATATCAGCATGAATGGCCCAACCGTGACCGGGTTTGTCGGTTATTCGTCGGATCAGGCTCCATCGCGCGGCACAATATACTTCATCCGAATGGCAATTTCGTCGGCGGGCTCAATGCCAGCTGTCCGACTCTGATCGAGGGCAATGCCACGGGTGGAATCGGCACTTTTGGCGCAGGTTGTATCACGATCAACAACATTGGGATAGTAACTGCGTTTTGACGAGTACTTCCCGCGCACGCCACCTTTGAGCCGCGACAGGTCATACTCCAGTTCATCGGTGGTTCTGTCCTTAACTGCTTCTTCATACTGCCTCTTTTCCGACGGGGTTGCCTGTCATGCGCTAATCAGGCGAATATAGTTCTCCCGTTCACAGTGCGCCACGAACACGAGCGGCCCCTTCAGCATCCGTGACGCTGTTTCCGAAGGAAATCGCTGACGGCCAGTGCGTTATTGCTCCCGCCATGTTCTACCCACTACTCGTGAATCGGCCCCACTACAATGATTCCGTGGCCACCCTCGGCTTCGAACAGGCGCGCGCCTGCGTTATCGACAACGTCCGCGCAGCCCGCCCCGAGCCGCCCGTCGAAACCGTCCCACTCTCCGATGCCCTCGGCCGCGTCCTCGCCGAAGACATCGCCGCCGATCGCGATTACCCGCCCGTCAACAAAAGCGTCCGTGATGGCTTCGCCGTCCGCGCCGCCGACCTCCCCGGCACGCTGCGCATCCTTGGCGAAGTCCGCGCCGGCCAGCAGTATGCCGGCTCCATCGGCCCGGGTGAAGCTGTCGAAATCATGACCGGAGCTCCCCTGCCCTCCGGCGCCGACGCAGTCGTCATGGTCGAGTACACCACGCGCGACAACGGCCACGTCAGCACCGGCCGCACCGCCGCTCCCGGCGAAAATTACAATCCCGCCGGCATCGAAGCCCGCGGCGGCGACCTTCTCATCGCCCGCGGAACCCGCCTCGGATTCGCGGAAATCGCCATGGCCGCCACCACCGGTCACCCGACCCTCCGTGTTCACACGCGCCCACGTGTGGCCATCCTCACCACAGGCGACGAGGTCACATCGATCGAACAAACGCCGGAGCCCTGGCAGGTTCGCAACTCCAACCTGTTCTCCATCGCCGCGCAAGTCACACGCGCCGGTGGCATTCCCGTCCCACTGCCCGTGGCGCGCGATGCATACCAGCCCACCGTCGCCCTGCTCGAACGCGCCCTGGAAGCCGACTTGCTTCTGCTTTCCGGCGGCGTTTCCGCCGGCCGATATGACGTGGTCGAAAACGCGCTGGCCGGACTCGGCGCGGAGTTCTTTTTCGATCGCGTGCGCATCCAGCCCGGTCAGCCGCTGGTCTTCGGCCGGGTGCGCGGCAAGTTCTTTTTCGGGCTGCCGGGAAATCCGGCCTCCACCATGGTCACCTTCGAAGTGTTCGCCCGCGCCGTGCTCGACCTGCTGTCCGGTATGCGCGAGACCGCATTCCCACTCCTCCTCGCTCCGCTCGCGGCGCCCTTCCATCAAAAGCCAGGCCTCACGCGCTTCCTGCCCGCCTCCGTCTCCGCCGACGGCGCGGCCATACATCCGCTGGCTTGGCATGGCTCCGGCGACATCCCCTCCCTGGTCCGCGCCAATTGTTTTCTGGTCACCGAACCGGATCGCGAGCAATGGAATGAGGGCGACCTGATCCGCGTCCTTCTCAAATGAGCTCCCTCACCCATTTCGACGACGCCGGCGCCCCCCGTATGGTCGACGTGTCGGACAAGGCGCCCACACGCCGCACCGCCCGCGCCGAGGCCTTCGTCCGCATGCGCCCCGACGTCATCGCCCGTCTCGCCGAGAACCCCAAAGGCAACCCGCTGGACATCGCCCGCACCGCCGGCATTATGGCCGCCAAGAAAACCGCCGACCTCATACCGCTCTGCCATTCCCTGCCGCTCTCGAACGTCGATGTCGAAACCAGGACACATGCCGATGGCATCCACATAGAGACAATGGCCGCAACCACGGCTCAGACTGGCGTCGAAATGGAAGCGCTCACGGCCGCCGCCGTCGCCGCGCTTACCATCTACGACATGACCAAGGCTCTCGATAAATCCATCGAAATCGCGACCATCCGCCTGATCGAGAAAACCGGCGGAAAGAGTGGCGATTATCGCCGCGCGGATACAGGCCGGGAATGATCCGCGTGGCCGTAGTCACCATCAGCGACTCCTGTTACAACGGCTCCCGCGAGGACCGCTCCGGCCCCGCGCTCGAAGCGCGCGCGAAACAGAAGGGCTGGGAAGTCCCGTACGCCACCGTGCTCCCCGACGAGGCCGACCGTATCTCGGAGATGCTTCGCGAACTCAGCGACGAAAGCACCGCCCAGGTCGTGTTCACCACCGGCGGCACGGGCATCGCGCACCGCGACGTCACGCCCGAAGCCACCCGCGCGGTAATCGACCGCGAGATCCCCGGCATGGCCGAGCACATCCGCGCGGAAGGTGCGAAGTCCACGTCGCGCGCCGTTCTGTCCCGCGGAATTGTGGGAATCCGCGGACGCACTCTGATCGTCAACCTGCCTGGATCGCCGTCCGGCGCCGTCGAGTCCTTCGATTCCATCGCCGATGTCGTTCCACACGTTGTCGACCTGCTGGAAGGAAGAACCGAGCACAGGGGAAACTAGAAATATGAAGATCGCTCCGCGAGTTCTAATCGGCATCCTGGCCCTGCCATTGCTGGCGCCCGCACAGACCCCGGTTGACGAGCCTATGCCCCGCGCCAGCGACTTCCCCATCAACGTCCGAAACGTCCTTGCGCCCACTACGGTCACCGACAAGAACGGCGACTTCATTGCCGGTCTTCAGCCCAGCAACTTCACCCTGTACGACAACGACCGGCCGCAGCGCCTGAACGTCGACGTCAGTTACCGCCCCATCTCCCTGGTCATCGCCGTCCAGGACAACAACATGATGAACGACGTCCTGCCGCAGATCCAGCGCATGGGCAATGTTCTCGAAGCGCTGGTGATCGGAGATGCCGGCGAAGCCGCGGTCATCGCCTTCGATCACCGCATCCGCGTCATGCAGGACTTCACCTCCGATTCCGGGAAGATCACCGACGCGCTGAAGAAGATCACCCCCGGCAGCAGCAGCCATCGCATGATCGACGCCTCCATGGAGGCAATTCGCATGCTGCGTTCCCGCGCCCCGGAGCGCCGCCGCGTGCTCCTGCTGTTCAGTGAAACGCGCGACGGCAGCAGCGAGGGCCGCATTCGCGAGGTGCTCCGCGAGGCTCAGTTGAACAACGTGCTGGTGTACACGGTGGACATCTCCCACGTCATGACCGAGCTCACCGGCAAGGCCATACCGCCGCGCCCCGATCCGATTCCCGCCGAAGCCCAGCACGTACCCGGCTACGCGCCCCAGACGCCCACGGCCATCGATACCAACACTCGTGACCTCGGCAACTGGCTGAACATCATTCCCGAGATTTTCACCGCGGCCAAATACAAGATTGTCGACAACCCGGCGACCGTGCTCACGCAATACACCGGTGGCCGCCAATACTCCTTCGTCAAACAGAAGACCCTCGAGCGCGATCTGAGCCAGCTGGGCGAGGAGCTGCACAGCCAGTACATGCTGAGCTATGCCCCGAACGACCTGAACCAGGGCGGCTTCCACCATATCCGCGTCGAGGTCGACCGCGCCGGCCTCGTCGTCCGCACCCGTCCGGGCTACTGGGTCGGCCCCGAAGCGCAATAGGTTTTGTGGTGCAAGCCTTGGGCTTGCACGCGTCGGCGTTTAGCCCGCCCTGTTCGGCTCTAACGACTATTCCGACTCCTCCTTCGCAGCCGAGCTTCCGTCTGCGCGCGACATCAGCCCTCGATAAACCTCGCGCTTGGCCAACCCGTGCCTCCGCGCGACCGTCTTGATGGCCTCCATACGGGCCATTCCTCCCGCCATCAGCGACTCCACCTCGCCCCCGACGTCCGCTCCCTCGCCGCCGGCGCCCTCCTCCGCTCGCCCGACCATCACCGTGAACTCGCCTTTCACCGCCGGCCGTGACGCCAGCTCCGCCCGCAGCTCCAGCGGCGCGCCGCTCAGAAACTCCTCGTGAATTTTGGTCAGCTCGCGCGCGATCACCACCCGCCTGGCTCCCAGCGTGGCGTCCAGATCCTCCAGCATCTGCAGAATCCGATGAGGCGCCTCGTAGAACACCAGCGTCGCGTCCAGATCGCGCGCGCTCTCCAGAGCTTTGCGCCGCTGCGCTGTCCGGGGCGGCAGGAATCCGAAAAAGCAGAAGCGGTCCGATGGCAGCCCGGAGGCGCTCAGCGCGGCTATCATCGCCGATGGCCCGGGAATCGGCACTACGGCGATGCCCCGCGCCCGCGCCTCGCTCACGATCCGGTAACCGGGATCCGCGATGAGCGGAGTCCCCGCGTCGCAGACCAGGGCTATACTGCGCCCCGCTTCCAGTTCGCTAATCAGTTCTTCGGCGCGCGCACGCTCGTTGTGCTCGTGATAGCTTACCGGCCGGGCGGAGATTCCGTAATGGTCCAGCAGCCGGCGCGTTTGCCGCGTGTCCTCGCAGGCGATGCGATCGGCTTCGCGCAGCACGCGCAGCGCGTGCTGGGTGATGTCCTCCAGGTTGCCGATGGGCGTGGCCACCACGTACAGGGTTCCGGGCATCGCGCATCATCATTATCACGTGCGGGCCGGGTAAACACCCTATGCACGGCGGAGCCGAAGCGGGCGACAATGGAACAGATACACGGAAGCCTCTGATTGTTTTATGCCCGGATACTTCATCCAGGATCAGCCCGATCAGCCCGCAGCCATCTACCTGAGCATCGACGCCGCCGACCAGATCGGCCAGGCGGTGATGAGCGGCTTTGGCAAAGTACCGCGCCGCGGCGCCGAGGTTGGCGGCATCCTTCTGGGAACCGTGGCGGGCGGCGAGCGTCCCTCCATCCGCATCGACGATTTCATCGCCGTGCCGATCGAGTATCGTTACGGGCCTTCCTATCTGCTGTCGCCTGCCGACGAGCCGCACTTCGCCGCGGCCGTGGCGCAGAGCCGTTCCGGCCAGCTGCGCCCGGTCGGTTTCATGCGCAGCACGACGCGCGAGGAGAAAGGGATTTCCGCCGACGACATCGTCCTGCTGGACCGCCATTTTAAAGATCGTCCATTTCTGGTGCTCATGGTTCGCCCGTTTGCTACACGGCCCAGCGTGGCTTCGTTCCTGTGCTGTGCCGATGGCCCGTTCACGACCACGCTGCCATGGGGCCCCGAGTTCTCGTTCCGCAGACGCGATCTCGATCCCCATACCGCGGCTGCGGCCGTGCCTAACGCCGCCGCCGATGGGGCCGCGAACGCCGGCCCGGAGCCGCGGAAAGCCGTTCCCGCGCTTGTGGCCACGGCCCCGCCGGCGCCTGACGCTGCGGCTTTACCCGCAGCGGCGTCCGATGTCCCGGCCGCGCCGGCTCCCGCGCAGCCCCGCGGAGGATGGACCTGGTTCCCGCTGTCCTTCGTGTTCCTGCTGCTCGGAATCCTGCTGGGCTACGAGGCCGCCGGCGCGTTTCGCACCAATGCTCCGCCACCCGGCGATCCCTGGGACCTCAGGCTCTCCATCACCAAATCCGGCAACAACCTCAACGTGAACTGGGACCATCGTTCCGCCGCCGTCCGCGAATCGCAGCACGGCATCCTGTCCATCGTCGACGGCGCGTCGCACCGCACCATCGACCTTGGCGCAACCGAGCTGACCAGCGGCAGCATCGTCTACGCGCCGTCCTCAACCGAGGTGAGTTTCCGCCTCGAGGTCTACCCGGGCGATCGCTTCAGCCTCAGCCAGACCGCCGCCTGGAAACAATAGCGGACGCCAGTCATCCTTCCGGTTTCTATGTTCAGCGGTCAAGCGCGGCCGGCGCTCGCACCTGTATCGTGCGCAGTATCAGCGCCACGGCGGCGGCTAACCACCATAATGCCTGCACCGCTCCCAACGCTGTCACCGGATCGGGAAGCGTCAGCGTCGTCATATAAATCGCGCCAAACGAAAAGAACAGAATTGCCAGCGCGATGGCCGCGTACCCAAAGAGCTTTGGAAGCACCTCAGAGCCTCGAAGCACCATCCCAAGCGGCAGGAACACCGCCGGCGCGGCAATCACGAAGTACAGGTGCTGAACAGCGGAGATAAAACCGAGACTCATGGCGCCCATTGCCGGCGGCCGCGGATGCAGCGCGCCGATGTAGAACGTGATCTCGATCAGGCTCACGGTCATCAGGCACGTGGCGCCGAAAAAAGTCATCCACCCCGATACCCTGCTCTCGGCGCCCGCCATGTGAACAAGCGAGAAGGCGAACAGCACGATCAACGCCGGCCCGACAGCCTGCAGCCAGGCGCCCCACAACACCTGAGCGTAGTTGCGCTGTGCGAACTCGAGCAGTTGCGTATCGCTCGCCCCGGGCGGTGGGCCGGTGTTGATGGCGAACGACAGCCCCAGCAACAGCACTCCACAGATTCCGGCCATTCCGGCGAGAATACAATTTCGTCTGCACGTCCTGCCATTCGTCACACCGTCACCCCTACAGATAGTGCATGATGATTTGCATATCCACTGAGGCGCCGGAGTTTTGAAACTTCGCTGCCCCGAACTTCGGCGGGCCCATTCTCGGCTTCGGATTGTTGGAGGCGCCAACGCCCTCTCGTGGAATGCCTAACCAATTGGTGTCCAGCCTGCCGTTCCCATTCTCATCATGGAAAACCGATATGGCGTAAGTTCCGGCCGGAACATCCGGAAATTCACAGCTCGCATGCCCAGCCGTGATCGTGGCGGTCGTACGCGCGAAGGCCCGATCCATCCTTTTGGGAAAATCGTCGGCCGCCGCAAACAGGGCGCATACCACCCGGCCCCGATCGCTTCGCAGCCCTGCGACGTCCGCGCGGATGGTGTTTCCCGATTCTCTCCGCGGCGCCGCCGTTTGCTCCATCGCTGCGAACAGCAGCGCCGATATCAGAACAGCACCAGCCGTCTTCATCTTTCAATGCCCTCCACCGAAGGCTGCATCCCGGCGCCCGGGCAGATGCAGTGTCTTTTGCAGCCGCCTTAGCTCGGGCCTGAACTCGTCCACCACGTTCTGAACCACGATAAAGCCGAACGCGAGACCCATCCGCGTGAGTGCATGCGATGTATCGTTGTACCCTCCCGGCAGATAAGCGTTACCGACAAACCCGCCCGCGGCGGCACTCAGGAAATTCGATGCCGCCAGCGTCGTCCTGCCCGAGTCGGATCGATCGAAAGCCGCAAACGCGACGGCGTGAAGCGTCCGGCGAAGTGGATTTCCACTCGCCGCCGGATAATATCGAAGATCTTCGTGGAGCGCCAGTCCGGTCAGAAACCTGCTGGTTTGCTGAACCGTTTCGAGTGCCAGCGCGTCTCCGTAGAGCCGTCCAAATGCCGCCGGTCCTTTGCGCCACTGCGTTGGATACCCGGCCGGCGGTTTCACAATTTCCGGAACGGCCATGAACAGTGGACCGATGAACTCTCCGGCGCTGAGCAAGCGATGTGCGAAGCATGCAGCCTTCCCGGCAGTGTCCGCGTGGCCGGGAGAGTCTGCCGGCGCCGATTGCCCTCGACAGCCTGCCGCGAGGAGTCCGAGTGCCGCCAGCGCGGCGATGATGCACTGATGGTTCATCTGTTGAACCGCCTTTCCGATGAGCAGTTGCCCACTGCGAATGAGCACATGCTCATTCTAGTGCATCATCCATAATTCAACAACACCACTGGCCTGCGGTATCGTTAAATGTAAGGTGAGCGGTTGTTCACCACAAAGGAGATCCGAGTCTGAGTAAAAAGATTGCTCGGAAGACAGCATCGGGCGCAAAGGCGGAAACGCGGCAGCTGATTCTCGATGGCGCAAAGCAGGTGATTCGGGAAAAAGGGCTGGCCGGCGCCACTACTCGGGAGATCGCCCGCCAGGTCGGGTGCGCGGACGGAACGCTGTACGTTCACTTCGCGGACCGAATCGAATTGTTTCTGGCTCTCCTGAGGCAGAGCCTTCCGCCAATGACCGGCCCGCTTCGAGAGCTCGAATACCTCGCCGGAAAGGGGACGGTTCGATCCAACCTCGAGACCGTTGTTCGCGGCGCCCTGGAGTTCATGCGCGAATTCGTGCCTCTCGCTGCGTCGCTCTTTGCTGAGCCGGAGCTTCTGCGGGCCCACCAGCAGGAACTCCGAAAGCATAATGAGGGTCCCCATCTGTCGCTTGCCGCGGTGGAAGACTACATTCGGGCCGAGCAGAAACTGGGCCGTGTGGACAAGCGTGTGAACCCGAAAATGGTTTACGCCCTGTTGTTCGGCGCCTGCCTGCATCGCGTCTTCCTGTCCCATTTCCTGGGCCGGTCGTTCGGCCCTTCCGACGACGTGTTCGTCAAAGACGTCGTCGCCGCCGCGTTCGCCGGCATGCGCCCGGAGGCGCTCGATCCCTAAGTGAAGTTTGCGGCCACACGATCCTACTCCTGTTCGCTGGTTCGCCGCCCCAACCCCTGCGGCTGCGAGATGATAGATTCCTGCCGCCCCAAATGGCCGTTATCGAAATCAACCCGAGAACTCTGCGCGGTGCCTGGGCATCCGGGTTCGCGCTGGATTGGCA
>Ga0070739_10007948_pt1 | contig 11044 bp, 11 predicted proteins | sample Coa_R1_7_FD_66445 | JGI IMG/M metagenome (GOLD analysis project Ga0070739, IMG submission 66445) | Surface soil microbial communities from Centralia Pennsylvania, which are recovering from an underground coalmine fire - Coalmine... | ecosystem: Environmental > Terrestrial > Soil > Unclassified ... | reverse complement strand
ACAGACGGATCTGCACAGAGGCTATGGCACAACGCTGCTGACCTACAATGGACAAGCCATCGCGCCGCGGGGCGAGTGCAAGAGCAATTGGGAAGTGATGGGTCTGCTCGCCACGGCTCTCGGCTTTCACGAACCGTGGCTGCACCAAAGTGCCGACGAAGTGATTGAGGAAGTGCTGGAAATGTCGCCGGAGCTGCGCGGCATTACGTTGGCGCGGCTAAAATCCGAGGGCGCCATTCCGCTGCCCCTGGAGGATTCGACGCCCTTCGCGGGCGCTCACTTCCCGACACCCAGCGGCAAGGTCGAATTGTTTTCGCAGACGCTGGCCAACAAAGGTATTGATCCGCTTCCGGGCAACTTCATCGCCGAAGAGGATGACGGCGGCCCTGGGATTGATGATTGCAAATTGATGATTGATGATTACAAACCGGGGGATCAATCATCAATCATCAATCTGCAATCATCAATGCCAGGTGAGGCGCTACAATTGCTGACACCGGCGTCGCACCATTTCGTTAGCAGCAGTTTGGCGAATCAGCCGGGTCTGTTAAAAAACGCGGGATCGCCCTTCGTCGAGATCCATCCCGATGATGCCGCACGGCGTGGCATCCGCAACGGCGAGTATGTCCTCGTTTACAATGGCCGCGGCTCGTGCCGGTTGCGGGCCGTCGTCACGGAGGCGACCCGGCCAGGCGTCGCCGTTTCTCCCAAGGGACGCTGGGCCAAGCTCGACGGGGGAACGAACGTCAATTGGACGACTCCCGACGCGCTGGCCGATATGGCCGGGCAAAGTACGTTCCACAGCAATCGTGTGTGGATTCGCCCATCGGATCAGTGATTGATGATTTCAGATTGATGATTGATGATTGAAAACTTGTTCTCCAATCATCGATCATCAATCTGAAATCATCAATCCGTATGTTGTGCCGAGTTGGCAACGGAGCCTCGTAACAACCTATGTCCGATTGGGAACATATCCCGTCGTGGGTGCGGGACTATTCGCTGCGATTGGCCGGAGCAGTTTTGATTCTGCTCTTGGGCTGGTTGGCCAATCGTCTTCTGATCGGAACGCTCCGCAACGTGCTGGCGCGGAGCCGGCTCGATCTGTCCTTGGCCTCATTTCTTGTCAATTCCGTACGCACGGCCATTCTGTTGGTTGTGTTGATCGCCGTTCTCCAGCAGTTCGGCTTTGAGACGACATCGCTCTTGACCCTGCTGGGAACGGCGGGGTTGGCGGTGGCGCTGTCGTTGCAAGGCTCCTTGGCCAACTTTGCCTCCGGCTTGATGTTGTTGGCTTTCCGTACGGTGCGCATCGGCGATTTCATCGAAGTCGGCGACGTGCGCGGCCGGGTCAGCGAAATGCTGCCGTTTCACATCGTTATTGAAACCATCGACAATCAACGCATCACCGTGCCCAATACGCTCCTGACCAGCGGGCCGGTACGCAACAACACCTATCTACCGGCGCGGCGCGTCCAATGGACTCTGCCGGTCGGCGCAAACAATGAACTCAGCTCGATCAAGGCGGCACTCGTGGGCCGATTGCAAGCGGATGGCCGCATCCTGAAAGATCCGCCGCCACAGATCTATGTGCAGGATTGGGGAACAGACAAGCGAACGCTGGCCATTACCGCATGGTCGGCGACGGCGGATTATCTCGCCGTACAGCAGGAATTTCTTGAGGAACTAGGGAAGAGTGTGGAAGCGGCGCACCGTATGAGCCCCGGCCATAATTCGATTCAGTAGGTCTTTTTTGGAGGAAATGTTTTATGTGGTGCCACTGGTTTTCTAAGTTTCGTGCTAAGACTCCCGCCCAGCGGCACACGCGGCCAACGCTTGAAGTATTGGAAGACAGGACGGCTCCGACCGTTAACATCTTCTCCAGCGGCGGCCCAACCATTCCGCATGTCCAAGTCAATGACATTGTCATGGGCGCTCAGACGGTCAATACAACGGTTTTGATGCAGGATCTCGTCCGCGACTATTTGCCCCTTCTCGGACCGTATTATGGCATCGGGGCCGGCACTCTGCGCTCCTCGATGTCGGTCGCTCCTTTTGTCGGTACACCTACCAACGCAGGGATTCAAAACTATCTCGTGCAGCAGATGAACAAAGGAGCCATTCCCGCTCCGGGCAGCAACCAAGTCTATTTCATTTTTTTGCCGCCAGGCCAAACCGTTTCGGATGTTGCGGGAACGGCCACGACGGGCTATCACTCCAACTTCTACGTCTTCCATGATGCATCCGGCTACCACATCGCGAATGTTGTACCTGCGGGGACGCAGCTCATTCCCGTCTACTACGCTGTTTCGCTGGGCAGCACTCCCTCGATATCGATGACCGCCAGCCACGAGCTGGCCGAAACCGTCACCGATCCCAACGGCACAGGCTTTCGCGATCCCCTCAATCCCTTTGGCGGAGAAGTGGCGGATATTTACGAGTTCCTCCCTCCCTTCTTTGTGGATGGCTTTGCGGTGAGTGTTCTTTCCGGTCCCCAGGGCCAGCAGATCGGACTTGGCGGTGGGATACCGCCTTCGGCCCCGGCCACTCCACAGAGCTTCTTCTCCCTCATCCTTGATGAAGTGGAGATGCTGGCGTATCAATACCTCTCGTCGTTCTATCCGCAGTTTGCTGCCAATGCCCGTGCGGCAGCGGAAGCCGTCGTCGCCAACCCGTTCTATAACACGACTGAGGGCCAAATGGGCATTCTCCTGGCAGAGATGATGTTTTACAGCGCGATTTAGCTACAAGACAGAGAGCTAAACGGCATGAAATAGCGAAAGGGGGAGTCGGATGGACTCCCCCTTTCGTCGCAGTTATGCCTCATTGGGAAAGTCAGAGCTTTCCAAGAAGACAAGCACGTTCGCAGCGAGTCACGACAGCCTTAGCGGCTGGCCATCTCGGCCAAGTCGTCGGCATCGAAGCTGACGCGAGTTTCCTCGCCGGCCTTGACGGCCACTTCCTTGCTCTGTGTCACGGTTTTGCCGTCCTTCTTGAACTCGGCCTGCACCGTGTAGCGATACTCACGGCCAAACTTCAGGGCCGGAGAGACGAACACGCGCTGCGTCGCCGTCGAGGTAGTGGCCTCGCCGTCGATGCTCAGCCGCGCCTCGGCCGGAACGCTCACGATCAAAGTCGCCGGAGCGCTTTCGACGCTCGTCGATTTGTTGGACGGAGCCGGCGTAGTAGTGGACGGAACGACCGTGCTCGGGACGATGCCCGTGCCCACGCCGCCGACTCCGCCGACACCACCGACACCGAAGCCACCGTAGCCAAAGCCGCCACCGTAGCAGCCGCCGTAGCAGCCGCCGAAGCCGCCACCGTAGCAACCGCCGTAGCAGCCATAGCAACCACCGCAGCAGCCGTAGCAGCCGCCGCAGCAGCCGTGCCTATGATGTCCACCGTGACAGCCGCCACCCCAGCAACCATGGCAACCACCGCGGCAACCGTGGCAGCCGTGCATACGTCCGCCGTGGCAGCCGTGGCAACCGCCATAACAACCGGAGCAGCCATAGCAGCCGCCGCAGCAACCGTGACCCAACGCCGGGACATCGCCGCCGCTCGTCAAGGCAACCATCAAAACAACACTGTACATCGTGCAACGCCTCCCAGTACTGAAAGGAAACCCAAAAACCTAGCTACAGGAAAAGCCCACTTCGGGCTTCGAACCCACATGTCCAAGGGCGAAACAGTACGCACCTTCTCCGCAGCGCAGCCATCCGGCACTTTGCGCTTTCGCTCTCTCTGCCGTTTAGATAAACGGGAGAAGATGCGTAAAGATGGTAATATAGTAAATCTGGAAAATATACCCGTCAATCACACATCAAAGGAAACCACGCTTGCATGCTTAGATCCTGTTCCGGTTGCGCCGGATCTGCGGGATGAAACGATCCGCAATTATCTGCTAACCTCTTTCCCATCGATTTTGGCTCAAGTACAATCAGGCCGGTTGCTTCGTGATTTCCCCTTTGCTTCATTGTCGTGAGGTAATCATGGCGAGTTTGTATCCCTTATTGATGTGTCTACTTGTGTCGGGACAGCCGGCGATAGAAGCGGATGTCGTCGTCCGTGGTGCGATGTTGTACGACGGCAGCGGAACAGAGGGCATCGTCGGCGATCTTGCGATCCGCGGCGAGCGCATCGTTGCAGTGGGCGAGTTTACCGTCGCCGGCAAGCCTCGCATCATCGACGGCAAGGGATTGGTCGTCGCGCCCGGCTTCATCGATTTGCATACGCACAGTGACGATCCGCTCCAGAAGAAGGATACTCGCGCCAATCGCTGTTATTTGCATCAGGGCGTCACGACGGTGGTAACCGGCAACTGCGGCATGGGGCCTGTTGATGTCGCCAAGTATTTCCGGACATTGGAGAGCGGCAAAATCGGTACGAATGTCATCCATCAGGTGCCGCACAACGATGTGCGCGATTCGGTGATGAAAAACGCCAATCGTGCTCCGACGGCCGAGGAATTGCGGCAGATGGAAGCGCTGGTCGATCAAGGGATGAAGGACGGTGCCTGGGGATTATCTACCGGACTTATCTACAATCCAGGCACGTACTCCAAGACGGATGAGCTGATCGCGCTGGCGCGGGTTGCGGCGCGGCACGGCGGCTTTTACGCCAGCCACATCCGCGACGAGAGCACCAGCGTGTTGAGCGCTATCAATGAAGCCCTGACGATTGGCCGCGAGGCCGGCTTGCCGGTCCACATCTCGCACTTGAAGGCGTCCGGCCGCCGGGCCTGGGGCATGGCCGCCGACGAGATCGCCTTAATCGACAAAGCACGCAAGTCCGGCCAAGCCGTCAGCGCCGATCAATATCCTTACATCGCCAGTAGCACGAGCCTGAAAGCGACCTTGATCCCGACCTCCTTCCGCGAAGGCAGTCAGAAGGAATACGTCGCCCGCCTGGGCGACGCCGAACAGCTGGCCCGTCTGCGTCCTCTGCTGGAGCAAAACCTGGAACGCAACCAGGGCGGCAAGGACATCCGCGTTGCCCGCTATGCTCCGAAGACTGCCTGGCAGGGCAAGGATCTGGCAGCAATCGCCGCGATGGAGAAGAAGCCGGCCGCCGACATTGTGCTGGAAATCGAGCGTCACGGCGGCGCTCAGGTCGTCATCTTCAGCATGAACGAAGAGGATGTTCGGCTCATCATGCGTCAACCATTCGTCGCCACGGCCAGTGACGGCGCTTCGATGCTGCCGTCCTCCGACACGGTGCCGCACCCGCGCAGCTACGGCTGCTTCCCGCGCAAAATCGGCCGCTATGCCATCGAAGACAAAATCATAACACTGGAACACGCCATCCGCAGCGCCAGCGGCCTGCCGGCGGACATTCTGCATCTGCCGGAGCGCGGCTACCTGAAGGCAGGCTATTTCGCCGATGTGGTTGTCTTCGATCCCAAGACCTTCCGCGACACGGCGACATTCGACAAACCGCATCAATATGCGACCGGCGTTCGCTATCTATTCGTCAACGGGCGGCTGGCGATCAACGACGGCAAGTTCACGGACACGCTGGCGGGCAAGGTACTGCGGCACCAGAGCAAGACGGGGGAGAAGTGATGATAATAGCTGTGTCAGGAAAAATCCAAGGCCGCTTTCAGGCAATCGTTGAGTTTCTGCTTGAGCGCGTCCGACAAATGTCCAAGTCTCGTTTGGATGCAATCCTGTTCCAGCGTGTACAAGTTGTTACAGGATACCAGCGAGCGTCCATGAAGACCGGAGGAGGCTCCCTCCGGTGTGGAGGGATCGATCAGCAGATGGCTGGGATCGCCGAGGCGCTTCAGATTGCCGGTAATCATGGCCACCACAGTCTTGCGGATTTTCTGATTGTCCCGGTCATTCTGAACGACGGCAGGACGTTTCTCCTGTTGGGGGATGTCCGTGAAAGGGAAGTCAACCCGAACCACATCGCCGCGTCGCGTCATACCGTGTCCCCAAGCTACTGATAGCTCTCCAGGAGCGGGTCGTCGGCATCGTCCTCGCGCATGTTATGCTCGATGAGTGAGGCAACCGTTCGCATATCTAGTTCATCGCCTCCTTCTAGTACGGATCGGAGCCGTTCATATACATCGGCACGCAGCACGACGCAGTCGGTACCCAACTCGGGCATTGACACGCGCACCGGCTTGCCTTGCAAGACATTTTGCCGTTGTTCTTCACTAAGTTCGATCATGATTGCCTCCTTGACTCGCATCCTACCCACGAGTGAGCCGCAATGCAATGTTTAGAGCAAATTCGCGACCTTCTCGACCTCCCTACCCAGTCGATTCGTCTCGCGCATCACCGATTGCGGATCGCTCTTGGCACGTTGACTGAGGCCGCGAGCCTGGGCGGCGATTTCGCTCAGTCGCGCCTCAAGGTCGGATCGTTGCTTTTCGCGGACTTGCTTCCACACCGCAGATAGGTAAGTACGGAAGCGCGTGATCTCGCTGCGGGCTTCTTCTTCCGCTGGACGGCTTGGACGTGGCGGGCGCGGCAGTGTGTCGCCGAGCAGATGCATCAGATAGCCACGGTATTGCTCCAAGTTGTCGTTGCACTCGTGATACAGCGTCTGATCGCGCTCCTCGTAGGCTTGCTCGGCGTAGCGCTCCTGAGCGTGGATGTGTTCGCACAGCTCGTCGGGATTGCGGCCGGTCTTGTCGGCGACCTCGCTGGCTAGGTTCAGACAGCGCTCCACCAACTGGGCGAAGCGCGGCCAGGGTGGATCGAGAATGGGACTGCGATTGCGTTGCTGCGGCTTGAGGGGCAGTTGTTCGGCCCTTCCCTCACGGTCGCAGCTCGGATGCCGCACGGTTGCGACGACGCGGGCCATTTCTCGGCCTGAGCCGTCGCAGACGGTGAACTCCAGAGGATTGTCTGTCTCCGGCTGCAACTCGATGTCTTGGGAGAAGGCGCCGTGCATGTCGAGAAATGCTTCCTCGGCCAACCCGGTGACCAGCGAGCGGATGCGCACGAAGCTGCCATCCAAGGCGGCGTTGCCGCATTCCAAGCGAACAAAACCGGTCGCCGCATACAAGGCATCATCTGAATGAAGCGAACTGGTTAAGTGCAATTCGATACCGGGGAAGGAGTAGCGTGTGCCGTCAGTGGACGGTCCAATATCGGCAGAGTGAGGGGAGGGATGCGGTGGCATGAGTGGTTCCGAAAGGAGCGATTGCGTGGCGGGAAAATGGGAAACCCGCGGCCGGGCCAGATCGGTAGGTGTTTCAATCGAGGTTGCTGCGAAGGGTTCACGACCCTGGCTTATTTGCAAGCCGCAACCACCGTATCAGCCGAAATCCAGCCCGGCAACGGGTCTCGCGGAAACCAAATTGGCGTTTCGACTGTGCCACCTCCTTGCAAAAATCGGCCCTGAGTCTGCTTGCACGAGGTTAGCTTGGAGACACTGAACAAGTGTCGTTGTTCGGAGTGGCGATTGTTTCGCCAACCCCCGCCCGTAAGCAAGCTGCTGACGAGCAAGCATCCTCGTAACTGCCCACCCTGCGGCCCCGTTTGTATTGAAGCGACAGCGGGCTTGCGCCAGCCGCCAATCCGCAGGGTTTTGGGCCTGCAAGCCGAGAGAGGAGAAGAAAAGGAACGGCCCGCAGGTTCCCTCGAACGGATAGGCTCTTACTACAATCTCATGATATATTCGCGGGCAGAGCGCTTGTCAAGCACCGGGGAAATTTTTTTCAGTCAAAAGTGGCGAGCGGGGCGTGTTAACGCCCCGGTGACTTCCACCGGGGCGTTAACACGCCCCGCTCGCCAAGAAGTTGCTGAAATTAGGCGATCTTCTTATCAATGGTCTTTTTCTCAAACAGCGAGGTTTCGCCGCGGACCACCGAGTCTGTCACCACGTATTTTGCCTTGGCCTCGATGTCGGGCAGCTCGAACTGAATGTCGAGCATAATTTCCTCGACGATGCTGCGAAGACCACGGGCGCCGGTATCGCGCTCACGAGCACGGCGAGCGATCTCCTTCAAAGCGCTCGAATCAAACTCCAGCTCCGCGCCTTCCATCTCGAAGAGCTTCTGATACTGCCGGACTAGCGCATTCTTCGGCTCGGTCAGGATGCGGATGAGGGCGTCCTCGTCGAGCGGATCGAGCGGGGCCAGGACCGGCAGACGGCCAATGAATTCGGGAATCATGCCGAACTCGATCAGGTCGTCGCTGGTCACTTTCGACAGCAATTCGCCCAGGTGCGTCTCCCGCGCTTCGGGATTGCTGCCGAAGCCGATGGTTTTGCGGCCGATGCGGCGCGAGATGACGTTGTCGAGTCCGACGAAGGTGCCGCCACAGATGAACAAGATGTTGGACGTATCGACCTGGATGTACTGCTGTTCGGGATGTTTGCGCCCGCCCTGCGGCGGCACGTTGCTGATGGTGCCTTCGAGCATCTTCAACAGCGCCTGCTGCACGCCCTCGCCGGATACGTCGCGGGTGATGCTGACGTTCTGATGCGTCTTGGCGATTTTGTCAACCTCATCGATGTAAACGATGCCGCGCTGGGCGGCTTCGATGTCGAAATCGGCGGAGTGGAGCAGCTTCAGCAGAAGATTCTCCACGTCCTCACCGACGTAGCCGGCTTCGGTCAGCGTAGTGGCGTCGCCGATGGCGAAGGGCACGTCGAGAATCTTAGCCAGCGTGCGGGCCAGCAGCGTCTTGCCGCTGCCGGTCGGGCCGATGAGGAGGATGTTGCTTTTGTCCACCTCGACATCGCTGTGGCCCTGATCGCCGAGGCTGAGGCGCTTGTAGTGATTATGAACGGCAACGGACAACACTTTCTTGGCGCGCTGTTGGCCGATGACGTACTGATCGAGTTTTTCCTTGATGTTGCGCGGCGTGGGAATGTGGGTGAACAGCGCCTTGGAGCCGCCGCGGCGGCGCTTCTCTTGATCGATGATGGACTGGCACAGCTCGATGCACTCGCCGCAGATGTACACGTCGCCTGGCCCTTCGACCAGAGGGCCGACGTCGCGATAACTTTTTCGGCAGAAGGAACAATAGGCGTTGCGATTGCGCCCCGTGTTCCCCGTGGGCCGCTTGCCGCTCCCACTTGTGCCCGAGTCTTTGGTCGCCATGCAGTCTCCTTTTGATCGACCCCGTCTCTTCCCCTAAAGCATGAGGAAAAAGGGCGGGAATGTTTGACAGCAACCGGGGTATCCACTCAGGGCCAGCGCGAAAGAGCAAGAGTCGTTTGTCGTGATGGCGCTTTGGTCCGTTGAAGTGGCTGCCTCGTCAAGGGTCCAGAATGTATCTCGATCCGAATTTTACGGGGCGGCAGAATGTTCCGCAAGGACATTCGCCGCAGCTTACGCGGGCCGGATGCCCGTATCGGGTCCTTCGGGTCGTTGGATGCCGGTTTCCGGCGGAGGCGGCGGAGGGGGGACCGGTGTTTGGCCGGACGGATGAGACACAGCCTCCGTTGGCTTGCTCACTCCCAACTCCGCTCGCATCCGAGCGTTCAACACGGTCCGCAGACGCTCAAACTCCTCCAAGCTGATCGTTCCTGCCTCGTACAACGAGCGAAAGTGGGCCAACTGTGCATTGGGCGACAAGTCCTCCGGGAGGTCGCGTCGCCGCCGCCAGCGGTTGACCAAGGCGATGACAACCGCGGCCAACAGCAACGCGACGACGAGGCAGAGACTCGTCACCAGCAGTTGCAATGCTCGCTCGTCAGTCAGTACAAAGGAAAGAACGATTGCCTCAAGAGCCGCCATGCCTGCCTCTTCGGAAGGATGAAGGCGGAAGGATGAAAGGGGAAAAAGTTTTGATTCATCCTTCCGCCTTCATCCTTCCTCCTTCCGACCGCTCTCTATTATAGCGCCCGGCTCAAGAGGGAGGAAAAAATCCTTCTCGTTCGATGGCGGGTCAAGCCGGGGGCAGATCGTTACAATACGCACCGCTGTCCGCTGTCTGCTATCCGCTATCCGCTGTCCACTAGCGACCAATGACAAAAAACGAATAAGATAACCGTCAGCGGAGAACGGACAGCGGAGAGCGGGTAGCGGATATGTCTCGCATCCTGGCGCGCCTGGCGGCGTTCAATTTTTTGGTGTTGCTGTTGGCCTTCGCTGTCGGCTGGCTGTCGCGCTGGCGCGGCAGCGTGACGCGCGCCGACGATCCGACGTACATGATCCATTTCCTTCTCGGCCTCTTCGCTGTGCTAGTGACACTCGGAGTGCATTGCCTGATCTTCATTTACTTTCTGGGCACAGGCAGATGGGTCAAGGAAGTGGCCTTGGCCTATCGGCTTCCCGATGCGCCCTTGCCGCGTTTAACACGGGATTTGAAGCGGCGCACCTTTCCACTGGCGCTTGCGGCCATGCTGGTGCCGATCGCGACAGCGGCGGCCGGCGCTGCTGCCCAGCGCCAAGAATGGGATTGGAAGATCCATGCCGGCTTGGCCGCCCTTGCTCTGCTTGTCAACTTGTGGGCCTTCGTGATCGAGCATCGCAATGTGTCGATCAACGCCGGCGTCATTGACGAAGTGATGCGTGAAGTCGATCGCATCCGCGCCGAACACGGCTTGCCGAGCAACGCCGAGGCGATCAAGCGCGAAGAAGAGCTAACCACAGAGACACAGAGGCACAGAGAAGACAAGAAAGAAGAGGAAGCGTAGGCGATCAAACTACCGAGTTTTTCCGAGATTCGCTTGCTTATTTCTTTTCTCTTCTCTGTGCCTCTGTGTCTCTGTGGTTAGCTCTTCTTCATCCCGCGAAGCGGCGCATGACAAGGGCGGCGTTCTGGCCACCGAAACCAAAACTGGTAGACAGTGCCGTTTTGACCGGCACCTCGCGCGCCTGGTTTGGAACGTAATCAAGATCGCAGCTGGGATCGGGATGCGTCTGATTGATGGTCGGCGGCAATACCCCATCTTGAAGCGTCAGCGCCAGGGCCGCTGCTTCCACCGCACCGGCAGCACCAATAAGATGGCCCACCATCGATTTGATCGACGACAACGGCAAACGCCGCGCTCGGGAGCCGAAGACGCGCTTGACGGCCACCGTCTCCATCAGATCGTTCAGGCGCGTGCTGGTGCCGTGGGCGTTGATGTAATC
>Ga0070739_10007947_pt1 | contig 11046 bp, 9 predicted proteins | sample Coa_R1_7_FD_66445 | JGI IMG/M metagenome (GOLD analysis project Ga0070739, IMG submission 66445) | Surface soil microbial communities from Centralia Pennsylvania, which are recovering from an underground coalmine fire - Coalmine... | ecosystem: Environmental > Terrestrial > Soil > Unclassified ... | reverse complement strand
TCCCACAGTGCCCACGCCAGTACCCGCGATCGCTCGGCTGTGCGCGGCGCCGGCGCCGGGCTGCTCATGCTCGGACTTTAGCTTCCTGAGTCGCCGACCCGCCGCGCCCGGCTTCACCGCTCGCGATCGGCTCCGAGCTATTGGGTCGCCGTCCCGCCGCGCCCGGCTTCGCCGCTCGCGATCGGGCGGGGTGAGTTGTCTACGCTTGCCGCATGCCTGTACCCGTTCCCAGCCCCGACGCACGCGCCGTTGTCACCGGAGCCTCGCAAAACATCGGCGAAGCGCTGGCCACTGAGCTGGCCGCGCGGGGACACAACCTGATCGTCACGGCGCGCCGCGAGGACATCCTCAACAGCCTGGCGGCCCGTCTGACGGACAAGTATGGGGTCACGGTCGACGTTCGGCCGGCTGATCTGACCGACCCTGCAGACCGGACCAAGCTGTGCGACGAGCTGGCTAGCCGCACCATCTCGATCCTGTGCGCCAACGCGGGCACTGCGACGTTCGGCCCGGTCGCGACGCTCGATCCCGCTGGGGAAAAGGCGCAAGTACAGCTCAATGTCCTTGGGGTGCACGACCTTACCCTGGCGGTATTAGGTGGCATGGTCGAGCGCCGGGCTGGCGGCATCCTGATTTCTGGTTCCGCCGCAGGAAATTCGCCGATTCCGTACAACGCCACTTATGCGGCCAGCAAGGCGTTCGTCAACACATTCAGCGAGTCGTTGCGCGGCGAACTGCGCGGCTCCGGGGTGCACGTCACCCTGCTGGCGCCGGGCCCGGTGCGCACCGACCTCCCGGATCCGGCTGAAGCGTCGCTGGTCGACAGGTTGGTACCGGATTTCCTGTGGATCTCGACCGAGCACACCGCCCGTGTTTCACTGGATGCCTTGGCGCGCAATAAGATGCGCGTCGTTCCGGGGGTGACGTCCAAGGCCATGTCGGTGGCCAGCCAGTACGCCCCGCGCGCGATCGTCGCGCCGATCGTCGGCAGTTTCTACAAGAAGCTGGGCGGATAACCCGTTACCGGCGCCGGCGGCCGGTCCCCATCATGCCGCGGGTGATTTCGCGGCCCATAGCAGTGCCCGCCGAGCGTGCGAAGCTTTTGGCCGCCGGGCTTGAGAAGAGGTTTTTCCACCACCGCAGAAAGCGCTTCCACCTGCTGAGCCGCTCGGGCTCAGATGCGGGTGCCGGCTTGCGCTTGCCCTCCGGCGGCGCAGGCTCGATTTGCGGCCGTTTGGCATTCAGCAACTCGTAGGCCGACTCTCGGTCGATCGTCTGCCCGTATTCGGCTTGCAGCGGGCTGGCCTTGGCCGCCTCCTTGATTGCGTCGGTCCCGATCGCAGCCATCAACGACCGCGGCACCCGCATCCGTGTCCACGCCACCGGGGTGGGCGCCCCCTTCTCCGAAAGGACCGTCACGATCGCCTCGCCGATACCCAGCGACGTCAGCGCCGATTCCAGGTCATAGACATCGGTTTTCGGATAGGTACGAACGGTTTTGGTGAGCGCCTTCTGGTCGTCGGGAGTGAACGCCCGCAGCGCGTGCTGGATGCGCGCACCCAGCTGGGACAGCACGTCGTTCGGGATATCGGTGGGCAACTGGGTGCAGAAGAACACTCCCACGCCGCGCGAACGAATCAGCTTGACGGTTTGCTCCACCTGCTCGAGGAATGCCTTCGAGGCGCCGGTGAACAGCAGGTGGGCCTCGTCGAACACAAATACCAGCTTGGGTTTGTCGACGTCGCCGACCTCCGGCAAGAACGTGAACAGGTCGGCCAGTACCCACATGAGGAACGTCGAGAACATCACCGGCCGTGCGGCCTGGTCGCCGAGCTCGAGCAGCGAAATGATGCCGCGGCCCTGGTTGTCGACGCGCAGCAGATCTTCGGGTTTGAGCTCCGGTTCGCCGAAAAACGTGTCGGCGCCCTCTGATTCGAGATTGACCAATGCCCGCAGGATGACGCCCGCTGTCGATGCGGAGACCCCGCCGAGAGCTTTCAGCTCAGGTTTACCCTCGTCGCTGGTCAGGTGGCTGATGACTTCACGCAAATCCTTCAGGTCAAGCAGCGGGAGCTCTTTCTGGTCGGCCCAGTGGAAGATCAGCCCGAGGGTCGATTCCTGAGTAGCGTTGAGTCCCAGTACCTTTGACAGCAAGATGGGACCGAAGCTGGAGATGGTTGCGCGTACCGGGACACCGATGCCCGTCGACCCCAGCGACAGAAATTCCACCGGGAAAGCAGTGGGCGCCCAGTCGTCGCCGGTCTCCTTCGCGCGGGAGGTGATCTTGTCGTTGGGCTCCCCGGGCCGGGCCAGCCCCGAGAGGTCGCCCTTGACGTCGGCCATCAGCACCGGAACGCCCGCAGCGGACAACTGTTCGGCGATCAGCTGCAGGGTCTTGGTCTTACCCGTGCCAGTGGCTCCGGCCGCCAAGCCATGCCGGTTGACGGTGGCCAACGGTATGCGGACCTGGGCGCTGGGCTCGGCATTGCCGTCCACGACGACTGTGCCCAGCTCGAGGGCCCGTCCTTCGACGGCATAGCCCGACGCGATCTGTTGTGCGGGGTTCTTCGCCGACCCGCCCGACGTCGACTCAGAGCTCATGGCGCCAGTCCTCTCGCCTACTGATCCCGGCAGAGCATGACACTACTTGGTGTCCGGCCTCGCCGGGTCGGCTGCAGTGCCCCCGGCTACGGTGGGCTTACTGTGAGCGCTGTGCGAGACGAACTGGTGTGGATCGACTGCGAGATGACCGGCCTCGATCTGCGCTCGGACAAGCTGATCGAGATCGCGGCCTTGGTCACCGACGGCGAGCTGAACATTCTCGGCGACGGCATTGACGTGGTGATTCACGCCGACGACGCAGCATTGTCATCGATGATCGAGGTCGTCACCGACATGCACGCCCGCTCCGGCCTCATCGACGAGGTGCGGGCCTCCACGGTCGATGTGGCCACGGCCGAGACCATGGTGCTCGACTACATCCGCGAGCACGTCAAGCAGCCACGGACGGCGCCGTTGGCGGGCAATTCGATCGCCACCGACCGCGGGTTCATCGCCCGCGACATGCCTGCCCTGGACTCTTTTCTGCATTACCGGATGATCGACGTGAGCACGATCAAAGAGCTGTGCCGACGGTGGTATCCCCGCATTTATTACGGGCAGCCCACCAAGGGTCTGGCCCACCGCGCGCTTGCCGACATTCAGGAGTCGATCCGCGAACTGCGGTTCTATCGGCGTACCGCGTTCGTGCCCCCGCCTGGGCCTTCTACCAGCGACATCGCCGCGGTGGCCGCCGAACTTAGTGGTGTGACGGACGCGGCGAAGGTAATCGATTCGGCCGCCGAGCGCCCAAGCGGTTAATATCGACGTCGCCGCCCATCGGCCCGCGAGGACCGGGTCAGCGGCGATGGTGAGTGTAGTTCAGTTGGTAGAGCACCAGGTTGTGATCCTGGATGTCGCGGGTTCGAGTCCCGTCACTCACCCCACAGGTCAGAGGGCAGAAGTAACCTTCGGGCCCTACGTTATTGTTCGCCGCCGAGAACGCGGAGCCTTGCATTCCATGGAGGCCACGTCGGTTGCAATTCGACGGGCTGAAGTCGATCGCCTGATGGAGTCGGCGACTCCGTCGAGTCGGCTGCGGTTACTCCGGCCATAAGCACACTTCAGCACGTGCCCCTAATCCGACCGAAGAACCGGCTTGGCACTGGCTTCTACCTCAAGCTGAAGCCGAATCACTTGCGCCCGCGCCCAAGCGGCCACAGCTTTGGCTTCAGCGGCTTCTGCCTCGGCTTGCAATTCCAGTCGCCACCGTCTGCGCTGGGCCTGTGCCCTCGCTCGGTCGGCGCGCTGTTGGCGGTTATGCCGCCTTGCGGCTGAGGCGACCTGCGGCTGTTGCGCAGCCCCCCTCTTCTGGCGCGTGTAGATATCCGACACGACCAAAGCCACGCCGAACAACACCAGCAGCGGCACGAACACCAAAGGGTGCGCCGCCACTCCGGCTATGCCGACGATCGTGCCGGGCACCGCCACCGCCACCGCGGCCTCCGGATGTCGACCGCCTAGGCCGACGATCGCCGCCGGCACCGCCAATGCCACCGCGGTCTCCGGATGCCGATCCGGCCAACTCATAACCATGGCGGAGACCACATGATCGCCTCTCCTTCGCGGAGATATTGGCGCCTGAGCGTACTGCCACAGCCGCACAGAACTGAGCAGACACGCCAGAGGTGGGCGGCACGATTCAGTTTCGACGAAGTCTCGGAATCGGCGAGAGCTAGCCGGCTATCGCCCTAGCGAGCGGTACTGTCCGTCTTTGCGTTTCCGGCGCGCCACTGGTCCCACGGGATATTCCAGTCGCCGAGCCCTTCAGTACCTGACAGCGTCGGCCCAACCGTATTGATGACTTGCACGACGTCGCCGCGCTTGGTGTGGTCGTAGAACCAGATGGCGTTGCTGGGGCTGACGTTGATGCAACCGTGGCTGGTGTTGCTGTGGCCCTGGGCGCCCACCGACCACGGTGCGGAGTGCACGAAGACCCCGCTGTAGGAAATCTGCGTCGCCCAGTCGACGTCGGTGCGATACCCATTGGGCGAGTTGACCGGTACGCCATAGGTCGACGAGTCCATGATGATGTGCTTGTAGCGTTCGCCGACAAGGTAGGTGCCGTCGGCGGTCGGGGTGCTGTCCTTGCCCATCGAGATCGGCATGGTCTTGACGACTTCGCCGTTGATCCGCACGGTCAGCGTCTTGGTGGTGTCGTCGGCGGTGGCGATGACTTCGTCACCGATGGTGAAGTGGGTCTTGAGGTTGTCCTCACCAAACAGCCCGTCGCCCAAGTCGACGCCGTAGGTGTTGACCGCCACGTCGACAGAGGTGCCTGGCTTCCAGAATTCCTTTGGCCGCCAACGTACTTCGCGGTTATTCAGCCAGTAGAAAGCACCTTCGACGGGTGGGTTTGTCGTCACCTTGATGGCTTTCTCCGCCGCAGTGCGGTTGGCGATGTTCTCGTCGAACCGGATCGCGACCGGCTGGCCCACACCAACCACTTCGCCGTCCAGCGGCACGACGTAGGGCATCGTGGTGTTCTCGGGCGACTGGGTCTCGAAGGTCATCTGGCGGGTAGAAACGCCACCAAGTCCACGGGCCTTCGCGACGAGCGTGTAGCTCCTGTTGTAGCCGAGCGGCTCAGCCGTCGACCAACGCACCCGGTCCGGGCTGAGGTGACCATTCACCGACCTGCCGTTTTCGTTAACCATGGTGACCTCGGCCAACACCCCGCCCTCGGCGGTAACCGTCACCGGCGCGTCGACGGCGACGCCCACCGCGCCGTCGGTAACCGAAGCGGTCAACTTCGGGACCAGCAAGTCACTGAACGGGGTGCCCTTGTCGAAAATGACCTTCGTCGGCGCGCCGCCGCTGTTGCTGCCGCAGCCGCCCAGGCCCACCACCACAGCCGGGATCACCAGCGCGACCAGCCATGACCGGCGTAAACGCGCAGCAGTCACCGAACGACCTGCCACTACCGTGCTCCCCCATGCGACCCGATGGAATCTGTAGACTTCGCAGTAGTTTAAGGGCACGCGGCCCACGGCGCTGTGACGCTCCAGCGAATGTCCACGAGATTCGCTCCGCGGCGCAGCGCCTGTTATTGTCGCGTTCCTGGAGCAACCCAGGCGCCGTTAGCTCAGTTGGTAGAGCAGCTGACTCTTAATCAGCGGGTCGGGAGTTCGAGACTCTCACGGCGCACCAGCCACGTGAGCATCGGTTAGGTTTCAGCGGTTCCTGAACCTGCGCACCACCAACACCACGGTGAGCGCCCCGATGCTGACCAGGGAAACCGCCACCACAGGCTTTTTGACGAACGTGATCACCTGGACTTTGACGTCCTCCGCCAGCCGGCGGGGATTTGCTCGCGCGGCGAGCGAGTCGACGGTTGCGGCCAACTGTTCGCGGGCCTGATCGATCTCCTGCTTGATGGTGTCGGGATCCCGGTCCGCCACTTGTCCCCTCCATGTCTTGCCCGCATCCTGGGCACGCTTGCTGAAGTTGCCGTCTTGCCGCACTACCCTAGAGCAGCCGGCATCGCCCCCGGCGCTTCGGTGAACAGAAAGGGAGTTCGTTGGCCGACCCCGTGCGCCTCCAACCCGGCGACAAAGCGCCCGCTTTCCGACTGCCCGACGCCGACGGCAATACGGTGTCGCTCTCCGACTATCGGGGACGCCGCCTCGTGGTCTACTTCTACCCTGCGGCATCCACACCCGGCTGCACCAAAGAGGCCTGTGACTTCCGCGACAATCTGCACGACCTCAACGAGGCCGGCATCGACGTTGTGGGCATCTCCCCGGACCCGCCGGCGAAGCTGGTCAAATTCCGCGACGCCGAAGAGCTGACGTTCCCGCTGCTGTCCGATCCGGATCGCAAAGTTTTGACGGCGTGGGGCGCGTACGGGGCCAAGCAGATGTACGGCAAGACCGTGCAGGGCGTGATCCGCTCGACGTTCGTCGTCGACGAAAAGGGCAAGATCGCCGTCGCGCAGTACAACGTCAAGGCCACCGGCCATGTGGCCAAACTGAGGCGCGACCTCGGCGTGTAACCCCGACCGCCCAGTGTGCAGCTTGTAGGCGCGACTTGGCAGATTGTCGAGCAGAAGCTACACAGTCGGTGCGGTGAGCATGCCGAGCAGCAGCGCCTCGGTGGCTGCGGCTTTTTCCAGGACACCGAGGTGCACGCTCTCGTTGACGCTGTGCGCCTGGGTTGCCGGATCTTCCATGCCGGTGACGAGGATCTTGGCTTGCGGGTAGGCCGCGGCGAACTCGGCGATGAACGGGATCGAGCCACCTATCCCGACATCGACCGGCTCCGTGCCCCACGCCTGCCGGAAGGCCGCCCGCGCGGCGCCATAGATTGGGCCGCTTGCATCGATGACATAGGGCTGGCTGACATCGCCCGGCGTGACCGTCACGTGCGCGCCCCACGGGGCATGCTGCTCTAGGTGGACCCGCAACGCATCCAGGTGCGCGGCGGCGTCACCGCCGGGGGCAACGCGCATGCTGACCTTGGCCCGCGCCCGTGGGATCAACGTGTTCGACGACGCCGCAATGGATGTGGTGTCGATGCCGATCACGGTAATCGCCGGCTTCGCCCATAACCGTTGCGGCACCGAGCCAGAGCCTATTTCGCTCACTCCGTCCAGCAGACCAGTCTCCGCTCGGACCCGCGCGGGCGGATAATCGACTGCGGCAGCAGTGCTTTCGTGCAAGCCAGCGACCGCCACGTTGCCGTCGTCGTCGTGCAGGCTGGCCAGCAGCCGCACCAGCACGCTGAGCGCATCGGGAACCACCCCACCCCACAGCCCGGAATGCAGCCCATGGTCGAGGGTGGCAACCTCGACGACGCAGTCGGCGAGACCGCGCAGCGACACCGTCAGCGCCGGAATATCTGTGGTCCAGTTGTTGGAGTCAGCGAGCACGATCACGTCGGCGGCCAGCAGGTCGCGGTGGGCAGCCAGCAGGCGGCGCAGTGACGGTGATCCCGATTCTTCCTCGCCTTCGACGAACACTGTTACCCCGACCGGCGGTCGACTGTCGTGCGCCCGAAACGCCGCCAAATGCGTTGCAATACCGGCCTTGTCGTCGGCGCTGCCGCGCCCGTAGAGCCGGCCCTCGCGCTCGGTCGGCTCGAAAGGCGGCGAATCCCATTGGGCGTGATCACCTTCGGGCTGCACGTCGTGATGGGCGTACAGCAGAACCGTGGGCGCACCGGGCGGCGCTGGATACCGCGCGATGACCGCCGGGGCACCACCCTCGCTGACGATCCGCACCTCGGGAAAACCGGCTCGCGACAAGAGATCCGCGACCGCCTGCGCGCTGCGGTCTACCTCGGCCCGCCGGGCCGGATCCGCCCAGACTGACTCGAAGCGGATCAGGTTTCCCAAGTCGCGGCGCACCGAGGGCAGTACGTCGCGCACGCGTTCGACAAGATCGCTCATAGCCTCGAGGCTAGTCCCGGGCCGCCACCGCCCCTGCGCTGCCACAGCGCGAGCGGGCACAGAATGCCAGCAATCCGCGGCGTGTCGCGGACAGACACGCCCGCTCGCGCTCAGGGGGTCTCGAGGATGGCCACAGCGGCGGCGGTGTCGCCTTCATGTGTCAACGACACGTGGATGGTTACGTCGGCCAAGTGCTTGGCGATCGCCCCGGTCAACCGCACCCGCGGCCGGCCCCACATGTCGGTGACCACCTCGATATCGCGGTGGATGCCTTCCGGCAGCACCGGCCGCTGGGCGAACCGCGACCCCGACCACGCCTTGATCACCGCCTCCTTCGCCGCCCAGCGCGCCGCCAGGTGCCGCGCCGCCGACGAGCTCTTGTCGGAGGCGTCGCGGCGCTCACCGGGAGTGAAGGTCTCGGCGAACACCGTGCCCGGCTGGTCGACCTGTTCGGCGAAATCAGGGATGGAAACCACGTCGATCCCCACTCCGACGATGGTCACGGGCGCCGCTCCTCCTCATCGCTTCGCTCTGCATCGTCGCCGACGCGGGTCACGGGCGCCGCTCCTCCTCATCGCTTCGCTCTGCATCGTCGCCGGCGCGGGTCACGGGCGCCGCTCCTCCTCATCGCTTCGCTCTGCATCGTCGCCGACGCGGGTCACGGGCGCCGCTCTTCCTCATCGCTTCGCTCTGCATCGTCGCCGACGCGGGTCACGGGCGCCCGCGCTAACGGATGCTCATGGGCGGTAGACGTCGCCGTCGCCGAGTCGGGCGGCCACATTTAGCAACATTGCCGCCTCCTGCGGCTTCTCCGGCCCATGGTGGTCGAAGCGGCGGTCGCCGGGCCGCTCGTAGAGCGGCGGGCCGCCGGCTATCGCGGAAGCGAGCCTGCGCTGACCGGCCAGCAGACGAGCATCCGCGCGCCGCTGGTAGTCCTCGCGCTGCTCGGGACTCAGCGCCGCAAGGAATGCCTGCGGGTGCACCAGCGCAAGCAGACCGGAGACGTGGCCGAAGCCCAGGCTGGTGATCAGCCCGGCCTTGAGCGGGAACTTGGCACCAAGCCGCAAGGTGTCGCGCACCCACACGAAATGCTGTGATCCCGCCAGCTCGTCGTCGACGCAATCCAGGCTGCGGTTGGGCGGAATCACCCCGTCGCGCAGCATCTGGCACATCCCCATCATCTGGAAGACTGCCGCGCCGCCCTTGGCGTGCCCGGTCAGGCTCTTCTGCGACACGATGAACAGTGGAGCGCCGGGTGACCGGCCCAGCGAATCAGCAAGCCGCTCATGCAATTCCGTTTCGTTGGGGTCGTTGGCCAGCGTTGAGGTGTCGTGCTTGGAGATCACCGCGATGTCGTCAGCGCCGACACCCAGCCGGGCCAGCGACCGGGCCAGCGGTGATTCCTTGCCGCCGCGGCCCGCGCCCAGCGCGCCCAATCCCGGCGCGGGGATCGAGGTGTGCACGCCGTCGCCGAACGACTGCGCGAAAGCGACCACGGCCAGCACCGGCAGCCCCATCTTGAGAGCCAGATCACCGCGCGCCAGCAGAACGGTGCCGCCGCCCTGCGCTTCGACGAAGCCCAGCCTGCGCCGGTCATTGGGCCGCGAGAACTTCGAGTCGCTGATGCCCTTGGCCCGCATCATCTCGGTGTCGGCGGTGGCCGCCATGTCACCGAACCCAATGATGCCCTCCAGCGTCAGGTCGTCGATGCCACCTGCCACCACAAGTTCGGCCTTGCCGAGCCGGATCTTGTCGACACCCTCCTCGACGGACACCGCCGCGGTCGCGCATGCGGCGACCGGGTGAATCATCGCGCCGTAGCTGCCGATGTAGGACTGAACCACATGCGCCGCAACGATATTCGGCAGAACTTCCTGAAAGATGTCGTTGGGCTTGTTCCGGCCGAGCAGGTTGCCGTGGTACATCGTCTGCATCGAGGTGCCGCCACCCATGCCGGTGCCCATCGTGTTAGCTACCAGCGTCGGGTGCACATAGCGCATCACCTCGGCGGGACTGAACCCGGCCGACAGGAACGCATCGACGGTCGCCACGATGTTCCACACCGCCAGCCGGTCGATCGAGCTGGCCAGGTCTTGCGGGATCCCCCAGACGGTCGGGTCGAACCCAGTGGGAATCTGGCCACCGACGGTACGGGACAGCTTGTTCTTACGCGGAACTCGGATTTCGGTGCCGGCCTTGCGGGTGACCTCCCAGTCTGTGCTGTCGGGCACCGGCCGGATCAGCGTGTGCTCGGGGTCGAATTGCACGAAGGCACGTGCCTCGGCTTCGCTGGACACGACGAACGTAAAGTCCTTGTCCAGGAACACGCTCACCAAAAGCGGTGAGGCGTGGTCGGGGTCGATGGACCCGTCGTCGACCCACTCGCGGATCCCCACCCGCTCCACCACGGTGTCGTGGTAGCGCTCGACGAGCTCGGATTCGTCGACAAGCTCGCCGGATTCGGTGTCGTACCAACCCGGTTGGGGGTCGTCGTGCCAGCGGATCAGCCCGGTCGTCCAGGCCAGTTCCAGCACGCCAGCGGCCGAGAGTTCATTCTCGACTTCCATTTCGAAGCGGGTGCGCGACGAACCGTACGGACCGAGTTCGGCGCCGCCGACAATGACCACCAGATCGGCCGGGTCGACGTCGAGGTCGTCCCACTGCGGAGGCGGCGCCGGCGTGTAACCGCGCGGCGGCGACGGCAGCGCCGCGATGGTGCCCGGCGGCGCCTCCGCGGGAGCCGCTTCAGCCGTGGCCTGTTCGCGGGCCTTGGCAGCGAGCTCCGCCATGTCGAGCTCGACATCGCCGAGCCCGCCGGTCAAATCGACCTTGAGGGGCGCGTACGCGGCAGCGGCCTTGGATTCCACGTCGCAGAGCCCCAGCAGCATGCCGGCCATCTCGTCGGTGGAATATGTTGTGACACCGGCTTCTTCTACGGCGCTGACAATCGCATCGTTGTGGCCCATCAGCCCGGTGCCGCGGGTCCAGCCGATCAGCGCGTGCGCCAGGCTGACGCGCTGCGCCCACGACGACTCGGCGTGCCAGCGGGCCACCACCGC
>Ga0070739_10007946_pt1 | contig 11046 bp, 2 predicted proteins | sample Coa_R1_7_FD_66445 | JGI IMG/M metagenome (GOLD analysis project Ga0070739, IMG submission 66445) | Surface soil microbial communities from Centralia Pennsylvania, which are recovering from an underground coalmine fire - Coalmine... | ecosystem: Environmental > Terrestrial > Soil > Unclassified ... | reverse complement strand
CCAGCACCGAGCTCACCGCGCCCGCCCCCAGTGAGATCCAGTTCGGGGCGTGGCCCATGAGCACGGTGGCGCGCATGCCGTCGAGGACCGGCACCAGCGGGTTCAGGAACGAATAGATGTAGAGGACCGTCTTGCTGTGGACCAGCGACGAGGACGCGTAGACCACGGGCGTGACGAACAGCCCGAACTGGATCAGGAGCGGCAGCAGCAGTCGCAGGTCCCGCATGTAGACGGTGGTGGCAGCCACGGCCAGCGTGATCCCGAGCGTGAACATCACGAGCACGATGAGCAGCAGCGGCAGGTAGAAGGACTGCGGCTTTGGCGCGTAGCCCTCGATAGGGAAGAGCAGCAGCAGGACGAGCGCCGCGATCAGCGCGTCCACGGCGGCGTCGGCCATGGCCGCGATCGGAAAGACCTCGCGCGGGCAGTAGAGCTTGTTGAGCAGCGCCACGTTTCCGACAAGGCTGCCGCCGCCCTGCGTGACCGTCGAGGAGAAGAACGTCCATCCCAGGAGCCCGACGTACGAGAAGAGCGCGTAGGGGACCTTCCCCGTGTTGATGTGGGTGAACTTCGTGAAGATCACCGTGAAGGCGATCATCATGGCCAGCGGCGAGATGATGGCCCAGGCGATGCCCAGGAACGCCTGCTTGTAGCGCACGCGCAGATCGCGCTCCGCCAGCGTCAGGATGAGCTCGCGGAAGGCCCACAGCTCCCGCAGGGCCGTGATAAGGCCGATGCGGCGGCGGAACCACGTCTCCGGCCGTGGCTCGACCGGCGCAACTGTGTCTGCGCCCGTCGCCACGGGAATGTCTGTCAACTGGCCCCCAACCATCAGCTTCCAGCTAGCTCCTTCTAGCGCTCGGCGGCGATCATAGCGGCTCGGCCACGCGGAGGCGAGCGCCAGGTGGCCCCGGTGTCCCTGCGCAACAAGCGTGGCAGGCTTGTCAACCTTTGACGAGCCGTTATGATTCGTCCGCGCGTTCGGGCTGAGCGCGCCGACTCAATTCAGGGGGCATCTAGATGGCCGAAACGATCTCTGTCAAGGACGGGCACGCGAGCGTGCTCACCCGTCCGGAATCCGAGCGCGATCCCGCTCGTATCCTGGCCGGGCTGCGCCGGCGCTGGTGGGTCATCCTCCTCGTGGGGGTCCTGGCCGCGGCCGGCGCGTACGTCGTGGCTCGTGGCAAGACGAAGAAGTACCAGGCGACGAGCGCGCTGCTGTTCTCGAACTCGCACTTCGATCAGACGCTGTTCAACACGCCGAGCTTCGGGACCACCGATCCCTCGCGCGAGGCGGCGACCAACCAGGCCCTGGTCGGTCTGCCGACGATCGCCGACCTGGTCGCCCAGCAGCTTCACCTTCCCTACGGGCTCGTCCGCTCCGAGGTCAGCGTCGGCTCCGACGCCACCTCGGACGTCCTGAACATCACGGTCACCGATCCGGATCCGCTGCGCGCGGCGGAGATCGCCAACGCCTATACGCAGGCCTACATCACCTTCCGCAAGAACCAGGAGCAGGCTCAGCTTGCCCAGGCGCAGGCGCTCGTCGCCTCGTCGCTGGCGAAGATCACGCCGGCGCAGCAGAACACGCCGCTGGCGCAGAGCCTCCAGCAGAAGAGCCTCGAGCTGAAGCTGCTGGCCAATCTCCAGACGGGCGACGCGTCCCGCGTGCTGGCGGCGACGCCTCCGCACTCCCCGGTCTCGCCGACGCCCACCCGCGACGGCATCATCGGCCTCGTGCTCGGCCTGCTCGTCGGCACCGCGCTCGTGGTCCTGCTCGAGCGGCGCGACCGGCGGCTGAAGTTCGGCAGCGAGATCGAGGAGCTCTACAACGTCCCGGTCCTCGGGACGATCCCCGAGAGCAACGCGCTCACCATGCCCGGCGCCGTCGGATCGGTCCACGACCGCGAGGCGTTCAGCATGATGCGGGCCCAGCTGCGCTACTTCGACATCGATCGCGACATCAAGCGCGTGATGGTCACCTCGGCCGACATGAGCGAGGGCAAGTCGGTGATCGCGCTCAACCTGGCCCGCAGCGCGGCTCAGGCGAAGGACCGCCGGGCGCTGCTGATCGAGACCGACCTGCGCCGTCCGTCGCTGGCCAAGATGATCGGCTCTGATGCCGTGGCCGGCCTGACCGAGCTGCTCGGGCACACGCAGGACCTGGCGTCCGGGCTGCGCGAGCTGATCGTGGCCCCGGAGGGGCCCGACGGCAATGGCGAGGCGCACTTCGACATCCTGCTCGCCGGGGGCACGCCGCCCAATCCGGCCGAGCTGCTTCAGAGCCACCGCATGAGCGAGCTTCTGAGCTACGCAGAGGAGCTCTACGACCTGGTGGTCGTCGACACGCCGCCGATCGGGATCATCTCGGATGCCATCCCGCTCGTGCATCAGGTCGATGGCGTGGTCGTGGTCAGCCGGCTGGGCTACAGCCGTCGCGACCGCGCAGTGCGGCTGATGAAGCAGCTGCGTGGCCTGAGCGCGAACGTGCTCGGCGTGGTCGTCAACGGCTCGCAGGAGGCGGCGCGCGGGTACTACGGCTACTACCCCGCCGACCACCACCGGGCGGGCATGCGGCGATCTCCGCGGGCGCGGGCGGGCCGGGACTGACCCCGGGGGCGCGGGGCACCGGTCCAACGAGGGGGCTCATGGACGGGTACGGAACAGCTCAGGCCGATGGCCCGACGCTGCTCGAGCTCTCAAGCGACGGGGAGGTGGTCAGGGGCCCGAAACGGCCCAGGTTCCCCGCCTCGCTGCTCCAGCTCGAGAAGCGCTATCTCGCCGCCCTCGCCTCGAGCGCTGAGACCGCGACCACCGGGGGGGAGCAGCTGCGGGCGGCGATCGCGTCGCTGCTGCTCAGCGACATGGAGCGCCTCGAGAGCCTTCCCGGCGGCTACGAGACCCGCGAGGAGCAACAGTTCCTGCGCGCGCGGATCCGGGTCCTGGAGACGCGTCTCAGGCACCTGACCGCCGCGCTCGCGAGCCCGGAGCCCCCACTGGGCGACGGTGCCCCGGTGGCCGGTCCCCCCGGCTCGGCGCCAGCCCCTGAGGCCGCGCCGCCCGACCCTGACCGCGAGCGCGAACGGGACGTGATCGTGCGGCCGCGACACCGCAGCGACATCCAGGGCCTGCGCGCGGTGGCAGTGCTCGTCGTCGTCCTAAGCCACGCGAAGGTGGGGCTGTTCAAGGGCGGCTTCGTCGGCGTTGACGTCTTCTTCGTCCTCTCGGGGTTCCTGATCACGAGCCTGCTGCTCGAGGAGGCCCGGCGCCGGCGCTGGGTCTCGCTGAGCGAGTTCTATCTGCGCCGCGCGCGGCGGATCCTGCCCGCGGCGGCGCTGACGCTGCTGGTCACCGACGTGGCCGCCTACTACCTGCTCAACTTCGTCCGCGCCAAGCAGTACCTCCAGGACAGCATCCCGAGCCTGCTGTTCGGGGCCAACATCCACTTCGCCAGCCAGGGCACCAACTACTTCGCGCAGGGACAGCCGCCCTCCCCGCTCCAGCACTTCTGGTCGCTGTCGGTCGAGGAGCAGTTCTACTTCGTGTGGCCGCTGCTGTTCATCCTGCTGCTCGGATTGGCGGTCCGGCGCTTCGCCCACCGCCCGCGCGAGATCCGCGCGCGGGCCGTGCAGCGGGCCGCCGCGATCGTCGGCGTGCTCGCCCTGGCCTCGCTTGGCTGGTCCATCTACCAGACGCACGCCCAGCCGGCAGGGGCGTACTTCTCGACCTTCTCCCGGGCGTGGGAGCTCGCGCTGGGCGCCGGCCTGGCCCTGATGGCCGCGAGGTTCGCCCGCGTGCCGCTGCGCTGGCGCGTGGTCATGGGCTGGGCGGGTCTGGCCGCCATCGTTGCCGCGGCCGTCACCTACTCGGGCGCGATCCCGTTCCCCGGCTACGCCGCGCTACTGCCCACGATCGGCGCCGCGCTCGTGATCGCCGCGGGGATCTCCGTCGACCGGCTCGAGCCGAGCGCGCGGACGCCCCTCGTTGGGCGCGTCCTCTCGCTGGCTCCGCTGCGCTACGTCGGCGATCGCTCCTACGCGTTCTACCTGTGGCACTGGCCGGTGCTGATCCTCGCCGCGCAGCACGCCGGGCACAACCTCTCGGTGACGACCAACTTGTTGCTGATGGTCGGAGCGTTCGCGCTCTCCGCGGTCACCTACGCCGTGTACGAGAGCCCGCTGCGCCGGGCAAGGTGGGCCCGCAAGCCCGTGGCCATCCTGCCGTGGGTCACGGCGACCGCGGTCGTGCTCGTCGTGGCCACGACATACATCTCGAAGATCGATGACCGCGAGCAGCGCCAGGCCGACCTGGCCGCCGCGCCCGTCGGCGCCCTCGCCGCGCCGCAGGGCAGCCATGCGGCCACCCCGGTCACCACCACGCACGTGAGCACCGCGGGGATCCCGGGCGGGGGCGCGCTCCCTGCGGTGCAGAACGCCGTCGACACCGCCGGCCCGCTGCCCGCGGTCCTCCAGCCGCCGGTCGGCCAGCTGCTCAGCGACTATCCGCACGACGTCCCGTCGGCGTGCATGGCGCACGACGGGCAGACGACGAGCGACCTGTGCCGGGCGGGTGCGGCCGGTGCGCCGCGGACGGTCGTGCTGATGGGCGACTCCCACGCCGAGATGTGGGTGCCGGCCGTCATCGCCATGGCCCAGCGCGATCGCTGGACGGTCGTGCTGATGCTGAAGTCCGGCTGCAGCCCGCTGCTGTGGACGGCGGGCGGCGCCCCGGCCGACTGCCGCGCCTGGTACCGGTGGGCCCTGAGCGAGGACCGCTCGCTGCGGCCGTCCGTGACGTTGCTGGCCGGCTACTACAGCTACGCGGGGCCGCTGCGCGACCGCAGCGTGAGCGCCGCCTTCGACGGCGCGACGCGTGCGCTCGAGGCCGGTTCACGGCGCGTGGTGATCATGGGCGACATCCCCGAGCGCTTCCAGCAGCCTGTCGACTGCCTGCTCGCCCCGCACGCCAGCGAAGCAAGCTGCACCGGGCAGGTCACCGCCAACGACGCCGCGCTCGACGCGGACGTCTCTGCCGTCGCCGCCCGCGACCACGCCGGCTTCATCGACCCAACGGGCTGGTTCTGCTACGCCGGGAAGTGCCCGCTGGTCGTTGGGCACGTGATCACCTACCGCGACAGCGCCCACGCCTCCACGACCTACGTGATGGCGCTGCGAGACGTCTTCCGCGCCGCGTTCAGGGCCGAGCTGGGTCAGACATAGCGCCGGGAGTCTCAGGGGAGAGGATGCGGCGCCTGTATCCGAGCTTCGGGCGTGCTATCGAACACGTCCGGATGAGTGGTTCCGCGGAACCGCCGGTCCTCACTGCGGTATTCAGCACGCGAATCCGTACCCGCTGGTGCTCCATCCGCTCCCAGAGCCGGACGAAGATGACGCGGAGCTCGATGTGCCGGGAGAGTACGCGGTGCCGCCCGAAGAGGTGACGACTCCGCCTATATACCAGCCGGTATCAAAAGCAGTCTGAGCGCTCGGACCCGCGTTGGAGTCGATCTCGACATCGGCGAACGTGGTGAGTCCAAAAGTGAGCGCCCCTACTGTGGCATCCCAGGTGTCGCTAGAACACTCGGCCGAGGCCCACCTGTAGCCAACACAGCTGCTGAAGGCGTTGGCGTATCCGCCGATGGCATGTATCCCCGCGACAGCCAGGCCGGCCAGCGGGTCAATCATCGAGGCACCGAATTCCACCGTCGACCAAGTGTTCTCCGACCACGTAAAGGGATTCCACCAACTGTTCCCGGACGGGTCTGAGTTCGAAACCGGGTTGCCATTTGCGTACGCGTAGGCCTGCCCGGTCTGATCAAGCAGCGGGTCGACGGTGGTGAATTGCGCTGAGCCGGGCTCGTAGTAGCGGTGGACCATGTAGTCCAGGCCTGTCCCCGCCTCTGAGTAGGACTGGGCGAATTGCAGCGATGTCTCGGTGCGGCCGGCCGATGACTTGACGGTGCCGTACGGGTTGAACGTATAGGACGCGCCGATGCCGCCGGTGCTGAGCAGCAGGGCCCGCGTCGTGCCGACGGCGTCGTGGAAGAAATAGCTCGCGGTATTGCCCTGGTCGATCTGCTCGATGGGCAGGCCACCGGGCCCGTAGATGTACGAGAAGGCCGAGTCGCTGAGAAGCTCCGGGACGGTCGTCGTGGTGTCCCACACGAAGTTCGTTGTTCCGTTTGGTCCCTGCTCGGACATGCGCAGCCCGTCACCGTTGTAGGCGAAGCTTGTCGGCGAGCTGACGTACGAGTAGCGATCGACTGCGGCGACCGGGCTCGTGCCGCCGGGCGCCGTGACCCTGATGTCGAGCGTTCCGCTACCGGGGGGAGCGATGACGAGCATGGAGGTGTCGGACAGAACGCGGAAGCCGCTGGCGGGCACGGTTCCGAAGACGACAGCTGATGCGCTCGCGAATCCAACCCCGCTCAGCGCAACGGTCGCCCCGCCGAGGCTCGAGCCCGAAGAGCTGGCCACGCCTGCGACCTGCGGCAGTCTGGCGAACGTGTAGACGTCCGCGAGGACGCGCGGGCTCGTGCCCGACGGGGTCGTCACGGTCACGGCCTGGGCTCCTGAACCAGCAGGGATGGTGGTCGTGATCTGCGTGTCCGACACGACCGTGAAGGTGGCCGCGGTACTACCGAAGGCGACGCTCGTGGCGCCAGTGAAGCCAGCGCCCGTGAGAGTCAGCGTTCCGCCGCCCGCAGCCGGGCCGGTCGATGCCGAGAGGGCTGTGACGGCGGGGCCATTGGCGTACGTGTAGCGGTCCGCCAGCGTGTTGCCCGTGGTGTTGGTCGTGGTCTTGATCAGGACCCCTACGGTGCCCGAGCCCGGCGGCGCGACCGCGGTGATCTGGGTCGGAGAGACAACGGTGAAGCTGCTGGCCGGGACAGCGCCAAACATGACCTTAGTCGCGCCGCTGAGCGCGCTGCCGGCAATCGTAACGGTGGTCCCCCCAGCGACGGGGCCTGCAGTAGGCGACAGCCTAGTAATCGCCGGCGCGTTGGTAAACGCGAACCGATCGTTGGCCACGGCGGCACTGGTGCCCGTCGGGTTTGTCACGGCGATGTCGACGATGCCGGCCGCGTGCGTCGGCACGGTTGCGGTGAGCTGCGAATCCGAGACGACCTTGATCGTGGCTGCAGCGGTGCCCCCGAACGCCACGCTCGTCGCCGTGCTGAATCCGCTGCCGTGGATCGTCACCGTGGTGCCTCCGACGGCCGGTGCCGACGACGGCGTCACCGAACTCACCGCGGGCACGGGAATTGGTTGCTTGATCGACGTCAGCCGGCCTGCTTGATCGTAGGTGTACTGAGTGGCGAGCCCGAACGAGGGCGTCGTGCTGACCCGGTCGCCCTCGGCGTCGTACGAATATGTCGTCGCGAGCATCGGCGTGGTGCTCGTGATCAGCTGATCCGCCGAGCTGAAGGTCTGCTTGGCCGAGCCGTTGCCGACCAGATCCCCATCAGCGTTGTAGCTCATGGCGAGCTTCCCGGCGCTCAGCAGCTCCTGCTTGGTGTCGTAGGTGAACTGGGTGGTGCCGGCCAGAGATCCGGCATCCGCTTCCCGTGTGATCAGGCCGGCGGGATCGCGCGTATAGCCGATCGAGGCGAGCGTCGCGGTCTTACCGACCACGCTTGTCGCTACGACAGCATCGCTGGCGTCATAACTGGCCTTGACCGTGTCGCCGTTGGGATAAGTGGTTGCGGTGAGGTTGCCATCAGGGTCGTACGCAAACGTCGTGGTGTGTCCGGCCCAGTCCGAGACGGCGACCAGGCGCGTAGCGCCGTCGTACGTGCGAGTGACGGTGTGGCCGTTGGCGTAGCCGAGAGATGTGACGTCTCCGGCATGGTCGTAGCCGTACGTCACAGTCGCACCCGCGCCGTTGCTCTCTGAGGTCAAGCGGCGATCTGCGTCGTAGCTGTAATTCGTCGTCCCCGTGCCGTCGCTCATCGTCGTGCGATCGCCGTCGGCGTCGTACCCATACGCGACAGCTGGCGTCGTGCCGTCGGAGTAGCTCACGGCAGTCAAGCGGGAGGCGGCGTCGTATCCGTACGTCGTCGTCCGGCCGGAGGCATCGGTGACGGTTCGCTTGTTGCCGCCTGCGTCATAGGTGTACAGCGTGACCTGTCCACCCGGCTGGGCTTCTGCGACGCGGTTCCCGCGGGCGTCGTAGTACTGCGTGGTCAGGCCGCCGCTGGGGTTCCTGATGGTGGAGCAGTACGTGGCCGCGCCGACGCCCGTGCAGCTCGCCGCCCCAGGCGCCAGGTCGTACGCGAAGGTGGTGGTGGAGGGGCTGGCGCCGTTGGCCCCGCTTGTCTTCGTGACGACGCGACCGTCGGCGTCGTAAGTGGTGGCGTCGACGTTCCCGTCACCATCCGTTACCTGTGTGCGATTCCCGTTGGCATCGTAGGAGTAGGTGGTCGTGTGGCCGTTGGGATCGGTCAACGAGGTCGTCTGGCCAGCTGCGTCGTAGACCGTCGTGATGGTCCCTGCAACGCGGCCCGCGCCGGCCGCCGGGCAGCTCGTCCCTGCCGCGGTTGCGCTGGCGGGCGCCTGGCAGACGAGTTCTCCGTCTGCGTCGTACACGTACCCGGTCATATCCGTGACCCCGCTCGAGGGGGACACGGACTTCGAAGCCACATCGCCGTAGGCGTCGTACGTGTAGGTGGTCGTCCGCCCGTCGCCATCAGTCACGGAGGTCAGGTCGCCGGGATGCGCGCTGTCGCCGTAGCTGTAGGTCGTCTGTGCACCCATGGGGTCGGTAGCGGTCAGCAGGTTCCCCCGGCTGTCGTAGGTCTTCGTCGTGGTCTCGCCCTGTGGAGTCGTGACGGTCAGCGGTTCCTGCAGCCCGTTGTAGGTGTAGGCCGTTACGTGACCGAGTGGGTCGGTGGAGGTCAGGAGCTGACCAGTCGAGTTGTAGGTGCGGGACGTCGTCTGACCATTCGGGTCGGTGCTCGACGTCAATCCGTTTGTGCTGGGGTCGTAACCGTAGGTCCAGGTCCCCTGAGACGAACTCCCGGGGGCCTTCGTCAGCTGCGTCAGGAATCCGTCGGCGTACTGCTCGATCTCTACGTTGCCATGGGGGTCAGTGATCGTCGTGGATCCGCCCAGGGATGAGTAGTTGTCCCCCGTGTACGCATAGGTGGTGACCAGGCCCGCGGCGTCGGTCTGGGAGGTCACCCGACCCTGCGCGTCGTAGCTGTTGCTGACGGTCCCGCCACGAGGATCGGTCATCGCAGTCATGCGATGGGAGGCGTCGTAGCCGAATGTCCAGCTACGGTTGAGCGGATCCGTAACCGACGTGAGGTTTCCTGAACCGTCGTAGCCATACGTCGTGGTGCGCCCCAGCGGGTCTGACACCGACGTCACGAACCCGTTGGTGCCGATGGTTATGCTCAGGGAACGGCCTGCGGCGTCCGTGACTGAGGTCAGCCGCCCCGACGCGTCGTAGTGAAGCGTCGTCTGATAGCCGTTCAGATCGCCGATCGACATCAGCTGTCCCGAGGCCGAGAAGGTGAGGATCTGGGTGGCGTGGCGTGTCAGCGTGTAGGTTCCGTCGCTGTCGGCCTGGAGGGCGCTGTCGGCCCACGCCGGCAGGTCATAGCCGCCCGATCCGTTGGGGACGGCCGTGATCTGCGAACCGTCATCTAGCGTGGCGATGATCGTCCCGCCCGAGGTGATGGTTAGATGCTGGTCGTAGGCCGAGCTCCAGCCGTATCCGAACAGTCCGGCCGTGCCAGCGTCGAGGTCGTTGTAGGTACGGCTCAGCTCGAGGGCGGCGCCGCGCCCCGGTACGGCGACGTCCGTGAACGTCTGCCAGAAGTCGCCGCTTGCACAATCGATCGGATCGCCAGAGACGCAGCCAGTCCCGTGGTAGGACGCGTTCGAGGATCCAACGGCAGTGCCGTAGATCGGAGCTTCCTGATTGCCGACGCAGATCGGAACGGCCGGATCGACGAATGGGGTGCCGCTGAGGCTGCCCGTAGTCTGGCCATTGTTGTAGAAGGCGTCAGCCGAGACGTAGTAGACGTCGTTCCAGGGCGAGGACGCGACCTGGTACCACCACGCGTTCCCGTCCTGTACCGCGAAACCGAGGACCCGGCAGGTGACCTGAACCGTCGTGTAGCTCGGGATGGTCGGGCCCTGCGTGCCGCCGGCATGGGTGTAGTTCGTCCACGTGTTGGCTGGACCGCCTGTGGTCTCGCCGTCGGGCCTGGACCCTGATGAGCAGTTGGGAACGTTCGGATCGACAAAAGGTGTCCCGAGCAGGCTTCCCGATGTCTGCCCGTTGTTGTAGAAGGCGTCCGCGGAGACGTAATAGTTGCCATTCCAGGGCGACGAGGCGATCTGGTACCACCAGGTGTTGCCGTCCGCGACCTGGAATCCGTTGATCTTGCAGGTGACCTGGATCGTGGAGTAGGCTGGGATCGTCGGTCCCTGGGAGCCACCGGCGTTGGCGTAATTCGTCCAGGTGTTGGCCGCGCCGCCAGCCGTCTCGTTGTAGCCTGGCGCGCCGGAGGGTGCTGCGCAAAGAGGCACATTCGGGTCGACGAACGGCGTGCCGAGCAGACTGCCGGAGGTCTGCCCGTTGTTGTAGAAGGCGTCGGCGGACACGTAGAAGGCGCTGTTCCAGGGCGATGACGCGACCTGGTACCACCATGTGTTGCCGTCCGCGACCGCGAAGCCCTGGACGCGGCAGGCGATCTGAACCGTCGCGTAAGCACCGATGGTCGGGCCCTGGGTGCCGCCAGCGTTCGTGTAGTTGGTCCAGGTGTTGGCCGCGCCGCCAGTGGTCTCGCTATAGCCGGAGCCCGACCCACAGACCGGCACATTGGGATCGACCCAGGGCGTGCCGACTAGGCTTCCAGACGTCTGGCCGTTGTTGTAGAACGCGTCGGCGGAGACGTAGTACTGGCCGCCCCACGGCGCTGAGGCGATGCGATACCACCACGTGTTGCCATCGGCAACCTTGAAGCCTTGGACCGCGCAGGCAATCTGCACGGTGTCGTATGCCGGGATCGTTGGTCCTTGGCTGCCGCCGGCG